>Ga0308414_1001644_pt1 | contig 14622 bp, 9 predicted proteins | sample HotsprSampleOS50_FD_205667 | JGI IMG/M metagenome (GOLD analysis project Ga0308414, IMG submission 205667) | Hot spring phototrophic mat microbial communities from Octopus Spring, Yellowstone National Park, Wyoming, United States - 20090730_OS50 ... | reverse complement strand
CAATAGCTTTCTTGCTACTTCCTGTGGTCAGCGGCGCTCTGCCTTTGCTACTATGCTTTTCGCTTGCTGGGCTTGGCTGCTCGGCATTTTTTCCACTCAATGTCAGCTTGGCAATGCGGTATTTTCCAGAGCACGCTGCCACAACGGGCGGGCTGATGAGTGCGTTTGTCATGCTTGGTATTGGCTTTGCCTCATATGGTATTGCTCCGCTTCGCGCCTATTTTCCGCTTGAGCAAATCTATGCTTTCTCGGCACTCTATCCGCTTTCTGCGCTCTTGATTGCCATCAGGCTTGTTCGTAAACTTTCGCCTTCTATGGCTTTTTACTCATCATGAAAATCTGCTCATGTCACCTATCTTGCTCATGCACTCATCGCTGAATTGCCAATGAGACATCGGCTGAATCTGTTTTGTGCGCTTATCTTGCTGGGGCTTATGGGTTGTCGCTCGGTGGCGCGTTTCACTTCTGGGTCAAGTGCAACGCCTGCCGCAGCGCCAAGGTCGGAAGTGGCTCGCTCTACCGTGCCGCCGTCTGCCCCTGCCACTTCTGCCTCCTCACAGGTTCTTTCAACAGAAGAAGGGCTTGCTTCTTACTACGCTATGGAATTTCACGGTCGGCGCACCAGCAGCGGCGAAATTTTTGATACGCAAGCACTGACTGCCGCACACCCGCATTTGCCCTTCGGCACACGCGTGCGCGTTACAAACCTTACCAACAACAAAAGCGTGATTGTTCGCATCAACGACCGTCTGCCGCCTAATAGCAAGGGGCGCATCATTGACCTTTCGCCCGGCGCTGCACAACACCTCGAGATGATTCAAGCTGGCGTGGTGAAAGTCAGAGTCGAAGTGCTTGCAAATTAATTTGCTATGCGTTTCCTTGAGGGAATACCTTTTGGCGTATCTATGTCGCTCTTGGAAAACTTTACTATCTTCTTTCCATGTCAGACGTTCAACATATTTCCATGAAAGGAAAAATCTGCCTTGTTACAGGCGCAAACAGTGGCATCGGGTTTGAGACCGCCAAAGCTTTAGCTCGAATGGGCGCGCGTGTCGGGCTTGTTTGTCGCACCCCAGCCAAGTGTGAAGATGCCAAGTCCACTATCCTTCAAGCTGTGCCAGATGCTGAACTAGGTAGTTTTGCCGCCGATTTATCCTCTCAAGCTGAGATTCGCCGCGTGGCGGCAGACATCACACGCACTTACCCCAAAATTGATGTTCTGATTAACAACGCTGGCATTGTTGAAAACACCTTCAAGCGTTCGGTGGACGGCATTGAGATGACCTTTGCAGTCAATCATCTGGCGTATTTCTTGCTCACGAATTTGCTTTTGGAGCCTATCAAAGCGGCGGCACCTTCGCGCATCATCAATGTTTCGTCGGCAGCGCACTTTGGCGCACGCATAGATTTTGACGACTTGCAAGGCGAAAAAGGCTACAACGGTTGGCGGGCATACAGTCAATCCAAATTGGCGAACATCCTTTTCACATATGAGCTGGCGCGCCGACTGGCTGGCACCGGCGTGACCGTCAATTGCCTTCATCCGGGCGTCATTGGCACGAAACTTTTCCGCAATTTAGGCATCATCAATACGCTTGCAGGCATTTTCTTGTCAAGTCCTGAAAAAGGGGCAGAAACTTCGGTCTATCTTGCTTCTTCACCTGAAGTTGAAGGCGTCACGGGCAAGTATTTTGATAACAAGCGCGCTGTGCCTTCATCGAGCGCTTCCTACAACGAAGCTGACGCGAAGCGGCTCTGGCAAATCAGCGCAGAACTGACTCATCTTTCCGATTAGTGCATGAGACTGCTTCACCTTCTACTTTGGTTACTGCTCTCTGGCGGCGCCTTCTACGCCCTGAATACGGCTTTTGCACCCTTGCCACCTATTGGCAAATTTTTCAACCCGTTTTCAGGCTTTTGGACCAACAACCGCTCATTGGACTCACTGCCGCAAACTCTACGTTTTGCCCAGCTTGAGCATCCTGTTGAAGTAGTCTGGGATGAGCGCCATGTTCCGCACATTTTCGCCCAAACCCTGCACGACCTTTATTTTGCACAGGGATACCTGACTGCCCGCCACCGCTTGTGGCAAATGGAGTTTCAAGCCTTGGCGGCTGTGGGGCGCATCTCGGAAGTCATTGGCGAGCGCGGTGTGGCGTTCGACCGCTTTCGGCGCCGCATCGGTATGCCCATGCTTGCCAAAATTGCCGCCCAGAACATTGCGCGCCACAGCGAAACCCGCCTTGCCGCCTCGGCTTACACGGACGGCGTCAATGCGTGGATTGAATCGCTCAGCGCACAAACTTTGCCTGTAGAGTATAAACTTCTGGACTACACACCTGAAAAATGGTCTATTGAGAAAACTGCGGCACTGTTTGCGAGCTTTTCTTTTGACCTCACCTTTCGCAACAACGATGCCGCATTTACCCAAGCCTTAGCTTTGCTGCCCAAAGACAAGTGGCAAGCCATCTACCCTATTCATCCACCATACACCGAACCCATTGCACCATATGCTTTGATGACCAACGCTCAAACTCGTGAGCAAATAGCGGATTCACTTTTGCTACCCATACTGCGCGACAGCAGCCGCGCGCTGCCGCTCGATACGCTCAAGACTGGACTCTACTCTAAGCCACCTTTTGAGCATGAGCTTTTGGCTGGCAGCAACAATTGGGCAGTTTCAGGCAAACATACAGCGACAGGCTACCCCATTCTTTGCAATGACCCACACCTTAGCCTGAACTTGCCCTCGATTTGGTATGAAACACAGCTCATCTGCGATAGCGCTGGGCTCAATGTCTATGGCGTCTCTTCGCCGTCGCTGCCTGGCATCATCATCGGCTTTAACTGCGATGCGGCATGGGGCGTGACCAACGCTGGCTCGGATGTGCTCGACTGGTATGATGTGCAGCTCGATGAACAGCGCCAAACCTATCGCTACGGTCAGGCAACGCTACCAGTTGAACGTGTCATCGAAGAAATCAAAGTGCGCGGGCAACCCAGTCAAATGGATACAGTCTATTACACCCGACTTGGACCCATTCCTTACCGTTCTCACGAAATCCCGTTTGATGAGCGCGTGCCCAAAGGCAAAGCGCTACGCTGGCTTGCCACGGAATCCAACAACGAACTGCTCACTTTTCTCAAGCTCAATCGTGCCAAAACCCTGCGTGACTACCTCGACGCCCTTTCGCATTACAACACGCCTGCACAGAACTTTGTCTTTGCCAGCAAATCGGGCGACATTGCGATTTGGCACTATGGCAATTTTCCAGTTCGCAAGCCGTATCAAGGTGCCAGCATCTTAGATGCCTCTGACCCTTCTGCCCTGCTTTCTGCGCGCCTGCCGCGCGAGAATTTGCCGCACCTTATCAATCCCGAACGTGGCTTTGTCAGCTCTGCCAATCAGCATCCGAGCGACTCGACCTATCCCTATTACTTAGGCTGGGACTATGCGGCGTTTGAACGCAGTCAGCGCATCAATGAGCAATTGAGCAAGTGGAGTGCCAGCGGTCGGCTCTCGCCTGAACAGATGATGGCTTTGCAAACCGATAACCTTAACGCATTTGCACGCCTGATTTTGCCGCCTCTGCTCGATGCCCTTCGCACCGCTTCATTCAGTAGCTTGGAACAAAAGTGCCTCGATGAACTGCGCCGTTGGAACTTTGAGTATCGTCCAGACCTTATTGCACCCACGATTTTTGAAGCGTTTGCGAGCGAACTGAGCCACGCCCTTTGGGATGATGATTTACCCAGCACCTTGCCACGACCCATACGCAATGTTACTGCCGCACAACTTACGGGCACAGCCAAAACTTCATTCATCGATAATGTGCATACGCCAGAGACTGAGACGCTTTCTGACCTTGCTTACACGGCTTTTCGTGCCGCTGTGGATACACTTCGCTCTCGCTACGGCGATTTTGGTGAAAACTGGAAATGGGGCACTGTGCGCAAAACCACCATTCAGCACTTGGCACGCCTTGATGCCTTCTCACGCACCCTTTCTACATCTGGCAACTACAACACGGTGAATGCGACCTCGCAGCGGTTTGGACCATCGTGGCGCATGGTGGTGCAACTTGGTGACACGCTTCAGGCTTGGGGCATTTATCCTGGCGGTCAGTCAGGCAACCCCGGCTCATTCTTCTATGACCATTTGATTATTGATTGGGCAGAGGGTCGCTACTGTCCAATAAAATTTTTGCGTTCTCCAAGCGAAAATGTGCCCGGCATCATTGGCAAGACTACGCTGCTACCCGGCTCACCAGACGGACAGTTTTTTTCCACGATAGGACGCTGGCTGATTGAGCAATGGTGGCTGTGGTGGGCACTGGCGCTACTTTTGACTTCACTACTTATTTCACGTGTCAAGTTTGGCTTCATAGTGGGCGCGTTTCTTGTTGGCGCAATTTGGCTTGGTTTTTCACTCCATCTGGTGAACGGTCCAAGTGACCTGATTGCCTCGAAGATTGCTGAGCTTATCAAGCTGTCGCACCCTGCTTTTTTGGTCGGTGCAACCACTTTGGTCGGCATTGTTATCGGCGCGCTTGGCGGGGCAACGGGCAGCGCCTTGCGCGCCTTTCTTTCTCTGAAACCCTCACCTGCTCAGCCGGCATAACTTCTGCATCAACTTTGAGGTTGCTGGCACCGCGAGCTTTTGCTTGACAAAACCGAAGTTTTTTATTTCATTTAGATTTACTTCCAATTAACGCTACCATTTTGAGCACCGCTCATACACTGCATTTCGCTGTAGCCTTGTGGGCGCGTCGCCTTTCAATGAGAAGTGAGACCAAACTTCTTGGCAATTTTTTTGGACTTCGGGGGAGATACCAGCATGGAGCATCAGGAAAAATCGGCATGTGGCGTAGGTTTTCTTGCCAGTCGTCGTGGGCTTGCGCATCGGGCGCATTTAGAGCGAGCGCTTCAAGCCCTCTCTTGCGTCGAGCATCGTGGCGCTTGTGGTGCCGACCGTCTCTCCAGCGATGGTGCGGGCATCATGACGGATATTCCTTTTGAACTCTTTGGCTACGAAAAAGGCTCTGTGGCAATCGGCGCACTTTTCATTCCGCTTGATGCAGAAGGACAAAGGCTTGCGCTCAAAATTCTTGCCGACACGTTTTCATTTTTCGGTCTCCACATTGAGGCGTATCGTGACGTGCCCATCAATCCAGATGTATTGGGCAGCGAGGCACGCAAGTCTATGCCCGCCATCAAACATGTCATCATTCGTCGCCCTGCACACTGCCGCACTGATGACTCATTTAACAAATTGCTTTACACGGCGAAACAAGCCACACGCCTACGCGTCAGCGACAGAGGCTTGAAAGAGTTTTTCTTTGCCTCACTTTCTACCAATACGATTGTCTACAAAGCGCTCACGCCTGCCGACAGACTGTCTGACTTTTATCTTGATTTGCAAGATGCGCGCTACAAGACACGCTTTGCCATGTTTCATCGCCGCTTTAGCACCAACACGCGCACGGCTTGGGACAAAGCTCAACCGTTTCGTCTCATTGCACACAACGGCGAAATCAACACCATTGCGGGCAATCGTTCTTGGGGCTTTTCGCGCGAGCAGGTCTTGGGCTTACGTGAAGGCGAATTGCTGACTCATCACGGCATCAGCGATACGGGCTCGCTCAACGAAATGGTTGAAGCCTTGCTCTACCGTAGCAGCATTCCCCACATTGCCGATGTGCTAGCGATTCTTGTGCCGCCTGCAAATAGTGGCAAGCCCTTCTACAAGTTTTGGTCGCGCGCGATGGAGCCATGGGATGGACCGGCATTTATCACCTTCTCTGACGGAAAATTCGTTGGCGCGCGGCTCGATAGAAATGGCTTCCGTCCATGCCGCTGGGTAATGACCGATGAACACTTCTACCTTGCTTCTGAAGCTGGCGCATTCCAGCTTGATGAAAGCACCATTCTTGCCAAAGGCACCCTGCAAGCTGGTTCAGGTGTTGTCATGAACTTGGAGACGGGCAAAATTGATTTTACTGACCCTGCTGACCTGCCTGAATACCACGATGCCGCCTTTGATGCTCATCTGTTACGTGCTGAAGAACGTTCTGCACCAGTGCTTTCATCTTTACTTGAGACCAAGAAAGTGTTCGGCTGGACGCTGGAAGATGAGCAGAAAGTGTTGATACCGATGATTCTCACAGGCAAAGAGCCGATTGGCTCAATGGGCGACACGGCACGGCTGGCAATTTTCTCCAACGAACCCCGCAGTTTTTTTGACTACTTCTATCAACACTTTGCCCAAGTGACCAATCCGCCCGTCGACTACATTCGTGAGACCATGGTGGCAGATTTGTCCGTTGAGCTGGGCAAAAAGCCAAACATTTTTTCCACGAAGGAGCTGATTCCACCGCCGCTGGGCATTCAGCTTGCCAGTCCTGTTTTGTCTTTGGGGAAGATGGCTTTTGTGGCGTCGTTCAAGCGTGGTTCGCCTGACTCACCTGATGCGCGTCTTGTTGCAGAAGAGCTGGATGCGACCTTTCTGCGCAGTGAAGGTGCAGTAGGTGCTCGTTCCAAACTGCATGAGCTTGGTAAGCGTGCCGTTGAAGCTGTCAAGCGTGGAGCCTCTATCATCATTCTTTCGGATAGTGCCGCTTCATTTGAGCGTCCGCCGATTCCGATTCTTTTGGCTTTGCGTGCCGTCATTCATGCTCTCAATCAGGCAGGTCTGCGGCTTGAGACCTCTCTTGTCGTGCACTCGGGTCAAGTGCACTCCATTCATCACTTGGCTTGTCTTATCAGTTTTGGGGCAAAGGCGGTCTGTCCTTACCTTGCTTTATCCGTGGCGCGCTTTGATGCCTCACCTGCCCTGAGTGCCTTACCGCCTGATGTGCGTGAGAAAAACCTCATCAAGGCTTTTGAAACCGGATTGCTCAAAGTGATGAGCAAAATGGGCATCTCGGTGGTCAAAAGCTACCAGAGTTCAATGCTTTTTTCAGCCATTGGATTAGGCAAAACGCTCATCGATGAGTTTTTCCCCGGTGTGTTTTCGCCTATCGGTGGTTTGGAGTTCGACGATGTCATTGAGCAACAGCTGCACCATACGCAACGGGCTTTTGCTTCTGAATCGTTGCTCAATACTTTCCAATACAAAGAACACAATACAGGTCAAGAGGGCGAAAAGCACTCTATGACGAACGCACGCTCTAAAATCATTCACAAGCTTGTGCGCGAAAATCATTCGGCGTTACAAGAGCGCGCGCTCTATGAAGACTATCTCAAACTTGGCGAAGAAGCTGAACCTGTCAACATCCGTCATCTTTTTGATGTCAAAACTGCGTCTGAACCGCTACCTGAAGCAGAAGTTCAACCTAAAGCCGACATCCTCAAGACCTTTGGTTCTGGTGCCATGAGTTTTGGGGCAATTAGCGCTGAAGCGCAGCGCGATATTTTTTTGGCGATGCAGGAAATTGGCGGTCGCTCCAATTCAGGCGAGGGCGGCGAAAATCCCTACTACTTCAAAGAGGGCATCACGGCACATACCAAGCAGGTGGCTTCGGGTCGGTTTGGCGTAACAGCAGAGTATTTGATTTCTGGCAAAGAAATTCAAATCAAAATTGCACAAGGTGCCAAGCCGGGCGAAGGCGGACAATTGATGGCTGTCAAGGTCAATGCCGACATTGCCAAGGCACGGCATTCGCTTACTGGAATTGACCTAATTTCGCCGCCGCCAATGCACGACATCTACAGCATTGAGGATTTGAAGGAACTCATCTATGAGTTGCGTCAAGTGCATCCAGAAGCCGAGATTAGCGTCAAGTTGGTCTCTGGCGCTGGGGTTGGCACTATTGCTGTCGGGGTTGCAAAAGCTGGCGCCGACATTATTCACATCGCTGGCTGTGATGGCGGCACGGGTGCTGCAGCGCTCTCTTCCATGAAACACGCTGGGCTTCCATGGGAAATCGGACTTCTGGAAACCCATCGTGCCCTGCTTGAGCATCACTTGCGCCAAACCGTCAGGCTACGCACCGACGGCGGACTCTTCACTGGCAAAGACATCATCCTTGCCGCCATCTTAGGCGCAGAAGAATTCGACTTTGGCAAACTTCTTCTTATCGCCGAAGGATGCGTCATGGCACGCATCTGCGAAAAAAACACCTGTCCCACCGGCATTGCCACACACGACCCAAAGTTCAAAGCCAAATACAAAGGCAATAAGGACCACGTTGTCAAACTTCTGCACATTTTGGCTGACGATGTGCGCCGCCATCTTGCCCGCATTGGCGTTCCAACCCTTCGCGACCTTGTTGGACGCACGGATTTGCTGACACTCAATCCACGATGCTTGCCGCTCATCAATGAACGTAAGCTGGATTTGAGCTTCTTCTTTGGCTCTGATGCGCCGCGGCTCGATAGCAAGCCTTCTGCACCTAAGGGCATTTTCAATGAGGGCATAAGCGCACTTAACCAAAAAATTCTTCTGGATGCACAGCCTGTGCTGGATGCCTTCGAGCGCGACGAGCACTTGCCACTCTCGCTAACTTACCACATCCGCTCTACCGATAGAGCCGTGTTAGCCACACTTTCAGGCAAGATTGCGCAACACATTCGGCAGCAGCGCTACAAGCAGGGCTTTGCTTCAGAAGATGTTCATTTTCCCAGTCACATCGATTTAACCTTCAAAGGTAGTGCTGGACAAGGGTTTGGTGTTTTTCTCACCGAGGGACTTTGCGTTCGTCTTGAAGGCGAGGCAAACGACTCCGTCTGCAAGTCTATGTCTGGTGGCAAAGTAGTCATCGTTCCCAGTCGGCATGCTCGCTTTACGCCAGAGACCAATGCCATCATTGGCAACTGCGCACTCTATGGGGCAACAGGTGGCAAACTCTTTGTGCATGGCATTGCTGGCGATAGGTTTGCCGTGCGCAACAGTGGCGCAACGGCTGTGGTCGAGGGCGTCGGGTTGCACGCTTGCGAATACATGACCAACGGCTTGGTTGTCGTCTTAGGGAAAATTTCTCCCAACTTCGGGGCAGGCATGACGGGCGGCAAGGCGTATTTGTATCGCGCCGACAGCACACTCATCAATCATGATTACCTGACTGCTGTGGAGATGACGCCCAGCGACGAGCAAGATTTGTATGCGCTGCTTTCTGAATATCTTACAGATACGCAAAGTCGCACCGCCGCTTTGCTCTTGGAAAACTGGCACCGTGAAAAAGCTCACATCACCAAATACTTGCCGATTGCACTGGCTAAGGCTATGGCAACGGCTTCAGCGCAGGCAGAGAGTCTTGCATAGCCAAAAATAGAGCGAGTATGCTCGTTATCATGACCGTGTTTGTGCCATTCCGAGCATTTTTTTCTTTGTCATTCCGAACGCAAGCAAGGAATCCACAGTTTTGGTATCACCAAAACAGAGTGAGGTCAGAAACAGGGTGAGGTTGCCCTGACTTACATTGCAAAATCAATGCCGATGGTGGCGATAGAAAGTCCCCAGCCCAGCCGTAGGAATCCAGCCACCAATGGAGTGAAGAAGTATCGTGCACCGACATTCAAGCCGAGACCAACGCCTGTGGAAGAGCCGCCGAACCGACTGCCTGCGAATCCAATCAAGAGATTGAGCCCAGCATACAGGTCAAGTTCTGGCACGGTGGGAATATCGAAGTGATAATTGCCCTGTCCGCCAACCATTACAGCTGTTGCTCCCGGATTGAAGTAGATTCCAGCTAACGCACCGACGCCAAAGCGTCCAATGCCGATTTTCGGACCCACGCCGAATTCCAATTGTCCTACGATTGGCAATCCTCCAAATCCATCCAGCCCAAGACCTGCGCCTGCAATCATGCTTTTTCTTAGAAACAGTGATTGCGCTTCCGCTTGTGGGACGGCGTAGCTGAGACAAAAAAAGAGCATGAGCAGCAGGAGATTTTTCGTTGGTTTGTAAGTCATATTTGGTTGTGATATGTGTTAATGTAATGTTCATGGCACTACCGCAGTCCGATGATTGCCTGCATGCGTCCCGTTTTGCCCGCCGATTCATGCACTGCTCGTCGATACGAAAAGAAGTGCTCATGCTCACGGTAGGTGCAGTGTGCCGAGACTTCTACTTGCTCATCGGTTAGCCCAAATTGATGCAACTGATGCAGGTTTGCCGCTTTCAAATCTAAGAAAAATTTTCGAGTGGCTCCGTCGTAGATTTTGAAAGCAGGTTCAAAATAGCGCGCCACATCGGCATCTACGGCATAAGAGTCGGCACTGATACATGCGCCGATGTAAGCCAGACAATCTTTTGCAGTGGTGCCAAAGGCTTCATGCATTGCCAGTAGCGTTTTGTAAAGAATGCGCTGTGCGGTGCCGCGCCAGCCTGCATGCACGGCCGCGATGGCTTTGTGGGTGCAGTCGTAAATCAAAATGGGGGCGCAGTCGGCAATGGAAATGGTGATGAAAAGGTTGCGTCGGTTGGTTATCAGTGCATCAAAATCGCTGTATCGTCCCGGTTCATCCACGCGCAGAATATGGTCGCTGTGCGTCTGGTGTGCTAGCGCCACTCGTGCTGGTGAGATATTGAGCGCAGAGTAAAAAATTTCACGGTTATGTAGCACGTGCTCTTGCTGGTCGCCAGATGACAGACCAAGGTTGAGTGAATCAAAAGGTTTTGGACTGACACCGCCATGCCTTAGGCTTTGTGCTGCCACAAGCTCTGAAGTTTCTGCAAAAATGCTTGGCACAATGTAGCATCTATCGGTTTGCAGAGAGACTGTTGTTTGCACCATCTTACATCCACTAAACTTTTATATTCGTGGCAATTTACACCAAAAACTTCAGTGTAAGCACAAGTCTTCCAATGTTTGCTTTGCCCGCATTGCCATGTTTTATCATGCTCTTTCTGCTCTTTGCGTCAGCGCTTTTTGCCCAGCGCGTGGGGACATGGAAAAACTACACATCGTTTCGCAATGCATCATCAGTAGCAGTGGAAGCGCAACGTGCAGTGTGGGTCGGCACCGATGGCGGCTTGTATCGCTTCAATCGAGAAAATGGTGAGATTCGCACCTTTACCAACATTGAAGGCTTATTTGAGACGCGCATTTCTGCCCTGACTTACGATAGCGGTCGCAATGGCTTGTGGATTGGCTACGAAAGCGGTGCCGTCAGCTTTTTGGCTTTAAGCGATGAGCGTTTTTCGACTTTTCTTGAACTTTCACGCGTTACACAATTTGCCAACCGCACCATTCGCAAATTCTTTGTGCGCGGTGATTCGCTTTATGTGGCGACCGACTTTGGGCTTTCACTCTTTATTGTTTCACGGCGAGAGTTTCGCGAGAACTACATTCGCTTTGGCACATTTGCCAGCGGCACAGCGGTGCGCGATGTGCTCATTGCACAGGGTCAGTTGATTGTGGCAACGGCTTTAGGTCTTGCCCGTGCCAGCCTTCGTTCAACCAACCTCAATGCGCCGACGGAGTGGCAATCCTTTGCGGTGTCTGGTGGCATCAATGCTTTGGCAATTCAAGGCGAAGAGATTTTTGCCGCCTCCGCTGATGGGCTTTTGCGCTTGAGCCGTTCTGGACTTGAGCGCAACAGCGGATTTCCACAAAAAAATGTGATTGCATTAGCTGCTACTTCCAATGACCTTTTTGCACTTGCCAGCGATGAACTGATTGTTCGCCGCCGTGATGGCTCACTTGTGCGGCGCGCTGGGAATTTCTCACAGTCGCGTGCCCTTGCCAGCGATGCTGATGGACAAATCTTTATTGCCGACCGTCGGCAATCGTTGCTTGTATTGGGCACTGGCACAACCGTTACGGCCATTATCCCAAACTCACCGCTCTCGAACAGTTTTGAGATTGTGCAGATTGATGCCCTTGGGCGCGTGTGGGGCAGTTCTTCTTTGCGCAATGGCGGTGCGCAGGGCTTTTACCGTCTGGAAAATGGGGTATGGCGCAATTTCGAAAATCTGCCTTCGCCGGGCACGGCGCCAGTGAGCCAATTTAGTTCGCTGGTCTCGCGCGGCAATACCACCATCTTAGGCACGTGGGGTGGCGGCTTGTTTGAATTTGACGCTCGCGATAGTGTGCGCGTGCTAAATCGCTCTAACTCTCCTTTTGTCGGTATTCGCCAAAGCGAAAGCTTTGTGGTCTTGCCCTCTCTTGCAATTGACCAGCAAGGTGTAGTTTGGGTTGCCAACTTCCTTACTGCGCAAAATCCGATTTACGCCTATTTGCCTAATGGCAACATCTTACGCTTTGGCACCAGCGGTCTTGGTCCCAGTCGTGAGTTTCCGCCCAACCTTACGGCACTGCGGCTGGCCATAGACGGCAATAATCGCAAGTGGATTGCCGTGCAAAGTGAAGACGGCGTTACAGGTCGCGGGATGGTGGTCTTCGACGACAATGGCACCCTGACGGATGTGCGCGATGACCGATATGTGCTGATAGATGAGCGCCAGAATTTTGGTCGGCTCCCTCATCCGAAGGTCAATGACATTCAGTTGGATAACGACGGCAGCATTTGGCTGGCGACCGACCGCGGGGCGGCATATTTTTTCAATCCTGATGCAGTATTTGGCTTGCGCATTCCAAATGCATCGCTGGTTTTTGATTTGCGCAACGAGTTTCTTTCCTCGCTGGCTATTGACGCACTGAACCGAAAGTGGTTTGGCTCACAAAATGGCGTGTGGGTCGTCAGCGCCGGTGGCGATAGCATTGTGATGCGCTTTACTACTGAAAATTCTCCGTTGCTTTCCAACAATGTGCGCTCAATTGCCTACGACCGCAAAACGGGCAAGATGTATTTCGGCACCGATAGGGGACTGTCGGTGCTATACACTGAAGCCATTGAACCTCAAGAGACTTTGAGCGCCCTTACCATCTATCCGAATCCCTTTCGCATTCCTGCTTCGACTCGTCTTGTTGTCAATGGGCTGGTGCGTCAAGCGCTGGTGCGAATTATTTCCCTAAGTGGCACCCTTGTGCGGGAGTTGCCGTCTTCGGGCGGACGGCTGGTAGAGTGGGATGGCAAAGATAGAAACGGCAACTATGTTTCGTCAGGGATTTACTTTGCAGTCGCTATCAGTGAAGACGGTCGGCAAAGTGCTATTGCCAAAATTGCCGTGATTCGGCGCTGAGCCGCCATGCAGAAGTAGCACGTGCTTGGGTTTGCTTGCAGTGATTCTGCTACCTTTGTTTCAACTTTGGTGCCAAGTGCGGTGTGCCCTTATCACTTCCGCCGCTCTGTGAAGCATTACTTTTTTCGCTTTTCTTGTCTTGCCTTTGCTTCCTGCTCCAGATACGCCGTGAGCTGATGCTCGTTGTTAATGTCTCTCGATGTTTCCTCGTCGTAGGAAACTGGGTTTGTGTGTTTCACATCTTTCAGAAATGCCTCTCCCGTTCCCTGAGGCGAGATGATGAGCAGGTTCCACGGCTGCCCGTCAATCACCGTTTGATACTCGATGCGCGGATTGACTGACGATTGAACCTCATTCATATCGCAGAGAAATATCTTTCTATCCCAAGGATGATTGATGCCATAAAACATGACGAGTGCATGTTTCATATCGGCATACGCCGAGACGGCAACACGTAGTCCTTCGTAGCCTTTATACCCTTTTGCATAGCGCGCCATTGCAGGTCGCTCTTGTGTCAATGAATTGTCCAAGGCTGCAAGGAAGATGGTTATCAAGAGAAGAGATAGCTTCATCGCTCACATTAGAGTTTAGATTCTAACAGTTCCTTAATGGCTTTCTCGCGCTCTTTGATGTCTGCCGTATTGGTGAATGGCGTGAAGTTCATATACAGCGTCTTATCTTCGAGCTTCAAACCATTAGGGTAGTTGGTTGCTGGGGCAGTCTTTTCGTTGAAATCAATAACGACTTTTTTCAAGCCGGCTTTTAATGCTTTTTTGCCCATGTCATCAGCGGCAATGGACTTTAGTGCGTTTGCCAGAGGCACAAAGTAAATGTTTGTCCAATAGTCATCATCGTTATAGCGCTCACCTTCGCCGGGGCGCGCGATATTTTCCCACTTTATATCGAGTTCCACCGAAAAGCCTGCTGCCTCGTTTATGGCTTTTTTGAGAGCGGGCAGTTTTTCATCTTGATATTTTTTTAGGGCACGGCGGTCTGCTAAGCCGAGTTGCTTTTCTTGGGAAAAGCCTTCAGTGGCCGCCACCAGGATGAAGATGCTTGCGATAAGAATTTTCATGGTGAGTAGGTTTTAGTGTGCAGAAAATTTAACGATGCAATATACCTCTTTGCCCGACATGATATGCGCAGGTAACAAAAAATTAAAACAGTGTGTATGCCTCGCACAAAGAGGCGGCGCCTAAATAGAATGTTCGGCGCATCTTGGCGCATCTTCTCATTCGGCACATTGTCTTCTCGTTGCATCCGCTTGGGGAGAGCGGCAGTGCCCAAGTGTTTCAATCAGTGTTCTCACAGCCCTTTGGGCACCGCGCGCCTCGGGTTTGCCACAAGCCTGCTGCCCGTGGGCTATTCTGCTATCCATTCGTTTAGCTTCTTTTCGTATTCGCTGACAAGGCGTGCGGCGCGGCTTTTGGTGCGCGATTCGGCATTGACATGAAAAATATCTCGCTCACGGTCAGGCAAGAGCAGTAGCGAGGTTTCGTTGTCGTAGATAATTTTGACGCCATCAATCAGCACGC
>Ga0308414_1001641_pt1 | contig 14634 bp, 9 predicted proteins | sample HotsprSampleOS50_FD_205667 | JGI IMG/M metagenome (GOLD analysis project Ga0308414, IMG submission 205667) | Hot spring phototrophic mat microbial communities from Octopus Spring, Yellowstone National Park, Wyoming, United States - 20090730_OS50 ... | reverse complement strand
TTGAGGGATGGGGCCGATGAGGAGGCAGTGGAAGTCGCGGCCGCGCGCGCGGAGGATGGCGAGAGCGCGGAGGAGGAGATGGACGCCTTTGGCTTTGGTGAAGCGGCCGAAGTAGGCGATGAGGGGGAGGTGGTGAGGGATGTTGAATTCGTGGCGGAGAGAGGGCGCGGTGGGGGCTGGGGCGGGAGGTTCGGTGATGAAATCGAAGACGGAGATGGCGCGGGGGTGGTGGTCAAGATGCCAGCGGCGGGCTTCGGAAGGGAGCATGAAGACGAAGGCATCAGCGCAGCGGCGGGAGAGGGACTGGAGGAGAGCGCGGCGGAGGCCGAGGTAGCCGGGGTGGAGGCATTCGAGGACGTTGAGGACGACGGGGCGGCCGGAGCGCGCGGCGGCGGCGAGGACGCCGGGGAGGACGACGGAATTGATGTGAATGAGGTCTGGCTGTATGCGGGCGAAGAGGGCGCGTGCGGTGTGGAAGGAGCGCCATTGGCCGGCGAGCATGGCGAGGACGCGGTGTGGGTGGCGGAGGCCGTAGAAGCCGTCGGAAATGTGAAGGAAGGGCGTGACGTGGGAATCGTAGATGACGGGGATGCCGTGGGATTCAAAGAGTTGGGAAGCGGAGCTGCGGCGGATGCACCAGACGAGGGGCTCGAAGCGTGAAGTGTCGAGAGCGCGGATGAGGGTGAGGAGGAGCTGAGGGGCGCCGCCCATGCCGGTGCCGTGGTGGACGAAGAGGAGTTTGAGGCGCGAGGAGTTCATTCTGTTAGAGAGTCAGGTTCGGCGTGTTGAAGGTGGGAGAAGGAAGGTTGGGGGCCTGTGGCGAACATGGAGAGATCAGATTTGCGGAGTAGTCCGAGAGCGAAGAAGAGGAGGGCGCAGAGGGCGCAGTAGAGTGGGCCGTTGATGTAAAAGGGGAGCCAAGTGCGGAGGAACCAGGCGAGGGGAGCGAGGAGAGCGGAGAGGAAGAGCGGGGGGAGGATGCGGCCGGCGAGGGCGGTGAGCGGGAGCCAGGGGCGGAGTGTCCATGCGTAGCCCCAGAACATGACGGAGAGGGAGATGAGCATGGCGCAGCTGGCGCCGACGATGCCATAGAAGGGGACGAGAGCGAAATTAGCGAGGATGTTGGCGGCGACGCTGGCAGCGGTGATCCACATGACGCGGCGTTGTTGATTGAGGACGTAGAGGACGTGGCCGCTGAAGGGGTTAAAGAAGTCGAGGCCGAGGCCCCAGAGAAGGATTTGGAGGGGGACGAGGCCGGCGGCGAATTCTTTGCGGAAGACGGTAGTCATGATGCGCGCGCCGTCGAGAGTCATGTAGAGAATGACCGGGAAAGCGAGAGCGGCGAGCCAGCGCATGCCGAGGCGGACTTTTGGCCAAAAGGAGTTGTCGGCGCGCTCGTGACAGGCAGAGAGGACAGGATACATGGATTGGACGAAGGCGTTGGCAAGGACGATGGGGACGAGGACGAGCATGGCGGCGGCGTTGTAATAGGCGATGTCGCGCTGGGAGCACAATTTAGCGATGAGGAGGATGGCGAAATTGAGATGGAGTGTGGTGAAGAGGTTGATGATGAAGAAGAGGCGGGCGTTGAGGAGCAAGTCGCGCATGCGGGCGAGGGAAAGAGAGGGGCGCAGGCAGGGATGGCGTTGGAGGAGGATGAAGGCAGCCACGGCGAACTGGAGGGCGGCGGAAGCGGAGAAGATGGCGGCGATCCAGCGGACATCGTGAGTGAAGCGGAGGAGGAGGAGGCCGGCGGCAGCGTAGAGGAGTTTGCCGGCGAAGGAGAGGGTGCCGTCCCAGTGATGTTCTTGGAAGGCGCGGAAGAGGGCAGCGACGGAGAAGTACCAGGCGTAGAAGAGAATCCAAGGAGTGGCCCAGAAGGCGGGTTGATGGAAGACCGGGTCATAAACGGCTACGAGGACGATCCAGCCGAGGGCGGCGGCGAGGAGAGAGAGGAGGAATTTAAGAAGGAGAGAATTCCAGAAATATTCAGACGCGGTGGATGGATGGCGGGCGACATTGCGGACGAGGAGGGTCCAGAGGCCGAATTCGCTGAGGACGTTGAGGACGACGGTGAAGCGGAAGGCGAAGGCGAGGCGGCCGTATTGTTCATCGCCGACGATTTTGACGAGGGCGGCGATGAAGAGGAAGGCAATGAGCTGGGCGCCGGACTGGCCGGAGAAGAGGGCGAGGGTGTTGCGGAGGACGCGGTTGGGATTCATGGTGCGGACTAGTATAGCGAAAAGGGGCGGGGCGGGCAAGGGGAGGCTGGGGGAGGGGAATGGACGGGATGGATGGAATGGATGGGATGGACGGAATGGATGGGATGGACGGAATGGACGGGGATGGACGGGGATGGAGATCAGCTGGCGCAGCGGTTGTGGGTGGCGGTGTGGACAGGGAAGAGTATAACACGGCGGTGTGTTTTTCAGCAGAAGTATACCGTGTGGTAGGTTTTGACTTAACTTGAGCGCCGTGCTTGCGCGGAGTGGGCTTTTTTGCTATACTTTGGCATTAAAGTTGTATGAAAATTAGTTTGACACAGACAATAACTGGCGACGAGAGTTGCCACAACGAAGGAGCAAGAGCGATGAAGCAGGTAGGAGCGATGCTGGTGGCAATGACGGTGACAATGCTGGGTTTGCGGGCGATGGCGGAGACGTACAGATACACGCCGGTGGATGAATTTGGGTATTTCGGGAGTTGGGACAATCCGTCGAATTGGACGGATTCTGCGGGGGTGCGGGCGTCGGGGTATCCACGGATGCCGGGAGATCAAGCACATATTTATGGTGGGGGAACGAATGCATTTGATGATGCGTGGCAATTATGGCCGAACAATTTTACGGATGTGGTGGCGAATGTTGGGCAGATAGTGGTAGCGATAAGCAACAATGTGTTGATTGGGAATTCTGGGGCGGACAAGTACCTTGTATTCAACAATCCGGGGAAACGGGAAGCGGTATGGGCGTTGACGAACATGGTGCCGGAGAATCAGTACTATGTGAACGACTGGCAGGTAGCAACGGCGTGGGATTTGTTAATGGTGTTGTCGAATGACCTGCGGATACTTATCAACAGTGTGCCGTATGAAGATGGCGGAGAGATCCGGACGGATTCCGCGGGGTTTGCGATCGACTATGACACGACGATGGTGGGGAATCAAGCGATCAATGTGTACGGTGGTGGGTTTTTGATTTTGGGCAACTACTATAGCACGCCGCCGAATCCGGCGATTCTGACGGACAAGCGATTGACGTTATACGGGACGTATTTGATTCTTAACGAAGCGGCGATTGTGAAGCCACCGCTGGTGCTGCACTCACAGAACGACTGCCAGAACCGGTGGATGCGGAGCGAGATGTATGGGCTGGGAGTGGCCACTCCGCGAGTGTTGATATATAATGTTGACTTTGTGTCACACAATGGCTATATGACAACGTTTGGCAACTGGCCGACGAACATCATCACGCCGGGAGGGGTGTATAACAAGGGAAGCGTGACAGTAGAGGATTGGGGGTTGTTTGCGCCGCATAACTCAGCGGCTGGGATGCTGCGGATGGCATGTGATGTACGTGGGCGGGGAGAGTTGTGGAAAGGCTATTCGGACACTGGGGGGCATTTGGAGCTGGTGGGCAGCATCTCGCCGGGGGAGAATGACATTGACTCTTTGTACATCCGGGCGTTGACGAATCTGGGGACGGTGTCAGTGGGAACGAAGGACGACAAAGTGGATCTGAATATAGATGTGAACGGGCTGCGTGATTGGTTTGCGGAAGATGCGGATGCGGTGGTGTTCAGGAACATAGGGGATGTGAATTTGGGGCGGATAGACCTGAAGATGAATGTGGGCAGCAAGAGCAACCCGTACCGGACGAATGAAATCATGTACATGGTGGATGGGAATTTAGTGGGGAGTTTTTCGAGCGTGACGTGGCTAGGAGGGCGGACGGGGGAAGTGATAGTGACGCCGCAGAGTGTGTATGTGACGGGGATAGCGCCGGCGACGAGCAATTTCTTTGACCTACAACCAGACCGGATCGTTTTGGTGCAAGGGCAGACGCAGGGGTATGTGAGGGCGTTGAGCCCGTTTGCGGTGGGGGTGAACGTGAGCAACAGTGAAGCGTGGCTGACGACCGACAGCCAGCTGGCGCTGACGCCGGGAACGCCGGAGCAGGCGGAGATAACGGTGCCGGCGGACCAGCCGGCGACGAACAGTTGGGGGTTTTCACGAGGAGAGGTGTGGTATACGGCGGCGAACGATCCTGGGGTATCGTACATGGTGCCGGTGTATGTATTGCGGCCGGGGTATTTTGAGTTGAACGGACGCACGTTGTACTTTTTGGCGGATGAAGCGGGCGGTGAAACAGTGCGGGTGTATTCGCCGTTGAATGTGAACGTGAGTGCGGCGGCAATCAATGCGCCATGGGCGACGGTCTCGCCTGGATCTGTCAGCGTAAACGACAGTTATGGCTACATAGATGTTGAGGTGGCAGCGCAGCCGGCAGGGACGACGGGGACGGTGCGGTTTACGAACACGGGCGTGCCAGGGGTGCAGCATGACGTGGCACTGGAGTTTGTCAGCAATGGGTTTTTTGACACGGTGGAGAAGGAGTTGGTGTTTGTGCAGGGCGAGACGCAGAAGTGGTTTGAGGTGTTTGCGCCATTCCGGGCCGATGTGACGATAGCGGCGACGAACGCACCGTGGATAGATGTGCCGGAATACGTGAGCATGGACGGGGATGCGTGGCTTGTGCCAGTGACGATCCCATCGAATCAGGCAGTGGACAGTGAGGGAGTGATCGTATTGCAGAACGAGTGTCATGCGGGCATGACACGGACGGTGACAGTGACAGTGGTGCCGGAAGCTGGGATGCTATCGCTGGTGGTGGTTGCGGCGGTGGCGCTGATGCGGCGGCGAGGCTAAGCGAGTGGAGTTGAAGAGATGATCAAGGGGCTGGGTGCAATAGTATGTACTGCGGTGTTGCTGAGTGGCTGCCAGCCACGCGGGAGCGAGACGGCGGCTGGGAGCAATGAGACGGAAGCGGCTGGGCCGGCAGGGGCACGCATTTGGATGCCAGCTGCCACAGGGATGAGAGGCGCTGGGGCGAGCACTGCGGCGGGGGCAGTGGCAGCTGCGCCTGTGACAGCAGCAGCGACAGGGGCAGTCACGTATGGGGTGCACGCTGCGGCTGTGCCGGTGCGGGTGGGCAAGTTTGACAAGCGTTTTGGGCATACCGAGCTGTCGGCGACGGCGCGCGAGCGGCGGCTTGATGCGAAGGAAGCAACGCAGTTGATCAATGCGCGTACGGACAAGCTGGCCGAGAGGTATGGCGCGCGCGACACGACGCTGCGTGGCAGGATGGTGGAGCGTGGGGTGGTGTTGAAGGAAGCGCTACCGGTGCAGCCGACAGCAGCTGGTGCAGCAGACACGACTGATCCGTGAGGGCCGAGCGCACGAGGGAGGAAGTGTTGAAGAGGAGCTCGGAGGCGAGCGGGGCGCACGGCGGACGCGGGGTGGCGCTGGTGGCGGTGTTGTCGGTGTTGACGGTATTGGCGGTGCTGGCGGCGGTGTTTGCGACGCACACGGGGTTGGAGAGTTCGGCGAGCGATGTGGAGCTGGCGAAAGGGGATGCGGAGATGCTGGCGCGGTCGGCGCAGCAGCATGTACTGGCGCATTTGCGGATGGATGCGTATGAACAGCCGGCGTGGGATGAGAGGGAGGAAGCGTGGTCGGCGGAGTTCCGGCTGGGGCCGGGGAGCACGGATGGGGCGGAGATAGACGGACTGCCGGGAGCGGGGCCGGAGGAGCCGGGGGCGGATGGGCGGTGGATATATGTGCATGACGCGCGAGGGGTGCTGGTGGGGCGGTATGCGGCGCTGGTGGAGGACGAAGCGGGGAAAATCAATGTGAACGTAGCGAGTGCGCTGACGCGGGAGATGCAGAATCAAGGTGTGGACACGTTTGAGTTGCTGCTGACGGACGGTGTGGAGGCGGGGCTGCCGGTGTCGGTGACGTTTGGGAAGAACTTGTTGCGGTACCGGTACGGGAGGGATGGGAAGCCGGGGCAGGCGAATGTGGATGACAACTACACGGCGTCGTCGTATGCGACGGATTTGATCGACAACAACGCGAATGGTGTGATTGACGAGGTGGATGAGGGGATAGACGAGCCGGAGGAGTACAACCCGCTGGCGCCGGCATGGGACGACCGGGCGTTTTCGAGCATGAGAGAAGCGGGGATGGTGGGGATGGGGGGGCATGAGGTGATGCCGGGGGTGTACCGGGCATTAAAGCGGCATGGGACGGTGTATTCACGGGGTACGCAGGCGATGTGGGACGAGCGGGGGCAGCGGTGGCGGAAGCAGATCAACGTGAATCAGGCGTCGCGGCGGCAGTTGGACAAAGTGTTGAGGATGGCGAATGAGGAGACGCGGTTTGAGGCGAGTGCGCGGAACATGCGGGGGCTGGTGGGGAATGTGACGGACTACCGCGATGAGAATCATGTGCTGACGACGATGGGGAGCGAGTATGGGGTGGAGGGCGTGTGTTTCAATGAGGTGTTGGCGAATGACGGGAGTTTTACGGTACGCGCAGAGGCAAACGATCCGAATGACCGGCGGTACGTGCATGTACACCGGTTTGGGTGGTGGTATTTGCGGCCGGACAAGGTGACACGATTTGTGGACAAAGACTATGGGTGGAAGGTGCAGTTTGTGAGCGCAGCGGAGCGGCAAACCGTGAAGGTGGTGACGAACGGGGTGACTGTGACGATGCCAATGACGGCACAAGTGGCGTTGGAGGACGAGCCGGTGAACACAACGCCATCATCGTCGTTTCGAGAATTTGGGAGAATCCGGGATGACATTGGCGGCTGGCCGGTAGACTTGTGGAAGAATGCGCTGCTGTACGTGCTGGTGGGGGAGCAGAACAACCGGGCGCTTTACATGACGTATCCGATCGTAGGCAACACAAAGAACCGGCTGACGGTGGCGTGCGAGAGTGAGGGGGCGTACATGCTGTTGTCGGCGCAGTATCAGCCGAATGAAGCGACGAATGAGTTTACGATCTACAACCGGGTACGGATCGACACGGGGTGGATAGACACGCTGGGGGGTTTGGTGGGATTATATCCGCGGATTAGCGATTATTTTGCGTTGCCGGTGAAGACGCATGCAGATTTTGATCCGCCGAAGAATTTGTATTATTCGCTGTACATTGCGGAGCAGAATTTACCGGGCGAGATGGAGGCACCGCACAACATGCCGTGGAAGGGATTCAATCCGAATTTGGATGTGGACGGGGATGCGTCGCGGTATTCGGAGACGCGGATGCTGGAGCTGACACAGGCGGATTTGAAGGGGAGCACGTTGCAGTTACCGGCGGGTGTGGAGCGTGCGTGGTTGCTGCGGTGGCCGTACAAGAATGGGGAGCCGGTGCGTGCGCAGCGCGGGTTTGTGCATGCGCTGGTATCCACGTGCAAGGGGACGGGGTATGACGGGGGGCCGGATCGGGTGTCGAGGAGCGAGGCATACGCGAACAAGGTGGTGGTGCAGGACATCCATGCGATGCGGCCGGACATAGTGGAGTTGATCAACATCAGTGATCATCCGGTGAGTTTGCGGAATTGGCGGGTGGTGATCAATACGGGTTCGTATGCGGACCAAGTAGGGTTGATAGACAACGCGATGGAATACAGCGCGTTGCGGCGGAGCCAGTATGAGAATGCGAATCCGATGATTCAGGCGAACGGCTATTTTTATTTGACGAACAACCGCAGGATTTTTGACATGGATTATGGGGCGCCGCAGGATGCGAATTGGGGTACGAGCGCGAGCGAGGGGTATCCGGTCTATGAACTGCCGGATGCGCTGTGGGGTGTGCGGTACAAAGTGGGGCGGGTGAGCGGGGGGAAAGTGAAGTGCGAAGGAGCCATGTGGCGGAAAGACCAGATGAAGTACGAGATGACGGAGTGGCATTTGCGGAGGCCGCGGAAGGATCAGAACGCGCCGTTTGGGCTGCGGAACACGATATTAGGGAACACGCGGGACACACTGGATTTTGGGCAGGTGAACATTATCAGTTTGAAGGCTGGGGATGACATACTGATATTGGGAATGCCGCGGGAAGGGGGGTTTCTTTCGATGACGCTGAAGAACGAATACAACCAGATTACGGCGCGGACGGTGACGTATGGTTCGACGCGGATGCAGGAGATCGGGTATTCGACGGAGAAGCTAGATCCGACGCATTACACGTGGGTAAAGAACCCGCGGCCGACGTTTGGGGGTACGGAGCGGAAGGCGCGGAATCATGCGTTTCCGCGGGGAGCGCCGGTGCGGCCGCATGTGAAGAATAATCGTTTTGTTTCGGTGGGAGAATTGCAGTTGGTGCGGAAGGCGGAGGACTGGCAGAACATAGGGATGGAGAAGCGGGGGAAGGCGAGCACACGGACATTGAAGGCGCTGGCGCGGCATTTGACGGTATCGGGAGTGCGGCTGGATCCGGAGGAAGAGGGGGTGCATGTGAGCGGGTGGAGGAAGGCGTATGGGGTGGTGCGGGGTGCGGCGAGCGGGGTGGTGGTGGCGGAGCAGGCGGATTGGGAGCCGAACGTATGGGCGAATCAGACGGTGCGTTTTTTTACGGGGCCGATGAAGGGGGAATCCTTCCGGGTAGTGAGCAGTACGGAGAGTGGGGTGAAAGTGGCGCCGTATTCGACGCCTGGGGGGAAGCAACTGCGGGTGAACCGAGGGGATGTATTCAGTGTGGGGCCGGGGTATGCGACGCCGATGTTTTACACGCGGAAGGACAATGACGAAGGGATATGGGAATGGAAGAACAAAGGGCTGGAGAAGATGCGGTATGGGTTGTATGTGTGGGGGCTGAATGATTCGATTACGACGACGGAATTCATGGAAGAGAATCACAATGCGGAGTTGGAGATAGCGGTGTATAATTATGAGAGGCGGGAGTATGACGTGATGCCGCTGGCGGGGGAACGGCGTGCGACGGACATGGACGACCCGTACACGTTCACGCCGGGGCTGGTGAAGCAGCGGTATGAGAAATCGGATGGCGTGTATTGCGGGATGATTAGGCCGGAGCACATCTCGGCGCAGGGAGGGATACGGTTGCGGATAGTGGCGACAGGATTGAATGACCGGCAGTGTTCTGGTTTTGCGTGGTTTGACTATGCGTATCTGACGCCGGCACGTTCGAACGGGAAGCTGAATATTAACACGGCCAGTGAGCGCGCCTTGCGGGCATTGCCGGGGGTGAGTAAGGAGCTGGCCCGCGACATCTATACGGGGACGATGTCGAGCGGTGCGGCTGGGCTGCGGCCGTACAAGAATGTGAGCGAAGTGCTGGATGTACGCGGGATGAGCGTGGAGATATTTACGAAGATTTGCAATTTAATTACGACGCGGAGCGACCAGTACCGTGTGGCGGTGGTAGCACAGGCACTGGGGGACCGGAATGGGGACGGGAAGTTTGATGCGGCGACGGATGTGGTGCGGGCTGAAGCGCGGCGGGAGGTCATTGTGGACCGGTCGTCATTGACGGACGATGATCCGCTGGCAGGCGGGTTTGTGGAGATACAGAGCAACTAGGCATGCGAAATGGAGTAGGATAGGAGAGTGAGTGCAGGGATGAGAGAGAATCCGGTGATAGTGGCGCTGGACGTGAGCGAGCGGGGGGAGATGCAGAGATGGGCGGAGGGGCTGGCGGGGCATGTGGGGATGATGAAGATAGGATTGGAGTTATTTGTGCGGTATGGGCCGGAGGTGGTGGGGGATGTGCGGGAGCGAGGGGTGCGAGTGATGTTAGATTTGAAGTTGCATGACATACCGAACACGGTGGGGCGGGCGGTGCGGAATGTGGCGGGGCTGGGGGTGGAGATGGTGACGTTGCATGCGAGCGGGGGCGCGGGGATGCTGCGGGCGGCGCGGGAGGCGGTGCGGGGGTATGAAGAGGAGAGCGGGCGGCGGGGGCCTCGTTTACTTGCGGTAACTGTATTGACTAGTATAGATGAACAGGCGTTGCGGGGCGAGCTGGGTGTGGAGCGTGGGATGGAAGAGCAGGTAGCGGCGCTGGCGCGGATGGCGCAGGGGGCGGGGTGCGACGGAGTGGTGGCATCGGCGCGGGAGATAGGGGTGGTGCGGGCGGCGTGCGGGCGGGATTTTTTGATTATAACGCCGGGGATTAGGCCGGCGGGTGCGGGGCATGGGGATCAAAAGCGGGTATGCACGCCGGGGGAGGCAATTCGAGCGGGAGCGGATTATGTGGTGATGGGGCGGCCGGTGCTGGAGGCAGCGGATCCGATCGCGGTGTTGGAGGAAGCGGTGCGAGAGGCAGGGAGAGCAGGATAGGACGGATAGGACGGATAGGACGGATAGGACCTATTTTTTGAGAGGGCTACTCGACGCGGATGTTGCTGATATCGAATTCGAGGCCTTTGCGGCCAGCGACGACAAAGCGGAGGTTTTTTTTTGATGACGGTGAGGAGGCCTTGATTTTCTGGGAAGCGGGGCTGAATATCGAAATCGAGGCGGAGTTCCTGCCAGTCGGAAGATGGTTTAAGATCGAGGGAGGCGACAACCCAATCTTCTTTCATGGTATCGGCGCGGCCTTGACGGGCGAGTTCGTGGTGCTGCATTTCGATGGTGATGCGGTTGTAATTGCGGGCGCGGCAGGTAATGAAGATGGAGTGTTTGCCGACGGGGAAGGGGATTTCGACGCCGCAGATGATTTTCTGGGGGAAGCCGACGTAGTCATTGAAGAAGGAGTAGCGGACGAAGCGGCGAGGGACGCCGGTTTCGGGGGTTTCGGAGTGCATGGCAAGGAAGCCGCCGGAATTCCAGCGGGTGGCGATAAGGTAGTGCATATATTCGATGTGCCAGCCTTGTGGGATGTCGCGTGGGCCGATGAGATCGGTGCTGGTGAGGGGGGTGGGAGCAGCGAAGGAGAAGGCTTGGCGGGAGCCGGTATTTTCGGCGAAGAAGACGCGGCCGTCATTGGCGCCGAGGAGCAGATCGAGGTCACCGTCGCCATCCCAGTCGGACAATTCGGGGCGGACGAGGGGGCCGAGAGGGAGTTCGTTGCCATCGAAGGAGATGGGGAATTTGTAGGACATGAGGAAGCGTTCTTTTTTATCGGAGGAATTGAGGGGTTCGTTGGCGTAGAAGTGGACGTTGCCGATGCGGTCGCCGACGACGAGGTCTTGATCGCCATCGCCATCGAGATCACCGAGTGCGGGGACGAGTTGTTCGCGGCCGGAGCCATAGGCGAGCCAATAGCGTTCGTCGGAAGAGAAGACGGGGACGCCGGCGCCGCCGGTATTGCGGAAGAGGTAGACGGAGTTGGCGGAGTAGGAGCCGTCGCCGATGATGAGATCAGGTTTGCCGTCACGGGTGATGTCGTAGACAAAGGGGGCGGAGAAATTGCCAACGGAAAGGGGATCGCGGCCGGCCATGATTTGGGGGAAGGCTTTGGCCTTGTCTTGGATTTGATAATAGGTGGGGACGGCATCAGCGGTAGTGAACTGGCCGTTGCCGAGGTTTTTACACCACATGACGCTGCCGGCGATGTCGCCGCAGATGAGGTCGAGGAGCTTGTCGTTATTCCAGTCGAACAAAGCGATGGAGAGACAATCGCCGAAGTAAGTGGGGAGGAAGCGGGCTTGGGCGACGGAGCGGTTTTTAGATTGAGGGCCGAGTGAATAAATCCAGACGAAGCCGTGGGCGTCGCCGACGACGAGGTCGGGCTGGCCATCGCCGGTGATATCGCCGACGCGGGGGGAGGCGCCGAAGCGCTGGGGAGATTCGCTGCTGCCGTCGACGAGAACGTGTTGGTTGCGGGAGTTGACTTGGACGTGTCCGGAGCGGTTGACGCCATCCCAGAGGGTGTCAACGGACTCGGTTTTTGAGAAGTCAATGGTGAGCAATTGCGCGGAGGCGGCGAGTGCGGCGAAGGAAAGCAGGGCTGCGGAAGCTGCGCGGGAAGTGATCATAGTTGGAACTTGTGTGGAGAAGTTAATAGACATGCAAAAAAACGGGAGAACGAGACGGCCGGCAGAGCGGCCAAGAGGTGAGGAAGCAGGCATAGTTGCACATACATGGGACGTCCTTGAATAATCATCAGTGCTACTTATGATAGCAAAAGCGAGCAATCAAGAGGGGCGGGGACCTGGATCGGCGACTAGGGAGGGCCGCCGACCACGGCGGCCTGATGGCTGCAGGGCACAAGGGCAGCGAGGCCGCTGCCCCTCCCATCATTGGTATGGAAATCATTACGGAGGTCCGCTGGCCACGGCGGCCGTATGCCTGCGGGGCACAAGGGCAACGAGGCCGTTGCCCCTCCATGCCTATGTCGCTAGTCGCCGGATGTAGGGGGATTTTGACATGCAGCGGGTGGTTTGCTACAATGGGCGAGCCGTGCGGCACGAGAGGATGGCAGACTGCGGACTGCGCCATCGCTGGGGGCACGAGTGCGTGGCGTACAGCGGCATAGAGGTTGCGCGATGTCATATCGAATCACATGTGTAGCGTGGACGGTGCTCTGGCTAGTGGCAGCCGGAGGGTTGGTGTATTTGCAGACGCAGCGCGTACCAGAAGAATGGCTGCTGACACATGCGGACATGTTGCGGCCGGTGCAGGAGTATCAGATGGCGGAGCCGGCGATGACGCGCTGGCGCAATGGCGTGCCGACGACAGCGCCGCTGGCAGAGTTCTGGGCGCGCACGGCGGAGCGGCCGTATGCGCTATTACCGGATAGTGCGTTGCGGGAATTTGCGGGGCGGATTTCGCCGGATGCGGTGAATGCGTGTGTGCGGCGGATCAAGACGGTGCTATTGGCGCCGTGCTCAGTGGAAATGAAGAGCCGCGTGTTGTCAGATCCATTTGGGCTGGCGGCGCATGCACGCGGGCTGGTGACGCCGGCGCTGACGAGCAGGGTGGCGGCATTGTATGTATGTATAGAAGGGGAGACGAAAGAATCGGCGTTGGCGGCGGCAGAAAGCGCAGCGCGTGCGCTTGAAGAGCTGAGCGCGGACGGTGTAATTGGGCCGGTGCAGGGCATCACGGCGTTCATGGCATCGCCGGACCGGCAGACGGTGCGGCTGGCGGAATTTACGAGGATGCTGAACAGTTATCAACTGTTTGCGACGATGGAGCGCACACTGGAACGGGAAGGGGTAGAGCGCAGCGTGGTGCGCGGTTTTATGGACAACATGCGCGCGCTGATGACGCAGGCGGTGACGCCTGAGACGATCACGAGCCAGGAGAACCGGCTGCGCATGATGGGGATGATGCCGGTGGTGCGATTTTTCTTTTACCGCACGCCGCGCGGATATATGTGTGTGCACCGTGTACTGCCTGTAGTGGGAGTGTCGCTTGCCCGCACGCGCAGCAGGATTGCGCGGGCACTGAGCGAAGTGTACATTGCGGCGGTGATAACCGGCCCGGAGTATTTCGCCAGCCGGTACTATCAGGTGATACGTATAGGATTGTGGTTAAGTGGAATTATCTGGGGAGCAGGGATAGCGCTGATCATTGCGGCGGGGACAGTACGGCAGTATATACAGTGGTTGGTGTTGGGCCGGCGAGCGGCGACGGAGACGAGGGAGTTTGATTGTGCAGAGGGATACCGGGCATACCTGCGCGCGTGCGGCATCCGGCATTTTGACGATTTATTGGATGCGGAGCGGGTGGCGGGGGCGGAGGTGGAGGCGGTGGAGAGGTTGCCGGGGGATGAGTATGCGCCGCCGCGGGGGAGCGGGGTGCGGGCGGAGTTGTTGAAATTGCCGGGGAGGGAGGGAATGCCGGGGAGGTGGCGGGAAGCGGGGGTGTGCCGTTTGATGTTGTATCGGGCATACGGGGCGCAGGCAGCGAAGGTGGTGCACGAGTATGAGGTGAACAAGTATGCGCGCCGGCGGGGCGTAGCGGTGATGCCAGTGGTGGCATTTGGATATGGGACGCGGCAGGGGAGGAGTTGTGCGGCGCTGGCGTATGCATGGCCGGAAGAATATACGCCGGTGATTGCATGGCAGGCGCGGCGTTTGTATAGGGCGGGAGAAGCCGCGGCAGATGTGCGGCAGGGGTTTGTGGAGGGGGTATGCGGGCTGATGCGTGCGCTGCAGCGGGCGGGGTGCAGCGGGCTGTGGCGGGGAGAGACGGAGCTGCTGGTGCGGGCGCGTGCGGCGGGGGGGTGCGGCGGGAATGCGAGTGGAGGGAGTAGCGGGGCGGGTGCTGGGAACGCTATGGCCGTGGGTGCGGAAGCGGCGGGAACGCGACGTGGCGTTTGTCAATAGCAGTTTGTTGCGAGAAGTGTTTGGTTTTGCGGCGCGCGTGCGCATGCTGGCACGGGTGTGGGGGGTACGAGGGCGGGTGCATGTGCTTGGGCATGCCATCCGGAGGATACAGGAGTACTCGGCGCGCGCGGGGTACCGGCAATATGCGGTGCAGGCGAGCGGGCTGACGTACAACCGTGCGGAAGCGGCGCGGCTGGCAGCCAGTCCGGCACATTCGTATGAAGCGTTCATGCGATTGCCGGGCGAGCGCCCGGTGACGCGCAAGCGCGGGCGGACAGTCGTGACGATCAAGGCGGGGGGAGAGACATGGTATTTGAAGCGGCAC
>Ga0308414_1001639_pt1 | contig 14647 bp, 11 predicted proteins | sample HotsprSampleOS50_FD_205667 | JGI IMG/M metagenome (GOLD analysis project Ga0308414, IMG submission 205667) | Hot spring phototrophic mat microbial communities from Octopus Spring, Yellowstone National Park, Wyoming, United States - 20090730_OS50 ... | reverse complement strand
GATGGCCAGCGCGGGTGAGCCTCGCTACCTGCTGACGGCCGCTCCCATGTGGGCGCTGCTGGCAGCGCGCGGCTGGGAGTGGGCCTTTACACAATTCAACTGGCGTTTCCCCCTGCGCTGGGCGGGCGCGGCCGTGCTGCTGCCGGTGCTGGCCAACGTCTACTACCCCGTGATCCCCATCAAGCTGACGGCCGACTCGTACCGGGCGATGGAGGTGGCCCAGTGGTACCAGCACACGCCGCTGCGCGAGGCCTATCCATTGTTGACGGCGACGAATCCGGGCATCAGCTATTACGTCGACGTCAGCCCCAGCGACCCCAGGCGCTGCGCCGAATACAAGCGCGAGAACATCATCAAGGGTCTGAGTGGCGTGCTGCTGATCTGGGACCCGATCTACGGCCTGTATAACTCCGACAAGCGGCGATCGATGGACGTGAGCGAAATCCTCGCCTGCGGATGGGTGCCGGTACACCGCTTCAGCGGCCGCCCCACGACCGTGCCCGCCACGGCGCCGGTCGATCCGGCCGACCGCGTCAACGACTGGATTGTGTTCCTGAGCCCGCGCGACGCCGCCGGCCGACCCACGCCGCAATCGCTGCGCATCGAATTGGGCATCCCCGCCGCGCCGGCCCCGCCTCTGGAATGAGGCCTTCGTGCCTTCCGCTTCGCGTGGTGTCGAGTCCTGAGTGCTGAGTCCTGAGTGTGCAGGCAACCGCTCCGCGCCTTCGTGCCTTCGTGCCTTCCTGCCCCCCTGCCTCGCGCCGCACCCCGCATCGCCCTATTCCACGCATTTGCGGAGGAACTGAACCGTCTCCGGCCACGCCCGCCGGGCCGCGGCAAGGTTCGCGGCGCGCCCTTCCTGTGCCCGCAGGAAGCCGTGTCCAGCGCCGTCATGAATGCTGTAGACATAGGTCTTGTTGAGCTTCTTCATCAACTGCTCGGCAGGCGGGATCGTCGCGTTGACACGGGCATCGTCGCCGCCGTACTGGCCCATCACCGGCGCCTGGATCTTCTCGATCAGCGCAGGGCCGGGCGAGCTGCCGTAATACACCACGGCCGCGTTCAGCGCCGGCTGATGCGCGGCGTAGTTGAAGCTCATGGTGCCGCCCCAGCAGAAGCCGACGGTGGCCGACTTGCCGTTGGCCGCCGGCAGCCCGATGCCGTACTCGCGCACGGCGTCGAGCATGGCCATGACGCGCGGCTCGGTGAGCTGGCGCACGGCGCGGGTCACATCATCGCGGCTGGCGAAGGCCTCGGTGCCCCCGCCGCTCGGGCCCATTCCTGAAAGCAGATCGGGGGCGATGGCGATGAAACCGTCGGCCGCGAGTTGATCGGCCACAGCGCGGATCCAGTCGGTCAGGCCGTAGATTTCCTGAATGACGATGACGACGGCGGCCTTTTCCTTGCGCTCGGGATAGACGACGAACGCGCGGATGGGCGTGTTCGAGCCGCTCTGCCTGATGTCCACCCACTCGCCGTGGCGCGGAGTAGTATTCAGGCGGTCTTTGGCCGCAGCCTCGCCGGGGGGAATGGAAGGTGGCTGGGCGGCCCGCGCAGCCCCAGTAATGGACAGCAACAGCGCGAAGGATACGGCGGACCAGATGAATCGCATGTTCACCTCCAAGGAAAGAGGCCGAGGAGGAGCGAGCAGGCAGCTCCGCCTTCTCGCATTATAGTCCTTCGCGGATACGAAATCGCGCCAGCCGCCAGCGGCGCGTAGCACGGGCGTCCTCGCCCGTGCCCAACGGGCCTGGTGGCACAGCCCCCATCCAACGCAGAGACTGTCACGCGCCCCCCGCAGCCGCCCAGCCGCGCCCGACCCTCTATGGATTGAGACATTTTCGATTATGATCGCTGCCAGCGCAGCGCCGTCGGGAACGAAGCGGATCGGGCCACGACCACCTGGCGCGCGCCGAGAATCTCAGGAGGCAGGATGAAGTTCAACTTCTGGCAGTGGGTCGGCATCGCGCTGCTGATCCTGGGCGCCTTCCTCTTATGGAACAAGTCGCGCCAAAGGTCGGCCCTGCCGCCTCATATCCAACCGGCCACCCAGCCGGCGGCCACTCAGCCGGGCGCCGGGTGATGTCCGCGCAGACGACCACTTCCCTGAGCCGCGACCTGCTCAGCGCCTATTTCGTCTGCACCGCGCGCTTCGCGGCGTGGCTCATCATCTCCGCCATCGTGTATCGCCGCTTGGGCGTCGGCGCCTTCGCCCTGCTGGCCCTGGTCCGCAGCTCGCTGGTTATTCTCAACTATTCCACACTCGGACTTGCCCCGGCCATCATCCGCTACGTGGCGGCCGCCCGAAACACGGGCGCCCCCGCGGCGGCCGCCGATCCCCAGGCGCTGGTCCGCGTCTGCTCCAGCGCCCTGGCGCTAGCGGCCTGTTGCGGGCTGATGGGGCTGGCGCTTTGCGTCGTCTATGCCCTGGGCTTCGACCGCCTGTTCAGACTGCCGCCGGGCATGGACATGAACGATGTCTTCGGGCCGGCCCTGCTGATCGGCATCGGCACCGTGCTGAGGGTGGTGGGCGATGCGCCGGGAGCTTCCCTCCAGGCCCTGGGCCGTCTGCCGCTCGACAATTGCCTGCAGGCGTCGGCCGATTTGCTGTGGCTGGCCCTCACCCCGGCCTATCTGGCCATGCAAAGCAGCCTGCACGCCGTGGCGGCGGCGTACGCCGTGGGCGCGGCCGCCTCCGCCTTCGCCCGCTGGATAGCCGCCGGCCTGGTCACGGGCGTGCTGGTGCCGAGATGGCGGGCAATCGACCGCCCGACGGTCGTCGCCCTGCTCAGCTTCGGTGGCCTGGTCGTGCTCGCCCAGGCGGCCGACTACCTCTACGCACCCATCGCCCACATCCTGATCAATCGCCTGGTCAGCGCCGAGGCCGTGGCCGTCTACTCCCCGGCCATCCAGATCGACGCCGGACTGCTGCTGCTGAGCGGCGGTCTGGCGGCCGTCCTCCTGCCGCGCTCGGCGATGGCCCACGCCGCCGGCGACCTGGCCGCCCTGCGACGCTACTACCTTCGCGGCACGCTGGCGGCCACGGCGCTGCTGGCCATCGGCGCGGCGGTCGTGTGGCTGGCGGCCGATGCCATCTTCCGAATCTGGCTGAAGGACCCCATGCACGCGACCCAGGCCATCCTGCCCCTGGTCCTGATCCACACGGTTATCGGCGGCGCCAGCTCCGTGGGACGCTCGGTCCTGCTGGCCAGCGGGCACGTCCGGCCGTTCACCATCTCCGTGCTGATCGGCGGCCTGGCCAACGCCGCCCTGGGCTACGCCCTGGCCCGATTCGCCGGGCTGGGTCTGCACGGCATTGTGCTGGGCACGATCATCGCCGTCACCGCCCGCTGCGCTGTGTGGATGCCGTGGTATGTGCTCAGGACCCTCGGGCAGCCAGTGGCGCACGTTGCCGAGAACGCGCGCCTGCCACTGCCGGGACCGCCAATTTGAGCAACACCGCTGCCTTGAGCTTTAGCATCCAAGTCGCGCTCTGTGTGCTTCCGGTGTTGACTGCACGGTAGGCCCGGCTTGTCGATGCTCAGGTCGGCGGCGTTCCTTCTGCGCAGAAGACGCTTGACGATAACCTTGCGATCAGGATCCATGTCGGTCAGAATCTGGTGGTTGACCACGGCCGTGCTGATTCTCCGGTTGCCCACTCCGCAGCGCGCCGCAAGTATGCGCGTCAGCGGGAATAGGAGTGGAGATGAAGGATACCAGGTGTGCATTTATAGACCTGCTTGGGACAACGGACACGCCCTGCACCAGCCGAGCACGACCCAGCAGTACCGCGTGGGACTGGGTAATTGTGGCGGCGCTGGTGGTGTACGTTGCATGCACGACACACTTCCGCGACGAAGTCGCCGGTGCGGACGCATGGGAACACCATCGCGCAGTGCGCGTCCTGGCAGAACTCGGCTACAGTGCAGGCAATCCCACATACGCAACGGACGATCCCTCCATCCGATACTCCCCATACTCCCATACGCAACGGACGATCCCTCCATCCGATACTCCCCATACTCCGCAATTCTGGCAACGATCGCCACCGGCGCACGAGTCGACGCGTGGCACGTGCTGTCTGGCGCCGCTGTAGCGAACACTCTACTGCTGGGTCTTGCGCTGTGGATACTCCTCAAGAGTTTTCAGGCACAGCGCATTGCAGTGTCGGTCTTGATTGCTGCGCTGCTGGTATACGGAGCAAGTCCCGGTTACGCGAACTCCCTTGCGCTTGCCGACCTCCCCTGGCACCAGGTGAACCCCTCCGCCTTTGCGTTGTCCCTCGTGTTGTTCGTATGGAGCGCTCTCCGCTGGGCGGACCGAATGCCTCGACGCGCCATAGTTGGAGTACCACTATGTGCCGGTTTGTTCGCGATCGCCATGTTGAGCCATGCGATGACAGGTGTAGTCGGAGCCGTCGGCATGTTCGCAATGGCGTTGTCGGCTGATGCGACGGTACTCGTCGGTGCAACTGCCGCCTTATCCATCGTCATCGGACTGGGACTGGCGGCGCTCTGGCCCTTGTATCCCTTCCTGAAAGCGGTTACGACCAGTCCGGACTCCTGGTATTGGTATAACCCCTATATCCTGCAAATGATGGTCACAACGTGGTGTCTTCCCTGCTTTCTGTGCAGCCTGCTGGCACTGCCATGGCGAGCGGAACGCCTCGTGCGATTCGCTCTTTGGGGGCTGGCGACTACGGTCGTCCTTACCAGCCTTGCAGTCGTCGTCAAATCGGCGACCCTGGCTCGGTTGCCCCTGGCCGGGCTCGTGTTCTGCCAACTGCTCGCAGGCTTCGTCTTCACTGAGTGGCGGGTTCTTTCCACTGCAACCTGGGGAACAACGCTGCTGCGCTTGCGATCCACCGACCTGGCGATCTACGTCCCGGCATTTATCCGGCTGCTGTTGCTCTTCTGCGTCATATACTTCGCGTGGCCGCAACTGAACGATCTGGCCCGACAGCCGCACCTCTTGCGGCCCTGGTTGACCACCCTGTTGCCCGCGCGCGATCTTCAGACTCATCGCCTCCGTCAGTATAGAGAGGTTCTGGCTCCCGTAGGTGAACAGGACGTTGTTATCGCCGATCTCGTCACGGCATGGCCTGTGCCATCGGTAAAGGGGCGCATTGTTGGAGCGCTGCATCTTGAGTACTTCACCCTCAATCAGCGGCAGCGCTGGGACGACGTTGAGGCGTTCTTCTCCGACCGAACCACTATGGCTGAGCGCATGGCGATCATGAGCAGATATGATGTGCGGTGGATACTGCTTGACCGTAAGCGCAATGCAGGGGTTGTCGAGCAGTTCACATCAAGCCTGGATCCGCCCGAAGGCAACTTGCTGCTGCTCGATGCGGAGCGGGTGCGGCGCCATTGGATGGCTCGCTGACCAGCGGCAGCGTGCACTGAGCCATCCTGCATCGCGGTGCCTGCTGAGGCGCGGCGTTGTTGATGCGGCGCAAGGCGCCCGACGAAAGTCGATCCCGTAGAGGCCCTAAATCCCGCCCATCAGCCGCGCCAGGTCGGCGGTGGTGGGCAGCGGGCGGTTGAGCGGCGACTGCTCGCCGCGCGCGAAGAAGTGCGAGAACGCCCCGGTGTAAATAACCTTGCCCTCGTGCTCCACGTCGGTCCAGAGAATGCGATCCTTGACCTTCAGCGCGGCGCTCATGGCCGCCACGCGGTCGATGTCGGCCGCCGTCCACTTGCCCGAGCCGTGCGTGTCCAGCAGATGGAGCATCAGCTCGCGCCTGCCCGGGCGGGTGAAGAACGCGGCGGCCACAAGTGCCAGCGACAGGATGGCGATGAGAAAGCTCTTCATGCCACCTGTCCTATCGGCAGCTCCTCGCCCTCGCCTTAGCAGTGGTGGGGACCTGGGGATTACCGGACCTGGTCCGATAGTCAGCTCGCCGGCGGAGCGGTCCTGCACATGCCGTCTTCGTCCCGAGGGCGGCCGCATGCCGCCTCCGCCGCGGCTGCGGTCGATGGCTGATCAGGCGCCCGTGTCCGGCTTCTGGGACTCAGGCCGTTTCTGCGGGTAATAGGGCATGGGGATGTACTCGACGGAAGGTCGGCGCTGCGCCGTCTGCGGGTACAGATTCATCAACAGATACACTTCCTGCGGCATCTGAACGCTCACCGGCAGCCCCATCTCGCGCGCCTGGTCCACGCGAATTGGATAGTCGTGGGTCCACGTGCCCGACGAGAGGAGCTCCGCCACCTCTTCGGCCTTTCGCGGTTCCATTCGCTCTTCCAGCAGCCGTATGACCGTGGCCTTGACCTGCCGCAGGGCTTTTTCGGCCATGTCGGCCAGAATGATCGTCTGGTCATCGATCTCGTGGATGGGCTTGCGCTGGAGGACTTTAAGCACCGAGGCGGCCGGCTGCTGTCCCAACTGCGGATCCACCGGTCCCAGCACGGCGTTCTCGTCCATCACAATCTCGTCGGCCGCCAGAGCGATCAGCGTGCCTCCGCTCATGGCGTAGTGGGGCACGAATACCGTCACTTTGGCTTTGTGACGGCGGATGGCATGGGCGATCTGCTCGGCGGCCAGCACCAGACCTCCCGGCGTGTGCAGGATCAGGTCGATGGGCATGTTCTCGTCGGTCAGCTTGATGGCGCGGAGCACGGCTTCGGAGTCATTGATGTCGATATAGCGCATCAGCGGAAAGCCCAGCAGGCTCAGGGTCTCCTGACGGTGAATAAGGGCGATGACCCGCGTGCCGCGCAGTTTTTCGATCTTCGACAACAGCTTCAGCCGGGCCGATTCCAGCATTTTCTGCCTCACCACCGGCTGGAGGGCGAAGATCACCACGATGAGCCACCAGAAGATGTCCATGGCACTGACTCCTGCGACGAGAACTCAGTTCGAACCAGGCCTTACCACGGGAAATACTCATCCGCATAGACGGGTCGGCGCCGCCGTCTGACGGGGCGGGTCGCCCCGGCGAAGAACCAGACCAGCACAGCGCCCGCCACGAAACCACCGGCGTGCGCCCACCATGCCACGCCGCCCAGGCCCGGCTGCGAGGCGATGATGGCCAGCGCGCCGTTGAACAACTGCGAGATGAACCAGATGCCCAGATACAGCACCGCCGGCAGCTCCACGAAATACGGCAGAAAGAAAATGGGAATGAGCGTGATGACGCGCGCTCGCGGGAACAGCATCAGATACGCCCCCAGCACGCCGGCAATGGCCCCGCTGGCGCCGATCGTGGGCACGGTGGACTGGGGATTGAAGTAGACGTGCGCCAGCGCTGCCAGCACGCCGCACAGGAGGTAGAACAGCAGGTAGCGCAGCGGCCCCATGCGGTCTTCCACGTTGTCGCCGAAGATGTACAGGGCCAGCATGTTGCTGAAAAGGTGAACCCAGCCGCCGTGGAGGAACATGCTGGTGAGCAGCGTGAGGTACTCGTGCGGTCCCCCCTCCTCCAGCAGAGCGCGCGGGATCACACCCAGCGTGTATACCAGCCGCTCGATCTCCGGCCCGGCCTGCAACTGCATCAGGAACGCCACGACGTTCAGACTGATCAGCAGCCAGTTGACCAGCGGAAAGCTGCGGGCCTGGACGGTATCCTTGATCGGCAGCACGATCGCTCCCGGCTCCTTGGCGGCGCTGGCATCCAGCCGGTGGAAGGTCCGGCACAGACCGGCGCGGCACGCCTGTCCACCATCTGCTCAAGACACTTCAGAGACCTCGGCCTGCTCCTTCCCGCCGGCCGACTCCAGGCTCTGTCGCAGCGTCTGGCGGGCTGTCTGGATGTCCTGTCGCACCTCGTCGACGGACCGGCCCTGGAGCATGGCGATGTCGGCCTCGTCCCAGCCCTCCAGAACGTGCAGCGTGAATGCCCGCCGCATGCGGCGAGGCAGGCGGCGAAGCTGGTTCAGAACCCATTGCCGCTGCTCTTCGGCCGCCACCTCCTGCCAGGGCTCGGGCAGCTCGTGATCCGGCAGGGTCTCGTAGAGCGTCAGCGGCGTCTGCGGCTCGAAGAACGGTTCATTCTCAGCCAGCCAGCCGCCATCGACATGATAACGCGCGTCGTCGGGAGGGATCCGTTCGTACAGCGACTCGGCGGCCGGCTCCGCCTGGTATTCATCCAGCACTTCATGGAGGAGCCGAACGAGCCACTGATCCATGGACACGTCTCGTGGGCGCTGGGCGTAGCCTTTCCAGGCGCGGGTGGCCACTTCATCCAACAGATCGGACACCGTCAGCTCACCCGGCCGGATCGACCCGTCAAGCTGGGCCAGGGTCAGTTCGCGTCTGGCGTGGTCGGCGATGCCGCGGAGCAGCGGACGAAGCAGCTCCAGGAATGCCGCCTGCTGCTCCTGCTGCTGGTCGCTGTCCAGCGCCGCCTGGGCTTGGGCAAAATCGTTCTGGCGTCGGCGCTTCCGGCGGTACAGATCGTCGTGGCGCAGCCGCTCCTTGTGTCTGCGAATTTCAAGTGCAACTCTGTCGGTCAGGCGATCCAGCGCCGCGCGCCAGTCGTGCCCGCCCGCCCATTCATCCGCCACAAGTGTGCCCGTGGGCAGCAGCAGCACCAGCCGCAGCACCCATCGCTCCTTCTGCCGCCGCATGGAAAGCCGCAGGTACCGCTGATCGGCCGGGATCGGCGCAAGCAGGCGCATCAGCCGCCGCTCCTTGCGCTGCCAGTACTCCCGCACCGCATCTCGCGTCATGGGCGGGCAGTCATGCAGAACCAGTTGCTCCGCCATATTCATCACCTCCACTCTTGGCCGTCTACCATTCTATTGACTCGATCTCGTAAAGGTGCCGGCTGCGCCGCTGAAGCCGTCGCATCCGCCAGGCCGAGCCTATCAGACTCGCGCCCGCCAGGATGATTCCCGTCGCCACCATCGCCGCCAGCAGCCGGGGAAACAGCACAATCAGAACTCCTGTCGCCACCAGCAGCACGCCCAGCAGCATCTGCGACTTCCAGAGAAAGTCGTATTCGCCGGCCTGCCACAGAAAGAACTCGCGGACTCGCATCATTCACCTCGACATTTGTCGCGATTCTCGTGAACCAGTTCCTCGGTTGTCAACCGACAGCGACCCGGACCTTCCCGCGGCGGGCGCGTGGCCGTTTCTGCGGCCGGCGGTTCGGGATCGCGGTGGCGCACGACGTAGCACGGCCCTTCTCGCCCGTGCTGGTCATCGGGGCAGAGTCTCCACACTATGGAAATGCCAAACTCCAGGGCACGGGCAAGATGCCCGTGCTACGGAAAGCCCGCCGGCTGGTAGTAGCACGGGCGTCCTCGCCCGTGCCGAACGAGGCTCCGCCACGGCCATCCGGGCTCCATCCGACGCAGAAACTGTCACACACCCTCCCGCGGGCTTTGGCGACAGCTCGATCACCTATTCGGCTCGGCCGCCGCCCGACAGGGCCCGAAGCGGCGCGATCGCCTCCTGATAGGCGGCATCCTCCAAACTCAGCAGCCGCGGGTGCCTGGCCATCTCGCGGTAGTCGATCGCGTCGCCGCGCGGCCGCGTCGCCGGGACCCCGGCCGTGGGCACGGCGGCCGGTCCCATTCGGGGCCAGACCATGTAGAAGGCCCATTTGGGCTGGGTCGCATACAAGTCCAGCGGCGGCAGATTGGCGCCGCATTCGGAGATGCCCATCGGCTTGCCGCCCGACAGTGCGTTCAGGTCGTCGTAGTACGACTGGTTGTAGCCGCCATAGGTGTCGAGGCTCAGGACATCGACATACTCGTGCCCGGGGAAATAGTCCACAAACTGCTTGTCCTCGCGCTCGGGCCGGTCGGGGTTCCACACCCAGATCAGGTTGTCGATCTTGTGATGGTTGACCAGTCGGTCGAACAGCATGCGGTAGAGTTGTGCGCTGCCGCGCGGACCCCGCCAGCCGTTCCACCAGAACCAGTCGCCGTTGATCTCATGAAACGGCCGCCACAGGATGGGCACACGCGCAGCCTGAAGCTGCTTGAGATACTCGGCCACGACGTCGACCTGCGCCAGCCATCGCCTGTTGAGCGGCGAGCCGGGCGTGACCAGCTCCTCGAACTGCACGCGCGTCAGCTTCCCCTGCACGCTGGAACGGAACGTCACCGGCTCATCCTCGGTCGGCCGGACCGCGTGCCAGCAGATCGCGATGATCGAGCCCTTGCGGTGCTGGCGAATCAGCTCCTGCACGATCTGGGGCCGGGCGTGAATCGAATCCTGCGTCCCCTCGGCGCCAAAGCCCCAGTCCGTGCCATACAGCGCCGGCGTCTTGCCCATCGCCCTGGCCGCGATTTCGGTGTAGACCCGCTGGGTGTTCGGGTAGTTGTGCTGCCCCGTCAGCGTGTATTTGCCGGAGATGCTGTAGAGGAACTTCAACAGCGCCCTGGCCTCCGGGGAGGCGTTGGGCGTCACCGGGGGATGCTCGACGATCCAGTCGGCCGGTCGCACCGGAGGCTTGGGCAGATACGGCACCTCGGGATGCGTATTGATCCACGGCCGCGGCGGGAGCCTGTCCGGCGCGCCTGGCCCGGTCTCGGCGAGTCGTCGCAGGCGATCGGAGACATTGAGCAGTGCCCGGCCCTGGTGATAGCACTCGGTCCACGGCCCGCTCTTGGGCCCGCCGACCGGCGTGCCATCGGCGCGCACCGTCGGATGCCAGCCGCCGTTGATGTGATCGATCTGATGCTTCCTGATGAAGTCCCACTGCTTGACGAAGGCGTCCCAGTAGCGGGTGGTTTCGTTGCCGAAGCGATCGTGGAGCATCAGCAGGGCATTGAGGTGCTCGGCCTGCACCCACCAGATCTTGTCGGTGCGCAGCCCGCCCCTGACCACACCCTGAGCGTCGATGTGGGCCGCATCGTACAGCCCGCCCCGCTGCTCGTCCCAGCCATACCGCAGGGCATGATCCACCAGGTTTCTGGCGAGGCCCCAGGCGCGGGTGTGCTGCGACTGGCCCAGCAGCTCGGAGGCCTCGACCAGCAGATAGGCCGTCTCCACGTCGTGCCCGAACGAATCCTCGCCCGCCATGCGCTGCCAGTCGGGCGTGAAGAACATCGTCAGGTATCCCGGCTCGGTGTAGATCCGGTCGGCGCAAATATCGTACATCTCCTGAATACGGGCCCTCACCGCCGGGTCGGTCCAGGCCTTGTACAGTTCCGTCAACGCCTCGAGCACGTGGATGCTCGTGTTCATCGACTTCTGGTTCTCACCGGCAATGGGGTTGCGGCCGAAATGGGGCTTGCCATCGAGCGTGACGCTTTCGAAGTACCCCTTGTTGACATCGTCATGCACGTGCCTCTCGAGCCACTCGAACGCCTGTCGGGCCAGGTCCTGAGTCGCCGGGTCGCGCGTGGCGCGGTAGCTGGCGGCCAGCGCATAGATGCCGAAGGCCATGCCATAGGTGTGCTTGCGCGTCTCACCCTGGCCGGTGGGCCGACCGGCGGCGTCGACCGACCAGTAGAAGCCGCCGCGCTGCTTGTCCCACAGACGATCGGCCAGAAACGCCGCGCCCCGGCGCGTCATGGCCAGATACAGTTGGGCGCGTTCGGGAAACCGCTCGGCGGCCTTGGCGGCGGTCCAGGTCAGGCGGCTCTGATAGACCAGGCTCCTGGTCTCACCAGGCGCCCGGCTCCAGTCGGCGCTGAAGTTCTCATGGAAGCCCCCGCCCTGCTCATCAACGGCCGCGGGAAACCACTTGTCGAGCACGTCCTTTTGCAGGCACTGTTCGACGTCGGCCGCGAGGCTCAGGTAGAGTTCGCCCGCCGGCCGCGTGGACGTCGGCGGGTCTGCCGCAAAGCACGCCGTGGTCCCCATCAGCGCCAAAACCGCGATGGACAGGCACGAATGCCTCATGGTGGCACCTCGCATGTGAGTGGTCTCAGTCTTACAACTGGGCGGCGGAAGGGCAAGAGGGGCAGGGAGGGCAAAGAGGGCATGGAACCATGCGCGTCGCAGGCGCGTGCGCTTGCCGCTCTGGCGTCTGTCGGCTTGGGGCGAGTGACAGCTTCTGCGGCCGGCGGTCCGGGATCGCGCCGGCGCACGGCGTGGCACAGCCGTTCTCGCCCGTGCTGGCAGGGGCAAGATGCGTGCTATGGAGAACCCGCTGGCTGGTAGTAGCACGGGCGTCCTCGCCCGTGCCCAACGACGCCCCGCCGCCCTGTAGCAGTCGCAGCACAGGCGTCCTCGCTGGCGTCTGGCCCGTGCCCCCCCGGACCTTTGCAACCGGGCGGCTTGCTTATGTGCTTCAGCGTGTGCTACGGCTATCCTGGCTCCATCCAACGCAGAGACTGTCACGCGCCCGTCGGCTTGCCGGTTCCCCGGGTTCCCTGGTTTGCCGATTGATGCCGCGTCGGCGGTCACTATAATGGCACCTCGCGTTGGGTGATCAACCGCGCGGCCAACACCCGCCGCGAGTCGATGCAGCAGCAGGAAAGGAGCTTGGCACATGGCGGAGGAACCGCAGGTCGTCCGGGGCATCAACTGGCGAGAGACGTTTCCGTTCACACACATCTTCCGTGCGTTCCGCATCGCCATCCATCCCTCGAAGCTGGCGCTGGCGCTGATGGCCATCCTGGCCCTGTATTTGGGCGGCAGCGCTCTGGACCTGCTCTGGGTCCGCAGCCACTGGGCCGTCCACGGCGAAATCGAGTTGTATGAGCGCCTGGGGGGCGGCGAGCCGTTCAAACAGGCCGTGGCCGCACGCTGGAAGCGGCTCCAGGAGCAGGCCGCCGATCGCCTGACCACGCCCAACCGCACGCGCCAGCAGGCACTGGAGTTCGCCGCCCGCGACCCTTATGCCGCCTGCTCGGAAATGTCCAAGGCCATATCCAACGACCTGAACACCGCTCTGGCGTCCGCGAAATCGAACTTTGAGGCGGCGATGAAAGCGGCCGCCAACGACGAGCAGAGGGATCTTGCTCGCAAGAACTATCTGGAGGCCAGGCAGGCCGCCTACGCCCGGGCACGCGAGGGCTACGCCTTCACGCGTCGGTTCGACGGGCAGGGCCCATTCAAGGCGTTCCTCGACTACCAGGCCCGCAAGGCCCACGAGATCAGCATGGCCGTGCTGGCCGGCAACTGGCTGGGCGGTCTGGGCGCAGGCGCCGGCATGCCCGCCGCGCGCGAGCTGCGCGCCGCCATGGAGAACGAGTTGGGCATCCTGGCCGCTGGGGGCGACGGCGTCGTCCTGGGCACCTTCAAGTTCTTCACCGTCGCCCCGCGCTGGGCGATGTTCAATCACCCGCTTTATTTCATCCTCTTCGGCGCCCTGTTCCTCTGCGTCTGGTCGCTCTTCGGCGGGGCCATCGCCCGCATCGCGGCCGTCCATGTGGCTGACGAGGGCCGCAAACTTTCCATCCGCCAGGGCCTCAACTTCGCCATCTCCAAGTTCCTCAGCTATATCTCGGCGCCGCTGATCCCGGCTATCATCGTCCTCGTCATCGGTATTGTCATGGCAGCCGGTGGATTGCTGTTCTACATCCCCTGGGTGGGTGGCCCGGTGGCAGGTCTGGTCTTCTTCCTCGCCCTCATCGGCGGGTTCGTCATCACCCTGGTGATTCTTGGCACGGCAGGTGGATTCAACCTGATGTACCCCACCGTCGCCGTGGAAGGCTCCGACAGCTTCGACGCCATCAGCCGCTCCTTCAGCTACGTCTACGCCAGACCGTGGCGCATGCTGTTCTATTCGGCGGTGGCCATCGCCTACGGCGCTCTGACTTATCTGTTCGTACGCCTGTTCATCTGGCTGACGCTGGCGATGACCCAGTTCTTCGCCGGCTGGTGGTTCCGCAGCGAGAATGATGAGGGTGTGCGCGCCTGGACGGCCATGTTTCCCCCGCCCGACCTGATGGCGCTGCCCTACGTGGCCGATCGCCTGGCCCTCGATGGCGGCAGCGCTGTCGGCTCCCACCTGATTGCCATCTGGTGCCACCTGTGCATCGCCATGCTGGGCGCTTTCGCCATCAGCATGTACTTCTCGGCCAACACGATCATCTACTACCTGATGCGCAAGGAAGTAGACGCCACCGAGATGGATGATGTCTATCTCGAACAGCCCGAGGAGGAGTTCGCCGAGGCAGCGGCCCCAACGCCCACTCCCGCCGGCGAGGCAGCGCCCGCGGCCCAGACCTCCGCCGCGGAGGCTTCCATCGGCCAGGCCGCATCGCAGGACAAGCCCGCGCCGTCGGCTGAGCCCCAGAAACCTTCTGACCAGGAGCAGAAGCCTCAGCAGCCGCCATCAGACGTCTGACTGGCACTTAGAACGGAGCGATTGCCTGGATCACCCAGGCGAAGGCGTTGTAGGCGCCGTGCACGACCATCGCCGCCGTCAGAAGGCCTGCTGCGCGCGACATGCGCGGCCGCGCCGATCGGCCCATACCCTCGCGCCAGGCCAGGGCCAGGCCCATCCCCGCCAGCAGCGAGCAGCCCATGTGCAGGGCCACGCACACCGTCCAGCGCCATCGCACCAGCTCGACGCTGGGCGATGGGATGTACACGTTCAGATACAGCAGATTCTCGATGGCCGCGAACGCCGCCCCTCCCGCCAGGGCGCACAGCGCGATCTGTAGCCCCGAGCGAAACAGATACGGCCGCTTTTCCACCAGGTACATCGGCAGCGATACCTTCATCAGTTCCTCGATCACGGGCGCCAGGACGATCATTGCCAGCACGCCGTAGCCCGATGCCTCGGCGGCATTCC
>Ga0308414_1001637_pt1 | contig 14654 bp, 11 predicted proteins | sample HotsprSampleOS50_FD_205667 | JGI IMG/M metagenome (GOLD analysis project Ga0308414, IMG submission 205667) | Hot spring phototrophic mat microbial communities from Octopus Spring, Yellowstone National Park, Wyoming, United States - 20090730_OS50 ... | reverse complement strand
GGGGATTATGTTTGTCCCTTTTGTTTTGGGTTTTCCTCTGTCTCCTAATCGCCCCAGGTTGTCGAACCATGGACTTCTACGATCGGGGGCTCGAGCAGCCCGCTGCCACACCGGAGTTGGAGCCACCGCGGGAGTTGGCCAAGGTCTCCCTCCCCTCCTATCGCCTCGAACCCCCCGATGTGGTCCAGATCGAGGTCCCCAAGATGGTCCCGCTGCCACCCTATCGCCTGGAGGTCTATGACGTCCTCCAGGTCGATGTGCTCGGGACGCTCCTCGATCAACCGATCAACGGTTATTACATGGTGGAGGCCGAGGGGACGATCAATCTTGGTCCGGCCTACGGGTCGGTGCGGGTGGTGGGGATGACGGTCAGCGAGGCCCGCTGGGCGATTGACGCCCATCTGCGGCAGATCCTGCGAGCCCCGGAGGTGGCCGTGCAATTGGTTCGGGCCAGTGGCCTGCAGCCGATCAGTGGGACCTATCTGGTGGGGCCGGATGGGACGATCAATCTGCGGCAGTACGGGGCGGTCTATGTGGCCGGGCTGACGATCACCGAGGCCCGCGAGGCCGTGCGGCGGCACCTCAGCCAATTCCTGGACTCGCCGGAGGTCTCGCTGGATGTGCTGGCCTACAACAGCAAGGTCTATTATGTGATCACGGAAGGCCCGGGCGAGGATGACAGTGTGATTCGCTTGCCGTGCACCGGGAACGAGACGGTCCTGGACGCGATTGCCCAGGTGGGCGGGATCTCGCAGGTGTCGAGCAAGCGGATCTGGATTGCGCGGCCATCACCGGCGGGGAGCGGTTGCGAACAGGTCTTGCCGGTGGACTGGAACGCGATCACCCGTGGAGGCAACACGGCGACGAACTATCAGGTGATGCCGGGGGACCGAATCTTTATCGCTCACGACGAGATGATTGCCTTCCACAGCTGGATCGACAAGATGGTGGCCCCGGCGGAACGGCTGTTTGGTTTCACTGGCCTGGGGACCTCGACCGTCCGCTCTCTCCAGACCATGGGCCGTGGATATAACCGAACACGGAGCGGATGGTAAGATGCCTGCACGTACCTGTTGAGAGACAACCTGCTACCAGAGTTATGGAGAAGTAAGGATGACCGTCTGCCGTTTATTGAGTGCGTTTCTGATGGGGATTGGATGCTTCGCGGTACCCGGGTATGCCCAGGGGATTCACTACAACTGTCCGATTTGCCCAACCTGTCAGGCGAATGTCCAATTCTTTGGGCATTATCCGACGCGATGGCGACCTTGGCCGGGAGAGTCTCGACCGGACATCCACTTCCCGCAGTCGATTGGGGCTGAACCTACAAAACGTCCCGCGGGAGAGACCCTACCCGAGTTGCCTAAGGAAACCTTACAGCCAGTCGTTCCAAGACCACGCCAGGCCTTACCGGAGCCTTTGCCAGGGGAAATGATGCCGGAATCGCAGCCTGGCGTTTATCCGCCTCCGTCACCACCTATGCCGCCGGTAACCCCGGGAATCGAGTCCTCGCCGCCGCAGCCGGTACCCGGTGCCGAGTTGCCGCCTCAATCATCGGCAACAAGTCTCCCGCCCGCCAGCGGCCTACCACCCGCTGCCGTGCCACAACCTCAGGGAGAACCCTCGAGTTTGCCGAGTCCCATGCCACCTACGCCAATCCCGGCGCAACCCGTTCCACCGGTCGGCCCAAGTCCGAGTCAGCCTCCGGAGAACAATCCTGGGACCACGGGGGCCATTCAACCGCGACTGGAGTCTCCCGCTTTGGGTCTTGCCGATCCTCCGTCAGTTCCGTGGACCTTCGTTGCTCCACCGACTTCTGTAGCCCCGGCGACTGCGCCCTGGGCTAGCGTTACTGGCAAAGACATCAGGTCAAACCAAGGCCCCACGTCGCAACCGGGACCTCTAGCCATCACAAATCCCACCGTTGTCGCGAATGGGCCGGCGCTGCCAGCGCAACGAGTTTTGTCTCCGCAGAACAAACTCGAAGTTTCCCGAAGTGACTCCCTGCCCGATCTGACGGCAGCCCCCTGGCTCCCCAGCGTTGGGGGCGCGCATGCAGCCCCCGTTTCGGGAAGTGTTTCTGGTAAGGCACCAGTCATTGCTCAGACAAATGCCAATAGTCCGGCTTTTGCCCGATCTAGTCAGTTACCAACACCTGCGGTCACCGTTTGGACTGAGGATTCGCTCGACACACATGTTACAGCGGCAAGCTTCGCGGCTTCACCGGAGAGAAGCCCATCGGGCGTCACAAATTCCCTGGTTGGAGTGGTGGCGGCAGCAGGGACGGTCGTTTCGCCGACTTTAAATGGATATTGCCCTGTCGAGCTTGTCGAAAACGAGTCTTGGATCAAAGGAGAATCGCGTTTTGCCGTGGAATATGGCGGCAAGACATACTTCTGTGCGGGTGCTACCCAGAAAAGGAAGTTCCAGACCAATCCCGAACGGTATGTTCCTGTATGTAACGGACGGGACCCGGTTCTCCTTGTCGATCAAGGTGTCCTGTCGGAGGGAAGAATCGACCATTGTGTGGTTTACGACGGACGTCTTTACATGTTTTCGAGTGCCGCGTCTTTGGCCCGTTTCCGACAGAATCCCCAGCACTATGCAAGGATTGCCAGCCAGGTGCTGCCGTAGGACCGTCGGGTTAAAGAGATTAATTCACAGGCAAAGACTGATTACGGTTCGGTGCTATGCCGTTGTCATCCGACGAAGTTTGCCACGAGCGCGGCTGAGAATCGGGCCGACGCTATTGACGGGGATCCCGGTGGCCTCGCTAATTTCCTGATAGCTGCGGCCTTCGAGGTGAAACATTCGAACAACCGTTGCCTCTTGACCTTCGAGGAGGCTGAGCAGCTTCTCCGCCTCCTCACGGTTATTGATGCGTTCCTCTTCTGGCCAAGTTACCAACCCTTTGGGAGGAGGGACACCGGGCGTCTCCAATCGCTCTGTCTCGCCCGTCCGCTGTAAAAGGGATTTAACGACGACTCGGCGGGCGATCACGCAAAGGTAGCTCGCAAGACTACATTGCCCCCGGAAACGGCGAAGAACGGCAAAATCATCTTTGAGAAGTGTTAGAAATACCTCCGCGCAGAGGTCATCTCGCAGCTCGGGGGTCATCCGGAGACTGCGGCTGCGGGCCGTATGGTTAATTACATGAATCACCAAACCGCAGAAGCGATCCACAAAGTCTTCCCATGCCCGCGGCTTGCGATCCAGACAGCGCTCCAGGAGATGGCGATCTATCTCGGAGAGGACCACGATTGTTCTCCCGACGTGTTCTTTGCCTGGCCCGCCAATTTATGTCCCAAAAATGTCTCTCCTCCCGGAATGGCAGTCATCTTCTAATATGATTCTAAATGGCCGGTGGCGTTGCAACAAGAGAAAAATGCCAGGACTGCATGCAGTGCAGGGCGCTGGTTCAAAAAGCGGAGACAGGTAAAAGAAGACCCCCGATGCCCGGACGGACCTTTCCAAACCGCTTATAATGGCGAATGGTTAATGCCATTTTTGCCCGAGATTTCAACAACGTTAGCCATAATGAAACTATCTGCGGAAAAACCTGGTTGGCCTAGCGATTCCCCTGTAGCCGTTCTGCTAAGTGGCGGTTTAGATAGCGCCGTTGTTTTGATAATGGCTGCCGCCCGGTCGCCGATGGTTATTCCAATCTACATAAGGTCCGGCCTGTTCTGGGAAAGTGCCGAGTTGGCAGCTGTCCAGAAGGTGTGTGCCTGGTTTGAAAAGGGCGTCGCGCCCCTCGTCGAGGTTGTGATACCAGTTGCTGGCATTTATGGGGATCATTGGAGTCTCACCGGCCAAAATCCGCCGAGTGCTGATTCTCCGGATGAAGCAGTTTTCCTGCCAGGCCGCAATCTATTGCTGTTGACCGCTGCCGGCCTATGGTGCCGTCAACACAATGTCCATCATTTGGCGATCGGAACACTGGACAGTAACCCTTTTCCTGACGCGAAAGAGGACTTTTTTGCGAGACTGGAAGAACTTCTCAACAGTTATGGTCCCCCAAGGCTGAGTATAATTAGGCCCCTATCTGGGCTGACAAAGACGGACGTCATGACGCGGGGATGTGGTTTTCCGCTTGAAGAGACGTTTTCCTGTATTGCCCCGGTTCGGGGCCAGCATTGCGGGGGCTGCAACAAGTGTGCCGAGCGTCGCAGGGCCTTCGCCGAGGCCGGAATTCCCGATCGGACACAATATGCAAGCGACGAGTATAAGTGACGATCCTTGCCATGTGGCTAATTGTGACCCAACTTTTGACCCGAATGCGGGGAAAGGATGTCATGCGGAATGCTTTCAGTGGCCAAGGGCGATCAGACTCACGATTGTGAAGAGGGACCCATGTATCGCGTAACACGTGAAATCGACTTCTGTTACGGCCATCGGTTGCTGCAATATGAGGGCAAATGTCGTTACCTTCATGGGCATAACGGCCGATTGTTGGTAACTTTTGAGACCGATTCACTTGACAAGTTGGGAATGGTTCTTGACTTCGCCGATATAAAGCGGATTCTTCAGAAGTGGATTGACGACAACTTGGACCACCGCATGATCCTTCACCGGGATGATCCAGTGGTCCCCGTGTTGCAGTCCATGGGAGAACCCCTCTACCTGTTGGGAGAGAACCCAACTGCAGAGAACATCGCCCGCCATATCTTCGAATACGTCGGCTCCGCGGGCTTGCCGATTGTTGAGACGCAACTGTGGGAAACCCCCCGTTGTTCGGCCATTTATCGGCGTTCGTGACGAGCACGTCCCAACGAGGAATCGGAGGGGCATGCCTGTCATGCCCGCGGAAGTGGAATGGATTATCAAACGTAATGCCGCGGACCCGACGATCTGTCCCCTCCAACGAGGGGAGTGCACTTTGGTCGTGCTCCTGACTCGAAACGCTTTGGTACACAACGTCGCAAAGCGATCTCGTCACAAATTGGGGAATTCAGTATGCTGGAGGAGTCCGCAGTTCGCTCGACCCCCGCTATAGACGGGTTTTGTTTCCGCCGTTTCGGAGCGTAAAGAGGTTGAAGGAGGCTTCTGGCCGCGAGCCATACACGGGCGAAGTTAGTCATCGCCCGACCGGCCAAAGAGTTTTTTGCTACTTGTGTCATGCTAAAAGCACTCGAAATTTTTGGCTTTAAGAGTTTCGCCGACCGAACTCGGTTCGAGTTCCGGCCGGGGATCACGGCTATTGTTGGCCCGAACGGTTCAGGGAAATCGAACGTCGTTGACGCCATCAAATGGGTTTTGGGCGAGCAAAGCATCAAGAATCTCCGTGGCAAGGAGATGACGGACGTGATCTTCAACGGTTCGGCGACCCGCCGACCGATGAACTTCGCCGAGATTACGATCACGCTGGACAATTCACGGGGCATTTTGCCGATTGACAGTCCGGAAGTCCATATTACGCGGCGGCTATATCGGGGTGGCGAAAGCGAGTACCTGATCAATCGGCAGACCTGTCGGCTGCGCGATATTCGCGATCTGTTGGCCGGCACGGGTCTGGCAACTCAGGCTTATTCGGTCATCGAGCAAGGAAAAATCGATCAACTCTTGCAAGCAACTCCACTTGAGCGCCGGGTCGTTTTTGAAGAGGCCGCCGGGATCAGTCGATTCAAGAGCCGAAAGATTGAGGCTCAGCGACGCTTGGAGCGTCTTGAGCAGAATCTTCTCCGCTTGAATGACATTGTCGAAGAAGTTGAAAGTCGATTGCGGGTTGTGCGGTCGCAGGCGGGCAAGGCGCAGCGGTACCAACGTTATGCTGAGCGGCTGAAAGATCTGCGGACGCATCTGGCACGTGTGGACTGGCAGCGGCTGAATGACGAGTTGACTCATCTGGAAGCGGAAAAGGAACGGCTTGCGAACGATCAAGCGAGCCTTATGCGGGATGTGGAGCAATTGGAGTCTCATCTGGCCGAGATTGAATCGCAGGAATCACAGTGCAACCAAGAGTTGACCGATTCGCAGTCACAACTTGGGAAGAACCGGGAGGCGATTGCTGTTCTGGACGCCGAGTTAGAGCACGAGCGGTCTCGCTACCAGGAACTAGAGAAGGAATTAGCACGTCTGCGAAGAACACTTGCGGAGTTGACGCTTCGCGCAGGAGATCTTCAGTCGCAGCGGGAATCGACGCTCGGCTTACTCCGGGCAGCAGAGGCCCAATACCGCGACTTTGCCAAGCAAATCGCGGAAGAAGAGCGACTCCTGACAGTTGATTTGGAGAGTCTCGATCGGCACCGCACCGAATACGAAGAGCTGCGGGCGCAGCATTGGGAAGTCTTGCAAAATATCCTGTCGGCTGATAATCGTTTGCAGCAGCTCCAGAGGGAGCAGGAAAGCCTCCGTGCCAGTTATGAACGAAATTGCCAGGAATCAGGTGATCTTAGAAGGGTTGTGGCAGAGACCGAGCAAGTGCTCGAAGGTCTGAAAAGAGGTGTCTCAGACTTTCTCCGGAAAATCGAGGCCTTACAACAGGAGTTACAGAGAGCTGTCACGGAGCGGGACGATCTTCACCATGAATTGCGGCAAATCAGGGAACGGTGGTCGACTCTTCATCAAACGAGAACGGCTGCTGCGGAACGGGCCAAACTGCTTCGGGAATGGGAAGAGCAACTCGAAGGACTGAGCCTTGGGGTCAAAGATTTCTTTCGACGGGTTCAGACGGCGGACAAGGACCTGGCCGACTCTGTGTGTGGCCTGGTTGCCGACTTGTTACAAGCTGAATTTCAAGTGGCTTTGCTGGTTGATGTGGCGCTCGGCGATGCCGCGGAATGGATCGTTCTGCGGAACAGCGAGCCATGGTTAGACCAGTTGCGGCGGGGCTGTGCAGGCCTCAACGGTCGGGTATGCCTGTTGCGTCTCGACCAATTGTGGGAAAAGGTCAATTCGGCAGATATTTCCTCTGCGCATTTGCATCTCCGAGAAGAAGCTGGCGTGCTGGGACTGGCAGAGGACTTCGTGCAAACAGATGAAGATTATCTGCCGGTTCGACGATTTCTCTTGGGAAAGACTTGGTTCGTGGAATCCCTGGATACGGCTCTGTCCCTTGCCGCTCGTTATGAGGGTTTGCGGTTCGTTACGCTCTCTGGTGAAATGGTGACTTCCGAGGGGCTTGTGGTCGCGGGGCAACGGAGTCCGGGGTTGGGCCTGATTTCGCGACGCAGTGAGCTTCGCAACCTGACGCGCTCGATTGCAGAATGGGATCAGCAACTCCATGAACTCGAGAAGGCAAGCGCGAGCAGTGAACAACGGGCCAAAAACGCCGAGGAACAGGTGTCTGCTCTCGAAGAACAGCGGCGAGCCGTCGCTCAAGAATTGAAAGATCACGAGCGTCGCCAGGAAGACCTCCAGCGTCAACTTCAAGGATATTTGGAACGCTGCGGGACGTTGGAAAATGAAATCTCGTCTGTCGCCGACAGTGTCGAGAAAACCACTCAAAAGATCAAGCAGACAGAGCTGGAAAAAAAACAGTGGGAGGAAAAAGCGGCAGACCTGGCGGCCTCACTCGGACAACTGGGAGAACAGATTGCGCAACTTGAAGCTCGTGTTCAAGAACGTCATGGTGCCCTGACCGCTTTGAAGGTTGAATTGGCCAAAAGCGAAGAACGACTTGCTGCATTACAGATTCAACTGCGGCGCCAAGAAGAAGTGGAAAATGAGCGATTCAAAGAGCTTCAGGAAACGCGAAACCGTGTCGTCGAGCTGGAAGGTCGATTGATTGATTCAGAACGTCGCTTGTTGACACTCGAATACCAACTTGCCGAATTATATTCGACCAAAGACATACTTTCAGAGACGTGGCAGCGCTTGGCGGAAGAACGGGAAGCTACCCAGAAAAGACGGCAAGAGACCCAGCAACAACTGCAAGACGTGCGGCGACGAGTCCGCCAGGTGGAAGAAAAGAGACATAAACTGGAGCTCGGGCTGAACTCCGTTCGTCATGAAAAGGCATCGTTACTTCAGCGGGTGGAAGAGGACTACGGCATTTCCGTTAACGATTTAGATCAACCCTGTTCCCTGGAGGACTCGCGGGATCGGGCCGAAATCCAAGCCGAAATTGACGATCTGCGGCGGAAGATCCACCACTTGGGGAACGTCAATCTCGAGGCACTCGAGGAGCTTCAGCAGCTTGAGGAACGATACACATCTCTGGCAACTCAATACCGGGACCTGGTGTCGGCAAAAACCTCGCTGGAACGAATTATCGAACGGATCAATGCGGACAGTCGAAGACTTTTCGCCGCAACATTGCAAACGGTGAGTGAGCACTTTGGGACACTTTTCCGTGAACTGTTCGGCGGTGGCCAAGCAAGTATCGAACTTGAGCCGGGGTTAGATATCCTCGAAAGTGGGATCGATATCATCGCCAGACCGCCAGGAAAAGAGCCTCGCAATATCTCGCTCCTCAGCGGTGGCGAAAAGAGTCTCACATGCGTGGCTTTACTTCTTGCGATTTTCCGAAGTCGCCCAAGTCCCTTCTGCGTTCTCGATGAAGTGGATGCTGCGCTGGACGAGGCCAATATCGATCGTTTCACCAAGGTTTTGCGCGATTTCTTAACAATCACGCAGTTCTTGATCGTCACGCATTCAAAACGGACTGTGACCTGTGCAGACACACTTTACGGCGTCACGATGCAGGAGTCCGGCGTCTCGAAGCGTGTTTCCGTGCGGCTCGAGGACCTGAGCGATCAAGGGGAGATTCGCTCCCCAGTATCGGAGAAGGCCTTTTCTCCGGAGGAAAAAGCGGCATAATCGTTACCTTCGAGAAACCGCGAACATTGAGAATTCTTATCAGATCCGCCCACTTTCTAAACATTAATCTTTCGCAAGAGATCGACAATTCTGCCAGGCTCTCACCAATGCGATAACCTATGCTTTCTTGCGGTTGTCATTCTCTTTAGCAAGATTCGGTGTGCATCATGTGTAGGTTTGCAGACGAGCGACAAGAACATCAGCCCGACGGTGATCATGCTCCCCGGGCGGAAAGGGATTTTGCCAAACAGTTGGCCATGGGAATAGAGAACATTCCATCTCCGATTGTCACGGCAAGTCCGGCAACATTTCGGGTACTCATCGTCGATGACGATCCCCTCATCCTTCGCTTGCTTGAGCGGTGGTTAACCAAGGCCGGTTACCATGTCAGTCAGGCCAAAGACGGGAGGACGGCTCTTCAAATGACCCAGGAGGAACTGCCCCACATTGTCATCACGGATTGGGAAATGCCGGGGATGACGGGACCTGAGTTGTGCCACGAACTGAGGTTGTTAAAACTTCCGCATTATGTTTATACGTTGATTTTGACCTCGCACAACGAGGCATCAAACCTTGTGATAGGACTCAACGAGGGGGCCGATGATTTCCTGGCCAAGCCGATTCGCGAACCCGAGTTGATTGCCAGATTGGGAGCAGCCGTTCGAATCCTGTCCGCCCACCGACAGCTTCAACAAATGGCCCAGCGAGATTCCTTGACGGGCCTTCTCACGCAGCGCACGTTTCACGATTTTCTGGCCAAGGAATTCGAGATTTCCCGTCGCACAAAACGTCCGCTGAGTTGTGCCATGGTGGATCTGGACTTTTTTAAGCGGATTAATGACATTCATGGCCATCCGGCGGGCGATTATGTCCTCAAGACGACGGCCGAGGTTTTACTCCATAGTTGCCGGGCTAGCGATGTCGTGTGCCGATACGGGGGAGAGGAGTTTTGTATCCTGTTTCCCGACACGACGGAGGCGTACGCTTTCAGATGGGCAGAGCGATTCCGGGCTGAACTGAATGCTGTTCCGTTTACTTTTGGAACAACAACCCTTTTCTTGACATGCAGTATCGGAATAGCCGAACTTTATGAGGACACCTTAACGCCTGAAGAGCTTGTCGATCAGGCCGATCAAGCCCTCCTTTGCGCCAAACGTGCCGGTCGCGACCGTGCGGTCCGTTATTACGATATCACGTACGGTCAGGACCTGAATCTGGATGAGAAAAATAGACAGAGTGATTTGTTCGAGGGCGTCCTCGCGCATCATGTGATGTCGCCTATCGTGGCACCGTTGAGTGGCGATGAAACTGTGGACCAGGCTGCTGAATACTTCCTAAGATCGCGAATCAGCTCGGCACCCGTTACGGATCAGGAAGGAAAATTGGTCGGGATCATATCAGAGAAGGACCTCATGTCAGCCATCACATCCCTAGAAGGGTGGTCTCGACCCATTTCTGAACTGATGCGTCCTCACGTGATTACTTATCCTGCAGATACCCCAGTACGCGTCATTTACGAGTTTCTCTGCCGCGTTTCCATCCGCCGCGTGATTATTACAGACGACAGCATCCCCGTCGGCATTATCAGTCGAGGCTCACTCCTCCGGTGGTTCAGAAATCTCGTGTTGTCGAGACAGAATGCGAGCCAGCAGAGAGCGTGCCTTGACGACTCGACGGGTGCAAGGCTTTCGATTCTGAAAGAATCTTTGGCAGGGATCCTGACGGAAGGGCAACGTTTGCAAAAGACTCTCAGCCAAGACGCACCCGATATCGCCTCGCATGTCGTGGGCGCTGCCAGCAGGATCCAAGAATTGGCGACCGAGATGTTGGCTTTTGCCGGCACAGCACAGGGCGAGGTCATCGGCGGCAACTCGGCACTCGGTGCTTTCTGGGGCTAATGACTTCGCAACAAGATCGGATCGCCTTGTCAGATGTGCAGTCCGGTTTGAGAAGATTTGAGGATTGCAGACTCTGTCCGGGGCAAATCCCTTCTCCTCTCGGTCGAGCCAAACAATCCCGATACTATCATTCAGAGTTTTGACAGATATTTATTGGGAAATAAGTAAGGCGTCTGGCCGTGGTAGCCATCCAATTTCTGCTGGCCTGTATGTTTTTTGCAGTCACTGCATTTGCCGGCGCCGTCGTCGTCCGCGGATAGTGACCTCCTCACCAACCTCAGATATCGGTTTTCCACAGCCCGTGCAAATTGCAGAAAGCGCGGACTGTGGCGGGGGCCTCCGCGGCTGGGATGCGCAATTCGGGTGCATGTCCGGGCTTCAGGAAAACTCGAATACACCGGTCCTCCTGAAACATTTCGACCCACTCGATAAGGTGTTCCGGTGTCATGGGGTGAATGACGCTTCCCACTTTGATGTGGAGCGATTTTCCTTCCCGAACAACTGAGGGCACATGTTTTTCCTGGGCAGCATCCGAGGTGTTCTCGGCTACCCGTTTCATGGGAACCTCACAACAGACAAGCTGCCCCTGTCCCGCTTCGAGGACCTCGACCATGTTTCCGCATTGTTCGCACATGTAGATCTGATTTTGCTTGGTCACGTTCCACCTCCTTCCCAAGAGCCAGAAACTATTAAACAAACTACCGAACGGGCGCTCAGAAGCGTCAGCCAAGATTATGCCATCAGCCAAAGGGGGTCTGCAATGCAAATGTTGGATCATTCTGGCCAATGTGGGATCGACCAGTGTCCAATAAAGGACCTTTGTTTCGCACCTTGTCCGGCTGGGCTCTTTTCAGGGCATGATCACAAGGCTCCCTTTGACTTTCGTGACCAAAAGGAAAGAATTTAACAAGCGTTTGTCTTTTGACCTTGACTGTAACACGTTGCGAGGAGTGATCCATGTCCGCCCACGATTGTCACCATTTTTCGCGTCGCAGTTTCGTCCGCCAAGCCGGTGTCCTTGCCGGGGCAGCGCTATTTGGCGGGGCAATGTCCACCGGGCTTTGTCAGGCTATCGAATCGTCTTCTCAGCCGCTGCTGCGTGGAACCCTGGGACGTACCGGAGAGTCGATCACGATTTTTACCTTGGGGACGGCTCCCTGCGGAAACTCGCGCCCGGTCGAGGAGATTGCAGAGGTTGTCAATGCTGCCATCGATCTTGGGGTGACTTCCATCGACACGGCCCCTGCTTATGTCCGAGCCGAGGAAGGTGTTGGAAAGGTCATGAAGACCCGGCGTAAGGAGGTTTTCCTGGCGACCAAGGTTCCGGCAGACACGGCAGAAGAGGGTGAACGTTCTCTGGCCAAATCGTTGCGCCTTTTACAAACCGACTATGTTGATCTTCTGTATTACCATAGTGTCGGCAACCGTAATGTAAAAGTGGCCTTTGATCCCGATGGCGCATTCACCTGGTTGCTGAAACAAAAGAAGGCGGGGAAGTGCCGCTACATTGGAATTTCCGGACACAATCTTCCCGGTCGCTTTGCCCAATTCCTGGAGACGGGGGAAGTCGATGTCCTGCTGGCTGTCATCAGTTTTGTTGATCGCCACACTTATGATTTTGAAGAGCAGGTCCTGCCCCTGGCTCGAAAGCACAATGTGGGAATCATTGCCATGAAAGTCCTGGGTGGCGCAGACCCGGCTAAAGGAAGCTACGGCAATCCGCAGTCTGTCGGGCGGCTTGTTTCGGCAAAGCCAGACCGCATTGAGGCGGCGATTCGATATGCCCTCTCCATTCCCGGTGTGACAAGCGTGAACCTGGGCGTTAACAGTGTGGAACAGTTGAAACAGGACCTGGCATATTTTCAGCGCTTTCAACAACTGAGTGATACCGAAATGGCACAATTGCTGGAAGAAGGGCGAGGACTGGCTGCCGCGTGGGGCCCTCACTTTGGTCCGGTGGTCGAAAACGAAAGAGGCTGAGGGGTTACTACCGTAGCCTTTTCGTCGTGCCCATGTCGAAGGGGCGCGCTTGTCGTGCCCACCGAAGCCGAATGGATAATCCAACTTTGTGGAGCGGACCCGACAAGCAGGTCCCTCCCGGAAGCGGACGCGACAAGGGGATCCTTCCGACACAGAAAATCTGTTTATGAACAAGGTGCACAGACGAGTTCGCGGGACTCCGGTGATTCAGCTCCCTACCCCACCGGCTTGTGACCGACGATAACGGTAGTAGGCTGCGCACGCCCCTTCCGAAGAGACCATGGGGGCTCCCAATGGGTGTTCTGGCGTGCAACGCGTTCCGAAGGCCGGGCAACTCGTCGGCTTCCTGTATCCCTGAAGGACTTCACCGGCAACGCACTCTGGTGATTCCTCCGCTGTCATCTCGACTGTGGCAAATCGCCGGTCAGCATCGAACTCGATAAATTCGTCTTTCAGGGCGAAGCCGCTTTCGGGGATGGTGCCAATCCCACGCCATTTGCGATCGACAATTTTGAAAACCCTCTCAATGTGCTTACGAGCAATTGAATTGCCTTCTGGCCGTACCGATCGGCGGTATTGGATTTCCACTTGGGCCTGGCCCGACTCCAATTGTGCCACACACATTGCCAAGCCCTGAAGCAGATCAGCCGGCTCAAAACCTGTCACGACAATCGGCGTGTGGTATCGGGCAGCCAAAGGGTGATACTCGTTTGTGCCCATGATCGTACACACGTGGCCTGCTGCAAGAAACCCCTGGACGTGATTTCGCGGCGAAGAAAGAATGGCTTCAATGGCCGGGGGAACTCTCACATGAGCGACCAACACCGAAAAGTTTCTCACGCCCGTTTCGGCAGCCTGAAGAACAGCCATCGCATTGGCCGTGGCTGTCGTTTCGAATCCCACAGCGAAGAAAACAACCTCACGATCAACGTGCCGTTTTGCCAAATCCACGGCATCAAGCGGGGAATAGACAACCCGCACATCGCCGCCGCGTGATTTTACCCGAAACAAATCATCTCTGGTTCCCGGCACTCGCAACATATCGCCAAATGAGCAGAAGATGACCTCCGGCCGAGAGGCGATCGCCACAGCCTTGTCAATCAACTCTACAGGCGTGACACAAACAGGACAGCCGGGACCATGAACAAGTGTGATCTCCTTGGGCAGTAGTTCATCGAGGCCGAACCGCAAGAAGGAATGGGTCTGTCCACCACAGATCTCCATAATGGTCCAGGGCCGCGTCATCCGAGCGCGAAGCTCTTCCAACCAGTGCTGAACGGCCCCCGCATCGCGATATTCGGCAAGGAACTTCACGCGTTGGTCTCCGTATTCTGTGATTCCTCGACAACCTCCCCGGCAGCTTCAATCTCCCGAAGTAACTGGAGCTGCTCCATGGCTTCAGCCTCATCGAGGCGGCTGATGGCGAATCCTACGTGGACGATGACATATTCCCCAGGTTCGACATCGGGGACATAAGCCAGGCAGATTTCTTTGGCGATGCCTCCGAAATCGACCTGTCCGTACGGCAGCCCTCCGCGTTCATACTTGGTGAGGACTTTTCCGGGAATACCTAGGCACATCGAGTTAAGCTCCCTTTTGCCAGTTTACGTTCGAGAATGGACATATTCGAAAAACATCTCCGCGCGAATCAAATCCTGAACGGTGTTCGCAGTCAACCACAGTTGCCCTAAAGCGAGACCGCCATCCCCAGCGGGGATCGCTTCCGGTTGATAAAGTGGGATCCCCCAGTATTGAGCCTCTTGAACCGTCAGGAATCGCAACAACTGGTTTTGAAAACAACCGCCGGAGATCAACAGCGAACCGCATTTTAATTCTCGATAGATACGAAATATTGCTTCCACCAGGCGAACATGAAATGCTAAAGCCAGCTCCGCCTGACCTGTTCCACTCAGTTTTGCAGCAACCGTTGAATGCAGCAACGGTTGCCAATCCAATTCCATCAGCTCACCATGCTTTCGAAGAACAAGTGAAGACACACCCGTCGTGTGGGCGACT
>Ga0308414_1001635_pt1 | contig 14669 bp, 13 predicted proteins | sample HotsprSampleOS50_FD_205667 | JGI IMG/M metagenome (GOLD analysis project Ga0308414, IMG submission 205667) | Hot spring phototrophic mat microbial communities from Octopus Spring, Yellowstone National Park, Wyoming, United States - 20090730_OS50 ... | reverse complement strand
GAACTCCCGCCCGCCGACGCCCCGGTGCCGCCCGGCGCCGCTTCCCCTTGCGTGGGCAGAGCCAGCCGAGGCCAGACCTCCCCTCTCCGTCGGCCCGGCCCTTGACCCGGCCGTCCGTCTCGCGCGGGCCGGCCGACCGTCCGGCTTGTCGCGCAGGGGGCTTGCGGCTAGCCGCGGCGGTGCATGGCGACCGCCCTCAGCACCCTTTTTTCGCCCGTCATCCTGTTCTTCGTCCTCGGGGCCCTCGCCGGCCTCGCCCGGTCAGACCTCAGCATTCCCGAACAGATCGGCAAGGGCCTCTCCCTCTACCTCATGGCCGCGATCGGCCTCAAAGGCGGCGTCGGCGTGGCCGAGGCCGGCCGCGACCCGCTGATGCTGCCGACCGCCGCGGCCGGGATCCTCCTCTCCTTCCTCCTTCCGGTCGTCGCCTTCGGCCTCCTGCGCACGGCCGGGCGCCTCTCGGCGCTCGATGCCGGGGCGATCGCAGCCTTCTACGGCTCGGTCTCGGTCGTCACCTTCGTCACCGGTGTCGCCGTGCTGTCGGAAGACGGGGTCGGCCCGGTTGGATGGATGGTTGCCGTCATGGCGCTCAAGGAAACGCCGGGCATCGTCGCGGGCCTCCTGCTGGCCCGCGGCTCGCTCGGCCACCTGCCGCAACGGGCCAATCTGGAAGGGGTCGGGCAGCACAGCATCTGGCGCGAGGTGCTGCTGAACGGGCCGGTCGTCCTCCTGGTAGGAAGCTTCGCCATCGGCCTTGTCGTCGGCAAGCCCGGCTACCAGCCGGTCGACCCCTTCTTCGACGGGATCTTCCGCGGGGTGCTCTGCCTCTTCCTCCTCGAGATGGGCCTCATGGCCTCGCGCCGGCTGCGCGAGGCGCGCACGCTGACGCCGACCCTGGCCGGGCTTGCCGTCCTCATCCCCGTCCTCAATGCCGGCATCGGCCTCGGCACGGCGGCCTTGCTCGGCCTGTCCGGCGACACCGCCACGGCCTTCGTCATCCTCTGCGCCTCGGCGAGCTACATCGCCGCCCCCGCCGCCCTGTCGCTCGCCCTGCCGCGCGCCAATATCGCCCTGGGGCTGGCGATGAGCCTCGCCATCACCTTCCCGTTCAACATCCTCGTCGGGATCCCGCTCTACGCTTGGGCGGTCGAGGCCTGGCTCTAGGCCGGCGCGGCCGCACCGGCCGCGGCGGGCCGGCCCGTGGGTGCGTGCGGCCCCGCCCGGGTGCCGGGGGTGCGGGGCTTCGGGCTCAACCGGCCGGGAGCGGCCCGCGCCCGCCGGACGCCGGGGGTCCCGGCCCCCGATCCCCGGAGGCTCACCTGTGGAGGACGCGGCCGAAGGCGTCGAGCACGCTTTCGTGCATCGCCTCCGAGACGGTCGGGTGCGGGAAGACCGCCGCCATCAGTTCCGCCTCGGTCGCCTCGCACTGCCGGGCGATGACGAAGCCCTGGATCATCTCCGTGACCTCCGGCCCGGCCATATGGGCCCCGAGGAGCGCGCCGGTCTCCGCGTCGAACACCGTCTTGACCAGCCCCTCCGGCTCCCCGAGCGCGATCGCCTTGCCGTTGCCGACGAGCGGAAAGCGGCCGATGCGGACCGCGTGCCCGGCCGCGCGCGCAGCCGCCTCGGAGAGCCCGACGCTTGCGACCTGCGGCCGCGCATAGACGCAGGACGGGATGCCGTCCCGCGCGAGCGAATGGACCCCGGAGAGGCCGGCGATCGCCTCCGCCGCGATGATTCCCTCGTGGCTGGCCTTGTGGGCGAGCCAGGGCGGGCCGGTGACGTCCCCGATCGCCCACAGCCCCGCGACATTGGTTCGGCCGAAGGGATCGGTGCGGACGTGGCCGCGGTCGAGGGCGACCCCGAGGGCCTCGAGCCCCAGACCGGCGCTGTTGGGCGCAATGCCGATCGCGATGATGGCGTGGGAGACGCGCACCTCCTCGCCGGCGATGGTTGCGGTCACGCCTGCTGCGTCCGCCGCCAGCGCCTCGACGCGCACGCCGGTCCGGACGATGATCCCCCGCCGCGCGAAGCAGCCGGTGAGAAAGGCCGAGATCTCCTCGTCCTCGGCCGGCAGGATGCGGTCCTCCATCTCGGCGAGCATCACCTCCGCGCCGAGATCGGCGTAGAAGCTTGCGAACTCGACCCCGATTGCCCCGGCGCCGATGACGAGAAGCCGGGACGGCAGCACCTCCGGCACAAGCGCGTGCCGATAGGTCCAGATGCGGGAGCCGTCGGCCCGCAGGTGCGCAAGCTCGCGGGCCCGGGCGCCGGTTGCAAGGATGACGTCGCGCCCGAACAGCCGCCTGTCGCCCGCCCGCACGACGCCTGCGTCCTCAAGAACGGCCTCGCCTTCGATGACCGTCACCCGGTTCCGGGCCAGGAGATGCCGCACGCCGGCATGCAGCTGGTCCGCGACCCGGCGCGAGCGGGCGACCACTGCGGGCAGATCGACGCCCACGGCACCGGCGGTGAGCCCGAAGTCTTCCGCATGCGCAAGCGCGTGCTTCACCTCGGCAGCGCGCAGCAGCGCCTTGGTCGGGATGCAGCCCCAGTTGAGGCAGATCCCGCCGAGCCGCTCGCGCTCGACGACGGCGACCGAAAGGCCGAGCTGCGCAGCGCGGATGGCGGCCACATAGCCACCCGGCCCCGCGCCGATGATCACAAGGTCGAACCGGTCAGACATCAGAGGCGCTCCTCGGGAAGAAGGCGGCAGCAGCGGACCTCCCGGCAGGCGCCGCCGCGCCCGGACGGCTGGGCACCGGCCCGTCCCTCAGGCAAGCATCACAAGCGGGGCCTCGACGATCTCCCGGAAGGCCGCCATGAGCTCGGCCCCGACGGCCCCGTCGATTGCCCGGTGATCGAAGCTGCCGGTCGCCGTCATCATATGAGCGACGGCCACGGCATCGTCGGCCACCACCGGCCGTTTCTCGGCGGCGCCGACGGCGAGGATCATGCCTTCTGGCGGGTTGATGACGGCGGCGAAGTCCCGGATGCCGTACATGCCGAGGTTGGACAGGCTGGCGGTCCCGCCCTGATAATCCTCCGGGCGGAGCTTTCCCTCCCGCGCCCGCTGCACAAGGTCCCTCATCTCGGTGGCGATGACCGACAGCGGCTTTGCTGCCGCATCGCGGACGACCGGTGTGACGAGCCCGCCGGGCACGGCCACGGCCACCGAAATGTCCGCCCGGCCGTAGCGGCGGATGTGATCGCCGGCGAAGCTCGCATTGGCATCCGGCACCCGGAGGAGCGCGGCTGCCAGCGCCTTCACTAGCATGTCGTTGACCGAGATCCGGATGCCCCGGCCCTCGAGCACCCGATTGAGCTCGGAGCGGAGGGCCATGAGCGCATCAAGCCGCACGTCGATGCGGAGGTAGTAGTGGGGGACGGTTGCCTTCGACTCCGTCAGGCGCCGCGCGATTGTCTTGCGCATGGTCGAAAGCCGGACCGTCTCGAACGGCGGCCCGATCTCGGGTGGCCCGGCCTCAAGGGCAACCGGCGACGGCGGCGCGGCCTCGACGGCCTCCTTCCGGATCCCGGCCGGGGCGGAGGATGCATGCGCGCGGGCGGCGGCCTCGACGTCCGCGGCCACGATCCGGCCGTGCGGGCCGGTGCCGCGAAGGGCGGTCAGGTCAACGCCGCGAAGGCGCGCCAGCCGGCGCGCAAGCGGGCTTGCCGGCCGCCGCGCCGGCGGCTGCCCGGGCGCGCCTGTCTCCTGCCGGGCGGGCGCGGCCAGCAGCGCGTGGAGGCCCGCCGCGGGGGATGCGGCGGGGATCTCCTGCGGCGAGGGGGCGGCACCTTTCCCGGGTGCCGGCTCCGCGCGTGCCGCGCCGGCGGCCGGGGGCGGGGCCTCCGCGCCATCGCGGCCGGCCGGGGGCGCCCGCGGGGCTTCCCCAGGCGGCTGGTCTCCGGCCGGCGCGCCCGCCTCGCCCGCGCCGCGCAGGCGGGCGATCACGGCGTTGACGGGCACCTCCTCGGTGCCCTCGGGCACGAGGAGCTCAAGCACCTCGCCGTCTTCCGCGGCCTCGACTTCCATCGTCGCCTTGTCGGTCTCGATTTCCGCGATCACGTCCCCGGCGCGCACCTGGTCCCCGGGCCGGACAAGCCAGCGCGCGAGCGTTCCTTTCTCCATGGTGGGCGACAGTGCCGGCATGGTGACGTCGATCGGCATCGCGCGCCCCTCAGTCGGCGACGAACAGGCTGTCGACGTCGAACCCGGAGGCGCCTGTCTCGACCAGCTGGTGCATCTGGACCGCCTCTGAGACCTCGGCGGCCAGCGCCTTCGAGACGACCAGGCGACCCGGGAATTCGAAGCCGAGAAGAAGCGTGCGCGTCCCGAGTGCGGCGAGCTTGCGCACGAGCGGGAGGAAGTCGGCGTCCGGGGTCATGAGCACCACCCAGTCGAGCCGGCGGGTGACCGCACAGTCGTAGGCCTCAAGCGCCAGCGCCACCTCGACCCCGCGCTCGCGGGGCGTCTCGCGGCTCGTGTCCACCCGGAGATAGTGCGGGGTGATGTTGTACTGCGCCATCAGCTGGTCGAAGACGCGCTCGCCGCGGAGGAATTCCTCGACGAAGCCGGGATTGTTGTCGCGGTTCGCCTTTTCTTCGAGGTCGGACAGGGTGAAGCGCCCCCGGAAATAATGCGCCTCGACGATCTGGCACATGGCCTTGGGATATTCCTCGATCTGCGAAATCCGCCAGCGCACGAAGTCGTGCAGACCGCCAAGGTCAATGCGCCGACGGATCTCGTGGTTGTAGCGGTAATGGTTGGTGACCTGCTGGAAGTAGGACCCGTCGTAGAAGATTGCGATCTTGACCAGGGCCGAAAGCCCGCCGCTCACAGGATCGACCTCACCGCTGCCACCACATCCTGCGGTTTCACGAGCGCTGCCTTCTCGAGGTTGGCGGCATAGGGAAGGGGGACGTCCGCATCCGTCACGCGCAGCACCGGTGCATCCAGCTCGTCGAACCCCTTTTCCATGGCGATCGCCATCACTTCGGCGGCGATCGAGCAGCGCGGCCAGCCTTCCTCCACCACCACCATCCGGTGGGTGCGCGCAAGGCTCGCCAGGATCGAGTCCTCATCGATCGGGCGCAGCGTGCGCAGGTCGAGCACCTCGGCCTCCACGCCCTCCTCGGCGAGCGTCCCGGCGGCGGCAAGGGCGATCTCGACGCCGATCGAATAGGAGACGAGCGTCACGTCGCGGCCCGCCCGGCGCAGGCGCGCACAGCCGATCGGCTCCAGAAGCTCGCCCTCGGGCACCTCGAAGCTGCGCCCGTAGAGGAGCTCGTTCTCGAGGAAGACGACCGGATCCTCGCACCGGATGGCGGCTTTCAGGAGACCTTTGGCGTCTGCTGCGTCATAGGGCGCAATCACGACCAGCCCCGGCACCTGCGCATACCAGGGCGCGAAATTCTGGCTGTGCTGGGCGGCGACGCGCGCAGCCGCCCCGTTTGGCCCGCGAAAGACGATCGGGCAGCGCATCTGCCCGCCAGACATGTAGAGCGTCTTGGCCGCAGAATTGACGATGTGGTCGATTGCCTGCATCGCGAAATTGAACGTCATGAATTCGACGATCGGTCTCAGGCCGGCCATGGCCGAGCCGACCCCGAGGCCGGCGAAGCCATATTCGGTGATCGGCGTGTCCACCACGCGCTTGTCGCCGAACTCCTCGAGGAGCCCCTGCGTCACCTTGTAGGCACCCTGGTAGCGGGCGACCTCCTCCCCCATCACGAACACGCGCGGGTCGCGGCGCATCTCCTCGGCCATGGCATCGCGCAGCGCCTCGCGCACCGTCATGCGCCGCGTGGCAGCCGGGCCGGGCGCGGTCGCAGGTGCGGGCCGCCCCGCCCCGCGCCCGGACGCCGGCACGGCCGGGCCGCGCGGCGGCGGCGCGGCGGGCGGCGGCGGCGGCGGCGCGCGATCCCCTCGGTCCGCCCGGGAATCGGCCGCCGCCGCATCGGCGGCAAGTCCGGCCTCGGTCTCGTCGGCATCGGCTGCGATCTCGGCAATGGGCGTGCCCACCCGCACCCCTTCTGTTCCTTCCGGCACAAGGAGGCGAACGATCGTCCCCTCGGCCTCGGCCTCCAGCTCCATCGTCGCCTTGTCGGTCTCGATCTCGGCGATCACCTGGCCGGGGCGGACCCGGTCGCCGGCGCGCACGCGCCAGGCGGCCAGCGTCCCCGCCTCCATGGTCGGGGACATGGCGGGCAGGATCAGCTGCACCCGTAGCGCTCCACCAGCACGTCGGTGGCAAGCTCGGCCAGATCCGGCTCCGGCGCCTGTTCGGCGAAGTCCGCCGCCTCGGCCACCTCGGCGCGCACCTCGCGGTCGATTGCCTGGAGGTCGGCCGGGGTCGCAAAGCCCAGCTCCACGATCTCCCGCTCCGCGCGGTCGATCGGGTCCTGGTGCTCGCGCACGCTTTGCACCTCCTCGCGGCTGCGGTATTTGGCCGGGTCGCTCATGGAGTGGCCGCGGTAGCGGTAGGTCTTCATCTCCAGAAGGATCGGTCCCCGGCCGGAGCGCACCCAGTCGAGCGCGACGGTGGCCGCCCCGCGCACGGCCAGCACATCCATCCCGTCGATCTGGAGGCCCTCGATACGGAAACTCTCGCCGCGGCGGTAGAGCTGGTCTTCGGCCGAGGCTCGGTCGACCGAGGTCCCCATCGCGTACTGGTTGTTCTCGATGATGAAGACGACCGGAAGCTTCCAAAGCTCGGCCATGTTGAATGCCTCGTAGACCTGGCCCTGGTTGGCGGCCCCGTCGCCGAAATAGGTGAGCGCAACCCCACCGTCTTCGCGGTACTTGTGGGCGAAGGCAAGGCCGACGCCGATCGGGACCTGCGCACCCACGATCCCGTGCCCGCCATAGAAGCCGTGCGCGACCGAGAACATGTGCATCGAGCCGCCCTTGCCGCGGCTGATGCCGGCGGCGCGGCCGGTAAGCTCGGCCATGACGACCCGGGGATCGATGCCGTTGGCCAGCATGTGCCCGTGGTCCCGGTATCCGGTCACGACCGAGTCCCGCCCGGGCGTGATCGCCGCCTGCATGCCGGTCACCACCGCCTCCTGGCCGATGTAGAGGTGGCAGAAGCCGCCGATGAGACCCATGCCGTAAAGCTGGCCCGCCTTTTCCTCGAACCGGCGGATCAGGAGCATCATCCGGTAGAAGCCGAGATATTCGGCCGCGGTCGGAACGTGGCGCCGGGGCTCGGGCACCGGGTCGAACCGCCCCGGGGCCGCTTTCGTGCGCAGCGCCTGCTGTGCCATGGCCGTTGCGTCCTTCCCTGCCCCGCGGCCCGTCATACGCCGCAGGGCGGCGCTTGCAACTGCGCGCAACGGGCGCGGCCGGCGGGGCGCTAGCCCGCGGGCGCCTCGGCCGACGGCAGTGGGATCACGATCTCATCCGGCCGGATCACGCCCAGATGCCGCCGGACCAGCTCGTCGGCATAGTCGGGGTCGGCGCCGCGCGGGTCGAGGAGGGCGATGCGGCGCTCCAGGTCGGCCCGGCGGGCGGCCAGTTCGGCCCGTTCGGACAGAAGGCGCGCCCGCTCCGCCCGGATGTCCTCAAGCGCGAAGAGCCCGCTCGAGCCGAAAAGCGCGTGGGCGAGGAAATAGCCGGCCACAAGAAGACAGGAGACCGGAAGGGCCGCCCGCGCGAAAAGCTCCCGCGCCAGAAAGACGGACATGGCCGCCCCGAATCATGCTGCATCCGGCCCGTCAAGCGCATTCTGCACCGCGGCGGCGGCGGTTTCGCCCGTCCGCAGCGCCGCGTGGCCGGGATAGCGCGCAACGTCGCCCAGTTCCTCCTCGATCCGGAGCAGCTGGTTGTATTTCGCCAGCCGGTCAGAGCGGGAGAGCGAGCCGGTCTTGATCTGGCCGCAGTTGGTCGCAACCGCCAGGTCCGCGATGGTCGTATCCTCGGTCTCGCCCGACCGGTGGGAGAAGATCGCGCGCCAGCCGGCGCGGTGCGCGGTGGCGACGGCCTCAAGCGTTTCGGACAGCGTGCCCACCTGGTTCAGCTTGACGAGGACGGCGTTGGCAACGCGGCCTGCAATCCCGCGCCGAAGCCGCTCCGCGCTGGTCACGAACAGGTCGTCGCCCACCAGCTGCACGCGCGCACCGAGCCGGTCGGCCAGCAGCCGCCAGCCTTCCCAGTCGTCCTCGGCCATGCCGTCCTCGATGGAGACGATCGGAGCCGAGGCGGCGAGGTCGGCGAGATGGTCCGCCATCTCGGAGGACGACAGCGGCCGGCCCTCGACATGGTAGCGCCCGTCGCGGAAGAATTCGCTCGCCGCGCAGTCGAGCGCGAGCGCCACGTCCGCCCCGGCCCGGAAGCCGGCGTCAGCCACGGCGCCAAGCAGCAGGTCCAGCGCCTCGCGCGCCGATGCGATCGCCGGCGCGAAGCCGCCCTCGTCGCCGACGGCGGTCGAAAGTCCCCGGGCGCGCAGCGCCGCCCTGAGGGCCTGGAAGATCTCGGCGCCCCAGCGCAGCCCCTCGGAGAAGGCGGGCGCCCCGAGCGGCATGATCATGAACTCCTGGAAATCGAGCCCGTTGTCCGCGTGCGCGCCGCCGTTCAGAATGTTCATCATCGGCACCGGCAGCGTCCGGGCCGCCGTTCCCCCGACGTAGCGGTAGAGCGGAAGCCCGCGGGCCTCGGCTGCCGCCCGGGCGACCGCAAGGCTTGCGCCGAGGATCGCATTGGCCCCGAGGCGGGCCTTGCCCGGCGTCCCGTCGAGCGCGACCAGCGCCCGGTCGATCTCCTCCTGGTCCTCGGCCTCCATGCCGACGAGGAGGTCGGCGATTTCCCCCTGCACCGCGGCGACCGCCGCGCGCACGCCTCGGCCGCCGTAGCGTCCGGCATCCCCGTCGCGCTTCTCGAGCGCCTCGTGCGCCCCGGTCGAGGCCCCGGAGGGCACGGCAGCGCGGCCGCGTGCCCCGTCCTCGAGCAGCACGTCCACCTCGACGGTCGGATGGCCGCGGCTGTCGAGAATCTCACGGGCCCGGATGTCAACGATTGCAGTCATGACGCTCCCCCTGGCGGTCAACCCCAAAGGTCCGGCGCGGGGGGGTGCACATCCGAGCCGGCAAAGACAAGGCCCGGGGACCGGTCCGCCCGGAGAAGAAGCGGCCCGTCGAGGTCGGCGTGGCTTGCCTGCATCGCAACCGGAAAGGCCGCCGCGATGCCGAGCGAGGTGGCGAGCATCGAGCCGGCCATCACGCCGAGGCCGCGCACCCGGCAGGCGTGGACGAGCGCCAGCGCCTCCGTGAGGCCGCCGGCCTTGTCGAGCTTCACATTGACCATCTGGTAGCAGCCGACGACGGCCGAAAGACTCGCGCGGGTGTGACAGCTTTCGTCGGCACACAGCGGCAGGGGCGCGCGGACGTGGCGCAGATCCCCGTCCGCGCCTGCCGGAAGCGGCTGCTCGATCAGTTCGACGCCGAGGTCAAACAGGCCGTGCGCCAGCCGCTCGACGTCGAGCCCCGACCAGCCGCCGTTGGCATCGACGATGAGGCGCGCGTGCGGCGCCGCGCGGCGGACCGCGGCGGCCCGCTCGAGATCCCCCTCCCCTGCTCCGAGCTTCACCTTGAGGAGCTCGCGGTGCGCCGCCGCCCGGGCGGCCTCGGCCATGGCGGCTGGCTCGCCGAGGCTGATGGTGAAGGCGGTAAGCAGCGGCCGCGGCGAGCCGAGGCCGAGCAGGTCCCAAACCCGCCGACCGGCGCGCTTGGCCTCGAGATCCCAGAGAGCGGTATCGAGCGCGTTGCGGGCGGCCCCGGCCGGCATCATCCGAAGCAGGTCCAACCGGGTGGCGCCCGCTGCGATCGGCTCCGTCTGCGCCAGGACGGCAGCCAGCGCCGCCTCGGGGGTGTCACCGAGATAGTCGACTGCCGTCCCCTCCCCCCGGCCGACAAGCGCCCCCTCCCGCACCTCGACCGCCACCACATCGACATGGGTCTTCACCCCGCGGGCGATGACGAAGGGGACCCGCGTCTCGTGGCGCTCGATGCGGGCGGAGAGCGTGCGCACCCGCGCCGCCTAGCCCCCCGCGCGGCCGGCCGCTAGAGTCCCGCCGAGGAGAGACCCATGGCAGGCGAGGAGATCGAGCTTGACCCCGTGGTGGTGGTGGCGCGCATCACCACCCTTGAAATGCTGGTGCGGCAGATGATGGTGGTCCAGCTGCGGATGCTGAACGAGCGGGGCCACATCCGGCTGACCCCGGAATATGTCAAGAACCTGGCCAACGCCTATGCCGAGAAGGTGGATGCCTCGACCATCATCGATTCGAACTCGGCGGACGTGAACTACGCCTTCAAGGCCAATGTGCTGCACCAGCTGGAGCGGTTCTTCGACGAGATCGGGGCCCACATCGAGGCCAATCCCTAGGCGCGGAAGACCTCGCCCCTGCCGGGCCCGGCCGGGACGAGGCCCGGCGGATCCTTGCGGTTGCGCGCCGACTGGCTGCCGGCGCGCGGCCCCGGGGCCGGCGGCCCGTCAGCTGCCGAGGCGGGCGCGCAGGACGAGCTGGACGGTGCGCGGCTCCTCGAAGAAGCGCACTGCGATGAGGCCCGGGATCAGCGAGAGGCCGGAATAGTCATCCTCGGAGTCGAGAAGGTTGCGGACGTTCGCGGCCAGTTCCCAGCGACCGCCGCCGAACCGCAGGCCAGCGACAAGGTTTACCCGGTGGACCGGACCGATCCGGCCGAGCGGCAGATTGGCGGCCTCGGAAAAGCGCGCCGAGCGGTAGGACCAGTCGATCGTTGCCGTCAGCTCCGACCCGTCCGCGACGGGCCGGGCGAGGCTTGCGCCGAGCTGGGACTGGACCCGGGAGACGAGCGGAAGCCGCTGCGCGCCGGCGAGCGCCGACTGGCTGGCCGGGTCGCGCTCAAGATAGCGGTCGAAGAGAAGGGCGAGCATGCCGAACAGGCGCAGGCCGTCTGCAACCGCAAGCGCACCTTCGGCCTCGATCCCGAGGAGGCGGGCGCGCGCGGCGTTCTGCGTCTGGGTGGAGCCGCCGCCCACCACAACGTTCTGCTGGATGTCGCGCAGGTCATTCCAGAACCCGCGAGGTTGAGGCGAAGCCGCCGGTCGAGGAGATCGGACTTGACCCCGGCCTCGGTGGCCCAGACGGTCTCGGCCGAATAGGGGGCGCCGAAGATCACGGGATTGGCGACGGCAAGGCCATTGAACCCGCCCGCCTTGAACCCGCGGGCAACCGAGACGTAAAGGAGGACGTCGGGCGCGACGCGCCCGTCGAGCCCGAAGCGCGGCGTGAAGGCCCCCTCCTCGAGGCGACGCACGACCTCAGGCGCATAGGCGGGCGGAAATCCGAAGCCGTTCTGGATCCGGCCGGAGAAGCGCTTGTCCTCCCAGCTGTAGCGGCCGCCGAGGGTCGCGGTGAGGGCCTCGGTCAGGCGGATCTCGCCCTGGGCGAAAAGCGCGCGGCTCTCAGTCTTAAGGTCGAAGACGGTCGGCAGGAGGACGACGGGGAAGGGACCGAAGACTCCGGTGCCGAAACTGTCGGCCAGCGTCTGCCCGGCCGTCTCCTCGAAATGGTAGCCGCCGACCGTCAGCCGGACGGACCCGTCGGCGAGCGTCCCCTGCAGCTGGAGCTCCTGGCTCAGCTGGCGATGGCGGGTCCGGCTCTGGCGGAAGAAGCCGGCCACGATGCTGCCGGCCGCGTTGCGAAAGCCGCCGGAGAAGTCGAGGCCCCAGCGATCGCGGGTCTCGATCCAGCCGGTGACCGACTTCAGCGCCCAGGCGGCCGACAGGTCGGCGGTGACATCCGCCGTCGCACCCCATTGCTCGCTCTCGCCATAGGCCGCAACGGGCGAGCGCGTCCTGCGGAAGCCGCCGGTCAGCCGCTCGAACGGAGGCCGGGGGTTGACTGCGGCGGGCGTGATCCCGTCGTTGTCGTCCCGGGCCCAGAAGCCGCTCACGCGCGCCGAGACGGGCCCGCTGCCGAGCGTGGCGAGGGTGAGCCGGGCGGTCCAGGTGCGCCGGTCGCCGCGCCGGGGGTCAGGGCCGTCGTTGTCGAACCAGCCGCCGGAGTCGGAAAAGCCGAGGCTGGCCAGCGCCCCAAGCGCTGGGCTGACCGGCGTGCCTGCGCTCGCCTGGAGGCGCACCCGGTTGAAACTCCCATAGCCCGCCTCGGCGTCCAGGAAGGGCCGGTCGGTCGGGCGGCGGGTCACGATTTTGAGCGCCCCGGTCATGGTGTTGCGGCCGTAGAGCGTGCCCTGCGGTCCGCGCAGAACCTCGATGCGTTCGGCATCGGCGAGGTCGAAGGAGGCGTTGGCGAGGCGCGCGAAATAGACGTCGTCGACATAGATGCCGACCGGGCTCTCGGAGGTGGCAAGGCCGCCCACCTGCTCCCCGGCGCCGCGCAGGAAGACGACGAGCGCGGCCGGGCTTGCCGAGATGCGGTTGATGTAGAGGCTGGGCACGGCCGAGGCGAGGTTCTCGGTGCGCTGGACCTGGAGGTCGCGCAGGGTCTCCTCGGAAAAGGCGCTGATCGAGACGGGGACGTCCTGGAGGCGCTCTTCCCACCGGCGGGCGGTCACCAGGATGTCCTCGCCCGGAGACCCGCGCGCCTGCTTGCCGCCGGCACAGCGGCGCCGATGAGACCGGCAATGGCGAAAGACATCGGGCTTAAGGCGCGCATCGTCCCCCCTTCTGTGCGGGCGGGCCAGTGCGGTTGGACCCCGCCCCGCCTCGAGACTAGCCGCGGCCGTCCCGAACCCGCCGAGGGTGCGGCATCTCTCCGACTGGCGGAGAGGCGCCCGCCCCGCCTGCATCCGCGCTTCCCTGCCCGGCTGCACCCGGCAGACGCGCTGCGCGCCCCGCCTCCGGCCGGTGCGCCGGCGGGCGCGCCCGGAGGAGGCCGCCGAGAAGGATGTTGGGGAGCGCGCTGTCGTCCCAGTCCGGGACCGGGCGGCCGATGCGGACGACCGTCAGCCCCGCCGACGGGATGACATAGAGACGCTGACCGCCGGCCCCGTCGAGGAACAGCACATCCTCGGCAAGGAAGGGCTCGCGGGCTGGAACCGTCATGGCGATGGTCGCCGAATAGCGGCGCTGGGGTGCGTGCGGATGTCCGCGCCACAGGTGGCGGCCGAAGTTCGGGTTGCGGGCGGAGGGGGCGGCCATGCCGGCGACCCAGGCATGGCTCAGGATGCTGCGGCTGCCGACCCGCCCGCCGGTGCGGATGAGCTCGCCCACGCGCACCCAGTCCATGGCGGCGGCCTGGAGGCAGCAGAACCAGTGCGGGGATCCACCCTTGCGGTCAAGGAACAGGCTTGCGTCCGACGCACCGATCGGCTGCCAGATGCGCTCGGACAGGAAGCGGGCGTACCGCACCGGGAGCGCGGCCTGCAGCGCCTCGCCGGCCAGCTGGGAGTCGATGTTGGAATAGGCAAAGACCGTGCCCGGGGGTGCCGCCTGCGGCACCTCAAGGGCGACGCGACGGATGTCGGGTGCGAACATCAGGCGCAGGTTCACATTCTCCGGCCCCGGCGGGCCGGGCGGCGCCGGCGGGAAGGCGAGACCCGAGGTCATCTCAAGCAGCTGGCCGACGGTGACCGCGCCCCTTGGGTCCGCGCGCCATTCCGGAATGTGCCGCGCAAGCGGGTCGGCGAGGGACAGCCGCCCCTCGTCCACCGCGGCGCCCATCGCAAGCGCCATGACGGTCTTGTGCATGGAGGCGGTCGAAAAGCGCGACTGGCGCGAGAACCCATTCCAGTAGCGTTCAAGGACAAGCCGGCCGTCGACGGCGACGATCAGGGCGTGGCTGGCGTGCCGTTCGGCGAGCGCCTCGGCCGCACGCAGCGCCTCCGGGGCGATTCGCGCGCGCGCAGGCGTGGTGCGGGGAAGGGGCCGGACCGCGCGCGCGGCGCCCGGCACGGCTTCGGCGGGCTGGTAGGCCTCTACCGCCTCGATGCCCCTCTCCATCGGCAGGAGCGCCATGCGCGCGCGCACCACGGCGGCCTCCTCGGCCGTCTGCTGGGCGGCGGCCGGGGCCGCGAGGACGAGGGCTGCGATCAGCGCCCGCATGCGCCGGACGGGCCCGAGGGCGGATCCTCGGGCGCAAGCGTCTCGACCAGGGCGCGGGCGAGCGCATCGCGCTCGGCGGCCAGGCGCTCGGCCAGCGCGCCTTCGGGCTGGAAATCCCGGATCTCCTCGGCCGACAGGAGGCCGCGACGCTCGAGGACGGCCTCGAGGACGGCCAGGCGATCGCGGGCGACCCAAAGCTCGCGCGCCAGCAGCAGCACGGCCCGGCCGAGGTGGTCGAGCTGGCCTGGGTGCAGGGCCGGCAGGCGGCCGACCGCGCGGGATGCGGCCGCAGGGTCCTCCGCACTCATCGGGACCTCCCGCTCACTCGGGCTTGGTGCCGATCGTGACCCAGGGATAGGGTGCCCCGCCGAGGCCGCCCTCGCGCACGTCGACGAAGCCGGCCGCGCGTGCGGCCGCCGCCTGGTCCATTGTCGCCGACTCCCGCCACCAGGGCTCGCCGCCGCGGATCGCCAGCCAGTCGGCACGCCAGGCCCCCATCCGGTCAAGCATGCGATAGGGGGTCACATCGGCCATCAGCACCTGCCCGCCCGGCCGGCAGATGCGGAAGGCCTCCCGCCAGGTGGCGCGGCAGGCCTCGGCCGGAAGCTCGTGGAGCAGGATG
>Ga0308414_1001634_pt1 | contig 14670 bp, 8 predicted proteins | sample HotsprSampleOS50_FD_205667 | JGI IMG/M metagenome (GOLD analysis project Ga0308414, IMG submission 205667) | Hot spring phototrophic mat microbial communities from Octopus Spring, Yellowstone National Park, Wyoming, United States - 20090730_OS50 ... | reverse complement strand
TCCATTTTCACGCGCGACATCGAAAAAGCCTTTCGCGCGGCGCGCCGCGTGCATGTGGGCGGCTTCCTCATCAACGACTATCCTGCCGATTTTTCCGGCAAGAATACTTTTCCACAACGGGCTGAACAGAACAGATCCGCTGCCCGGCTCTCCGCCTGCTGGCGGCTGCGCCTCTCCCCGGGGGCCGGATCAGAAGCGAATACACGGTTGTGGAGGCGTAACGGGCTGCGAGTGGAGGGCGCGGGAAGACCGCAACGGCGGCTCGGACCGCATCGCCCGGTTGCGCGCATTCCGCCCCCTGTGCGGTCGCGCCGCCGTGCAGTCTAATAAATGCAAGAGCCTCCCATGAATCCCTTTGAAGCACAGCCCCCCGGTTCCCGGCCCACCGCGGAAGCCACAACTCGCATCGGTGTCTTCGGCATCGGACTCGCCGCCTACTGGCCGCAGTTCCCCGGTTTGCGGGAACGGCTGCTCGGATACCAGCAAAGCGTGGAACAGCGTCTCAGAGACGCAGGGGTTCAGGTGGAATCCGCCGGACTTGTCGACGATGCAGCCGGCGCACGCGCCGCGGGTGCGTGGTTCGCCCGCCAGGACCTGGATCTGCTGGTTTGCTACGTGGGCACGTATGCCACATCCAGCCAGGTGTTGCCCGTCGTCCAGCAGTCCGGACTGCGCGTGCTGGTGCTCAACCTGCAGCCCTGCGAAGCGCTGGATTACGAGAACACGGACACCGGCGAATGGCTCGCCAACTGCTCGGCCTGCTGTGTGCCGGAGATCTCGAACGCTTTTGCTCGCGCGCGGGTTCCGTTCCATGTGGTTTCCGGCACGTTGCACGGGCAGGACGCATGGGACGAGATCCTCTCCTGGTGCCGGGCGGCCGCCGCGTCGCGCGCCGTAAGAAAAGCGAGGCTTGGATTCCTGGGCCACACGTATCCGGGCATGCTGGACATGTACACGGATTTCACCGCCGTGCATGCCCGTGTGGGCTCACATGTGGAAGTGCTGGAACTCTGCGATCTCGCCAGGCGCGTTCCCGAGCCGGGCGACGCCGTGGTGCAGCGCAAGCTGGAAGAGGCGCGCTCGCGCTTTGCCGTCACGGAGTCCGTCCACGACTCTGACCTCCTCTGGGCGGCGCAGGCAGCCGTGGCGCTGGACCGGCTCGTCGAAGACTTCGATCTTCAGGGTCTCGCCTACTATTACCGAGGACTCGATGGCAACGAGTATGAGCGCCTGGCCGCGGGGCTCATCCTCGGCAACAGCCTGCTCACTGCGCGCGGTGTGCCCGCCAGCGGCGAGGGCGACCTGAAAAACTGCATCGCCATGCTCATCATGGAGCGTCTCGGCGCCGGCGGGTCTTACACGGAGTTCTACGCGATGGATTTCCGCGAGAACTTCGTGCTGATGGGGCACGACGGCCCGGGCCACATCGCCATCAGCGACGAGAAACCGGTTCTGCGCGGACTCGGCCTGTACCACGGCAAGCGCGGCGCCGGCGTGTCAGTGGAGTTCAAAGTGAAGACCGGGCCGGTCACCATCCTCGGCTTCACACAGACCGCGGACGCCTCCTTCAAGATGGTGGCTGCGGAAGGGGAGTCCATCCCCGGTCCCATTCTGCGAATTGGCAACACGAATTCCCGGCTCCGGTTCCGCTACCCGCCTGGGGAGTTCCTCAACCGCTGGTGCATGGAGGGCCCTACTCACCACTGCGCTCTTGGCGTTGGACATCGCCTCGCCGATCTCCGGAAGACCGCCGCGTTGCTGGACGTTCCCCTGGCCGCTATCTGAAGCGCGCGGCAGAGAGCGGGCGCGGCGCATTCAAGGCTGCGCGTGAAGCGGCAGAAGTTTGCGGCATCGAGCCGGGCTGACGCGGCAGGCGCGCCGCGCGGGGCCCGCCTCTTCCCATCCGCGGGTCCGGGAACCCACGGTGCGCGTCAGCCGGCTGCCGCTCCCGTGTTCCTTGATGCAAACGCGGAAAAGAGCCGCATCACCGATTCTCCGGCCATCCGCCTGCGGTGGCCTACAATGAAAGCGTGCCAGCGATCGAGTCCCTGCCCGAAGCCGTCGCCCGGCTCGATGAAGTCCGCTCCGAGATCGGCAAAGTCATCGTCGGCCAGCAACAGGTGGTCGACGGGGTTCTCATCTGCCTGCTCGCGGGCGGCCATGTGTTGCTGGAGGGAGTCCCCGGCCTGGGCAAGACGACGCTGTTGAGGACGCTGGCGCGCGTGCTGCACCTGAGGTATTCGCGCATCCAGTTCACGCCGGACCTGATGCCGGCCGACATCGTCGGCAGCATGATCATGGAGACGCTGGAGGGCGGCTCCAAGGCGCTGAAGTTCCAGCCGGGGCCGATCTTCGCCAATCTCGTGCTCGCCGACGAAATCAACCGCGCCACGCCGAAGACGCAATCAGCGCTGCTCGAGGCGATGCAGGAGCGCACGGTCACTTCCGGATCCACGACGCACGAACTGGAGACGCCCTTCCTCGTGATGGCCACGCAGAACCCCATCGAAATGGAAGGCACCTATCCGCTGCCGGAGGCGCAACTGGACCGCTTCCTGATGAAGATCCTCGTCGATTATCCCTCGCGCGAAGAGATGAACGTGATCGTCGAGCGCACCATTCAGCGGGAGGAACCGGACCTGCGGCAGGTGATGGACCGCGACGAGATCCTCGCCATCCGGCGCGCCTGCCGGGAGGTGGTGGCCGCGCCGCATGTGCGCGATTACGCAGTGTCGCTCGTGCTGGCCACGCAGCCCGGCACGCGCGATGCGCACCCGCTGGCCGACAAGTACATCCGCTATGGCTCGTCGCCGCGCGGCGCGCAGGCGCTGGTCGAGTGCGGCCGCGTGCACGCCTTCATGCGCGGCAACGCGCACCTCTCCGCCGAAGACGTGCGCGCCGTCGCGCACGCCGTGCTGCGCCACCGCATCATTCTCAACTTCGACGCGCACGCCGACGGGCACACGCCGGAAACGCTTCTCAACGAAATCATCGCCGCCACCGCGCCTCCACGCTGATCCATGGCCGAACCGCTCCTCGACCGCCGCCTGCTGGAACGACTGGAGCGCCTCACGCTGCGCTGGCACAAGTCCTTCCGCGGCCTGGTGGGCGGGCGCAACCTCTCGCGCTACTCGGGGCCGGGCCTGGAGTTTCTCGATCACCGCCGCTTCCATCAGGGCGACGATCTCCGCGCCGTCAACTGGCGCGCCTATCTGCGGCTGGAGAAGCTCTTCCTCAAAATGTTCCAGACCGAGCCGCGCACGCCCGTCCGCATGCTCGTCGACGTCTCTTCGTCCATGGCCACGTCGCCGGATCCCGGCGATCCGGACAAGTTCCTGTACGCGCGCCGTCTGGCGGCGGCGCTCACCTACGTCGCGCTGGTGCGCCACGACACGGTGATCCTGACCCCTTTCCACGAGCGGCTCGGCGATCCGCTTGTGGCCAGCGGCGGGCGCCACCGTTTCGGGCCGGTCAATGATTTCCTCTCCGGGTTGACGCCCGCGGGCCGCTCGGATTTTCTCCAGACAGCCCGCCAATTCATTTCCAGCTATCCCAAGCCGGGGCTGGTCGTCATCCTCTCCGACTTTCTCGACGAAGGCGACGTGCTGAAGCCGCTCCAATACCTGGCTGACTTCGGCCACGAACTGCTGGCGGTGCATCTCTACTCCGAAAGCGAGCGGACGCCTACGCTCGCCGGGGAAACCACTCTGGAAGACGCCGAGACGGGCGCAGCACTGCAGCTCTCGCTCGATGCCGACTCCTGCCGCGCCTACACGGAAGCCTTCGACCGCTACGCTTCCGCCATCGAGCACCTGGTTTTGAGAGCCGGAGGCCGCTACGCCGCTTTCTCCTCGTCCATTCCGTTGGACGAGGCCATCTTTGAAGCGCTGGACCTGACCGGCGCCGAGCTGCAGCGAGCCGCGCGGGGAGCCTGAGCCGTGTTCTTCGCCAACCTCACGCTGATCGAGTTTCTCGCACTTCTGGCGTCCGGGTCGGCAGCCACGGTGGCGCTCTATCTGTTGATCCGCTCGCGAAAGATGGTGCGCGTGCCGACGCTGCGCTTCTGGCAGCAGGCGCAGCGCGCGCTGGAACAGAAGCGCCGCCGCCGCATCGACCAGCCCCTTTCCCTGCTCCTGCAACTGCTGGCGCTCGCCGCGCTGTTGCTCGCCATCGCGCAGCCTCGCATCGGGGCGCGCCCGGAGACGGGCCTGTGGCATGTTTTGCTGCTCGATTCCTCCTCGTGGATGCAGGTCCCCTCCCTGGCGCAGGAAGCCCGCAGGCAGGCGCTCGACTGGCTGCGCGCGCTGCCGCCGCAGGACCGTGTGCAGGTGGTGCGCGCGGATGCGCTGCCCACGCCGCTGACGCCATTCACCGGCGACCGCGCGGCCGCCGCGCGCGCCATCCGCGAAGCCCGCCCGTCGTCTTCCGCACTGGAACTCGCGCCCGCATTCGAACTGGCCGCGCAGGCGTTGCGGCTGCACGCGCCGCGCCCAGGTGAAATCGTCTACGCCGGCCCGCTCTTCGCATCGGATGCCGAACAGCTCACGCCGCCTCCCAACCTGCGCCTGTTGACCACCGCAGCGCCGCCTGCCAATACGGGCCTCACACGCATCCTGCTCCGCCGCCTTGCCTTCGAGCCGGCCCGAATCGAGGCCCAGGTGCAGGTGCGCAATTACGGCCCCGCCGCCCGCACCGTGCCCCTGCTGGCCGGCTTTGGCGGCTCGGTGGTCGCCAGCCAGCTCGTGCAGCTTCCCGCCCGGGGGGAGGCCGCCGTTTCCTTCCAGTTCCGCGCCCCCGTGGCAGGCTGGGTGGAAGTGCGCGTCGACTCGCGCGACGCGCTCCCCGCCGACGACCGCGCCACGCTCGAAGTGCCTGCGCCTCCCGTGGTTCGCGTGGCCGTCTTCTCCGCTGACCCCGGCCCGCTGCGGCCGTTGCTGGCTTCCGAACCGCGGCTGGAACCGCGCTTCCTGCCCGTCTCCCAATACGACCCGGCGGTGCAGGCGGATCTGGTGATTCTCGACTCCTTCCACCCCGCGCGCCTGCCCCTGCGTCCTGCGCTGCTGATCCACCCCGGCCAGGCGGAGGCGCAGGTGAGCCGCTGGAACACGGCCCACCCGGCGACGGAACACCTCCGCTCCTCCGATGTCCGCCTGGAGTCCGCGCGCGCGTTGACGCCTGGCAGCGGGGACGCGGTTCTCATTTCCACTCCGCTGGGGCCCGCGGGTCTGGCCCACGACGGGGAGCCGCGCCGGGTCACGCTCGGTTTCCACCCCGGCGCGCCGTCGCTGCGCTATCACGTCGCCGCGCCCCTCCTGTTCGCCAACATCGTCCGGTGGCTGGCGCCCGCCGCGCTGCATCAGCGCGAAATTCTCGCCGTTCCCGCCGGCACGCTGGCGGTGGAGATGCCGGAAGCCTTGCCGCGCAGCCGCGTGAGTGTCGCCGATGATTCCGGCCGCGCGCTTCCCTTCACGCTGGAAGGCCGCACGCTGCGCTGCTTTGCGCCGGAGCCGGCGCTGCTGCGGATCGCCACGCCGGGCGCGGAGTGGGTCTACTCGCTCTCCTTGCCCGCCCTGGCGCCTTCTCGGTGGGAGGCGCCGGAGGAAATCCCGCGCGGCGCCCGGCCCGCTGCGCCCCCGGCGCCGGCCCGGGATCTCTGGCAATGGCTGGTCATTCTGGGCTGCGCGCTGCTTGCGGCGGAGTGGGCGCTGTTCCGGCAGAAGCCTCTCTCCCGGCTTTCGGCGGCGCTGAAAGCCGCCGCGCTACTGGCCGCGCTGGCGGCCCTGTGGCAGCCGGGCCTGCCGGTCAATGAAACAAAAATGGCTGTCTCTGTTTTGGCTGACACCAGCGCCAGCATCCCCGCAGAAAGCCTCGCCCGCGCCTCGCAGGTCCTCTCTTCGCTGGAGCGGGCGCGCGGCCGGCACATCGTGCGCGTCATGCCCTTCGCCCGGAGCGTCCGCCTTCCCGCGCCGGAGGAAACCGCTTCCGGCTGGCGGCTGAAAACCACGGGCGGCGAGCAGGGCCGCGCCACGCACCTGGAGACGGCCATCCGCGAAGCCATCGCCTCCACGCCGCCCGGCCTCCTGCCGCGGGTCGTGCTGCTCTCCGACGGGCGCGAAAACAGCGGCTGGGCGCTCCGCGCCGCATGGCAAGCGGGCGAACTGGGCATCCCGGTGGACACGTTTCTTCTGCCCGGACGCCCGGCGCCGAAGCTCCGCCTCGAGTCGGTCCGCCTGCCCTCCGTGGCATTCACCGGGGAACGCTTCCCGGTCGCTCTCTCCGTGGTGTCGCCTGAGGCGGCGCGCGCGGAACTCGAGATCGCCGCCGAGGGCAAGACCATCGGCAGCGCGAACGTGGAGCTGCAACCCGGCGTGAATCAGATCACCGTGCGAGCCTCGGTCTCCACGCCCGGCGCCATCGACCTCCAGCTCCGTTTGCGCGCCGGCGCCCTTGGCGAAGTGGCCTTCGAGCAAGCTGTCTCCGTGCGCCGCGCGCACGTGCTCTACGTCACCCAGGATCCGGCGGGCATGGAGCGCAACCTCGTGGGGACGCTTGCCGCCGCCCAGTTTGACGTCACGGTGGCGGGCGCAGTGCCTGCCGGAGGTTTTGACGGCTATCAGGTTGTCGTGCTGAACAACTTCGACTTCGAGGCCCTGCCCTTTGCAGTCAAGCAACGGCTCGAACGCTTCGTCGAACAGGGCGGCGGGCTACTCGTCATCGGCGGCGAGCGCAACGTCTACGTGGAGAAGAAATCGCCCGAGTCGGACCCGCTCCACCGCGCCCTGCCCGCCACCATCGCCCCTCCGCGCAGCCCTGAGGGCTCTTCCGTGATCCTCATCGTTGACAAGTCTTCCTCCATGGAAGGCCGAAAGATGGAGCTGGCGCGGCTGGCCGCCATCGGCGTGGTGGAGAACCTCAAGCCCGTAGACCAGGTTGGCATCCTGATCTTCGACAACACCCATCAGTGGGCGGTTCCGCTCCGCAAGGCCGAGGACAAGACCATGATCAAGCGCCTCATCGCGGGCATCGTCGCCGACGGCGGCACGCAGATCGCCCCGGCTCTCGCGGAAGCCTACAAGCGCATGCTGCCCGCGCAGGGCGTGTACAAGCATATCGTGCTGCTCACCGACGGCATCAGCGAGGAAGGCGACTCGATGACCGTCGCCCGCGGCGCCGCCCTCAACCGCATCACCATCTCCACCGTCGGCCTCGGCCAGGACGTGAACCGCGGCTTCCTGGAGCGCATCGCCGCCGCCGCGCTCGGCAAGGCGTATTTCCTTACAGATCCCGCGGGGCTGGAGCAGATCCTCATCAAGGACGTGATGGAACACACCGGTTCCACCACCATCGAGCGCCCGTTCCGTCCGCAATGGCTGCGCCCGGCGGAAATCCTTTCCGGCATGGATCCCGGCGCCACCCCGGAGCTGCGCGGCTATGTGCGTTTCACCGCCAAGCCAACGGCTGAAACGCTTCTCGCGGTTCCGGTGCAGACGCCCGCGGCAGCGGCGCCGGACCCGCTCCTCGTGCGGTGGCAATACGGGCTCGGACGCGCGGCTGTGTTCGCCTCGGACGCCAAGCCGCGGTGGGCGGAAGCCTGGATCGGCTGGAACGGGTTTGACCGCTTCTGGGCCAATGTGGTGCGCGATCTTCTGCCGCAGGCGCAGCCCGGGCACGCGGCGCTCTCCTACGACCCGGCGCGCGGCGTGCTGGTGGCCGAGTACCGGCAGTCGCCTGCGGCAGCCCTGCCCGAGGCCGCGCCCACGCTGTATGTGTTCGGCCCCGACGGGTTCCGGCGGACGGCGCGGGCGGACAAGCTTGCCTCAGGGCTTTTCCAGGCGGTGGCGCCGGTGGGCGCGCGCCGCGGCCTGTTCCGTGTACGGCCGCTGGAAGAGTCACGCGCATTTCCCGAAATCGGCCTCTACCTCCCTGAGCCGGAAGTGACCGAGTACGGCGAGGACGCCGATCTGCTGCGCCAGATTGCTTCATTCACCGGCGGCCGTTTTCAGCCGCAACCCGGGGAGGTGTTCGATCCCGGCGGGCGGTCTCTGCCCACGCGGCTGCGCCTGTGGCCCGCGTTGATCGTCCTGGCTCTCCTGCTGAACTTCGTCGAGCTGCTGCTCCGCCGTCTGCGCCGCGGCATGCCTGCGCCGGCTGCTGCCCTCGCCCGGGCGGCCTGACCTTGGGCCGCGGGCCGGACTTATCGCGCCAGCCGCTCGAACTCCAGCTCCTCCCACCCGCAGAAGCCGTGTGGATCGGTCTTCTGCATCAGGGCGTTGTTCAGTTCCACCAACCCCGCCTGCCCGGGCGGATGAGAAGGCGCCGCGGCCACAGACCCCGGTCCGCCGTTGACGGGCGCAGCGGCGGAGATCGGAACAGGAGGAACCGCAGTCACGGGCGAGCCTGGATGCAATTCCGGACTCGCCGCTTGCGCCTGGATGACAGTGCCGGCCGGTTCCACAAAGCCTGTCGCGCCGCCCTCAGCGGCTGGTGGCATTGGCGACAGATTTCCCGCTGGAAGAACAGGCGCCGCGCCCCGGGCGGCAGGAGGCACGGCGGCACGATTCTCCCGCAAAACAGAGATGCCGGGGTCCGGCAGTTCCGGTTTCACGGGAGGCACGGCGGGCTCGGGCAGCCAGGGAAGGAGGTTCTCGTAAGCCTGCCGGTTGGCCTGAATGCGGTCAGCGTAGTCGTCCGGATTGGAGACCCAGAAGTCATAGGCCCGTTGGAAGCATCCGGCCGCATCCTCGTAGCGGCCCGTCCGGACATAGACCGAGCCAAGCTTTTCGAGCGCCCCGGCCAGATTGCCGTCTTTGGAGGGCCCCAGCTTTCCCACTGCCTGCTGCAGCAGTTCCAGCGCCGGCGCCAGCCTTCCGATCAGAGAGTATAGATCCGCCAGCGCCACCATGAGCAGCGCCAGTTCGGAGGTGTCGCCGCCCACCTGCCTTTCCCGAATGCCAAGGGCTTTTTCCAGATAGGCGACGGCGGCCGGGAAGTCATCCTGTTTCTGGCAGATCGACCCGAGCTTTTCGTAGTCCATCGCCAGTTCATCGGAGTGGTCCCCACAAGCGGCGCGGTGAATCTCGGCGGCCTGCTCTCCCGCTTCCCTCGCCTCTTCATGACGCCCGCAATCTGACAGGCACAGCGCCCACTCCAGACAGGCGTCGCCATGTTCTTTGGCCCCTTGCAGGTTCTCCAAAGCCACCCGGACAGCCTCGGCCGACATGCGCTCGGCCTCCTGGGCGCGACCCATCTCCCGCAGCAGCGCGGAGATCTCGATGCGCCGTTCCACCGCCTCCTGCGGCCTGGGGTGCTTTTGCCCCTCGATAGCAGCCAGCCCCTGCAGATAGAGCCGCAGGGCATCCTCCAGAGCGCCGCGCCCCTTGGCGGCCTGGGCGCGCAGGTGGCAACACTCCGCGTATTCCGGCGTGGTCCGGTATTTCAGCTCGCTCAGCAGCGCCCAGGCGCGCGCGGCGCTCTGGTCAGCCACATCCCACTTCTGCTGCCGGATCTGGGACGTCGCCAGGGCCAGCAGAATGCGCGGCAACTGCTTTTTGGCCAGCGAAGCGTAGCGGGGTTCGGTGAGAACCTTGCGGAAAATCTCTTCCGCCTCGGCGGCGCGCCCGGCGCGCAGGAGCCGCTCCGCCTCCCGGCACACCGGATTGGAGGCGTCGAACCACGTTGTCTCGCCGCCAGCGCCGGAAAAGCCAAACGCGTTGGCAAGCTCTTTCAGCCGCTCCAGCGGATTCATCGTTTCCCTCCAAATCCATCGGCGCAAGAGTCGCCAATCATTAGGACCCGCTCCGCAGGCGGGCCTGTCTGTCTGCGGATGATCTCCGGCGGACGCGCGGAGGGCATCAAGGTTTTCCCTGATTCTGCCGATAGAGGATCGAAAAGGAGCGCTGCGATCGGATGCAAACCTGCGCCTATTGCGGCCGCCGGCTCCCGTGGCTGCATCGCGTCGTCGGCAAGGCTCGCTATTGCTCCAAGGAGCATGCCCGTCTGCACATGGTCGCTTTGGGCGAATCGGTGATCCAGGCCCTGGGGATCCCTGCCCTGGCGGCGGAAACCGCGCCGAATCCCGGCCCGGACTCCGGCCACGCGGAGGCGTTGCCCATTCAGTTTGCAACGGGCGCTGGCGATGACTCACAACTCGCTTCGCTCAAGCCGGGAGCGGCTGCAGGCGAGGCCGGCGCGTTTGGCGCAGGCGGCTACGCGGCTCTGTCTGCCCGGCCGGTGCCACCTGCATCCTTGCCCGAGTTGCCGCCTTTGCGGTTCGAGGTCGAGCCCCATGCGGAGGAACAGGCTCTCCCTCCGCGCCGGCCGGAACTGCCCGACAAGCTGGCCTCGCCGGCACAGTTTGCCATGACCGCAGCCGCAGCCGCGCCCCGCTTGCGCATCCGGCCGCGACCCTTGCGGCCCAAACGGCGCGTGGTCGCGCCGGCGCACCGTGCGCAACCGGCAGTCCGGTGGTTCCCGGCCGCGGATGTTGCGTGGCGAGTCGGGCCGGAGCCGGTGGCAGCGGCGCCCCTCCATCCCGGGCTGTTCCCGCTTCCCTTGCCGCAACAGGCGCCGCGAGAGTCCGCGGACGCGCCTGCACCGGTGGTGGTTTTCTCCTTCATGGACGGGGGCGGTCCGGGGCGGTCCGCCGGAGCCGCTTCATCCGCGCGTCACGCGCGGACGAGCCAGCCGCCAAGGGCCAAGGGCGCCGCTCAACCGGCTCCATGGTTCTTCTCTGCAGGACCGGTCCTTCGGTATCCCGGTCTCACACTGAAAACTCTCCACGCTCCCACACGGACCATCTCCCCCGGACGCTTGCCGGAGGCATCTTGTGCCCCAAGGCTTGGAACGCGTCTGCTCGCCGTGCCGGCGCCGGATCTGTGGGATCAGCAGGCTGCGGCGGTGCAACCGTTCCGGCTCCACCGCATGCCCTTGCGGCCATTGCGGCTGCGGCCCTTCCGGACCGCCGGCGCCGGACAGCCAGGCAGCCTGCCAACGCTGGGCCGCCTCTCTTTGTTGAACACCCTGCATCTGCCCAAGCCGCTGGCCATGCCCATCCGCCCAGTCTACGGGTGGGCGCCCGCAGCCGGCGCCCCCGGCGGCGGCGCGCCTGGCGGCCCCATGCCTTCCCCCGCCCGTGTGCTTGGAGGTTGACCCGACCATGATCCCCCTTCCCGCTGACTCCTGGCTGTGGATCGTTGATGACGAACTGGTGCGGAGCCTGTTTGCCGCCTCCCCGGGGCATCCGGGGTTGAGCGCACGCGCCGCGGCCGAACCGGCGCTGGTGGAGGCCGTCCGCCACTGGCTCCGCGCGGAACCCGCGGCGGCGCTGGCGGCTCTCGAACCCGCCCTGGCCCGGGACAATGCGGACACTCTCCTGCTTGGGGCGCAGCTCTGTTTCGAAACCGGCGACCTCGGCCGTTCCGCGTCTCTCTATCACCGGCTTGCCGAGTGCGTCCCTGACCACCCCTACGCCGCCTTCAACGAGGGGCTCTGCCACCTGCGCCTCAAGCAATGGCAGCCGGCCGCGGAGGCGCTCCAGCGCGCCGTCGTGCTCACCCCCTCCCACGCGGAAGCCTGGCACCTGCTGGGCGCCTCGCTGCTCCATCTGGACCGGCACGCGGAGGCCGCCTCGGCCTTCAGCCAGTGCCTTGGCTTGCGCCCCGGCTACGTTCCGGCGCTCTGCGGCAAGGCAGCGGCGCTGCAACTTCAGGGCAAGGCGGCGGAAGCTCTGGCCGTTTACCTTCCTCTGGTGGAAGCCGCGCCGGAGCGGGAGGAGATCCTGCTCAACGCGCTGCAGGCGGCGGTGGAAGCCGCTGACTGGCCCCAGGCGCGCCGCCTGGCCTTGCGCGTTTCCGCCATCTCGCCGGGATCGCTGCCGGCCAAGGAAGCACTGGCGCATGCCGACCTCGCCCAGGAGCGCTTCGAGGAGGCCCTGGCATCGTTCCGCGAACTCTGCGCCGCGGCGCCTGCGTTTCTCGAACCCTGGTATCACATCGGCGTGTGCCTCGTCCGCCTGGGCCGTTACGCGGAAGCCGCGGAGGCGTTCCAATCGGCTTTGCAGCTCGACGGCCAGCATTTGCAGTCGCGCCTCGCGCTGGCGGAAGCGTTACGCCTGGCCGGCAGGCCTCAGGATGCACGAGCGGTCCTTTCAGCTCTGGCGGAATCCCGGGACGCGCCATCGGAGGCCTGGATGCGGCTCGGGCTGCTGCTGGCTGACATGGGGCAGCCGGACGAAGCCCTGCAGGCGCTGGAACGCGCGATCCAGCGGGGCGCCCCTGAAACCGGCCCGGAAGCGGCGCAACTGCGCGCCGCGGCGGCGGCGCTCCTGCAGGACCGCGGCGACTACGCGCGCGCGGCCGACTTGTACCGCCTCGCGCTCGCCGTCCGGCAGGACGATCCGGCGCTGCTGTTCAACTATGGCAGCACGCTCGCCTCCCTGGACCGAATCGGGGAAGCGCAAGCCGCCTGGAAAGAAGCCATCGAGCGCGACCCAAGCCTCGCCCCCGCCCTGATAGAGGCGCTCGAACCCCAGCCAGCGCGCAACCACATCAACGGATCCGCGTAACGCCTCACCCCAGCCGCAGCCGCGCCACGGCTTCCATGTGAAACGTCTGCGGGAACAGGTCGATCAGCGTGATCCCTTCCGCTCCGTAGCCGGCGCCGCACAACGCCGCCAGATCGCGCGCCAGCGTCGCCGGATCGCAGCTGACAATATTCAGGCGCGGCGGGCGCAGCCGCGTCAACTCATGCACCACCCGCTTGCCCAGCCCCGCGCGCGGCGGGTCCGCCAGAACAAAATCGGGTGTTCTTGTCAATCCCTCCAGATACTGCTCCGCCTGCATCCGTTTCGCTTCCGCCGCCACGCCCGCCGCCGCCAGGTTGAATTCGAGGTCCCGCGCCGCGCTCCCGTCGCTCTCCACCGCCGTCACCCGCGGGATCTTCCGCGCCAGCGGAACCGTGAACAACCCCACGCCCGCGTACAGGTCCAGCCCCTCGCCGCCTTCCGCCCCCTCCAGAGCGCACTCCACCAGCGGCTCGATCAGAAACCGGTTCACCTGGAAGAACGACCGGTGGCTCACGCGGTACCGCACGCCGCAGGCTTCATAGAACAATTCCCCGTCCGCCGCGCCCGGAATCCTCCCGGCGAGCCACTCAAAAAAACCGCGCGCAACGCCCCGCCCCTGCTCCGTCTCCATCACATTCACCATCGTTCGCTCGCCGTTGGTGAACAGCTCCACCTGCTTCAGGAACCGCGGGAAATGCCGGTCCCGCCGCGCCGCCCGCAGCGCTTGCAGCGCCGCGTTCAACGCCGGCGCCGCGATCGGGCACTCATCCACATCCGCCACCTTGTCCGAACCCGCCATCTTGTAGCCCAGCGTGTGCTTGCCAAAGTGGAATTGCGCGCGGTTGCGGTAGCCCCAGGGCTCGCTGCGCACCACGCGGATCTCCTCCGGGGCACGGAGCTTGCCCACGCGCTCCAGCATCTCGCGCAGAATGCCCGCCTTCGCCTGAACCTGAAACTCGTATGGCGCCATCTGGTAGTGGCAGCCGCCGCAGCGGCCGAACACGGCACACGCCGGTTCGATCCGCTCAGGGCTTTTCTCCGCGATCTCCGCCACCTGCGCCTCCATCACTCCCGCCCGGCGCCGCGCGCCCTCGAGCTTCACCGTCTCGCCGGGCATCACGAACGGCGCCAGCACCACGCCCTCCGGCGTGCGCGCCAGCCCGGCGCCGCCGTAGACCCACTTCTCGATTTTTACTTGGTCCATGCCCGTCCTTTACGATAATAGAAGCCCTTCATTTTCACTTCAGCATGAAACCAAGAGTTCTGTCCGGCATCCAGCCGACCGGAAACCTCCACATCGGCAACTATCTGGGCGCTCTGAAGAACTGGGTGCGCCTCCAGCACGACTACGAGTGCGTCTTCTGCATCGTCGACCTGCACGCCATCACCGTGTATCAGGATCCGGCGGAACTGCGCGCCAAGATCGAGCAAACCGCCGCGCTGTTCCTTGCCGCCGGCATCGACCCGGCCATCAGCTCGATCGTGATCCAGTCCGCCGTGCCCGCGCATGCCGAACTGTGCTGGCTGCTCACCTGCGTCACGCCGCTCGGGTGGCTCGAGCGCATGACGCAATTCAAAGACAAGGCGGCCAAGCAGGAATCCGTGGGCGACGGGCTCCTGCAATACCCGGTGCTGATGGCGGCCGACATCCTGCTCTACCAGGCCAACGTCGTGCCCGTCGGCGAGGACCAGACGCAGCACCTCGAGCTCACGCGCGACATCGCGCAGCGGTTCAACGCCCTCTATGGCGAGACCTTCGTGATGCCGGAGACGCGGCTGCCCGCGGTGGGGGCGCGCATCATGGGCCTCGACGACCCGGAGAAGAAAATGAGCAAGTCCGAGTCGAACGCCTGGCATGCCGTCGGCCTGCTCGACCCGCCGGAACTGATCCGCAAGAAGATCATGCGCGCCACCACGGACTCGCTGCCCGGCGTGGACTTTGACAATCTCGGCCCCGGCGTGGCCAACCTGCTCACCATCCACCAGGCGTTCAGCGGCTGGACGGACGAGCAGATGCGCTCCCGTTTCGCCGGCATGCGCTACGGCGACCTGAAGAAAACCGTCGCTGAAGCCGTGGTTGCCGGCCTCGAACCCATCCAGCAGCGCTA
>Ga0308414_1001629_pt1 | contig 14687 bp, 14 predicted proteins | sample HotsprSampleOS50_FD_205667 | JGI IMG/M metagenome (GOLD analysis project Ga0308414, IMG submission 205667) | Hot spring phototrophic mat microbial communities from Octopus Spring, Yellowstone National Park, Wyoming, United States - 20090730_OS50 ... | reverse complement strand
CCCTGACAGATGGCAAGGTGCAGACCGGGGGGTTGATCTAGTAAGGACGGTGCCAACATATCGGGCGATCGCCCCTCTTGCAATTCCTGTAATAGATATGGGTCAACCTTACCGTAGTCAGTGATTGCCAACTCCACTGATTTTTCATCAATTTGACGGCACCAGATGTCAATTCTGCCCTTCACTTGCGATCGCCCACAGGCATAGAGGAGCAGTTCATGAATAATCATTTCAAATTTGGCAATATCCCCCCCCACCGTTGCATTACCCAAAATCGGCGGCTTCTGATCCTGCACTTGAAACCACAGTTCCCTTTGGTTGAGCAAGGTATCCACTCTTTCCTTTGCCCGTTTGAGAATTCCTGCCAGCGGGGCAGTTTCGTAGTTGGGACGCAGTCGCCACTGCTCCTTACGCACCAACTGCGGTAGAGGCGACAGGGAAGCCTGCAATTGTTTTAAGGACTGTTGCACCCGCACATTAACCATTGCATCATTTGCTCCAGTGCGTCCATCAACTTCTAGCAGGCGTTGCACACCGCCCCCCACTGTGCGATAGATGTCCTCGATGCGCCGATGCTTGTACCAGTTGAGCCGCTCCAATTCTTGGCGATGCAAGCGCAAATGTTCAATCAGTAGTAGATGTCGCCGTGACCACGCTAGTTGGTTTACCAGAATGCTCATGGACTGCATCTGGGACTGAAGCCAGCGCCGTTCAGCTTTGTCTGCCACCAGCAACACCCCTGTAGGCAGTTGATCGGGGGTAGTCCGCAATGCCGCTACTAGCAGACTGCCGATCGCCCTAGCATTGAGCCATTGCCGCGTCGGTTCAGGAATATCGCCGCCGCTTACGGGCAGTAATCCCTCTGTTTGCAATGCCCATTGAATCAGGGGATCGGACTCAATTTCGTTGATCAAGTCCCCTCCCGTCAGCCGAAAATCCTCGTGGCTGGTATTGACCGCCGCAATTTGCCCTGACTGATGTCCGGGAAACCAAGTAATCAATGCTACAAGGGGAGCTTGCACCACTTCTGCTACTGTTTGCACTGCCAAGTTATGCAGTTTATCTAGGGTATCTGCCTGTTGCAGTCTTAGTAACCCCTGATGCACCACCTGTTGCAGTCTTTGACCTTCGTCCGCTTGGCGTTGTAGTTCGCTCTGGTGGATGATAATTCCCACCTGCTGTGCTACCGCCAGCACCATTTCTTTGTGGTGGCGCGTCCAACTGCGGGGGGCTTCATGCCCAACGGCTAAAATTCCTTCTAGCGATCGCCCCAATGAGGTTGTACTCACAATCATGGAGCGCACATCCAGTTCCAAGAGAGCAGGTCGCCATGACAAAAACTTGAAATCCCCCTCTATATTCTCTACAGCGATCGCCTCTTGGCAGTGTTCCATCATGCGTTGATCGGTTTGGGAAAGGGTGTCAAAGACATTGGTCAAGGGGCGGCGATTTTTGGGGTGATGCTGATAGATCACGCGAAAATTGCCCACTTCTCTGTCATACAACGCCACCCAAAACCGCTCAGTAGACAGCCTTTGGCAGAGTTGCTCAGCCGCTAACCTCATGGCATTTTGCCAATCTGATTCGGTGTAGATGGCTCTGGCAATACCAGACATTAGGTTATGGTCAGCGGTTATGCGCTGAATAGTTGCTTCCATCTCCTCCAAAGGAGCCACCAGAGAACCTAGCTGAGCCATGCCCCGCACAAAGTTGCGCTCCTCATCAGTCCAGAGACGCACTTCATCGCTCTCCACATTGAGGAAGCCCAGCAGTTCCGACTGGAACAGGATCGGTGAAATAATGGTGGATACTGCACCAAACTGCTCCATATTGCGGGGCGTAACATCGCTTTTGGCAACTAAGGTTTTGGCATCAACCACCACTAAAGTCTGATCCTTGAGCAGAGCTTGGTGCAGGCTGTGGGCATTCTGCACGGTAATACCTGCGGTGATGTCAGCTTTGGCATTAGCTCCTTTAGCACGGTTGGTTGCCCTGCGCCAAAAATAGAGGTGCTCCCGCTCAAACCAATAGATATTAGTGCGCATGGGCACAATGAATTTGTGGGTCTGTTGCACAATTTCATCCAGCCTCTGCCCTAGAGTTGGCAGGGTGCGCAAATTGTCGAGGAGTTGCAGAAGCGCATGATCGGGGCGTTTGATGTTTTGGTTTTGCCAGTCGGCTTCTATCCTGTTGAGCGTGCTTGCCATGGTTCCCAAAGCAATAGAGATACGGACGCGCTCATCTACTTTGGGAGTGACATTCCAAATGTGGGAAGCCATTAAAACTACGCCGTAGGCAAGTTCACGGGTGCAGATGGGATAGACAATTGTGCCTTGTAAATCCAGTCTTTGAGCGATCTGTTGCCACTGCCCACTGCGTTTTTCTTCCCGCAGGTCAGTTACGGTTACAGGCTTTTTTTGTAATATCACTTGATCTAGCAAATCGCCCGCCGATAGAGCAAAACGCTCTTTGAGAAATTTAATATCCCCTGCGGGAGTGATGCCGCCCTTACCAACTAGGCGATGATTGGCACGATCATATAGCCCTACCCAGATCAGGCGGTAGTCAAAGTTATCACGCAGGTAGTCGAGGAGAGTGGTTACGAGGTTGTCGATATTATTTTCTTCACGCAAATTTTGCAGGGTTTTACCCAAACCGACCAGTTGCCTCTCCCACTGACTCATTCCCGCTTGGCTCATTGTCTGCCCTTTGCTAATGTGTGCTTATACTAGTGATCGCACCCCTGCTTTTACTATATTAGCCATTCCCCCGAGCGATCGCCCAAATCCAAAAACATGACTACAGGTTTGCCAAGACGGGGGCGAGATTTACACTGGCTAATAAATTGGCGAAACTCTGTTACTAATCCCCATTCCCTCAAGTAGGTCGCCACCTTTTGCAGATGTTGCAGATAGTCTAGCTCGGTCAAAGGAAAAGAGGCTTGCTCCTGATAACGCCACATCACCTGTAATTGCACCCTGCGATTTTTCCCCTCGCCAATACAGCGTAGTTGCACATCGTAGGAGTACCCCCATTTGTCCCGCAAAATTTGGCGCAGTTCCTCACCAGTCATTTACCAGCTAGATTTGTGCACACCAGGCAACAGACCTTTGTGTGCCATTTCACGGAGCATATTGCGACACAGCCCAAAATCATTATAATACCCCCTTGGCTTACCAGTTAGCCAGCACCGCTTTTGCAAACGGGTGGGATTGGCATTGCGGGGAATTTGCTGAAGTTGGCGATGAATTGCCAATTTCTCGGACTGCGAGAGACTGACATCAGCGAGTTGTGCCTTCAAATCTTCCCGCTTGGCGTTATATTTCTCGACAAGTCGTTGGCGCTTCTTTTCGCGCTCTACCATGCTTTTCTTTGCCATAAATTCTAATATTAATATTTTGTAGGTAAGTTATCATAACCTAAAATTAGTAAATTGGCTACTCACCCCTCATCCCGCCCCCAACAGGGATTTAATACTTAATTCGGGGATCGAGCCATGCATTGACCAGATCGATCGCCACACTCACCACCACTACAATCAGGGCAAAAAACACCACAATTCCTTGCACCACTGCATAATCTCGGGCAATAATTGCCTCAAATAGGCGATTTGCTAGACCAGGGAAGGAAAAAGTGACCTCAGTTAGCACGGCTCCCCCCAGCAAGGCGGCAATAGTCAGCCCCATCATGGTAACAACAGGGATTAGGGCATTGCGTACAGCATGATTGAGCAGTACCCTTGGTGGAGAAATGCCCCTAGCTTTGGCGGACTCTACAAAATCTGCTTGCAGGCTTCGCTGTAGATTAATACGCAGTACCCGCTCAAACACGCCGCTAATCACTACCCCCAAGCTCAAGGCGGGCAGAGCCAGATAGCGCAAACTGACTAAAAATAACTGCGGCTGACCTGTGAGTAAGGCATCTAGGGTGTAAATGCCTGTGATTGTGTTAGGGGGAGTAATTTCCACGGGGAATCGAGTACCGATGGGGAACCAACCTAACTGCACGGCAAAAACCAACTGCAGAAGCATACCCACCCAAAATAGGGGCAGGGAATAGGTAATAATGCTGAACAGTCTGCCTACGGTCTGCCATTTTGGCGACAGTGCGGTGATCAAGCCCAGTCCTAATCCCACCATCAGGGCGATCGCCATAGCATAGATAGTTAATTCCACCGTGGCGGGAAAGAAAGTCTGAATGATCTCCACCACAGGGGTTGCCCGACTATTTAGGGATTTGCCCAAGTCCAAGCGCAATAGTTGCTGTAAATAATTGACATACTGTTCCCACCACGACCCCGTCAGACCTAACTCTTGCCGCAGAGCCAGCTTGACATCTGGACTAGCTCGCACCCCCAAAATCACATCCACTGGATCGCCTGGGGTGAGGCGCATGAGCCAAAACACCGCTGATGCCACCACTGCTAATGACAGTGGGGCGGACAACAGACGGACAAGGGTGTAGAGCAATAGACCCTTGATGCGGTCAGACATAATCAGGTTGTGTCGCCAAAATCTTGGGATAGAATAACAGCCTAATGGCGGTGTAGGAAAATTATGTCAGAAAATCAGCTTTTGCCAGTAGGTATCATTGGCGCATCGGGATACGGCGGCATTCAATTAGTGCGGTTACTGCTAGAACACCCCCAAGTCAAAATTACCTACATGGGGGGCAGTGGCAGTGTGGGACAAAATTTCGCTGACCTCTATCCTCACATTGCCCATAAAATCAGTCTTCCCATTGAAAACTTAGAGCCAAAAGAGATTGCTGACAGAGCCAAAGTAGTATTTCTCTCTTTGCCCAATGGTTTGGCGGCACAGTTGGCACCGCGTCTATTGGCTGAAGGTTGCAAAGTGTTGGACTTGTCTGCTGACTATCGCTTCCGTAACCTCAGCATTTATGAGTCATGGTATAAGAGCGCACCCCGCCCTGATGGAGAAATCAATGCTAAGGCGGTTTATGGACTCCCAGAATTGTATGGGGCACAAATTGCCAACGCTGACTTGGTGGCTTGCCCGGGGTGCTATCCTACTGCCAGTCTGTTGGCACTCCTGCCCTTGTTAAAACAGGGCTTGATTGACCTTGATGGCATTGTCATTGATGCTAAGTCTGGCACTTCGGGGGGCGGCAGAAAGGGTGAGATCAATCTCCTCCTTGCCGAGGCGGGCAACTCGGTATCAGCCTATGGCATCGCTAATCATCGCCACACTCCTGAGATTGAGCAAATTTGCAGTGAGGTGGCTGGTCAGCCTGTGATCGTGCAGTTCACGCCCCATTTAATGCCGATGGTACGGGGCATTTTGTCCACGATCTATGCCAAACTGCGTGATCCTGGGTTGGTCAGTGATGATCTGCTGACGATATTTAAGGTGTTTTATCGCCATGCGCCGTGGGTTAAGGTTGTGCCCAAGGGAGTTTATCCCCAAACCAAGTGGGCGGTGGGCACCAATCTCTGCTATCTGGGGCTACAGGTGGATCAGCGTACGGGGCGCATAGTCGTAGTTTCGGCGATCGATAATTTGATGAAGGGTCAGGCTTCACAGGCGGTGCAGTGCTTGAATATCATGATGGGCTGGGAGGAAACTTTGGGCTTGCCGCAACTCACTTTTTATCCTTAAATTATCCTTGAGTCTCTTGCCAGATAAAGCCAAGATCAGCGCAAAAACCAACTAAGACATCTTCGCCAGAGAGGGTCTGGGGGCGATACAAAATTTCTCTGGTCTGCCCTGAGCGATAGATGGCTACTCGCTGGGATTGCGGATCGATTAGCCAACCCAGCCGACAACCATTGTCCATGTATTCTGTCATTTTCTGTGTTCCTGCATTCCATGAGTCGGAGGGGGATAGCAGTTCAATCACAAAATCGGGACAGAGGGGCAAAAAGCCTTTGCGCTGTTCTGGGGTGAGAGCTTGCCATTTGTCTAGGCTAATCCATGCCACATCGGGGGAGCGATCGCTCCCTAGGGGTAGGGCAAACCCTGTACTAGAATCAAAGGTCTTCCCCAGCTGAGTCGCACGATTCCACATGGCTACCTGTGCTGTCAAGTCGGCATTCCAAGTTCCAGTTTCACCTCCTGTAGGTGCCATTACGATCAGTTCTCCATTGGCGGTGCGCTCTAATTTTAAGTCGGGGTTGTGCTGACAGAGTTTGTAAAAATCTGGGCGGGTTAAAGCTAATACTGGACTGAGGTCAAGCTGGTTTAGGGGCATATTGTATCTCCATCATTTTCGGTTCTGGCTACATTCTAAAATCTACCAACTTAATTAGTCCTCTCGGGAATTTCACACGAAAGGGAGTGATTCAGAGTTACAGCCAAGTCCAGAAATACCCAATAAAGTGGAGTATTTTTTCCTCTGAATACATTTATCTGTGCGCTCCGTAATCGGGAAAAAGCTGTATAGTCATTTCACAGGAAAGTGCAACAGTTTGAGAATCCCCTTTTAGGACAGGGGTTGCAAGTAAAGGCGAATGTCGTACAATCTCAGTTTAAGCGGTTTGGTTATTTGCCCGTTGGGTATTGCTAGGCGAGTTTATTATTTTGGCTAAAGTATTTGACTGAGAAACTTCTTGGTGCGTTCATGTTGCGGGTTGCGGAAAAATTCTTGGGGAGTATTCTCCTCTACAATTACCCCCGCATCCATCAGCACAATGCGATCGCCCACTTCCCAGGCAAAGCCCACCTCATGGCTGACTACTAGCATGGTCATGCCCGAACTGGCTAAGGAGCGCATCACATCTAGCACCTCCCGTACCATCTCGGGATCGAGGGTGGAGGTTGGTTCATCAAAAAGTATGATTTTGGGTTGCATTGCCAAAGCCCGAGCGATCGCCACCCTTTGCTGTTGCCTGCCAGACAACTGACTGGGATACTTATAGGCTTGATCGAGAATTTCCACCCGCTGTAAAAGTTCTAGGGCGATGGTCTCTGCCTCTTTTTTAAGGACTTTTCGCACCCATTGGGGAGCCAAAGTGATATTTTGCAAAACTGTCAGGAGCGGAAACAGATTGAACTGCTGGAATACCATGCCTACCTCTTGGCGAATGGCGCGGATACTGGCATCGCCACGCACCAAATCAATGCCATCTACAATCACCTCACCTTTGGCATAGTTCTCTAAGCCATTGAACAGTCGGATCAGAGTGGACTTCCCTGAGCCTGAAACACCCATAATCACCACAACTTCGCTCTGCGCCACCCTCAAGCTCACGCCCCGCAATACATGGAGCTGGCCGTACTATTTGTGCACATCCCGAGCGATGATGATCGGCTCTGCCATTTCTAGCTATGAGTCGTCTGACGAATCTTCACTAGCTTTGCCTCGATTAAAACCATAGGAATAGGCACCAAGCACTGAGGGTAGGATATACAGAATTGCTTTGATTACTTCTAAGGCGATCGCATCTTTCCCAATCCATAAGGCTACGCAAAGAAATACTGTTAATACTAAAAATATAGCGAACCCAAAGTAAAGGAATTTACTTAAAGTTTTCTGCTGATTTTCTCTCTCATATTGACGATCTTTGGCAATCTCTTCCACATTCAACTTCGCCAACTGGAAGTTTGCTCTATCTGTTTTTCATTCGCTTGAATCTCCGCTAACCTGACGGTTAATTCCTTATTCTGCGTGTCAAGGAACTGTTGCATCAGTAAAGCATCTGGCACTTCTTTAGGGCGATCGCTCATAAAGGTGGAATCACAGTATCTTTGCAATCAACTAGGAACTTACCTTTTAATGTTCTTGATGTGAATTTTGGCGGAAGGTAAGTCACAGACTTAATTTTTGCTTTTGCGGTTTGATATAACTTCAAATAATCTTTGGGGGAAAGAATTAGCATATGATTCATTTATTTGATTCGTCAAATATCTAATAATAAACAATATCATAACCTAGCTAGGTTTAATTAACCTTACTCCATCTTCTCCGTCAGTGGGCTGGAGAAAGACTTTGACTTGTTCTTCTTTGGATGTTGGCAAAACTTTGCCAACAAAATCTGGGTGAATGGGCAATTCTCGATGTCCCCGATCCACTAATACCGCTAGCTTGATAGCTTTGGGGCGACCGTAATCCAACACCGCCCCCAGAGCGGCACGCACGGTGCGACCGCTAAAGATCACATCATCAACCAAGACTACTAGCTTGCTGGTCAAATCCACTGGTATCTCAGTCTTATCGGGCGATCGCAAACCAATTTTATCTAGGTCATCACGATAAAAGGTTATATCCAATGCGCCAACGGGCAGACTGACCTGCTCTAGCTGGTAAATTTGCCGAGCAATCAATTCAGCCAGAGGAACACCCCGAGTGCGGATTCCCAGCAAGACCACATGGGCAAGGTCGGCACTGCCTTCAACAATCTGTGAAGCCAGACGATTAACAGTGCGGCGTAGTTCTTCCGCCGAGAGAATCTCAATGGTTTGCAACGGGGAATTTTAGAGGAATTTTTCTAGCGTAGTAGCTAGGGTGGCTTTGGGCACAGCGCCAACCACCTGCTCCACGCGCTGTCCATTCTTGAAAATCATCAGAGTGGGGATACTGCGAATGTTGTATTGTCCGGCAATACCAGGGTTTTCATCGGTATTGAGCTTGACCACCTTGACCTTGCCATCATACTGCTCAGCGATTTCATCCACCACAGGGGCAACCATGCGGCAAGGACCGCACCACGGTGCCCAGAAGTCAACTAGAACAGGAATTTCACTGTTAAGTACATCCTGCTCAAAGCTTGCATCTGTAACTGGCATTGCCCCCGACATAGTTCTATAACTCCCTAAAAGTTTGACTAAGATTTAAGTATACCTTGATATTGTACCAGTCCCTAAGCGCAATGAGTAAATATACTGGTAATCTAATTGCTTAGCTGTTTTTATGCCAATGAACTATTAAACTTATGGGTGCAGAGATAGCGCATGACTTCGCAAACCCCACACAAATCCCTACGGGTTACATGCTCTGTCTCAAGCGGCAGTATCAAGCAGAAGAAGATTTAGACTTTAGGGCTTGCCAGCGTTATTAAATTTTTCTAGGGTTACTCGCAGGGATGGCTAACTTTACCCCCCTGATGCCTCTAAACCCCTAGGCTCTTTTGTTTTCCATCTGCTCTGGTGCATGCTTATACACAAGATTTAGAGCGAAGGATTAGATTGAGCCATCCTCATTCAGTACGATTTGTTGGGGGTAAAACCAAGCCCATCTGCATCGCAAGAATGGCAGCTTGGGTGCGATCGCGTACCTCCAGCTTTTGCAAAATGGCGTGAACATGGACACGCACCGTGCCGGGGGCAATGTAGAGGGTCTCGGCTATTTCTTGATTGCTCTGCCCAGCGGCCACCAAGGCTAGAATCTCTTGCTCACGTTTGGTAAGGGTGGGCGAGGTAGTCAGAGCAGCGGCGGAGGGCGGTTCTAGAGTAGTTGATTGGAATGCGGCCAGAATTTCTTGGGAGGCGATCGCATCCCACCAAGTGGCCCCCATCGCTACAGAGCGAATCGCCAACACCAACGCCTCGGCGGCAATGCCTTTGACACAGTAGCCTTGGGCATGGGCTTCGATCAGCCGAGCAATTAGGGCAGGCTGGTTGTGGGAAGTGAGGGCCAGTATCGGCAAGCCAGGATGGTGCTGCTTGATCTGGCGACAGGCTTCAATACCGCCAATCCCCGGCAGACCAATGTCCAGTAGCACTACGTCAAAGGGTTGCTGGTTGACTAGGGCGATCGCTGTTTCACCATCCTCTGCTTCGGCGGCTACATGAAGCAGAGGCTCCTGTTGCAACCGAGTGGAGAGTCCCAGACGGAACAGTTCATCGTCTTCGACTAGGAGGATCTTGATGGGTTTGGCGGTCATTAGAAGTTAGCAGTATGTATCATCAAGCTATTCTCCTGCATCGGATGCTGGGCAGGTAACCGAAAGGCAAACACCGCTCCCTTAGGCTGACGCGACTCGGCCCAGATGCTACCGCCGTGGGCTTCTACAATTTGGCGGCTGAGGTAGAGACCCAGCCCGGTACCTTTGGCCTGGCGATCGCTGTGCCCTTGGTAAAACCGCTCGAATAGGTGAGCCATTTCATGAGGGGCGATGCCCTGGCCCTGATCGAGTACCTGTACCAGACAATCATCTCCCCTATGGCGAATCACTACTTCCACCAAGCTACCCCGTAAGGAATGCTGGATGGCATTGGCAATCAAATTACTTAACACCCGCTGGAGTTGGAGGACATCGGCCATGACCCAGCAAGGCTGGCGAAAGTCTGACTCCCCTTGGTGCAGGCGAATGTGTACCTGCCGAGAGGCGGCTAGGGCTGTGAGCTGCACGATGGTGTCTTCCGCTAGGGCGACCATATCCACCGCCGTACGGTTGATCTGCAACCCCTCGCTGTCGTTGCGGTAGACATCCAGCAAGGTTTCAACCAGTTGAAGAGTGGTTTGGTGGCTGCGGATCATGACGGCGATCGCCCGCCGCTGAGCCGAGGTAACTGCCCCAAATTGCTCCGTTTCCATGGCATGGAGAGTTGCTATCGCCCCCAGCAGTGGTGTTTTCAGGTCATGGGTTAGGGTTGAGACAAAATCCTCTCGCATGTGGGCTAACTGGGATTGGGCCAAGATTTGGGCTTGCTGGTGGGTGATGGCTTTTTCATAGCCCTGAATGCGATCGCTCAGCCATCCCGTCACCGCCAGTGCCAGAACGGTGATGGCCCGGTTGGCGATGGTCACTGTAGTAGTCGGCTCCAGACCAGGAATCAATAGGTTGAGTAGGGTGAGGAGGATAGCGATCGCGGTCACCCATCGCGTTGCCCCCTGTCCCAGCCGTCTACTAGCCAGCAACACCGCCCCAATGTACAAATAGCCAAACACGTAGGGCGGTGGCGTGCTGTATTCCAACACAATCACTACGACAAAGAAAGCGACAATCAGCCAGTGGGTTCGTTGCCAATTGAGTTTGAAGCGGTGCATGGGATGGGGGTAAAGTAGGGCGGAGTATTGGAAGTTACTGACGTTTTATCCCTCCGACTGGGGTAATTATCAATCTATTCTAGGTATCGTTTTGAGTTGATTGGCAGCATTTATATCAAATGATATAGATCATTGCTCAACAGCCTAAACACCTCTATATCTGTAGTTTAGATAGGCCAATATAATTTCGCCATAAACGGTTTTCTATACCTTGCTTTTGGAAAATAAAGCGTCAGAATAGAGGTGTTCTGTGCACTGTTTGTCCAAGGAGTCACCTCCATGGAGGTGAAGATCTTAACCTGAACCATCTATTTTCAAGGCATCCATCTGGGTAAGTCTCTTGAAGTCATTGAGATGCCCTGGGACTGTCTTTTCTTGGAGTGATTCAGCCAGGGAAATTAGTTCATGCTCACGCCAATCCAATCGTTAAAGATGGGGATTCGCTGATGGCGATCGCCATCAGCCCTTCTATTTCCCCTTCCTTAGAGGTTGTTTTGAGAGCCAGGTTTCTAGTGATTTGGACGACTAAAGTCGTTACTACAAACATCAGAGCACGGATGAATGTGGCTAGGTTTGTCGTGATGGTTTTAACCGTAAATAGTCATGAATAATGCAGGTTAGAACTGCTCGGTTTCTGATGTGCCATTTAGATTTTCTGTCCTCAATTTTTGAGTCCCATGCTGCAAGGTTTTTTTCAAATTTTTCTAATATTGGCTATTTTGGCCACTGCTGCCCCGCCACTGGGGCAGTATATGGCGCAGGTGTTCCTCGGTAAGAGAACTTGGCTAGATCGAGTGGCTTTTCCGATCGAGCGGGTGGTCTTTGCGGGGGCTGGCGTGCGCGCTGATCGCTCAATGACTGGTGGGCAATATATCCGTGCCGTGCTGGTCAGCAATTTGATGATGATCGTGCTGGTCTACGCTATCTTTATGCTCCAGGGGGTGTTGCCTCTAAACCCGACGGGGTTACCCGCCCCAAGCTGGGATTTAGGTCTGCACACCGCCATTTCCTTTACTACCAACACCAACCAGCAGCACTATTCTGGCGAAACCACCTTCAGCTATTTTAGCCAAGTGGGGGCACTGGGGTTTTTGATGTTCACTTCGGCAGCTACGGGCATCGCGGTGGCGATCGCCTTTATTCGTGGCCTTACTGGGCGACCCCTAGGCAATTTCTACGCCGATTTGATTGTGTCAATTACCCGCATTTTGTTGCCGATCTCGATGGTGGGGGCGATCGCCCTGCTGATCGCCGGAGTACCCGAAACCTTTGCTGGCCCAGCCGTTGCCCAAACCCTGGAAGGAGCCACCCAGTCCATTGCCCGAGGCCCAGTCGCTCACTTTGAAATCATCAAAGAATTGGGTGAAAACGGTGGGGGCTTCTTCGGGATCAACTCTGCCCACCCCTTTGAGAACCCCAATAACTTCACCAACCTGCTCGAAACCGTGATCATGTTAGTGATCCCAGCCGGACTGATTCTGACCTACGGCCACATGGCTGGCAACCCCAAACAGGGTTGGCTGATCTTCTGGATGGTGTTTGTTATCTTCGGCACTTTCGTTACGATCGCTGCTCTAGGCGAAGTTCAGGGCAACCCCTTGGTGAACCGGGTGCTCGGTAGCCCACAGCCCAATCTTGAAGGCAAAGAAGTCCGTTTTGGCCCCTTCCTTACAGCGGTTTGGGCCATTGCTACCACAGGTACCATGTGCGGAGCAATCAACGGTCTGCACGATTCCCTCATGCCCTCCGGTGGGTTTCTTACCCTCTTCAATCTGTTCTTACAGATTGTTTGGGGAGGTCAGGGCACTGGCACCGCCTACCTATTTGTGTTCTTGATTCTCACGGTATTTCTCACCGGGCTGATGGTGGGGCGTACCCCCGAATTTCTGGGCCGCAAAATCGAAAAGCGCGAAATCGTCCTCGCTAGCCTGATTTTGCTGATTCACCCGATCGCCATCCTGATTCCTGCCGCCATTACCCTCGCCTTTTCTGAAACCCTTGCAGGCATCTCCAACCCTGGTTTCCACGGTATTTCCCAGGTGGTCTACGAATATGCCTCCGCCGCCGCCAACAATGGCTCTGGCTTTGAAGGCTTGGGCGACAACACCCTCTGGTGGAACCTCAGCACCAGTTTCTCGCTGCTGGCTGGACGCTACGTGCCGATTGTCGCCCTGGTGCTGCTGGCCGACAGTATGGCCCGCAAACAACCCGTTCCCGAAACCGCTGGTACCCTCCGCACTGATACCACGCTGTTTACGGTGGTCACTGCTGGAGCTATTCTGATTTTGGGGGCACTCACCTTTTTGCCAGTGTTAGCCTTGGGGCCAGTGGCGGAAGCGTTTAGTTTAGCAAGGATGGCGGGTTAGGAAATTCAGAACCTCCACCCTTCAAGCTTTTTATCCTTCAAACCTTTCACCCCATGAGACAACCTACGCTTCCCTTAAAACAACCCGGTGGGCCACGCGAGCAGCGCAAGCACACCCCCAAACCCGATAAGACCGACCTCTATAAACGAGCCTGTATTGAGGCATTCCGCAAGCTCGACCCACGGGTGATGGTCAAGAACCCGGTAATGTTTGTGGTTTGGGTCGGCACCGTGATCACTGCCCTCTTGACCGTCAACCCTACCCTATTTGGCCCTACCGATGGCGACGGTGCGGCTGTTTATAACGCCTTGATTACGCTGATTTTGTTTTTGACCGTGCTGTTTGCCAATTTTGCGGAGGCGGTGGCCGAAGGGCGGGGTAAGGCTCAAGCCGATGCCCTGCGCTCTACCCGATCGGATACGGTGGCCCGGCGCTTGCTGGCAAATGGCTCCATTGAAGAGGTGAGTTCGACCAGTCTACGACGGGGCGATCGCATCAAAGTCGTGGCAGGCGACCTGATTCCTGTGGATGGCGAGGTCATTGAGGGTGTGGCCTCGGTGGATGAGTCGGCGATTACTGGCGAGTCGGCCCCTGTGCTAAAAGAGCCTGGGTCGGACGTGGCCAGTTCGGTGACGGGCGGGACGCGAATTATTTCTGACGAGTTGATTGTGCAAGTGACATCTGACCCCGGCAAGGGCTTTATTGACCGGATGATCGCCTTGGTAGAAGGGGCTGAGCGCACCAAAACCCCCAACGAAATTGCCCTAACTGTGTTATTGGCAGTGTTAACCCTCGTGTTTTTGATTGTGGTGGCTACCCTGCCGCCCCCTGCAAACTATGTCAACAGCCCGGTGGGCATCACCATTCTCATCGCCCTGCTGGTGGCGTTGATCCCCACTACCATCGGCGGACTGCTGAGCGCGATCGGCATTGCGGGCATGGATCGGGTGGCGCAGTTTAACGTGGTGGCCACTTCGGGTCGGGCGGTGGAAGCCTGCGGAGACATCAACACCCTAGTGCTCGACAAAACGGGTACCATCACCCTTGGCAACCGACTGGCGGAAGAATTTATCCCCGTCAACGGCCACAGTTTGGAGGAGGTCGCATTGGTAGCCTTGGCCGCCAGTGTATTTGACACCACCCCTGAAGGGAAATCTATTGTGCGCCTAGCGGAGAAACTGGGGGCAACGGTTTCCTTCAACAAAGACGAGGCTGAAGGGGTAGAATTTTCAGCCCGCACCCGCATGAGCGGCACTAACCTGCCTAACGGGAACGAAGCACGTAAGGGAGCTGTAGATGCTATTCGGGGTTTTGTTCGTTCTCGCGGTGGCACTGCCCCTGCCGAACTAGACCAAGCCTATGAGCGTGTCTCGC
>Ga0308414_1001623_pt1 | contig 14712 bp, 14 predicted proteins | sample HotsprSampleOS50_FD_205667 | JGI IMG/M metagenome (GOLD analysis project Ga0308414, IMG submission 205667) | Hot spring phototrophic mat microbial communities from Octopus Spring, Yellowstone National Park, Wyoming, United States - 20090730_OS50 ... | reverse complement strand
GCGGCCGCGCGGCGTGGCCAATATCGAGTGAGCGATGTGGAACGAGCCGTATCTCGAGACCTGCTGCCGGTCCGCGCTGAACCGGCTGAAGATCGCGGGCGCGTTGGGCCGCCCACCGGGGTTGAAGGACGGGCCCTGCCTCGAGCGGCTGGCGCGCATGGGGTTCTGCTGCGAGCGCGCCGATCGGCGCTTCGAGATCACCGCGGCCGGAATCGAGCGGCACCGCAGCGAGATCCTGAAGCAGCCGCGCGCGGCGTGAAGCGGCGCTCGGCGCGACGACGGCGCCTCCCTCATCCTGACCTCACCCCCTGCCGGGGGAGAAGGGACGCGGCGCTGCCGCGGGGTCCACTCGCCCGCGCGCGGGACGGGGAGTGGGTGAGACTGCGGCCGCGCGCGTTCACGGCTTGAAGTCCTGCCGGGCAGTGTAGCCGCCAGCGGGCGCGCGCCAGTCCTCCGTCCGGACGGCGGCGGCGCCGCGGCCGATGCGCACCTTCTCGTTCAGGATCGCGCCGGCGACCGCATCCAGCCCGTCGTCGTGCGCGCCCTTCGAACCCGTCGGCCGCCACTCCCGCATCTCGGCGATCAAGGGCGTGGCGAACACCGAGCGGTGCGCCCAGAGCCGCCGCGCGGCAAGCAGCGGCTCGATCGCGGCCAGGATGCGCTCGGCCTTGCTGCGCGTGCTCGCCTTCTCCAGGACCGTGCACGGCACGCGCGCCCGCGCCATCTCGGCGCGCAGGAGCCCCGGCAGGAACCGGCCGAGCCCGTTGTTCTCCACCGTGAGCGACGGCAGGTGCAGCTCCGCCGCCAGCCGAACCACCTGGCGGCAGAGCTGTGTGGCCGCGTCCGTCCCGCCGGCCGGGTCCTGCGTGAGATAGGCGACGCGGTGCAGGTAGTGGTGGTTATCGGCATCCGTGAAGACGGCGGCGAAGACCGAGCGGTCGCCCGCGCCGGGAATGCCGAAGGCCGGGTCCCAGAACGCGCTGGCCGAGATCAGCGCCCGCCCGCCGAGCAGCAGCCGCATCCCGGTATTGGCCATGTGCAGCGTGAGCTCGTCGTCGTAGGGCATCAGGTCGGCCGGATCGAGCCGCGCATCCTCGGGCGGCTGCGGCTGGAGCTGCATCTGGGCGGCGAAGGAGCGCGGGCCGACCCGCGTCTTCAGCTCGCCGACCTTTTCGTCGCCGAAGCGCTCCGGCCAGGCCGAGCGCCCCTCCGCATCCAGCAGCGGGATCAGCAGCGTCTTGAAGCCGGCCAGATAGGCGGGCGGCTGGCCGGGCCTGCTCTCGGTCTGATAGATCGTGTCCGGCGTGTGCGGCGTGCCGATGAAGAGAATCGTGCCGCCGGGCACGAGGACGTACTCGATCTCGGCAAGCCGCGCGCGCAGCTCGGCGCGCTTCTCGGCCGTGTCGCTGTTGCCGGGCACCTCGATGTCGTCGCAGATCACCACCTCGGCGCGGCTGCCGGTGATGTTGGCGCCGATGCCGCGTGCGACCATCGAGGGGTCGCGCGAGGTGCCGGGGCGGTTGACGGTGAACCGGTCGGAGGCCCACTCGCCGCCGTGGCGCGGATGGAGATGGCGGCAGAACGGATGGCGGCGGATGATCTGGCGCACGTTGCGCACCATCCGGGTCGCAAGCGACTGTTCCGCCGACAGCACCATCAGGCGCAGATCGGGCCGATTGGCGAGCAGCCAGGCGCAGTAGAGCCCGACCACCGTCGATTTGCCGGCGCCGCGGAAGCACATCAGCAGCAGCCGGGTCTCGTTGCGGCGCCACGCATGGCCGAGCCAGCGCGCGATCCGCAGGTGATGCGCGGGTGTGGTGTGATTGTTCAATCGGTTCCAGATCCAGACGAACTCGGGGAAGCGGATCTCGATCGGTTCGTTCATTCCTCTTCCTCGCTGGCCCCGGCGGCGCCGACGGCCTCGCGCGCCTGCGCCACCAGGGCGAGGCGGTCGTCATGCGCATCGCCGGCTCCGGGGGCCGGGGTTTCGGTGATGCGTGCGATCTTCAGCAGGAGGTCGAGATGCGCGAGCGCGGCCTTGCAGGCGGCGTGATGGGCGGCGAACTCCTTCGCGTCCGTGCCGTGCGGCTGTTCCTTGGCGAAGGCCTGGTAGGAGGCGATCGCGCGCTCGATCGCCTGGTCCACCTGCGCGGCGACAAGGGCCTTGAGGCGGCTCACGCCTTCGTCACGCGGACCCGCAGCGTGCCTCCCGCGAGGTCGATGGCGGAACCGGCCCGGTTCCAGGCCACGACCGTCACCATGTTCGCCGCCCCGACCGTGGCAAGGAACAGGATCGCCGTGGTCGCGACGGAGAAGGACGCCTGCACGAGGTCGCCCGGGCTCGCGCCCGGCACGGCCATGTTGAACTGCGCGGTGCCGCCCGCGGCGATGCTGGGCGGATCCCAGGCGGCTTCGGCGATCAGGTCGCGGCTGCCATGCGGCAGGCTCGGCAGGCCGTAGAGCAGCGCGGGCGCGTGGCGCGGTTCGCAATAGAGCCGGAGCGCGCGGGCTTCGTAGTCCTGATCGACCCGGCAGATGCCAATGATCGCGATCGCCACCTGCGGCGCGAGCCGGACGGCCTGCAGCCGGGTCAGTCCGGCATCCGTCATGTCGGCCGAGCCCTGCCACCAGCGGGCCGAGGCATTCCAGACGAGCGACTGGCCCGAAGCGCGCGCCATCACGCCAGCGCTGTCGGTGAGCAGCGCACCGCCCGCGTCGAAGCACTGCACGAACAGCCGCGGCGCGTCCGCGTCGACCGCGAGGGCGAAGTCGCGGCACGCGCGCGTATCGACGACGAAGCCGAGGCCACGCGCGGCGGTCATGGTGACGCCGCGCGCGGTCGGCGTGTAGCCGGACAGTCCGGGGAAGGCGAAGTCCTCGATGTGCGTCGGAGAGCCCGACACGTTGGCGCTGACGCAGGCGAGCTGGTCGAATCCGGTCTGGCCCGGCAGCCAGCGGAACGCGGCGGCGCGCAGGTTGGGCACGTTGGCGATCAGGCGGGTCGCCTCGACATGGGCGCCGGCCTGGTGGCGCGTGCGCACCACCGCGCCGGCGCGGGCCGCGCTCGCGCCATACTCGACGTCGAGGAGATAGCCCTGGCTCGCCCAGGCGACGTCGTAGAGATGATCCTGCGCGTTGCCGAGATGGCGCGCGACGACCGGCGAGCAGCCCTCCATCCGCATGTCGCGCGCGATCACGGCGCGGCTGTCGACCTCGACCAGGAACGGGATCGCCGCGTTCGCGCCCTGCTGGCGCAGCTCGAAATTCGGCGCATCGAAAACATGGCGGTTGTGCGCCCGATAGGCTCCCGGCGCGGCGGAAAGCCGCACACCGAAACGATCGAGCGCGGGCCAGGTCGCCGAGCTGACGGCGAAGTGCCCGCCGTGATAGCGCACCGAGGCGTTCCACCCGGCCGCCGTGCGGCAGCGGATGTCGAGGCCGATGCGGTTGTCCACCAGCCGGCCGAGGAGGAAGCTGCTGTCCTCGACCCCGCGCTCGTCGCCGAGCGTCTGCACGCCGATCGTGAAGTTGCGCGCCTCGGCGACGTGGACGAGGCTGGCGTCGATGTTGCGCACCCGCACGCCGATGTCGCGCTCGTCCAGCCAGTCGGAGAGGGTCGCGCGGACCACACGGATGCCCCAGTAGAGCTTCTCGCCGTTGCGCGCCGCGCCGCCGTCGCCGAGGGTGAGCGCGGGGCCGGGCTCGCTCGGTTCCGCGACCAGCCGGCCGCGCATGATCAGCCCGGCGGCGGCGCCCGGCAGGGTCACCCCGCGCACGATGCGCCAGTCGCCATCCGGGACGAGCACGGTCCGGCCGAGCGCGGCGGCGGCGTTGAAGGCGGCCTGGATCGCCTCGGTATCGTCCGCCAGCCCGTCGCCGGCGGCGCCGAAATCGGCGACGGAGAGGCTCTCGGTGAACTTGTCCTGCATCGTCCGCGGCACCGCGCCCGCGCCGTCCTGGCGGAACAGGCCCTGGCTGGTGCCGGCCTCGGCCGGATAGAGCTGCACGCCGCCCGCCGCATCGAAGCCGAGCAGGCGCGAGGCGCGCGCGGCGCGCACCGGCAGGACGGGAGGCGCGCCCGCATCGGTCGGGCCGAACCGAAGCGCGCGGCCGAGCTCGTCGGCCACCTGCTGGATGGCGGCGATCTGGTAGTCGAGCTCGTCGTTCAGCACGCGCGCGCGGAGCTCGCCGTTCTCCTGGAAGTCGCTGGTGCGCTGCAGGACGAGGCGTCGGCGCAGCGTGACGAGCGTGCCCGCCGCCGGCGGCGCGCCGAAGGTGACCGTGCCTCCCGCCGACTGGCCCGCACCCCCAACCGCGAAGCCGCCCGACTGCCGCGACCCGTCGAGGAACACCTCGAGGTCCGCGGGCTTGAAGATGGGGAAAGGGAAGGTGAAGACGGCCTGTGCCCCCGAGGCAATGTACTGCACGCGCGGTGCGACATCGCCGATGACGATATGCTCGGACATCGTGGGGTTCCGTCAGAGGTTGAGGAGCGAGCGGAAGCTCGAGGACAACCCGGTCGAGAGCTGCGACCCGACGCGGATGAAGGGGTTGAGGTTCAACTGCTCGTCGAGCAGGCTTCGCCGGCCCGCGGCGACGCGCAGCGCGAACTGCTGGTCGCTCGCGGCCTCGCGCGCCGCGGCTTCCTCCTCGAGCCCGGAGAGGAGGGCAGCGCCCGAGCCCTCGCCGGCGCTGACGCCGCCGGCGGCCAGCCGCGCGCGCGTCGAGGCGATCGTGCGCGCGAGCATGGCGCGGCGCTGGCGCGCGGCCTCTTCGTCGGCGAGCTTGAGCTGCGCCTCGCGGTTCGCTTGCAGATCGGCCTGCTGGCGACGCTGCGCCTGGGCCTGCTTCTGCGCGCCCACGAGTCCGGCGACGCCGGCGAGCAGCGATGCGACGGGAACAAGCTGTGCCATCAGGTGTTCAGCCTCATCTCGGTGGTGACGGACAGGAGCGTCAGCGGCAACGGCACGTCGCCTTCGATGCGCCAGAGCGGCCGTGTCGTGTCGCGCCGCCAGCCGAGGGCGCGGATGGTCCTGTCGCCGGTGAAGGTCGGCGGGGCTGCGTCGAGCAGCACGGCGCCGAGGCGGCGGAACGGCACCGCCTCGGGGCCGCGGCCGAGATCGACCGCGAGCGCGGCCGTCTCGAGCAGCCGGAACATGACCGAGACGAGCCGCACCGGCCCGCTGCGCCCGCCGTACGGCGTCAGCAGTTCCGGCGGCAGCGGCTCGATCAGGTGCGTGTAGGCGAGCCCCGCCTGGACGGCGCGCGCCGGTGGATCGGTGGTGACGGCCCCACCCGTGACGGTCTGACGGCCGCGCGGCGCGCCGTCCGCGACCACGAGCACATCGCGCCCCTCGAGATGGTCGAGACCCGACCAGGCGGTCGCGCCGGACGGATGCATGCCCGTCATGCCGGCATCGACGCCGAGCGCGTCGTCGAACCGTTCGAGCCGGTGCGTGCCGCCGCGCTCGACCACCGCGAACACGGCGCCGTCGACCTCGCCGACCGCCCGGAACGCCCCGTCCGTCTCCTGCCGCGTCCAGGCGGTGACCTGCTCGGCGCGGAACAGCGTCAGCGTCGACATCCGACCATCCGCCATCACGAGATGCAGCAGCCGTCGCGTCTGGTCGTAGGCCATCGCGACGGGCGAGGCGACCATGTGCCGGGCGAGCACCGCGAGATCGGCGGCTTGGTAGGCCTGTTCGACGTCGGTGTAGGCGAATTCGTGCACCGACCGGCCCGCGCGGCCGACGAAGATCGTTGCGCCGTCCACGTCCACGGGCGGGACCGTCCGCTCCACCATCGTGCCGACGCGCGTCTGGCGGTTGAGCTGGATGTTGGCTGGCGTCAGCGGGTCGCCCGAGACCATCCACTCGGCGCCGGAGGTGAAGACCTGAAGATGCCGCCCGGAGAACACGGCGCGGATCGCGTTCACCTGGTCGGACACCAGAGCGAACTCGATCGCCTGATCGTCGAGGCCGGTGCCGAGATCGAAGTTGAACAGGTTGCCCGTGCGCGACAGCCAGAGCCGGTTGGGCAGGTCGCGCGAGCCGCCGATGACAAGGCGGTCCTGGTGGAAGCACACGCTCGTCGGCCAGCCGCGGGCCGCGGAGAAGGCTGCCTCGTCCCAGTCCTGCGTCGGTCCGGTGGCCGACAGCGTGTCGATGACGGTCGCGGCGGCCGAGGCGGGATTGTTGAGCGCGTCGATCCGCACCCGCCTGCCGCCGATCCTGAACGTCGCGCCGACATGGCTCGCGGTGAAGATCGGCGCCGACGCGGTCAGGATGGTCGATCCCGTGGTCGCCGACGGGCTGAGCGTCACCTCGGCGGGGGCGAAGCGATGATACGGTTCAGCACTGAACCTCCAGGGCGCGATCGACCAATCGGTGTGGCTCGTGCGGGTGACACGCTGCGGTGGCACCTCGGGATGCACGACGAGCAGCGTATCGGCGCTCTGGGTCCAGGCGAGCTGCGCGAGCTGCGCCTCGGTCCAGGGTGTCGCGATCGCGGCGATCTCGGCATCGCCGCGCCAGACGCCGAGCCGGCGGTCGGTCAGCACGAGGAGATAGGTCTGCTCGGTCGAGAACTCGAAGGCGATCAGCCGCGCCTGACCGGGCAGCACGCCGAGATGGCGCAGGCCGGGCCGGCGGCGCACCCCGCCCGTCGGCAGGATGAACACGTTGGTGAGCCGAGCGGCGCCGTTCTCGTAGGCGCGCAGATCCGCCCGCCCGAGCAGCTCGGGCGAGAGCTCACCGGCGGCGAAGCTGGTCTTGATCCGGTGGACCGCGGACATCTCAGCCGCGCGCTCCGACCAGGGAGAAATCCTGCACCGCGAGCGGGGTGTCCTGCTGGCTGTCGGTGAGCCGCGCGGCGCGGAACTCCGCCTCGGCGAGCCGGAACATCAGCTCGGCGCGCGCGGTGTTCTCGGTCAGCGGAATGACGAACTCGGCGGCAAGTCGCGCGATCAGCGCGCCGTCGAAGAACGGCGGGAAGGACTGCTCGGGCGGGCGGAAGATGTAGCTCAGCACGATCTCGGCGGGGTCCGCGTGCAGCCGGTTCTCCGCGATGCGGTAGGGCACGCCGCGGCCCTCGCCCGCACGGCCGGCGGAGAGCGCGCGCAGGAAATCGGGCGGCAGCTGGAAGGCGTGCGCGTAGTCCGCGATCGGCGCGGCGGCGAGCCGCGGCAGCGATGCCTGGGCAGTGGCGAAGCTCCACGGATAGGCCGAGAGCAGGGCGTCGCGCACGGAGGGGTAGAGATTGGCGGCGACCTCGGCCTCGGCGGTGCCTTCGTCGAACGAGGCGATGGTCGCGGCGCCGATCTTGATCAGCGCGCGCGAGCAGAGCGCGAGGGCGGAGAGCGCCATCGGGGAGACTCCAGCGGACGGACGAAGCGAGAACCGTCACCGTGCCCCTCTCCCGCATGGCGGGAGAGGGGAGAGTGAAGCGATGCGGTCGCTATTCCCTGCACCGCATGCGCACCACACCGTCGGGATCGATCAGCACCGCGCCCTGGCTCATCATGTTGTTGACGAACCAGGCGGCACGCTCGCCGTGCCAGGTGATGTCGGTCTGCACCTCGGCGCCCACCGCATGGCCGATCGCGGTGCGGTGGAACCAGTAACAGTAGCGGAGGGTCCCGTTGCGGGTGAGCCCCGAATGCGGCATCCACAACGTCCCGAGCCAGCGCTTCGCCTGGGTGCCCTTCCAGGGCAGCTCGTCGTCGCCGATGTAGTCGGCGTTGGCGAACTCCGGGATCTGCAGCAGATCCGACCACTGCTTCCAGCCGATCACGGCGAAGCGCTGGCCGTCATCCGGCACGTCCGCCGCGCCCAGCATCTCGAAGGCGAGCAGGATCTTCTGCTTGGTCAGGCCGTCATCGTCGGTCTGGCCGGCACCGGCGCCGACCGCCTCGCGTGTCGCCGCATCCAGCGCGGCGATGATCAGCTCGTCGGTCTTGCGCCCGAGCGCGTAGGCGCCGGCATTGGCGATCACCGCGCGCTCGTCATGGTTGATCTTCAGCTCGTCGAGCTTGTCGATCCAGTCGCCGGCGTAATAGTCGGCGAGGAAGCACTCGACTGGCTCGTGCTCGAGGTTCATCACCGGCACCGCGCCGTGGCGCGCCTTGGTGCCGGCCACACCCTTGCCGACGCGCTGGAACACGGTGGAGGCGCCCTTGACGCCGGTCTTGGAGCGGACGGTCGGGCGCAGCTTGGAGCCGAGCCGCTGGTAGGACTCGTGCACCTCCGTCTGGAACTGCTTGACGAAGGCCTGGTCGATCGAGGTCGCCACGATCGGGTTTCCTTGCTTGCGGTTGCGGAGCGGGTTCGGGGTGTCGCGCGCGGTTCTCCCGGACGGGGCCGCTCGGCGCACGCGCGGATGCCGGGCCGTCCGGCTGGACGGTTGGCCGGCCTCCGGCCGGCACGCTATCGGAACGAAAGCGCACCGAAACAGGCGGGACGGATGCGCGGGGAAGGGGAACGCGCATCCGTCCCGGTTCCGGGGCGAGCGCGGGAAGGGACGCGCTCGGAAGCCCCGGCCCGGTGCCCGGGCGCCATGCAGCGCGGGCAGCCGAGAGGGTTCGGATGTCGGCGGGCTCAGCCCTCGCCGGGAAAGAGCCGGCGGAAGCCCTCGGAGACCCGGCGGACGAAGTCAGGGTCGCGCTTCCTCCAATAGCGCGGGTCGCGCATCATGGCGCGCAGCTCCTCCTCGCCGAGCGGAGCGCCTGCCTCTGCACCGCGCAGGAGGCCGGGCTCGTCCTTCTCCATCATGCGGTGCAGGGCGAGGACGCCCTCGAAGGTCGAGGAGAGGGCCTCGAAGACCGGCTCGGGGAGCTTCGCCTTGCCCCAGGCGGAAAGCTGCTTGGCGATGCGCGTCCAGCGCTCCTCGCCACCGAAATGATCCTTCAAGCGCTCGATCTGGCGCTCGGCCTCGAACATCTGCGCGGCCTCGGCGATCAGCGGCAGCAGCCGCTCGGCGGCGAGGTCGTAGACGAGCTGCACCTGCTTGGGTGTGAAACCTGCCTGATGCAGGCGCGTGTTCACCTCCGGATCGGGGGCCAGCAGGGGATGGCGGGGCTCGATCGTGTAGGCGTCCGGCGTCTCGGGCACGCCGAGCGCGCGCAGGAGGCGGCGGCGCGCCTCCTCGTCCGCCTCGTCCTCGGGCAACGGCACCATGCGCGCGAGCCGCTTCTCGAGCTCGAGATAGGACTTGAGCAGCGCGTCGACGCGGATCTGCCCGGCCTCCTCGTCCCAGAACTTCTCCGGCACTTCGCGCGGCCGCCTGCCGCGCGCGGGGGGGAGCGCTCCGTCCTGCTTGCCGCCCGCGTCCTCGAGCGTGATGTCGATCAGGTTGTCAGCCATGGCTGTGTCCTCGTCAGGCGGCCGGATCCAGGCCGGGGGGCAGGGCGTCGTCGCTGGGCGCCGCCGCCGCGGCCGCGGTCGCGGGTGCGTGCGCCTCCTCGGCCGCACTCACGACGAGATCGGGCGGCACGCCGAGCACACCGGCGAGCCAGCGCGCAGCCGCGGCCGGATCGGCGGTGCGCGCAGCAGCGGGCCCGAGCGCGCGCACGGTGTTGAGCCACGTCAGCGTGCCCGAGGCCTCCGCGCGCGCCTGGACCTGGGCGAGCGGGCTGCGCCAGACCAGCCCGGCAACGCGGCCGTCGAGGCCGAAAGTCGGGACGAGGCCGCGGCGGCGCAGGATCGCGAGGCAACGGTCGATCAGCGGCGTCAGCAGCTCGGTCTGCAACCGGCCGAAGGTGGCGCCGAGCAGCCGCGCCATCTCGGCCGACCGCTCCAGGACCTCGGTCGCGGTCATGCGCGCGCCCCGCACGGGGCCAAGCCGGTCGGTGAGCAGGGCGTGGCGGATGCGCGCGCGCAGATCGTCCAGCACCAGTTGGCTCACGTCGAACCGCCCGGGGGCGGCGAGCGGGGTGAGCCCGGAGGAGCCGACCGCCTTCGGAATGATCGCGCCCGGCACCAAGCGGATATTGGCCGGGTTCAGCACCCCGTCGTCGTCGGCCTGCCAGATGCCTGTCACCGCGATCGAGGCGTTCTTGAGGATCAGCTCGACCACCTTGTTGGCGGTGCGGATGTCGGGCAGCGCCTTCATCACCGGGCTGCGGCCGTAGGTCTCGCCGGGCGCTTTCATCCAGCGGAAGGCGATGAAGGGCGAGGAGGCGAAGCGGCCGCGCGCGAGCACGGACGCCGGCTCGTCGCCCGCCCGCAGCAGGGCGGCGTAGAGATAGCCCCGCTGGTCCGGGATCACCGCCTCGACCACCTCATGCCGCTGCGGCTCGCCCTCGTCGTGCTCCGGCGCGAGCAGCGCGCGCGGCAGCCCGGCGCCCGGGAAACGGGCGCGGATCTCCTCGCGCGTCAGGCGCAGCGTGCGGAAGACCGTGTCGAGCCTCCGGTCCTGCCCCTCCTCGAGCGTCACCTCGGCGAGCGGCACAGCGGCAAAGCGCAGGCTCGATGGTTCGCCCGGCGGCGCCTCCTCGATCGCGAGACAGGCCGTGCCGGCGATCACGAGGTCGAGGAAGCACTGATGCATCTCGACCGCGAAGTTCGACCGCTCGATCTCGGCGTGCAGCGTCTCGGCGGCGGTCTCCAGCGCCGCAGCCCATTCGTCGCCGGTGAGCGTTGCGGGCATGGCGCGGCCAGGCGCGAAGCCGAACCAGCGGGCCCAGGGCGGGGTGAGCTCGGCGAGCAGCGAGGCGGCGAGCTGCTCGGCGGCATCGGGTGCGGTGCCGTCGTAGATGGGAACGCTCGTCTCGCCCGGCCGGCCGGGGAGGGCGTGGTCGTAGCAGTCCTTCCAGATGCCGTCCCAGAGGCGGCGGCGGGCGAGCGCGCGCGCCTGGCGCGCGAGGATCGCCTCGGGGTCGAGATCCACCTGCAGCCTCACTCGCCGAGCAGCGACTTGCGGTTGACGGGGGGCAGCACATCGGCCAGCACGCCGCGCCAGGAGGTGGCAACGGTGCCGGCCATGCCGCGGCGGCGCGCCTCCAGCGCGGCGATGCGGGTGGCGCGCTGGTCCTCCTTAGCCGCCGGCGCGGCAGTCTGCGGAGCAGGCGAGGCGGCAGGAGGGGGTGCGGGCGCGCGGAACAGGCCACCCATGCGAGCTCTCCTCGGGACTGGGCGCGGGGGCCGACAAGCCGACGGCCGGCCCCGAGGGGCCGGCCGTCGTAGTCGGGGAGGGAGGATGGAGCCAGAGGGCGCACTGCGCCCGTTGGCCTGATCTTTCTACCGGCGGGGGAGCCGGAGCGTCAAGACATTTTTCCTATCAATCCAGCGCCGCCATGGCGCTGGAGGCGCCGGTATAGGCCAAAGGGCGTGAGCACCAGCCTCCAACGCAGGCCGAGCAGCCTGAGGCAGGCGGTGACGCAGGTGAAGGGCGCGAGCGGCGGCAGCAAGGCGGGCGCGGCCGGTGCCGGTGCGAACGGCCCGAGCACGCGGAAGCCGGCGCGGCGCCAGAACGCCGGCAGGTCGAACTCCGGCCCGACCCTGAGCCGCTGCACGACCAGCCGGTGCGCCAGCGGATCGACCAGCGTCCAGCCGGCGCGGTCCGCGACGGCGCAGAAGCAGTGCCGGAACCCCGGCCGCAGCAGCTTCAGCCAGGGAAGGTCCGCGCGGCCCGAGAACGCGACCCAGATCGTGCAGTCCGGCGTGCGCTCGGCACGCCGCGTCACACGACGATGCCCTTCATGCGCAGCGGCCACTCGAGTCGGTCAAGCGCCTCGCGCCACAGCCTGAACGCCGAGCGGTCGCCCGGATGGCGCGCATCCGGCGGCATCTGCAGGTCGCCGAAACGGCGCAGCACGCGCAGATGCGCGATCTCGATCCGCCGCTGGCGGTAGAGCCGGTCGAGGCAGCGAATGACGTCGTCGGGCTCGCAGGGGCGGGGCTTGACGCCGATCCCGGCGACGATGCGCGCGCCGGCGTTGCGGGCGGTCAAGGCGGCGATGGTCCAGAACCAGGCCTCCTCGGCGGAGGCGAAGGGCTCGGTGCGGCTGGGGCTGGACAGCACGGGGGCGTAGCGGCGTTCGGCGGCAGCGGGCATTCGGTCCTCGTCGCGGGAAGGTGGTGAACAAAACAGGAACATTTACCCGCGGTTGCGGCAAGACCGCAAGCCTAAATGGAACTCATTCCTAGTGATCGGCGCGCGGAGCTGTAGGAGAATGTGCCTATCATGCGGCACGAGGACATCTGGCGCGCGATCGACGCGCTCGCGGCCGAGCACGGCCTCACACCCTCGGGCCTGGCGCGCAAGGCCGGGCTCGATCCCACCACCTTCAACCGATCCAAGCGCGAGCAGGGCGGCAAGCCGCGCTGGCCCTCGACCGAGAGCCTCGCCAAGGTGCTCGACGCCGTCGGCGCGCCGCTCGAGGCCTTCACCGCCCTGGTCACCGGGTCGGCCCCGATGCCGCGCCGCGGTGCGGCCGCCGCCAGTCGCCGGATCCCGCTGATCGGCCTCGCCCAGGCCGGGTCCGACGCCTATTTCGACGACGCGGGCTACCCCGTCGGCGGGTCGTGGGACGAGATCGAGCTCCCCAACATCAACGATCCGCACGCCTATGCGCTGGAGATCAGCGGCGACTCGATGGAGCCGGTCTACCGCGACGGCGACATCGTCATCGCCTCCCCTGCCGCGCCGACCCGCCGCGGCGACCGCGTGGTGGTGCGCACCGTGGCGGGCGAGGTGATGGCCAAGGAACTGGTCCGCCGCTCCGCGCGCCGGATCGAGCTCGCCTCGCTGAACCCGGCCTTTCCCGGCCGCAGCCTCGACGTGAACGAGGTCGCGTGGATGGCGCGGATCATCTGGGCGAGCCAGTAGCCTGTCCTGCCAGCGCGCCGACGGCTTGTCCCTCGACGGCCCGGCCGTGACCGCGGTGTGGCGGGCGTCCCCCCTTCCCCCCGCCCCGCGCGCGGCAACCGCCGCACGACGGTGCGGCCGCCCTGCTCCGGTCGTCAGGCGGTGGCCTCGACGCGCGGCACCTTCCGCTCCAGGGCCGGCACCAGCGGCAGCAGCTTGATCAGGTCGCGTTCCGCCCTGCAGGCGAGGTAGTGCGCGGCGGGCGGGGCATCACCGGCGCTCTCGGGGGCGAACTCGCCCGCCTCGGTCAGCGGGAACGGCGTCAGGCCGATATCGCTGTAGACCTGCAGGAGCTCGGGACCGACGCGCCAGAAGGCGGGATCGACGTCCTCCTGCTCGCAGAGGTCGCGGAAGCGCCAGATCGCCGAGACGCGATCCGTGGGCTCCCCCGCCGGATCGCCGATCGCGAGCCAGATGCCGGGCAGACGCATGAAGGCGATGACGGCTCGGCCGTCCTCGCCGAACACCAGTCCCTCCGCGCGCTCCGGGACGGGCGCGCCGGCGAGCGCCGCGTAACGCTGCGCCGCCCTGCCCGACGGCGCCTGCGGGGTGATCCGCGCCGGCCTGATCAGCCGCACGAGCGCCAGCAGCAGCAGGGCGACCCCGAGCGCGATCGTGGCGCGCAGGCTCCACGGCGCATCGCCGGCGAGCACGAACTCCCACCATGTCTCCGCCGTCCAGTCGCGCCGGAGATGGGTGAACAGGGCAAGGCTCACGGTGCAGACCGCAAGCGCCACGATCGCCGCAACCCAGCCCGCGGTGAACGGCTCTGCCACGAGCCGCGTGTCGCGGTAGAAGTTGCGCCGAAACGGCAGCACGCAGCCCGCGGTTGCGAGCATCATCGCCGGCACCGGCCAGCCATGCCCCTTCGCCGCCGCCAGTCCCGCCGCCAGCGTCAGTGTCACCAGCACGGCCGCCCAGGCCATGGTGACGTGACGCCATAGCCCGTAGGCGAGCACCAGCAGGGCGGCGCCGAGGATCGAGGCGCCGAAATGCGACAGCTCGACGATCGGCGTCGGCGCCGTCGCGCCCGCCCAGGCGAAGGGCGCCTCCAGCGGCGGCGCGGTGCCGAGGAACAGCATCACCACACCGGCGAGGGTCACCGCCGCCGACAGCACGGGTGCCACGAACGGATCGCCCCAGCGCGCCACCTGGTCGAAGGCGCGCGCCATCGCCACGCGGCGCAGCACGATCTCGTTCAACGCGAACATCGCGCCCGCAAGGAACAGCGGGAGGATGTAGTAGAAGAGCCGGAACATCAGCAGCGCGCCGACGACGGTCGCCGCCGGCACGACGTCGGCGAGGCCGAGGAGCATCGTGCCGTCGAAGACGCCGAGCCCCCCCGGCACATGGCTTGCCATCGCCGCCGTGTAGGCCGTGACATAGACCGCGAGGAACATGAGGAAGGTCAGGCCGGGCGTGTCCGGCAGCAGCACGTAGAAGATCAGCGCGGTCAACGCGACATCGAAGCTCGCCAGCGCCACCTGCATCGCCGCGAGCCGGGGTCCCGGCAGCGGTACCTCGGTGCGGCCGAAGCGCAGTGGCCGGCCGCGGAGGCTGCCGGCGAGCGCGTAGACCGTGACGAGCCCGAGCATGGCCGCGCCGACCGCTTGCATCAGCGCCTCGGGCACCCAGCCGCCGAGTCCCGGCACCGCGGCCGGCACGGAAAGCAGCACGATCCCGCCGAGCGTCAGCCCGCCGAGCACGAAGGTGAGGCTGCAGAACGCGACCACGCCGGCGATCTGCACCGGCGAGAGGCCCCAGAGCGCATAGAGACGGTAGCGGATCGCCGCTCCCGAGACCATCGCGAAGCCGATATTGTGCGACAGCGCATAGGCCGTGAACGAG
>Ga0308414_1001622_pt1 | contig 14713 bp, 11 predicted proteins | sample HotsprSampleOS50_FD_205667 | JGI IMG/M metagenome (GOLD analysis project Ga0308414, IMG submission 205667) | Hot spring phototrophic mat microbial communities from Octopus Spring, Yellowstone National Park, Wyoming, United States - 20090730_OS50 ... | reverse complement strand
ACAGGATTTTGGGAGTGATAGCAAGTAACATTTCTGTGAATGTGCCGTAGTCTGATGGTTGCAATTGCATCTGTGCCAATGGATCATTCCGATTGGCATCAAAGCCTGCGCTGACGATGAGCACATCCGCCTGCCAATGCCTGAGGAAAGGAATAATCTCCTGCTGAAACACTTGGCGATATTCCACACTGCCTGACCCTGCGGGCATAGGGAAGTTGCGTACATTGTCTTGCCCGCCGCGCTCTGTCTGCCAGCCTGTACCAGGGTAATAGGGGGCTTGGTGGGTGGAAATGTAGGCAATGTCAGGACAGTACCACACAGCTGATTGAGTGCCGTTGCCGTGATGCACATCCCAGTCTACGATCGCTACTCGTTTGATTCCCGACTGGGCGAGAGCATAAAAACCAGCGATCGCCGCATTGCCAAAAATACAGAAACCCATGGTGCGATCAGGGAGGGCATGGTGTCCAGGGGGGCGGGTGAGAGCAAATACAGGACGACCGCTTGCCAAAACTTGGTCTATCCCGTCAAGCCAAGCGCTGACTGCCAGCAGGGCGACGGTGTAGGAGTGGGGTGAAATATAGGTGTCACTATCCATGCGCCCGCCGCCATTTTGGGCGATGTGCTGTACCTGGGCTACATAGCTGGGAGTGTGTACTTTGGTAATCCACTGCAACAAGTCAGGGCGCTGGGCTATGGGCGTGGGCGATCGCCACAGTAGGTTATTTTCTATCTGCCTGAGGTGTTCCCTGATAGCTGTCAAGCGCAAGGGGGATTCAGGATGGTATGCCCCAGTGTGGTGCTGTAAAAATTCTTCACTGAAAATCACAGGCATCAAAAATTGGGACATAGACGATTTTTCAGAGCGCTGTCTGCTAATATCATAGTCCTAGATCAACTCTACAATTTGGGCAATGCCATGTCTCAGGCAGTACAAATCAGCGTCAATGCCGAGCTTGCTCCCCTTTTGCAACAAATTCAAAAACTGTGGGAATGTGGAGAAAGCGTGGCAATCCGCAATGCCCTAACTCAGTTGATCGCTGACCTGACTGCCGATATGTCCATTATCGCCAACCTACCTGAGGAGCAGGCTGACCCTGCGGCTTATGTAAAAAGTTGGGGGGAAATCCTCAATGTGCAGATGTATGTGGACACAGAAATTTATGGCGATCGCCAGTTGGACTTTGCAGAGGAAAAGGAAACCATAATTCAGCACGAACAGGCGACCAAGGCATACCTGCAATCTTGGGCTGAGATTGCCAAAGACATGGTGGAATTGCCTCCCAATCTCTACACCAAGCTGTGGACTACCGTGGAAATCGCCAAAATTTTGCAGTGTTCCCCAACGATGCTCCGCCGCGCCCGCAAAGAGAAACAACTGCCTGTCAGGGTGGGGGACTTTCTCCTAGACTGTGTCAGTCACGATGGCAAGCGCAGTTTGTGGTTTGTGCGCCCTGCTTGAGGAACTCAGAGCACATCCAAGAGCACATCCAAAATGCGATCGCTCACTGGGTCAAGCAGAATGATACTGCGCCCTGCAATAATGATATGACGGTCGGTGGGAATGCCCAGTCAGAACTTTACACCTCGAGACGACCTAGGGGCATCCCACTATGCCAAAGTACCTACTCTTCCCCTGTGCCTGTGATGGGGATGATCACAGTAAAGGTAGTGCCTACATTTTCTCTACTTTGAACTGTAATTACCCCGCCCATGGCTTTCACACAACCTTGGACTACGGACAAACCAATCCCTGAACCTCTGGTATGTCCAGCATTGCTTCCCCGCCACCACGGCGTGAAGATGTGTTCTAGTTCCTGTTCCTTGATGCCAATGCCCCTGTCGATGACCTGCCAGACCGCCTGATCCTGTTCCATGCTGATCCACAGCCCCACTTTAATTTCCGTGTCGGGACTAGAATACTTGATGGCATTGTTTAGCAAATTGACCAAAATGCGGCGCAACACAAAGGGGTCGGCATAGCCCATGTAGTTCTCCCCACTGGTTTGGCAGTGCACCACAATTTGCCGCTGGGTGGGGAGACTGTCCACCAGTTCTTCGGTAAAACGGCGCAGGTCAATGTATTGGAGCTTGATTTGTAAACTACCTGCGTCGGCACGGCTTAGAGTCAGCATATTGTCTAGTAGTTCCAGAGCGTCTTGTACCGCAAGGGCGATGCGGTTTAGGTTGCGCTTGGCTTTTTCATCCAGCCATGGGGCGTGGCTGTTTTGCAGGAGTTCCACTGAGCCTAGGATAGTGGACAGGGGAGTGCGAAATTCATGGGATAGCACCGCAAAAAAGCGGCGTTGCAGTTGGGTAATTTCTCTTTCTTCAGCCAGTTTTTGCCGATCACTAATGTCTCGCACCACCACTAACACTTCCTCAGCCCCTGCTGGCATCACATACACTTCTTCTTGGCAAATCTGCCCAAACTTGTTAATCTCCTGAACATACACCTGCAAGGACTGTTCCTCTAGGGCAGTGGCGATCGCCCGTAGGAGTTTTTGCGCCAAAGGGCTAGGCAACCCTTCGCTGATGTGGTGCCCTACTGCAAGGGATTGGTGAGCAGATTTGGGAGGGCGACATTCTAGGCAGGTGCCGTCCCGTTTTAGGCGCATGATCAGATCGGGAATTGCCCCCAAGAGGGCACGGTTACGCTGTTCGCTCTCTGCCAGTGCTAACTCTGCCTGTTTTTGGGCGGTAATGTCTATTGCCACCCCAGCAATTTGATGCACTACGCCAGCACTATCTATGGCAAAGGGACTATCGTAACTGCGAAACCAACGCAGGGATTGCTTCTCTCCTAGGATGCGGTAGTCCACCTCTAGGGTCTGCCCTAGGATGAGATGGCGACATTGGGCTAGGTGGTTTTCGAGAACAGGGACATCCTCAGCCCACACCAAATGTTGCAGAGGGTTCGTCCCCGCCAGTTGTTGTGCCCGATTGATGTACAAAAGGGTGTGGCGGTCTAGGTCATAGATATAAAAAATACAGGGGCTGTGGGCTAAAAATCTCTGCATGCGCTCAAATACCCCAGCATTCCCCTGCCATTCCTGTAGTAGTTCTTGCTTTTTGTACTTGGTTATGTCGTGCAGTACACACAAAATCCAGTGATCGCCACCCCAGCCTATGCTCTGCGCTGAAAGGGAAAAGTTGCGGATTTGGTTGTCAGAGTTACAAATTTCCAGTTCATACTCTGTAATCATCTCCCCTTGGCGAATGCACTGCCACTGCTGGCTATTGAGGATTTGTGGCAACAAAGAATTACTCGTATCCTGCCCATAGCCTAGGGCTTGTTTCATAGCTGAATTGACAGCGACATACTCGCCAGAACTGGGATCGATCACTGCCACAGGTACAGGGATATGTTGCAATAACTCCATGAGACCAAGTGGATTTCCTAGAGTTTCTGTTGTGCCCTTCATGGAGTTCAATCTAGGCTACAAAGTAATGTTTGCAGGGAGTTCACTCTAGAATAGCAATAGAATAATGTAAAACAAAAAGAGAACTAGGTGCGCAATGTTTGAACCATCTGTGTTAAAACTTAAAACTAAGTCTAGCAGGCAAACCTACCAACAGTAAACACTCCCTATCATGATTAGGATAGGTATTGCGGTGATTTAAGGGTATGAAAATTTTACTTGTAGAGGATGATTCGGCTTTGGCGGCAACCTTAGCAGAAGCCCTCTCGGATCAAAACTACACAGTAGATATTGCCAGCGATGGGGAGTTGGCGTTGGCAAGGGCAAGGTCAGATCAGTTCGATCTATTGCTCCTAGATGTAATGTTACCCCGTTTGGATGGCATTAGTCTTTGCAAAATACTGCGCTCGGAGAGGTTCAATCTCCCGATTTTGATGATGACTGCCTGTGGTAATTCTGCAGAGCAGGTAGCGGGATTGGATGCGGGAGCGGATGACTATGTGATCAAACCTGTGCACCTGCTTGTGTTGTTTGCTAGACTGCGAGCACTGCTGAGGCGCAATGGATCATTGGCGGAGCAGTCCCATCTCACTTGGGGGCAGATCAAAATTGAGCGGGAGCGGGGGGTTGCCCTATTTGCAGATCGGGAGTTGCCTCTGACTCCCAAAGAGTACACTCTGCTGGAAATGCTGGTTTCTGCGGGGAGCCGCTTGGTAAAGCGTGAAGAAATTGTGCAGAGAGTCTGGGCGAAGGAACAAAATCCCACCGATGACACTCTGCGATCGCATATTAAAAGTCTCAGACACAAGTTGAGAGCGGCTGACGCTCCCGACGACCTGATTGAGACAGTCCACAGCAGAGGTTTTCGCTTGAACACCAACTACCAATGAGTTGCTCCCTTTCTTCTTTCCCCAAGCTACCTGGAATGCCTCCTTTCGGCTACAAGCGCCACAAGGATCGCTATGTGGTGGATCGGGCGAATGCGCCAATTGTCAGGGAGTTTTTTGAACATTTTCTACTGTACGGTTCCCTGCGGGGGGCAGTGCGCCACATTAGGGAGAAGTTTCGCAAGCACATTGCCGTGTCCACGGGTAAAACATGGCTTGTCAATCCCATCTATCGCGGGGACACGCCCCTACCCAAGGGCAAGGGAGAAACGGCCCCTGTGGTGCGCAATACCCATACGCCTTTGCTGAGCAGAGAAGAGGCGGCACAAATTGATCGCCTACTGCGGCGCAACAGTAGTTTGCCTAGGCGCACAGCCAGTGCTCCCCGTTCTCTAGCGGGGCTGGTAGCTTGTGAAATCTGTGCCCAGAAGTTCACTGTCGCCTCGGTGCAGTACCAGTCTAAAACTAATCCAGATCAGCAAAATGGCTATTTGTATCTGCGTTGTCTCTACTGCCCTCACAAGCCCAAATGCCGCGCTATTCCCTACAGGCGGGTATTGGCCGCTGTGATTGAGGCGATCGCTCAGGAATTGCCTCGTGCCATGGGAAATGCCCCCCTGGCTGAGATTGAGACCACTCGCTCTCGTCTCACTCAGGCAATCCAAGCCCAGATGGCACTGGTGCCCAAGATCGAAGAGCTACAGCAGGCGGGGGTTCTAGACCAAGAGACAGCTACCCTGCGTCTTGCCAATATCCACAGGGAGATTGACAGGCTAGAGAATCAGCTAGCCCAACTGCCGCCGCGCAACCTACAGGCGATCGCCGCTAATTTGGCTATGCCCCAATTTTGGCTCGACCTGTCGGAGACAGAACGGCGCTTCTACTTTCGGGAGTTTCTGCGCCAGATTAAACTCCAGCCCCAGACAGGAGCAGTGCAGTTGCAGTTTATGTTTTGAAGCCAGACAAGCCCCAGCGCTTGTGTTAAACTGCGAAGTATCCCTAGGTTAGCTAAATCGGCGGGAAGACCCGCATTTGCGAATTGTGTTTACTCAATAGCAAAGTGGCTTGCGCCACCTTCGGAACAGTGTCGGGATGAAAGCCGCTTATGCTATCATAACTTATAGGCAAGTTAAATCTCTGAAGAGTTTCCCTGACTTGTCTACGCCGTGGGACACACGGTGGTAGCACGCAGAGACCTCTGGAAAACCCTAAACCCTAAATCAGGAGTTTACCCCTGATCCTAGAACGGGTTTTCCACTGGAAAACTCTAAATCAGGAGTTTACCTCTGATCCTAGAACGGGTTTTCCACTGGAAAACCCTAAACCCTAAATCAGGAGTTTACCTCTGATCCTAGAACGGGTTTTCCACTGTACAAACAAGTCGATGAAGCGTGAAGCCCGCACTCTATTGAGTTGTGTTTACTCAACAAAGATGACTGTTGGGAGTCGTTCACGTACATACTAGACAAGCTATCGCAGTAATTTACGGCACACCCTCAGGGCTAAAGCCCAGTCAAGTCAGCCAGTTGCAACGACTGTACCGCTCTCGCCTGCCGCAGGGGGCGGTAGTGAGTGCAGAGTTTGCCCAAAGGCTGATCTACCTAGTTCAAGAACTGCAACAGCCCCTGTGCATCTACGCCAATCGCAGGGGGCAGGTAGTTAGAGTAGCTATCGGCACTCCTCACCAAACGCGGATTCCCCCCTTGGAGCTACCCCGCTATGGGGAGGAGCGTCTCTGTGGTCTGCGCTGTATTGCCGTGAGTTTTACGGGTGATCCTCCCAGTAATGCCGATTTGGTGGCGATGGCAATGCAAAGGCTGGACGCGCTGGCGGTACTCAGCGATCGCTGGAGTTGGCTATGTCATCTCCTGCCCTCCCCTACTCCTCAGTGGCAAGTCAGCCCTCCCATGAGCCTAGAGAAATTGACCAAGCAGGATTTTGCGGGGCTGGTTAGCAATCTAGAGGCGGAGTTTAGTCGGCGGTGCGGGGCGATTGCCATTGCGGCAAAACAGGATCGGGTGATTCTAGCTGGTTTGACCCGCAATTACAGCAGGCTTAGGGAACTGCAACAACTGGTGGAAAGTGCAGGGGGGGTGGTGCTGGACATTTTGACCCAGTGGCGGGAGCAACCCCACCCCCAGACCTTGCTGGGAGAGGGCAAACTGCAGGAGTTGATGGTTGCCGCCCAAATCAAGCAAGCCAACCTAGTGGTGTTTGATCGAGAGTTGACCCCAGCCCAGATTCGCAATCTGGAGAGTAAACTGGGGATTCGCGTCAGTGATCGCACAGAGGTAATTCTGGATATTTTTGCCCAGCGCGCCCGCTCTGCCGCAGGGAAACTGCAAGTGGAACTGGCACAGATAGCCTATCGACTGCCCCGCCTAGCAGGGAGAGGACAGGATTTGTCACGGCTAGGAGGTGGTATTGGCACAAGAGGACCAGGGGAAACCAAGCTGGAGAGCGATCGCCGCGTCCTGCAAAAACGCATTGCCCATCTGCAAAAGCAAGTGACTGCTCTGCAAAACCATCGGGCAAGGCAACGGCAACGGCGCATCGACCGAGAAATGCCCACCGTGGCGATCGTAGGCTATACCAATGCGGGCAAATCCACTCTGCTTAACCAACTCACCAAAGCCAATGCCTATACCGCCGATCAGCTATTTGCCACCCTCGACCCCACCACCCGCCGCCTGCACCTGCAGGAATTTGTGGGCGTAGATTGCACTGTTTTGCTCACTGACACCGTAGGTTTTATCCACGAACTGCCCCCCTCTCTTCTGGATGCCTTTCGCGCCACTTTGGAAGAGGTTACTGAAGCAGATGCCCTGATTCATCTCGTGGATGCCTCCCACCCAGATTTTGCGGCGCAGATGCGGGCAGTACAGCAGATTTTGCAGGACATGCCCCTAGTGGTAGGGGAAACCCTGTTGGTATTCAATAAAATAGATGTCCTTGACCCGTACACTTTGAGCGCCATGCAGGAAGCATACCCCCATGCCCTGTGGATTTCTGCTAAGCAGAGACTGGGCTTGTCTCGCCTGTGTCTGGAAATATACCGCTTGGTATGTCTATAGATTTCACCCAACCCCTCAGCGATCGCCGTCGGTGGTTGCAGTGGGTGAGCAGAATAACAGTCTGGGGACTGGCGTTGGTGGCACTTGTCCCCAGTGGCGCCCTGCTTACTCAAATCCTAGTTCAAGGTATTCAGCACTGGCACTGGGAAATGCTGTTTACCTTGCCTGCGGGGGTAGATACCACCACTGCCACGGGGTTTGTGGACAATCGTCTCAGCGGTTTTGCCCACGCCTTGGTGGGTACGGGTTTGATGTTGGCGATCGCCCTCAGTGTCAGCTTGCCCTTGGGCATAGGCACAGGCATTTACCTAGCGGAGCTGGCGGATCACTGCCAACCCCTAGTGCGCCTTGCTATGGCGATATTGCACAGTACTCCTTCCATCATTATCGGTGTTTTTGCCTATGGGGTAGTGGTAACCCGCTTCAAGTTCTCTGCCCTAGCGGGGGGCATTGCCCTAGCAGTGATCATGCTCCCTATCCTTGCCCTAGCCACCGCAGAAGCCCTGCAACAGGTGCCCCGCATTCATCGTCTGGCTTCCCTAGCTTTGGGGGTGTCCTTCCCAGCCACCCTGTGGCGCTTGATTCTGCCCCAAGCGACTAGAGGCATCTTCACGGGGATATTTTTGGCGGTGGCGCGCACTGCGGGAGAAACTGCCCCCCTCCTATTTACTGCCCTGTCCTCCCTAGAGTTCCCCCAAGGTTTGGTGGGTAGCCCTACCCCCTCCCTAGCAGTTACCCTCTACCGCTATGCCACCTCCCCCTTTACGGTGCAACAAAATATTGCATGGGCGATCGCCCTGGTGTTGTTAGTGCTGATCCTGCTGTTGCACTTTGTCAGCGCAGGACTGCTCCACAAACGGAGCAAATAGCTAGCAAAAAAATTGGGGCAATTCGTGATAAGTTGGAAATGGGATAGTTCAACAGTTAAGCATGACAGCAACAGCAGAAAAAACCACAGGTTTCATCACCCAAGTCATCGGCCCCGTAGTAGATGTGGAATTTCCCAGTGGCAATATGCCTGAGATTTACCACGCACTGGTAATCACAGGTAGAAATCAAGCGGGGCAAGCCATCAGAGTGACAGCAGAAGTACAGCAACTACTGGGCAACAATCGGGTGCGAGCTGTGGCAATGAGTTCCACCGATGGCATTGTGCGCGGCATGACCGTAGAGAACACTGGTAGCCCGATCACCGTTCCCGTAGGCAAAGCCACCCTAGGGCGCATTTTCAATGTGCTGGGGGAACCTATTGACGAACTGGGGCCAGTGGAAGCCACCGAGAGACTGCCCATTCACCGCCCTGCCCCTGCCTTTACTAACCTAGAGACCAAGCCCTCCATCTTCGAGACAGGCATCAAAGTCATTGATCTACTAGCTCCCTACCGCCGCGGCGGCAAAATTGGCTTATTTGGTGGGGCGGGAGTGGGTAAAACCGTCCTCATCCAAGAGTTAATCAACAATGTGGCCAAAAAACACTCGGGGGTGTCGGTGTTTGGAGGCGTGGGAGAGCGCACCCGCGAGGGCAATGACCTCTACAACGAAATGAAAGAATCGGGGGTACTGCAATACCTAGCCCTAGTCTATGGGCAGATGAATGAACCCCCTGGGGCGAGAATGCGGGTCGGTCTCTCGGCGCTGACCATGGCAGAATACTTCCGCGATGTGGGCAAGCAGGATGTCCTGCTGTTTATTGACAACATTTTCCGTTTTGTGCAGGCTGGCTCGGAAGTGTCAGCGCTCATGGGCAGAATGCCCTCGGCAGTTGGTTACCAACCCACCTTGGGTACGGAAATGGGCAACTTACAAGAACGGATTACCACTACCACCGATGGTTCCATTACCTCCGTACAGGCGGTCTATGTTCCAGCAGACGACCTAACTGACCCTGCTCCTGCTACTACCTTTGCCCACTTGGATGCCACCACAGTACTGTCCCGCAGTTTGGCGGCTAAGGGCATTTATCCTGCGGTCGATCCGTTGGCGTCCACTTCGACTATGTTGCAACCCTCAGTGGTGAGTCAAGAACATTACGAAACGGCGCGGGCAGTGCAACGCACCCTCCAGCGCTATAAAGAATTGCAAGATATTATTGCCATCCTCGGGCTGGATGAACTGTCAGAAGAAGACAAGATAACTGTGGCGCGGGCGCGTAAAATTGAGCGTTTCCTGTCCCAGCCTTTCTTTGTGGCGGAAGTGTTCACAGGCTCCCCAGGGAAGTATGTGACCATTCAGGAAAACATCAAGGGATTCCAGATGATCCTGTCAGGGGAACTGGATGAATTGCCCGAGCAAGCCTTCTACATGGTGGGCAACATCGAAGAGGCGATCGCCAAGGCGGAAAAACTCAAAGCCTCAGCCCAATAGCACATTCGCCCCTCTAGTCCAACCAGCTAGAAAGCTATGACCCTAACTATCAGAGTAATTTCCCCCGCCGAAACCCTAGTGGATGCCTCTGCCGAGGAGGTGATCCTGCCCAGCACCACTGGACAATTGGGTATTTTGACTGACCACATCCCTCTACTTACTGCCCTAGACATCGGGGTCTTGCGCTACCGTAGCAACAACCAGTGGCAGGCGATCGCAGTGAATGGTGGCTTTGCCGAAGTAGAAGACAACGAAGTGACAGTACTGGTCAAAAGCGCTACCGCCGCTAAGGACCTTGATCCAGAAGCTGTCCGCCAAGAACTGGTAGCCGCCGAGCAAAAATTAGCCGCCATTGGCGACGGGGACAAGCAAGCCAAAATTTTGGCAGAGCAGGCAGTAAAAACGGCGCGGGCAAAACTGCAAGCCCTTACCCCCTACCCTTAGCGGTAGGCAATACCCGCCGACTTGAGACGGTTTACTGCTTCTTCAAGGCGATGGCAATCGGCAATCAAACTAACCCGAACATACCCTTCTCCTCCCCTGCCAAAAGCAACCCCCGGGGTGAGTACCACCCCTGTTTTCTGCAGTACCTCTAGGGCGAAATCTGTAGAAGAGATGCCCTTGGGACAGGGAACCCACAAGTACATGGTGGCGTAGGTCTTGGGGATGTGCCAGCCCAGAGAAGCTAGGGCTTGAATCAAAAAATCCCGCCGTTCCTGATAGCGCGATCGCACTTCAGCAAGATAGGTCTCAGGCAGGTTCAGGGCTGTCTCCGCCGCCGCTTGGATTGCCCCAAAAATGCCGTAGTCTAGGTTAGTTTTCAGAGTGCGCAACCCTTGAATCACGTCGCGGTTGCCCACCACAAAACCCACGCGCCAGCCCGCCATATTGTAGGTTTTGGACAGGGTGTGAAATTCCACTCCCACTGCCTTGGCGCCCTCAATTTCTAGGAGACTGGTGGGTCGGTAGCCATCAAAAGCAAGCTCACCATAGCACAGATCATGCACCAGCAAAATCTGGTACTTGTGGGCAAATTCCACCACCCGCTGGAAGAAATCCCTAGGGGCGATCGCCGCAGTAGGATTGGCAGGGTAATTAAAATAGAACACCTTTGCCTGCCGTGCCATCTCAGGAGGAATGGCATCCAGATCAATCAGCCAGTTATTGGCAGGGGAAAGCAATAGCTCATACACCTGTCCCCCTGCAATCAGGGGGCCCCGAAAATGGGCAGGGTAGGTAGGGCTAGGCACCAACACCACATCCCCAGGGTTCACAAATGCCAGCGCCAAGTGGGTCAAACCCTCTTTGGAGCCAATAAGCGGCAGGGTTTCCCCTTCGGGATCGAGTTGCACCCGATAGCGACGGTGATACCAATCCGCAATGGCTTGGCGAAAACTGGCAGTTCCTTCGAAAGGAGGATAACCGTGGTGTCGCTGATCGTAAATTGCCTTGCTAGCACTTTCCAGTACAGGAGCAGGGGTAGCGCCATCGGGATTGCCCATCCCCAAATCAATCAAATCCAGTCCCTGCTGGCGCGCCTTGACCTTCAGTTCATCCAGTCGGGCAAAAACATAGGGGGGCAGGCTCCCTAAACGCTGGGCGGGTTTGAGCCAAGGGGTCATTCTCCATGCAAACTGTAATCAGCACTTGGTTGATTATACAAGTCTCGCCCTACCGCAGGCATGGGAGCGCGGTAATCTTCAATGACCACCCCATCGCCCACTTTTAAGCCATAGTCCCTCGCCCAGTGAGCGCGCAGTTCAATCACCAGATCAGCCAGCACAGGAGGCTGAGGATAAATAGGACAGGGGTCTGCCACACAGGGAGAGGCGGTGGTAATTTTCTGCACCCTGCCTTTTAGAATAAATATCATATCCAGTGGCACAAAGCAGTTTTTCATCCAAAAAGCTGCAGGGCGGGCAGAAGCAAAAGGAAAAGCCATGCCCCGATCATCGGCTAGCGGTTCTGTGCGCCACATCATACCCTTGGTCTGCTGTTCTGGGGTGCGGGCTACTTCCAGTTGTACTGTGCGTCCCGCCAGCCTTGCCTTGGCGGTGATGGGCAAAAATTGGGGTTGTCCTACGGCTTGGGTCACCTCCCCATAAACTGGCTTAGGGAAAGGGCTGGGCACATAGCCAAATAGGCAAAAACTAACTAAGCCCAAGGTTAAAGGTATGTAACAATTTGTATAACCTGCTCCACTCATAGCCTATGTCGCTTCCTCTGTATGTTGCATTTGTCTGGCATCAGCACCAGCCATTATATAAAAGTCCTGGGATGGGGTCAGCAGTGGGCAAATATAGAATGCCTTGGGTGCGTCTGCATGGCATTAAAGACTACTTGGATTTGATTTTGTTGCTGGAGCAATTTCCTGATTTGCATCAGACTGTCAATCTCGTGCCCTGCCTGATGGTGCAGATTGATGAATATGCCCAAGGCAAGGCGCTCGATCCGTATCTGGAACTGTCTCTGATGCCTGTCGACCACCTGAGCGATCGCCACAAAAGGTTCATTGCCGAGCGGTTTTTCGATGCCAATGTCAAAAATATGATCCAAGTCCATCCCCGCTACCACCAGCTGTGGGAAATGCGCACCTCTCAGGGAATTGAATGGTGCCTAGACCATTGGCAGAACCATGACTGGGAAGATTTGCTGGCATGGCACAATTTGGCGTGGTTTGATCCTCTGTTTTGGGAGCAGGACAGGGAAATTGGCAGATGGATCGAGCAGGGGCAAAACTTTAGCCTCAGCGATCGGCAACGCATCTGGAGTAAACAAAAAGAAATTCTCCAGCGCATCCTGCCCCAGCACCAGCTAATGCAAAGTCGGGGACAGATAGAAGTCAGCACCAGCCCCTATACCCACCCCATTCTCCCCCTCCTGATTGACTCCCACGCAGGGCGGGTGGCAGTGCCGCAAATGCTGTTACCAGGTCTGCGCTTTCGCTGGGAGATGGATGTCAACCTGCACTTGGAGAAGGCAAAACAGGTCTATCGTCAATACCTAGGTTGTGACCCGCAGGGACTGTGGCCCCCTGAGCAGGCAGTCAGCCCAGCCATTATGCCCCATGTGGCACGGCACGGCTTCAAGTGGCTGTGTTCCGATGAGGGAGTACTGGGGTGGAGTTTGGGGCACTACTTTCGCCGTGATGAGCACGGTCATCTCCTAGAACCCCACCTGCTGTATCAACCCTATCGCCTAGAAACCATGTATGGGGATGTGGCGATTGTATTTCGGGATCACCGCCTCTCAGATTTAATTGGCTTTAGCTACGCCAACATGTCAGCGGAGTCAGCGGCGCAGGACCTATGCGATCGCCTATTGGCAATCCATCGGCAATACCAAAACAGCAACAGTCAAAGGCCTTGGCTAGTTACCATTGCCCTCGACGGCGAAAACTGCTGGGAGTTTTACCCCAATGACGGCAAGGATTTCTTGGCAACTTTTTATAACCAGTTCCAACGCCACCCCGCCCTGAAAATGGTAACCGTCTCTGAGTTTCTCCAGCAGTTTCCTCCTCAAGAAAAAATTCCCCCCCACCAACTGCACAGCGGTTCTTGGATTGATGCTAGTTTTAGCACTTGGATCGGCGACCCTGTGAAAAATCGCGCTTGGGAGCTACTGGGAGAAGCGCGACAAGTGTTGGCAAACCACCCTGAAGCTACCCGCGAAAACAATACCGAAGTGTGGGAGCATCTCTTAGCGGCGGAGGGTTCCGATTGGTTTTGGTGGCTGGGGGCAGGACACAGCTCCCCCTTTGATGCCCTGTTTGACCAGCTATTTCGGGAACACCTGCAAGCGGTATATCGTGGCTTGAATGAGCCAATTCCTCCTGCTCTGCTCTATCCCCTAGAACCCCACGACCTGCCCCGCACTACTCGCCCCTTGGGCTTTATCCATCCCCAGATCGACGGCAAAATCCACAAGCCAGATTGGCGCAATGCCGCCCACATCGACATCGCTGGCGCCAGAGGCACTATGCACCAAGCCACCCTAGTCCACAGCCTGTGGTATGGCTGGGATCATCTGGGCTTTTACTTGCGATTGGATCTCAGCCCCCAAGCTCTTCTGCCCGAACTCTGCCGAGACCTGCGCCTGCACTTGCTCTGGTTCTACCCCGATCAGGTGCAGTACCTCAGTCCTGCCCCCATCGCCGAAATACCCGATGTAGCCCCCCTGAATTACCTGTTTCATCACCATCTGGTGGTCGATCTGCACCAGCGCAAGATCAAACTTCAACAGGCGATCGCCAACTACCAGTGGCAAACCATAGACCACACCAGCCAGATGGCACTGGACGAATGCCTAGAGTTGGCTGTCCCTTGGTCAGATTTAGCAGTCAGTACCAGAACCAGTGCTGGCTTGGTGATCATGCTGTCCCAAGATCACCAATTTCATATTTCTTTGCCAGAATGTACGATTATCCCTGTCGCTGTGCCTTAAAATGCCTTAAAGTTATGAATTGAAGTTGAGGGGTAGACTACCGTGGCTAATAAAACTACCATAGAAGCTATTGTCGAACAGGCAATCCAAGATGGACTACTCACCCCTGCCATGGAAGCAGAAGTTGGACGGATTTGTGATACTGCCACTGAGCTATCCGTAGAAGAGTACATGGCATTGGATCGGCTCATGGGAGCACTGCTGACTGGGGAAGTAGTGGCTGTACCCCGCAAACAGTTTATCAATGTCATGGAAGAGTTAGTACTCAGCGAAGCCGTTGCTCGAGTTTCTGAAATCGAGGCGGCAACCAACAAAGTGCTAGACTTGGGGGACATTGCCGCCTACGCCCTCAACCGCCTGCCTCCCCTCTATGCCACCACCGAGCAAGGGGCAAATTATCAAAGGGAACGGGCAATGGCAGAACTGAAACCTCTAATTGAGCAACAGGTAAAAGATGCGATCGCTCGCAATCTAGACCGCCCCGACTTTTTCCCTGAACGCACCACCTTTGGGCAATCTAACA
>Ga0308414_1001618_pt1 | contig 14741 bp, 17 predicted proteins | sample HotsprSampleOS50_FD_205667 | JGI IMG/M metagenome (GOLD analysis project Ga0308414, IMG submission 205667) | Hot spring phototrophic mat microbial communities from Octopus Spring, Yellowstone National Park, Wyoming, United States - 20090730_OS50 ... | reverse complement strand
ACCTTTTTTCTATTTTTTTGATATGCTATTCTATTAATATTTTTTCTATAAAACAATTAATCCCCCCTAATCTTAACTTTTTCTATGCGACAGCCACAAAAGGGGTTATTTCTTCCTTTATTGCTATTGTTAATAGTGCGCCTTTTGAAATTGCAAAATCATAAAACTTTTTAAAATCAATTAAGCTTAAGATATCGCCATTCATTACCAAAAATGGCTATTTTAATTCATTTTTTAAAAGTAGCAACGGACCTGCAGTTCCTAAAGGAAATTCTTCCTTACTAAATTTTAATTGAACTCCAAACCGGGATCCATCACCGAAAAAATTTTCAATGTAATCAGATTTATAATTTGTCGCCAAAAAAAATCTGGTTAAAACCTGCATCTCTAAGTCTTTCAATTTGTATTTCAAGTAAAGATTTCTAACCAATTGGCAATAAGGGTTTTGAAATTATTTCAGTAAATGGTTTTAACCTTGTACCAAGACCACCTGCTAAAATTACAGCTTTCATATTTTATAATTAAAAGAATTATTAATTGAATCCCATTTCTTGCTCAATTTACAAGTCCCAATAATAAGTTTAACAACTCTCCAGGAGGTATTTTCAACTTTATAATCTAAAGTATATTCTTTTTTCACCTTTTTGCTACTTTCTATTAATACAACATTTATTGAATCTATTATAGTTTCTGTATCCAATCCTGTTAATATAATTGAACCAGTATCAAGACCTTCTGGTCTTTCCATAGAATTTCTAATTGTAATTGCCGGAAAATTAAGAATAGATGATTCCTCATTTATTGTGCCACTATCGGATAAAACACATAAGGCATTCATTTGTAGTTTAACATAATCAAAGAAACCAAAAGGTTTTAGAAATTCGATTAAATTGTTAACCTTAAATTGTAAATTTGATTCAACGCTTAGTGCTTCTATTCTTTTTCTCGTTCTTGGATGAGTTGATATTATTATTCTTTTTTGATAAAATTTAGCTATTTCATTTAATGTATTTAATAATATTTTTAAATTTTCAGGATTATCTACATTTTCTTCTCGATGTATGGATACCAGAAAATAATCTTCTTTTTTAAGAGATAATTTTTCTAGAATATTTGAGGCTTCTATTTTCGGTAAATAATAGTGCAACACTTCATTTAAAGGAGAACCTGTTAAATATATTCTCCGATGAGGTAAACCTTCGCTTATTAAATGTCTGCGAGCATGCTCGGTGTAGACTAAGTTAAAATCTGCTATATGATCAATAATTTTACGATTTATTTCTTCTGGAACATTAAAATCAAAGCAACGATTACCTGCCTCCATATGATAAATAGGGATATGCATTCTTTTTGCCATATAAGCGGAAAGACAAGAATTCGTATCACCCAATACTAATAAGGCATCCGGTTTTTCTCTTTTTAAGATTTCTTCTGACTTTTTAATGATGTCTCCTACTGTTGCACCTAACGAACTAATATCTGCATTCATAAAATAATCTGGTTTTCTTATTTCTAATTCATTAAAGAATATTTCATTTAATTCATAATCATAATTTTGACCTGTATGAACAAGTATATGATTGACCGTTTCATCAAGTAAGGATATAACCCGTGAAAGCCGAATTATTTCAGGTCTAGTACCTACAATCGTAATTACTTTAAGTTTACTTTTATGATACATCTAAACCTCTTCATAATAAGTATCTGGATCTTCTGGATTAAAAATTTCATTGCACCAAAATAATGTAACTAAATCATCATTACCAATATTTGTTATATTATGAGTGTACCAAATTGGCATATCAATAAAAGTCGGTTTTTCTCCATCCACTTTGAAAGATATAATACGCTCATTTCCAATTTTTCTTAATTTTATTTCTGCTTGTCCACTTATCACACAAAATCTTTCAATTTTTCTTGTGTGAAAATGATTACCTCGAGTGATTCCAGGTTTTGTTTTTGAATAAAAAATTTGACCACCAGAATTTTCTTTGATTAATTCAGTGAGAAATCCCCTATTATCTTCATGTTTTTTAAGAAATACTGGATAAAATTTTTCCAAATCAATGTAAGATCTAAAAGTGTTAAATAGATCTAACTCAAATTTATCATTAAATCGTGGAATTGAATAATTATTCAAATAAACTTCTTTAAAGTCAATCAGTAACTTAAGAATTTCAGTTACCTTTAATTCTTTAAAATATGGGACATTATAGACTTGGGGACTAACTTCACTAACAATCAAATCATAAATAATGTTAAGAAGGTCAATAATATAAATTAATTTTAGAGATGCATCTATCTCAATCTTTGGTTCAAGTTTATTAACAATTTGATAAGAGAAAGTAGAAATTACAGAATTATAAAATGGTTTACCAAAAGGTCCGAAAACATTTGGAATAATTAAAGCAGTAAATCTTGTTTTATTTTTTTCTGCCCACCTTTGAAATAATTCACGACCTTCTCTTTTTGAATTTCCATAGACATTATCTTTTTCCTCTTGAATAGAAGAGGAAAACAAAACGTATGAATTTGAATTAGTTTTTTCTAAAGCTGTAATTAATTGCTTAACAAGTTTAATATTAGTGTCATAAATAATTTTTGGTTCATTATGGCGATTTAATGCTGCAAGATGAACAATAACATCACATTGTTTGACAAAACTCTCTAATTCCGTTGAGTCTTCAAAATAACTATCTATAAAGGGAATAAGTATAATATTATCTTTATGGGCAAGATAATTAAATAAGTGAGTGCCCATGAAACCAGACTGTCCTGTTATTCCAACCTTTATTTTATGATGCTTGTTTATAGCTTGTGATTGGTTATTTGTATTTAACATTAATTATTTACAAGAAATATTTTAAAAAATTATTTAATAAAAATATACAAATAAAAGAAGAGTAAATTAAAATTAAGGTTCAAATATAGGATCACTTTTTCCACCTATTACATCTTCACGAATAAATCTAAGATTGAGTAACAATTCTTTTGTTTCTTCAAGATTCAATCTATAAGTATTATGTGATGTATATTCTTCGACAATAGAAATTTTAGATTCTCCTTCAGTAAAATATTTATTGTAATTTAAATCTCTAGTATCGGCAGGAATGCGATAATAATTTTTCAGATCTTCAACTTTAGCCATTTCTTCACGATTAACAAGTGTTTCATAGATTTTTTCACCATGTCTTATGCCAATTACTTTAATTTCATTTTTAGAATTATATAGTTCGAGTAGAGCTTTAGCAACGGTTTCAATTGTAGCTGCAGGAGATTTCTGGACAAAAATATCACCACTTTTACCATTTTCAAATGCAAATAAAACAAGATCTACAGCATCCTCAAGTGTCATCATATATCTTGTCATATTAGGATCAGTAATTGTTAATGGTTGCTTATTTTTAATTTGATTAACAAAGAGTGGAATTACACTTCCTCTAGAACCCATTACATTGCCATATCTCGTTCCAGAGAGAACCGTCCCATTACCATTACATTCTCTTGATTTGGCAATCATTATTTTTTCTGATAAGGCTTTTGTAAGTCCCATAGCATTTATTGGATAAACAGCTTTATCTGTACTCAATATTATTACTCTTTTTACTTCGTTATTTATCGCTGATTCAATTACATTATAACAACCAATTGCGTTAGTGTTAATTGCCTCAAGTGGGAAAAATTCACAGGATGGAACTTGTTTCAAAGCTGCAGCATGAAAAACAAAATCTACTCCTTTCATAACATTGTCTATTGATCTTTTATCACGAACATCCCCTATAAAGAACTTTATTTTATAATTCTTATAAAATTTTCTCATGTCATCTTGTTTTTTTTCATCTCGACTAAAGATTCTGATCTCTTTAATATCGGTCTTTAAAAATCTTCTCAATACTGCATTACCAAAAGAACCTGTTCCACCTGTGATTAATAATATTTTATTACGAAATATATCCATAAAATTCTCTCCTTTTAATAAAATTAAATACCTTAGAGTTAACTATTTAAGACACTTTTTATAATTTCTTTAAATTTTTCAATATGTTTTTCAGGTCTATAATTTTCTTCGTATAGTTTTCTTGAATTTTCGCCCATCCTTTTCCTTAATTGCTCGTCTTTTATTAACACTTCAATAGCATTGACAAGCTGTTTAACATTCCTTTTCTCTACTAAAATTCCATTGTAACCTTCTATCACCGTTTCTTCAATTGCTCCACAATTTTTTGTTGATATAATTGGTAAACCACATTGCATTGCTTCTATTATCACCAATGGCTGTCCTTCAACCGGATACCAACTTGGAAATACAAAAATGTCTGTCTCATTTTTTAGTACTGAAATTTTTTTTCCAATATCTGTGATTTGTCCCAAATATTTAATATGCTCAGGGTATTTATTAACAATATCTATAATAATATTCTTAATTTTATCTTCTTGCATTCCTGTAAATGGATCCTCCCCAAATTTCCCAATAATTTGAAGTGAGATATTATTGTTATTTTGTAATAGCTCTTCAACTGCATTGATAACTTGAAGTATTCCTTTTGATTCTATGATATTTCCAAGATATGTTAATTTCACTAATTTACCATTATTATAAGTGTTGTTTTGTAAATTTATAGACTTAATATGATATTCCACAAAATTAGGTAAAACAAATATTTGATTATCATTAAACCATTTTTCAAATAAATATCTCAGATTATTACCCAAAACAATTGCTCCTGCAGAAGATTTCATAGTAAAATCAATAAATTTTTTATAAAAGGAAGAGCTTTTTTCATAAAATTCTAAAAAATAAGAACCGTGTAAATGAATAATAACTTTTGTCCTGAAGACTTTACCTAAGATTACTGCAATGCCATCTCTTAGATAGGCAAGTTTATTTTGCGAAATAGGTACATAAAGAATATCAATTTTTTTGAGGATTAAAATAAATGTTAAACTAAATAAAGCCTTTAAACTAAAATAAACATTTGAAAAATCAATCTTCCCCATATTTGAAATATCATTTTTTTTATCTGATGAATCCACTATATAAACTTTAAAGTCTCCATCTTTCAATAATAAATCAGTTAATCCTCTAAGATATATTGAAGAACCATGATAAGGTGGAGGATATGAGCCGAGTAAAATTATGTTAATTTTTTGCAATTAAGTATTAAAATTTTTTATGTAAGCTAATGAATAGCCTAAATATGTAAAATATATAACTGTTATACGAGGGTCTTCTAAGTAATTATCTAATAGAAGTATAATAATCATGAAAATAGTAGAAAGTAAGCAAAACTTTATTATTGATTTTATACTTTCGTTTAATTCCATTCTAAAAAATCTATTCATTTTACCAAAAATTTTTTTCCAAAAGACAATAAAAATTGAAAAACCAATTAAACCAAATTCCCCTAAAATTGATTGAAAACTTGACCAGGGTTGATTTGCCATACCATCCTTATAAGGGTGTTGCAATAGAATTAAATTCCATTTTGGATAAATTATTGTCCAGAATTCTTTAGGATAGTCTAATTGATATAATTTGTTTTCCATAATGCCCCAATTCCCAGTTAAAGCAGCGTAACTTGAGAAATTTCCAATTCCAATCCCAATTATTGAGTTTAGAATATGAGTATTAAAAATATGATAAATAGTTTCTAAAAATGCTAAAATTTTTTTTGGAGTTTGATTATACTCAAAATAGTTCAAAGATTGAATCTTATTAATATGGCTAAAAATAATTTGTGGATATTCAAATAAACTCGATTCAAAAATTGAAATTACTATTGGTGTATATATAATTATTAAAATAATAAATAACTTTAAATTCTTAGTTTTTAAATAGAAATATGTTAAGTATAAAAATAAGCTTAAAATGAAAGCCAATGTAACATGAAAGTTTTGACTAATATGAATGCCAAGTAAAAATAAAAAAATTAATGAATTTTTTATAAATTTTTTCTTTAAGAAAAATTCTAAACAAATTACTAAAAATAAAGCAAATACCAATCTTATTCCCAAAATATTTGAAGTTTTTCCAGGACTAAAATAAGACCCTGTAAAAACATCTCCACTACTACCAAATTGATGGAAACTAAATGATTGAATTATTAAATTTATTATGTTATATGTATTAGTTACTTTCATTACTTGAAATATTCCTAAAAAAACCTCTACAACTGAAATGTAAACGTAAATCTTAGAAATTTTATATATATCAATTTCTCTATAAAAAGAATAGGCTAATATTAAAATAATAAATCCACTTAATAAGGTGTACCATCCAATAATAAAATTTAATGGATAAAAATTGTTTAAAAATAATGATAATAAACTAACAATAAACAAATAAAATATATATTTTATCTCTTCAGGTGCTGACAAATAGCGCTTATTTGAAAATCTATGAAAAATCAATAAGAGCAAAAAATAAGGAGTAAACTGAGTCATTACTCTTGGTGAAAAATATGTTAAAATGAAAATTAGTAAAAATGAAAAAGTTATGTAATTCATCTAATAATCATTAATGAAAATATTATTCAGAGTTACTTTTTTAAGTTAACAAAAATTTATAATATAAATTTTAGTAGTTAGGTAAAACATGTCTATCTACAATTACTTCCCAATCAAAAGATTTTAATTTTTTAATAGCCTCGCTAATTCTCTCTTCACGATTATTTTTTCCATCCATACATAATTTAATTGCTTTTAATAATTTTTGGGAATAATCAATTAAATTATTTTCAAATAGATAAGCAAAAGAAATATTATTAAGAATTTCATTATTATACTTTGAAACATTGGCAACAGGAATTAAACCACTCATTGTGTATTCTATTAATTTTGTTGCAGGTTGTATGAAATAGGGTGTTTTGGGCGGTAAAGATACAACACCAATATCACTCATTTGATAATATTTATGAACATCTTTATAAAAAATATAGCCTACAAAATAAATATTTCCATTAATATTATATTTTTTTATTCATTTAAGTAATTACCGTTTTCAGTATCATTTCCCATAAGATTAAAATACGTATTTTCAGTGTTAATATTATTAAAACCTTCAATTAAAAATTCAATTTGCCTACTCCTATTAATTATTCCAATAACTTCAGAGCCAATATTTAAATTTCCAAAGATTAAAATTATTATTATTGATAATGAAAATAATAATATAAACTTATAAGACTTAAAAATATTAGTTTTGAAATCTCTAAAATAAACTAATGCGGTCGGTAACAGTATTCCTAAAAAAGCAGAACGATGCAATGCAAAAAACAAAATCCATATTATTACTATTCCAATTATAAACAAGTCTTTAATGTCTTTTTTATTCAAATATCTCGATAAACTTTAAAAAAATTGTATAAAGAAAGCTCCAAAATTTCCCTCATAAAGATAATACACTCCTTTGGTACTAGTTGTTGTTCCAACGGTAGTTAAAGTATTTCCCATTATAACATTAATTAATGTATATAAAAAAGCAAGAATGGTAGCAAACAAATTTATTTTATAAAGCTTTTCCAAATCGAAATTATAACAAACCACATCAAATGTAACATAAAATAAAATGATATAAAAAAATGGTAAAATTATTCTAATAATTAATAAATCAAAATCTTTATCAGCGATTTATCAATACTACTCTTATTATTACAAAAAAATAGAATTAAAATTAGGCCTATATTTGGATATGTTCTATTTTTTTATTAAAAGATATACTAACCATATTACAATTAATAATTCAGTTGGTAAAATTGGAATTCCTAAGTTTATAATTTGAAATTTTGTAAAATCTGCGTTGAATATTTCTAATAGAATATAATAAATAATGAATATTAAATTAAATATAGAAATCGAATCATTTTTTCTTTAATTTCTGGTAAAAGAAGAAATTATTTTATCGAAAAACCTTTAATGAAATAATTTAATAAATTTAACCTCATAGAAAATAAAATTTTTATAAACAATTTAAAATTCCTTATTACCCAGAATTTTCTATATCGTTTATTAATATAAACATAATTTCTAATGAAAGATTGATATTTTACATTATTAGCTATCCTATCATCTTTTTTAGCAGGATGATAAAAAATAGAATCCACAACAATGAATACCTTATACTTTTCTTTAATTCTATAAAAATACTCTACTTCATCTCCCCATATAAAAAAATCTTTTCTTGGGAAACCAATTTCTTTTATAATTTCTCTACTTAATAAAGTTGAATTAAAAAACATCCCCCATTCATAAACACCATCAATTGATTCTTTTTTGATTTTTGCAGGATCGTTAGTTAAAATTGAATAATAATCAAATGATTTATTGTATGAACTAAGTAAAGGTATATAAAACGATAGTTTTTGAGTATCTTTATCCAAAACTATACTATTAAAACAATATTTGGAAGAGAATCTTTGATTTGTTATTAATTTTTCAAAGCAATTAAAAGTCGGTTCCCCATCATCATCCATACACCAAATCCAATCATAACCTTTTTCGTATGCAATTTTTATTCCAGTATACTGACCACCCGCACTTCCACTGTTTTCCTGTGTTATAACGGTTAGATCATTTTGTTGATTTAACCACTCTAAAGTTCCATCTGTACTGGAGTTATTCACAACAATAATTTCATCAACTTTATGTGTTTGATTACGAATAGCATTGATACATTCTTTCAATAAATTCAATCTATTATAAGTAACAACTACTGCTGCTATTTTCATAAAGAAATTTCCTTTTCAAAAATGTTTAATGCTCTTGCTATTATTTGATCCATATTATAATATTTATAATCTGCTAATCTTCCGCAAAATATCACATTCTTCAATTTTTCACTTTCAGTTAAATATTTTAAGTAAAGTTTATTATTTTCCTCTTTTGGTATTGGATAGTAAGGAATTAAGATACTGTTACGGTCAAACGGCATTGGATATTCATAAGCTATTGAAGTAATCGGGCTATTTTGGCCAGTGATATGTTTGAACTCAGTTATTCTTGTGAAAGTATTATTATTAGGATAATTTATTTGACCTACTTCTTGATAATATTCAGAATTAATTGATTGAAAATCAAAAACTAAACTTCTATAAGGTAGTTCACCAAACTGATAATCAAAAAACTCATCAATTGGTCCAGTAAAAATTAACTTATCAAACTTTATAATATTAATAATTTCTTTATAGTCAGTTTTAAGTAATATTTTTATATTTTTATGTGATAGTATTCGCTCAAACATTTTTGTATAACCATCCCTTGGCATTAACTGATATGTATCTTGAAAGTATCTATTATCTCTGCTTATATAGACAGGTACTCGTGCTGTAACGGACGGGTCTAATTCTTCTGGCTTTAATTCCCATTGCTTTAATGTGTAACCATAAAATACATTATCGTATATATAATCAGCCAAAAATTTCAATTCTCTATTTGAGGTTTCTCTTAACTTCAAAATAGGTACTTTTTGTCCGTATCCAAATGTTATTATCAATTCTTCTTCTAATTTATTCGCGTATCTTTTGGGGAAAAGTTCGTAGATAGAATTTAAGTTAAATGGAACGGGAACTTTTTTACCTTCTACAACCGCAAGTACCTGATGAAAGTATGGTCTCCATTCTGTAAATTGAGAAAGGTAGTCAATCACTTTTTTAGAATTAGTATGAAATATATGAGGTCCATATTTATGTACTAATATTCCATTCTCGTCATAATAATCGTATGCATTCCCACCGATATGATTACGTTTATCGACTATAAGAACTTTTTTATCAAGCTGAGATGCTATTCTTTCAGCTAAAACTGAACCAGCAAAACCAGCTCCGACTATTAAAAAATCAAATCTCATTCTGAATTTTTTCATCTATTAACCTCAATACTACCAATACTAATTATCGGCTCTACCCTATAAATTATCGGCATTATTCAACAATAATGAATTTATAAATAATGAGAGTAAAATAATTTTTTTAAGCTTTTTTGGATGGATAATTTGTAACATTTGTTTTCCGACTACTTAAGGCATGAGCTCAATTAATTTATAAACAAACATAAACTAAGCTAATCAAATATTTTCTCGTTCTCAATAAAAAATTTGATAACTCCTACGCCTAATTCCTAATATAGAAATAAAACTTCTTAAAAATCTCTTTGTGTTACTTCTCAAAAGCTTCTTTATATTGATTTTTTCACTTTTATATGAAAAGTTCTTTATTTTTGCTATCTCAGCATATCTATTTAAGATTTTCGTTTTATTAAGCAGATAAGATTCTTGAGGGTAAAAAGAAAAATGAGCCACAAAAAGATCACCGAATATTCTACCTGGTAAGTTTAACATAACTGGCAATGTTGCACTCATCCACTCTTCTTCATCCCCCCGAGGAATTAGAAGATCTCCCAAAGATTTCATCCGGTTTCCGAAAAAACCTATACAATTAATGGAAAATCTAGATATAGTTACATCTATACCTTCTACTCTAATTTCGTCTAATTTACCATAAGTAATAACATTAATAAACCAATTATGTAATTTTTCAGCGAACTCCGGTGATTTCCAACCATATAAATCCATACATTGTGCTGACAAGGGATAATTAGTTTTTAATTTTCCTCTACAAAAAAGGAGGTAAGTACACAATGCATTATTTATAACTATAGGGGAAAACCACAGGTATTTATCAAAAAGCTTAATAGCCCTCTCGTACATCTTTGCTCCGAAATTTTCTTCTAAAAAAACAACATCATCATCTATCCGTATATAAAAAGCATCTTCACTGTTAAAAAACTTGTAAAATTTACCTATAGAGCTATTAGTACCATCAGCATCTTCAATCTTTATTATTTTTATTTTTGTAGAGGATTTTGATAAATTAAACAGATATTCTCTATCTTTATTATTACTACAATTATCCCAAAGATGCCATTCATCAATTGTATCATCTGATAAAATATATTTAGAGAGAATTTCTAAATATCTCTGTCTTCCGGCAGGAGTGACTGCAATTATTCGGTGTTTAAACTTTTCCATAAAGTTCTCCTACTTTCTTTTTAACCATCTTTTAATTATCCCTTTTATATATGCTTTTAAGATTGGCTTTGTTAAAAAAACAACTAAGAAATCTTTGATTAAAATTTTTTCTTTTTTAATAAATTCCATAGGCCGAAACAGAAGAAATGAATCTTGGTTAAAATAAGTAAGTAATAAATTAAACTTCAAAAACAAAAATGGGGTTTTACCTTCAAATTTTAGATTTGATTTTAAATGTATTGGGAAATAAATTGTACAGCTCCGAACGATTCAGTTACCAAAACTATTCCGCCTACCCTTAAAAATTCTGAAATATCTTTTATTGCTTTAACGGGATCTGGAAGATGTTCAAGAACTTCTAACGACACTATAACATCAAAAAAGTTTTTCGGTATCTTATTGTAATCAGTTATTATTCTTACATCTACATTATATTTCTTAAACCTTTTTTGTGCAAAATCAAAAGTTTTACTACCAGTAACATCAAAGTAATAAAAATTAGCCTTATCTTTGTAAAAGCTGTAAAGATAAATAGTATCACTCCCCACACCATCACCAAACATCAAAATATTCAACTTGGATTTGTTTTTCAAATTTAAATTCATATAGTTATCTATTCTTTCTTTTATTTTTTCCATTACAAGACGCTTACCGAATCTACAAGATTCCACCATAGTTTCATAAATATAAGCATCAGTTTCTTGATAAAATTTCTCCATCTTTTCGTTGTAAATGTGAAAGTCAATTCCAAATTATATCGCGCTTTCTAAAACATTTGCACCTATCATTAAACTTTTTCGCCATACCTTCTTCTGGACAACATAAATATTTTCTCCTAAAAGTTCACTTATTTCAAGACATATTTCGTCAAAATAATGAATTAGCTCAAAAATTAATTCATATATGGTCTCCATATTCTCTTCTCTTCTATAATAGTTTTTATTAAAACTAAAAGTTCTATTAAAATTATGCTTATAGCGGTTCCTAAATATAAGAAAAAATAACAAAACAAAAAAACCATTATTGAGCCTACTGAACCCATAACAAGATGTATTTTAGCAAAAATATCTGCATTACCTGAAACCAAAAGAAAATTGACTCTAAAAGCATTTGCATTTATAAATAAAACAGCAACTAAAAGTAATCTAAAAGCTAAAGCTGTCTCCTCATATGAACTACCAGCAACAATTTCCACAACTTTAGGAGCTATAAGAAAAAATGTTATACAAATCATTAAATAAGCAAGAGTAGTATACCTTTGCAATTTATCTGCCATAAATTTTGCTTTCAACTTATTCTCAGCATAAATTTTACTCAATCGTGGATACAATGCTTGAATCACACTCGCAAGTGGAAATGCTTGAACTATTACCATAAGTTTTTCAGCTACAGCATAATAACCCGTTATAGCATTATTAGTTGAAAACAATCCTACTGCGAAGATTCTTGAATTTGTGTATCCAGTAATAAACACTAAACTTACAAAAACATGCCACCCTTCTTTCAAGTGATGTTTCACATCTTCAAAACTCGGTATCCTGAAAAATACTCCAAAGTCTCTAAACACAATCCGTAAAGCTAAAACTCCTGCTACAATAAATCCCAAAGAGTTCAAAAGTGGAACATATAAATAATCTGATGATCTTTTCACAAAAATGAAAATTGCAATTGTAAAAATTAGTTTAGCAAGAACATTCAAAAAAGTTATATATTTCATTCTCTCCATTCCCTGAAAGAACCAAATAGGAAAAAGGGTTTGTCCCAACACCATACCAAAAGTCAAATAATAAATCAACCAATCTTGCCTGAATTTTTTAAAAGAGAAAACTATAATGGTCATCAGACCCAAGGAAAACAAAAGCAAAAAAAATTTTATAATCATCACAGAGCTGAAAATCTCTGAAACTTTTTCTTTGTTTTCCCTATTTATTGAAATCTCTCTCGGTGCTGAAAGATTAAATCCATAATCTGTTAAAATCTGAAAATATGCTATAAATGCCTGGGCAAGGACAATAAGTCCGAATTTCTCAGGTCCCAAAACCCTGACGAGATAAGGTAAAATAATAAGAGGAAAAATATAGTTTGCAAATTGTAGAAAAGAAAGAGAAAGGAAGTTCTCAAGCAAAGTTTTGTAAGTTGGACTTAATAATATCTTTTCTAACCTGTAAAACATAATCTTAAACTACAGCTTAAATATCTTTCTTTTAATCTTCATTATAAAATGTCTATAATTTTGTATCTTTGAGCCAAACCCAGTTTTCCTGAAACCATTCAATTGTTCTTTTGATTCCATCTTCAATACCTATTTTTGGTTCCCAGACTAAAATTTCCTTCGCTTTAGTAATATCAGCCCAAGTAGCTTTAATATCTGCTTTGTGAAACTCCTTGTTCACCAATTTCGCTTCTTTCCCAGTGTACCTTTCTATTAACTTGATAATTTCTGTAAGTTCATGAGGATTATTCCCACCGAGATTTATTATTTCATAACCAACTGGTTTCAATGCAAGTATCGTTCCTTCGGCTATATCATCTACATAAGTAAAGTCCCTACTTTGAGTTCCATCGCCAAAAACCTCAATTGAGTAATGAATAGTGAATAGCTCCTCTTCTATCTTCGATTCTCTTACTTCCTAATTCTTAATTCCTAATTTAATATCACTCCTACGGAGTTTGAACTTTGTGGGTATTATTATCTTCTAAAAATATTTAACCACGACGTGGTTTAATTAAAAATTGATTTCTTAGTGTCTTTGTGTCTTAGTGGCGAGTAAGTTTTTTTAACCACAGAGTTCACAAATAATGGAGAAAGTAGTAAAAATAATTTTCATTTTACATTCTTAATTTTTAATTCTTAATTATAAATTCTACATTATAAATTCTAAATTCTACATTATAATTACACAGAGTTAATTTATATACAAATATCATTACAGCAAGTTTTAATTTTTAATTTGATAATTTTTTAGGACATCTGTTATTGTCAACGATATACTATTAAAATAATTTTAATTATGTGAAATTATTTCCTGAGATTCGTCAATAAATATTATTTGGGTGCTTGTTATTACCAAAATTTAATTATCTAAATAACTTCTTGCAAAAATTTACAGAATAAAAAATGGATTTTGTTTTACACAAAAATGACATCTCTAATTTATCAGAATCCTCTAGTTGAAATATTTCTTTTCACAATTTACAATAATTCTTGATTAGAGTAATGAAATGTAAGAGGTCGGGCAATTTACGATTAATTATATTTTGTAATACCTCTTTATCCAGAGATAAATATTCGTGAGTCAATCTATTTCTAAAACCAATCATCTGGTTTAAGAGTTTTCTTTCTTCATCTTGTATAAGATTATTATTAAATAAAATTTCAGGGATATCAGTATAATTATCCCATCTTTCATTAAAATCTGATGCAACAATGTGAGAAAAAATATCAAGTAAATTTTGAATTAGTAAATATAAACCCCGTTCCAGTATCCATAATAAATCAATATTTTGCTTGAAATCTTCTGATGTAATATTTTCATATTTTTTGAGATTATAATATGTTTCCAGAAATGCGTTTATTCTTCTTTGGATTATTTCTTTATCAGGCATTTAAGATTTTTTGATTTAAGTAGAAATTATGGATTTTTCTTACTGGTTCTAAATCAATATAAAGCTTTCTTATGTGGTTTTCATAATAAATACGAAATTTATCATCTTTTGA
>Ga0308414_1001616_pt1 | contig 14747 bp, 6 predicted proteins | sample HotsprSampleOS50_FD_205667 | JGI IMG/M metagenome (GOLD analysis project Ga0308414, IMG submission 205667) | Hot spring phototrophic mat microbial communities from Octopus Spring, Yellowstone National Park, Wyoming, United States - 20090730_OS50 ... | reverse complement strand
AGTATAAGCCGGTCTACTGGGACGGCCTGGTCTACGATGGAAAGCTCTGGGGACTGATCAGCACGCCCTGGTGCGTGGGGCTGCACTACAACAAACGCATCTTTCAGGAAAACGCCGATCGCCTGCGCGCGGCCGGGCTCGACCCCGACCGCCCGCCGCGCACCATCGACGAATTCGACCGCTACGCGGCGGCGCTGGACATCATCGAATACAACGGGCGGATTCAGCGCGCCGGCTACCTGCCGCTGGAGCCGGGGTGGTTTCTGCCGCACACGCCGTTCTGGTTCGGCACGTCTCTGTTCGATGCGGCCAGACAGCAGTTCAACCTCGAAGATCCCAGGGTGGTGCGGGCCTATGAATGGATCAAAAGCTACTCGGTGCGCCTGGGGGCGCGGTCCATGACCGAGTTCAAGGATGGCATGTCGGGTTTCGATTCGCCCCAGAACGCCTTCATGATCGGCAAGGTGGCCATGGTGAAACAGGGGCCGTGGATGGCCAACTTCATCGAGAACCTCAAGCCATCGATGAACCGCTGGAACGTGCCGCCGGAGTGGCTGGAGCGCGAACGGCGCTTTGCGCAGATCCGGCGGGGCATGACGCGTGCCGCCGTGGTGCAGCTTCTGGGTCCGCCCGCGGAGAGCACCCTCGCTGACGGCGCCGAGCGCTGCACGTGGCCCATCGGCACTCGCAACATCGTGGTCACGTTCGCCGATGGAACTGTGACCGAGTCCACCACCCGTTTCCTCCCCGCCCACGAACGCTGGAAGTATCTGGAATGGGCGGCGGCGCCGTTTCCGTCGGCCGTCGAGGGCATGGAGGGCGTGACGTACGCGGGCTTTGATGCGCTGGTCATCCCGCGCAGCGCCCGCCACAAGAAGGAGGCCTTCGAGTTCATCGCCTATGTCAACCGCCAGGACGTGATGGAGAAGCTGTGCTCGCTACACTGCAAGAACTCGCCGCTGACCTCCGTGAGCCGGGAGTTTATCGAGAACCATCCCAACCCCTACATCGAAGTCTTCGAGGCTCTGTCCTCCAGTCCCAACGCCTGGCCCATTCCGGCGGTGCCCGTATGGATGGAGGCCGAGGATGAGATGAACGTCGTCTCGCAGCGCATCTACCTGCTGCTGCAGGAGCCGAAGGACGCTCTGGCCGAGGCGCAGCAGCGGCTCCAGGTGAAGCTCCAGACCTTCCAGGCGCGCGCCGAACAACGCAAGAGCACGGCGGCCGCTCAATGACTCAATCCCGATCCCCAATCGCAAATCTAAAATCAAAAATCCAAAATCGAAAATCCCCACATGACTCGCAAGGACTGGATCCAACTCGCCAAAGGGCTCGGCTTCCTCTCGCCCTGGCTGGTGGGCTTTCTCGGCCTCATGCTCCTGCCTCTGGCCATGAGCTTCTACTACAGTCTCTGCGACTTCGCACTGCTGAAGGGGCCGCTGTTCATCGGCCTGGACAACTACCGCCAGCTCATCTGGGAACCCGATCCCGTCAGCGGATCGCGCGGCGATCCGGTCTTCTGGAAGGCCCTGTGGAACACCGTGCGCTATGCCCTGATGGCCCTGCCGGCCGCCATGCTGGTGTCCCTCGGCCTGGCGCTGATGCTCAACGCGCGCATCGTTGGTCAGTCGATCTACCGCACCATCATCTTCCTGCCGTCGCTGGTGCCCACGGTGGCGGCGGCGATCCTCTGGCTGTGGCTGTTCAACGCCGACTACCAGCAGGGTCTGATCAACGGTCTTCTGCGGATGGTCGGCATCGATGGGCCGGGGTGGCTGACCAGCAAGACCTGGGCCATGCCGGCGCTGGTGTTCATGAGCCTCTGGGGCGTGGGGCATACGGTGGTGATTTACCTTGCGGGTCTGCAGGATGTGCCCACGGAGCTGTATGAGGCGGCCGAGATCGACGGAGCCAACGCATGGCGGCGGCTGTGGCACGTAACGGTGCCGATGATCTCGCCGGTGATCTTCTTCAACCTCATCATGGGCATCATCGGGACGCTCCAGGTCTTCGCCATCCCCTACATCATGACGCGCGGCAACCCCGACCGCACAACGTATTTCTATACGATGTATCTGTACGACAACGCGTTCAACTACCTGAAGATGGGCTACGCCAGCGCCCTGGCGTGGCTCCAGTTCCTGCTGATCATCGCCCTGACCGGCCTGGCCTTCTGGTCGAGCAGGAAATGGGTGCATTATCAGGGAAAGTGAGGGACATTTTGGATTTTTGATTTTGGATTTTTGATTGGAGAAGAGTTGCCAGTTGTTAGTTGTCAGTTGCTAGTTGCTAGTTGTCGCGAGCTTCGTAATTCGTCATTCGTCATTGATTCGGGTTTCGCACTTCGCCATTCGTCATTCCCCAGCCCCCCAACCACTGAACCCTGAACCCTGAACCCCGAACCCTGAACCCCCAACCCCATGCCCCCCTCCCCCTCCACTCTCTCCTACGCTCAACCGGCGTCCCTCCCGCCGCACCGCAGGCGCCGTCACCCCGAGCGCTGGTTCATTCACCTGGGGCTGCTGTGCATCTCGGCCGGCTTTCTCCTGCCGTTCATCTGGATGCTCTCCACCAGTCTCAAGCCGCTGGAACAGACCACGGAGTTTCCCCCGCGCTTCATCCCGCGCGAGTTCCGCCCGCAGAACTACCTGGAGGTGCTCACCCACCAGAAGATGAAGTTCCGGCTTTTCGCCCGCAACACCGTGATCATCGCCGTGCTGGCCGTGCTGGGAACGACCGCTTCCAGCGCCCTGGTCGCCTACGGGTTCTCCAAGGTGCGCTTCAAGGGGCGCGGCTTCCTGTTCGCCGTCATGCTCTCGACGATGATGATCCCCTTCCCCGTGCTGATGGTGAGCCTCTTCACCATCTTCCGCTGGCTGGGCGACCACGGCATGGGCCAGTGGCTGGGGACGTTCAAGCCCCTGTGGGTGCCGGCGTGGTTCGGCTCGGCCTTCAGCATCTTCCTCCTGCGCCAGTTCTTCATGACCATCCCCGACGAGCTTTCCGAGGCCGCACGCATCGACGGCTGCTCGGAATTCGGCATCTTCTGGCGCATCATCCTGCCGCTGTCGCGCCCCGCCCTGGCGGTCGTGGCCTTGTTCACCTTCATGTGGGCGTGGAACGACTTCCTGGGCCCGCTGGTCTACCTCCAGCACCAGGACCAGTACACGCTGGCGCTGGGTCTCCAGACATTCCAGTCGCAGCAGGGCGGCACGGAGTTCCATTACCTCATGGCCGCCTCCGTGCTCATCATCGCCCCAGTGATCATCCTGTTCTTCTTCGCGCAGAAGACGTTCATTCAGGGCATCGCCACCACGGGCGTGAAGGGATAGTCTGCCGGCGCCGGTCGCAGGCGCACGTCCGTCTCACACGCTGCTGAACCCACGGCAAACCGCGGCCGAGCTTCCGGCGGCCGCGGCCTCCATGGCCCGGTTCTCGCCGCCACCCTCCCGTGTAACGTCCCTGTAACAGCCGGGAAAAAAGACGGAAACTTTCAGCCCGCTGGGGCGTCACAGGGGGTTGACAGCGTTGTTTGCGCCAACGCAAAGGAGTCCGCACATGAGGCGATCAAGATTCGCTCTGTTGCTGGGGGCCGTGCTGGCGGCATCGCCGTCGGTTGTGCTGGCCCAGGCCGACGCCCGCGCGGCGTTCGACGCCGCCAGACAGGCCTATCAGGCAGGTGATTATCAGAAGGCACGGGACCAGTTCCTGTCGGCCTCCAGAACCGACACGAGAAACCCCGAGGTCTTCCTCTGGCTCGGGCGTTCGTATTACCAGCTTGGCCAGGTTACCCACGCGATGGAGGCCTGGAAGACCACGCTGGAGCTGGCCCCGGATGAGCCTTACGCGGCACAGATGCTGACCGCCTTGCGCGGCGATCTGGGGCGGGCCGAAAACGTCATCAGCCTGATCGACGTGCTGATTTCGCGGCGGCTGTATCCGGCGGCGCTGGCCCAGTCGCAGGAACTGCTTGAGAACAAGGCCCTCACAGACGCGCAACGGGCCAGGGGAATGCTGCTGAGGGCGCAGGCATTGCTGGGGGCGGGGCGGCCGGGGGACGTGCCGCCGCTGCTCCAGGAGCTGCGCATCGCCCTGGCGGGACAGGCGGGCGAGGCCCAGATCAAGCTCCTTCTGGGCCAGGCCTACGTGCGCATGGGCGGGCGGCACGCGGCCGAGGGGCTGGGTCTGCTGCGAGGCGTGGCGGCCGACGCAACCGCGGGCGCGCTGGCGGTATCGGCCCAATTCGAGCTGGCGCGCTTTGAGCTGTCGCAGGCCGCCACGCCCCAGCAGATACAGGCCATGGCCAAGTGGCTCAGTGCCAATCCGCAGCATGAGCTGGCCGCCGACGGCCGGCGCGAGCTGGTGGAGGCCTGCCTGTCCCTGGCCGCACAGGCCCCCCCGCCAGCCGACTCGCCGTTGTCGGAGCTGGATGCACAGGCGATCGCGATGGCGGGCGAGCTGTACCGCCAGATCGTGGCCGCCGACGAGGCGGCGCGGCTGACGCAGCGGCTGGTGGACCACCTCCAGGCGCTTTACGGGGCGAAACAGGCCAGCGAGGCGGCGATTTCGGGGATCGAGGCGCTGCTCAAGGCGCCGCTGCCGCCATCAAGCCGAGTCATCGCCCTGCGCGAGCTGGCGCGGCACCGCTGTGACCTGGTGGTACGTCAACTTCAGCAGTCCATCGCCGCCACGGGCGGGGCCGACCTCAAGCCCAACGTGATGCCCCCGGAGCTGACCCGGGCCATGGAGGCGCTTGCGACCGTGGGGCGGGAGTTTCCCGCGCAGCCGGCGCTGGCCCAGCAGGCGGCATTGGCGCAGCGCGTCCGCGAGCTGGCGGGCCTGATCGCCATGCCCGCCCGCCCGACCGCGCTCAAACCGCCCCAGGCGTGGGCGATGGACATCGCCCTGGGCGTGGTGCGGGCCGATGCCGATGGGGAAGCCGGCCGCGCGGCCATTTCCACCATCAATTCCATCGTGGGCGAACTGTCAGCGCTCAAGTCGCTGGAGGCGCAGCGGCTGGCGGCCGCGGCGCAGGGGCAGCTCGTGGCGGCGCTGCCCACGCGGGCAACCGCTTACGCCCAGGCGCTCTGGACCCAGGCCGAGTTGCTGGATGGCATCGCCCGGCGCGAGCTGGCCGAGAACGTGCGCAGCGGCAACGCGCAGGAGAACGCACGGCTCAGCGCAACGCAGAAGCAGTTTGTCGAGGTGCTGGCCCGGGCGGTGTCGCTGGACTCGGCGTCGGCGCAGCGCGCGATCGACATGCTGGCCGCCCACGCCCAGCTCTGGGCGAACCAGGGGTATATCAACGTCGCCGATGCGGCCTTCACGATGCTGGATGGGTCGATCCCCGCCGTCGCCCACAAGCCGCTGCGGCTGGCGGCGGTGCGCACGAGCGTCAACGCCGTGATGCGCGAGCATCAGCGCATGTTGACGGCCGGAATCGCGCCTCCGCGCGAGCTCGACCCGGCGCTGCGCCGTGCGGTCGAGGAGCTGTACGCGCTGCACTCCGGTCTGAGCGAGGCCGAACCGCTCATCGTCGAGCTCCGCAACGTCTGGTCATCCATCGTGGCCCACTACAGTCGGATGGACTATTTCGACGTGGCCGAACGCGCCATCACAACCCGCCCGGCGACGGCGGTGGCGGCGGCCGACGCCCACGCGCAGCTTCAACTGGCCGGCCTGCGGCTCGATCAGGCACGGCGCGAGCTGGCCGAGATGCTCAAGCAGCATGATGCCGCCGGCAGACTGAAACTCACGGCGGCCTACCAGGCGGCCATCGAGGCCTATCGGAGTTTCGTGACATCGTTCCCGCAAAGCCCGCTGGTGGACCAGGCGGTGGCGGCCATGTTCGAGGTGGGACGCGACTTCGAGCGCCAGCAGGCGTTTGACGTGGCCGTTGAGGTCTATCGCGGCCTGGTCGCCTTCGCCCAACAGCAGCCGCGATTGGCACAGGCGACGGCCACCAGCCCCAGCGTGCCCCAGCGGGCGGCACTGGCGGCCGCCGGGGCGCTGGATGCCAAGGCCGCGGCGGCGATGGCGAAACTGATGGCCGAGCGCAAGCCCGACACGGCGGCCCCGGCGAAGCTCAGTGCCGAGCACGCGGCAGCGGTGGAGGCCTACAAGCAGTTCATCAAGGCCCATCCCAACAGCGCGCTGCTGGGGACGGCCATGCAGCGCATCAGCGCGGTGGCCCTCCAGTATGCGCAGGCGGATGCCTGGGACGTGGCCGACGGGGTGTACGCCGAGCTTCTGGGGGCCGGGCTGCCGTTGAGAAACCCGCAGCGGCTGGAGTTCGCGCGGGCGATGTGCCTGTTGGGCAAGGCCATGCCCGAGCATGCGCGTCAGGTGCTGGCGCAGTTGACGGCACGAACCGACTGGGCCGATGAGAAGAGCGATGTGTCGGGGATGATGATGGGCGGGCCAATGGGCGCACCGGCGACGCGGCCGAAGGATGAACCTGCGCGGGCGGCCGCAGGCGCGCGGGGGCGTGGCGGAGCAATTGGCGGTGGAGGATACGGCGGCTGGGGCTACGACGATGGACCCGGCCGCGGGGCAGTGTCTTCTGCGACCCCAGCGCTGCCTCTGGAGCCGAGTCTGAAGCTCGACTCTATCGAGGGCGAGAGGCTCGCAAAGCCGTATGAGCCCGACATCGCCTCGATCGGGGCCATCGCGCAGAGCGAGAGCCGGCGGGCGGCGCAGGTGGCGCAGCTTCGCGAAGAGGCCGTCCGCCGCGTGCCGGCGCAAGTCGGCAAGCGAGCGACGGACCAACTGCCGACGGCGATGCCAGTCCTCTCCGACGCCGAGCTGGCCCGCATCGAGGGCGTGTTCGACACGGCGTACAAGGCCTTCGAGGCGCTGCGCCAGAAGTATGCGGCCACCGCGGTCGCCGATCTGTCCCGACAGGAAATGCTGCTGATGATCGGCCACTGGCGCAGCCTGGGACAGTGGCAGCGCAGCGCCGCCCTGGCCCAGCGGTTCCTGACCGATCATCCGGCCGACGGCGAGCTGCCGCAGCTTCGCTTCCAGATCGCCCAGGACCTGCTCAACTGGGCGGCCCAGCCGCCGACGGCGCGCGAGTCGCGCCAGGCCATGCTGGCGGAAGTGGCCGAGCGATTCGAGAAGGCGCGGGCCGAGCTGTCGCGCATCGCCGCAGACTTCGCCGCCGACCGCGAACTGCTCCGCCGCGCCCAGTGGGAACTGGCCACCAGCTACATGACGCAGGCCGGCGCGGTCGATGCGTTCAGCCCGACGCTGTCGCGCGGACAGTACGTCCGGGCGGCCCGCGAGCTGCTGGCCGTCGCCCGCGCCCATCCCGATCATCCGCGGCTGGCGGAAATCCCGGGGCTGCTTGCGCGCATCGGCGGCGAACTCGCCGGGCGCGGACATTTCGAAGAGGCCATCATCGTCTTCAACGACCTGATGCACTTCGACCCGGCCGGCCCCCAGGCGCAGCAGGCCGCCCAGCAGATAGCCGGCATCTACCACAACAGACTGGGCCGTCCGCTCAAGGCGGTGGAGATGTACCTGGAGATCGCCTTCTCCCGCGGCGACGGGGCCAGCCAGAACACCATCCTCCAGATCGGCCAGCAGCTCCGCAGCGAAAAGCGCTGGGTGGAGGCCCTGAGCGTGCTGGAGACGTTCGTGGACGCCTTCCCGCGCAACGCGGCCGCCGGACAGGCCCTGACCATGATCGGACAAATCCATCAGGCCAACGAAGCCTGGCAGGACGCCATCGCGGCCTACAAGCGAGTGATCACCGATTTCCCGGCCGGAAACTGGATCCAGGAGGCCAAATGGTCGATCGCCGAATGCACGATCAATCTCAGCCAGTGGCGCGAGGCCATCGCGGCATACGAGGATTTCGTCCAGGCCTACGGGCGCGACACCCGCGTGGCCGAGGCCAACCGGCGCATCGGCGTGCTGAAGGACCTGGCGCGGTATCAGTCCCTCGTCGATGAGCCCAACCAGCGCAAGGCCTTCGACGCCCAGTTCCAGATCGCCAGCATCATCCAGCGCCAGCTCAACAGCCCCAGGAAGGCCATTGCCGAGTTTCGCAAAGTGGCCGCCAACTGGCCCACAAGCTATCTGGCGGCCGAGTCGCTCTACTCGGTGGGCACGATCTATCTGGGCATCGGCGAGATCGATGAGGCGCGGCAGGCTCTGCGGCTGGTGGCCAGCAGGTATCCCGACAGCAACCTGGCCGACGACGCCCTGCTGGCGTTGGGACGAAGCTATGAGGAGGAAGCGCAGCGGCTGGCGGGCCTGACGCGCGTGGCGTCGGCCGCCGTGGCCCAGGAAAGGGCCCAGCGCGAAGCCTACCAGCAGGTGCAGGAGGCCCGCAGCCGGCAGATGCTCGACAGCGCCCGGCGCATCGGCGAACTGCGCGCCGAAGGCAAGTCGGAACTGGCCGATCTGGAACAGGCGCGGTTTGCCGGCGGCAACACGATGTTGAACGACGCCAACTTCGAGCTGGCTGCCCAGCGGGCGCAGCAGGCGGTCGAGACCCTGACGGCGGTGCAACTGGCCGACCGCCAGGACAAGATCAACGCCGCCCTGCGCCGCGCCGTCGAGGCCTACGACGCCGCCGCCAGGGTGCCGCTGGCCGACAAGGCGGCCGACGCCCTGCTCCGCATGGCCGTCATCTTCGACGAACAACTCAGGGACTCGGCGGCGGCCCTGACGACGTGGAAAGAGATCGTCAGCAAGTTCAGCGGCAACGTGGTGGCCGAGGAGGCCTCGTGGCGCATTGCCAAGTACTACGAGCGGGCGGGCAACTGGGCCGAAGCGGTTGAGGCGTATAAGGCCTTCCTGCGCAACTACCGCAGCAGCCCGCGGGCGGCCGACGCCCAGTTCGCCATCGCCGAGGGCTTCGAGCACCTGGACAAGTGGGTTGAGGCCATGGACGCCTATACCAATTACCTCAACAACTTCGCCACCGGTCCCCTGGCCGCCAAGGCGAAGGAGCAGATCAACTGGATTAAGACGTATCGGTTGTAGAGCAAGAGACGGCGCAATGACGAAGCCCGAAACCCGAGGCCCGAAAGAATGACGAATGACGAAGGGCGAATGACGAAGGATGATGTGGCAGCGGATGGAGGCACGAAGGTGAGGAGAGCGACGGAGCGACGGAGCGACGAAGGCACGAAGGCGCGCCACAACGGACCAACGGACCACTGACCCGACAACTGACAACTGACCACTGACCACTGACTCTTCAATCGCAAATCGAAAAACGAAATTGCGCAGCACTCAACACCGACCCCGCACGTTGGAGCCCGACTATGAGGCACATGACCAGACTCGTACTGTTGACCGCGATGCTGGCGGCGCCGGCGGCGTGGGGCGCACAGGCGCCCTCCACTCAGCCGGCCCAGCTCTCCAAGGCGGACCAGCTCTTCTCCGACGGCCGCGATGCCCTCTTCCGCCGCGAGTATGACCGCGCCATCGACCTGCTTACCCGTGCCGCGGCTGAGGACAAGACCAGGACCCACTACCGTCTTCACCTGGCCCGGGCGCTGGATTACGCCGGCAAGATGACCCAGGCCAAGGAAATCCTCGCCGACATCCTCAAGTCCACGCCCGACCACGTCGAGGCCGGCCAGCTCCTGGCCGAAATCTTCTCGCGCCAGGAGAACTGGCGCAGCGTGGTCGAGGTGCTCGAGCCGCTGCTCAAGTACCGCCACGACTACGTCAGCTACCATCTGCTGGCCGAGGCCAAGTACAACCTCAACGACTTCGACGGCGCCCGCAAGTACTACGAGGAGGCCATCAAGCTCAACCCCGCCAGCGATGCCGACCACTACCAGCTTGGCAACATCTATCTTTCTCGCGGTTTCTACGCCCTGGCGGCCGAGTCGTATCAGAATGCCCTGCGCCTGGGGATGCGCAGCCCGGTGCTTCACTATCAGCTCGGATCGGCCTACTTCAACCTCCGCAACTACTTCGGGCGCATCACCACGGCGACCGTGCGCTCCGGCCAGGTGGGAACCATCAGCGGCGAGTGGTATCTGATCGAGGCGGTGCCGGCACAGAAGGACGTCTTCCGCGTGGCCCCGGCCGAAAGCGCTATCTACCAGATCGCCAGGGCCATGGCCGATGGCCTGGGCGACCGGCCGGACATTCAGTTCCTGCGGGCGAATATCTACCTCAACGCCGGACGGTATCGCGACGCCTATGAGATGTACGCCCGGATCAAGCCGATCATCCCCGGGGAAGACCTGGCGTTGTTCCATTACTACTATGCCCAGGCGGCGTTCGGCACAGGCAACTACGATGAGTATCTGGCGCTGCTGGGCGAGGCCATCAGGCTCGACAAGGCGGCCTACGAGCCGACCCTGGTCGAAGCCCTGGTGCGCGTGGCCGAGCAGTACAACCAGGCCGGGCAGCTCCAGAAGTACATCGAGTATCTGACCATGGCCGTGGCCCACAGCCCTCAGACCGCCTCGCTGCACTTGAAGCTGGGAAACGCCTACGAGGAGGCCGGCAAACACGCCGACGCGGCCGCCCACTGGCAGCTCGTGCTCGACCTGGAGCCCGACCATCCGCGCCGGCTGGAGCTGGTCAACCAGATCGCCCGCGCCCGGGCGATGCGCCCCGGGCCGACGACCCGGCCGTCGTGATATGCCACGCCTGGTCGAGTCGCTCTGGAGAAGAAACCGGCATATGCCCTGCGGTACTGGGGATTGGCGTTGCTGACGTCACCGAAGATGGCGTTGTCGCTCTCCAGATGTGCTCGCAGGCTGTCCCACCGTGTGAGCGCACGAGTGGCGCCCGCCACGAGCTCAGGCAACTTGCTTGTGCGGGGCGCGGCGGCGAAGACCCAGCATCAGACCGGCCAGGGCCATGCTCAGCGCTGTGCCCGGCTCGGGGACCACGCTGAAAACGTGGAAGCCATACGACGCCAGAAGGTTCATTGCTTCGGCGTCCAGTCCGGCCGACAGGGCCGATCCGCCATAGTTGCCCAGCAGCAGACCCAGATCGGCGAAGTTGACCGCGCCGTCGTAGTTGAAGTCGCCGCTCGTCCAGCCTCCACTCTGGTTGTAGTTGCTCAGCAGCAACCCCAGATCGGCCAGACCGCTCGTCCCGTCCAGGTCGGCATCGCCCAGCCACGTGTACTTGACCAGCACCGAATCGGCGTCGTAGCTCTGTCCCGAGAGCATCCCGCCCAGCGACGCGGCCAGATTGGGATCGTTGCCCGCGGCATAGCCCAGGCCGTGCCGCCCCGCGAAGATCGCATCGCTGTAGATGCCGTTGCCATCCCACCCGCCGCCGTTGTAGCCCGAAACGATCAGCGCGCGGATGTCGGCCAGATTCGCCGTCCCGATCACCAGATCGTTGTCGGCCAGGTTCAACCGTGCCGCGCCGGCCATCGTGAGCGTCTCCACGCGGCTTGCCCCGACATTGCCGCCGTCTGGACGAATGATCACGCGGCCGTTGCCCTGAATGCTCAGCCAGTTCTGGCGGATGTGCGACGCCGTAAGGTCGGCCCCGCTCAATACAATCGTGTTGCCGGCGCCGCTGATGCCGCCGACCGACTGATTCGTGCCGCTCACTTTCACCGAAACCAGGCTGTTGTTGACGATGCTCACATGGTTGACGCCATCGCTCAGGGCCGATCGGCTGCCGGCCAGTTCCAGCGTGGCTCCGGGTCCCACCGTCAGCGTTGCCCCCGCCCCCACGCTCACGGCATCGGCACCGTCCAGCTCGTAGCGCAGCGTGCCGCCGACGACGCTGTCGGCCGCGGCCGCGTTCCAGGTCTGCGGTCCGGAAAGCACCAGCCGTCCCAGGCCCGTCTTGGTCATTGCGGCATGGTTAAAGCTGCCACTGAGCGTGAGGACCTCGGATTCGGCCAACACCTCGACGGTGCCGCCGGCGCTGGATGCGGGCGAGGAAATGGCGCCGTAGCCGCTGAGCTTGCCGCCGACCAGGTCAACGGATCCGGCGGTGATGGTCCCGCCGTAGAGGGTGAGCGTTCCGGTCGACCATGCGGTGATGCTGCCGCCGCCCGACAGAGTCGAGTTGGGAAGCACAAAAACATCGCCTGTGCCGGCGGGCCCGCCAGAATCGCCGCCGATGTAGAGTGATCCGCTCAGCGTCCACTGCGCGCCGATGCTGTCGGGAACGCCGATCTGAGCGATGCCCATGCCGCCCGGCGTCGTGCCCACCGTGCCGTTGGCGCTGCTCACGCTGCCGCCCTGCTGCACCAGCAGGCCGCCAAAGGCGCCGTAGCCAACGTGCAGCGTCTGGTTGATGTCGAACTGGCCGCCGAATGTGGCAAAATCCGGGTCGTCGCCGACGATGGCGGTCATCAGGGCCGGCGGATCGTTGGAACTGCGTCCGATGTACGCCGATCCGCCGCTCACCTGCACGTGTCCCCCGCCGGAGATGGCGAGGCTGGCCGCCCCGCCGTGGCCGACCTCCAGCTCATTGGCGATTTGCCAGAGCGAGGCGGCCCCCACGACCAAAGCCAGGCCCCGGCCCGTGCCGCCCAGACCATCGCCTCCGAGGCGAGCCGAGCCGCTGTGTACCGTTCCGCCCCCGATGATGCCCAGCGTGCCTTCGGACTGCGCTTCGACACCCAATTGCAGATGGCCGTTGACAGTGAGCTGGGCGCTGCCTCCCGTGACGGATATGTCGCCGACGGCGCCCGTCGACTTGCCCACCGTGGCCGATCCTAGAACCGCCCGGCCGTCGGCCTGTACTTTCAGCGAGCCGAAGCTCGATCCCGTGGAGGCGATCTCGGCCGCACCGCTGACCGTGAAAAGTGAGTTCTGGTCGAAGACCTCGACCGTTCCCGAACCGCCGTTGCCGTTGCCGATAATTGCCGAGGCCGCCGTCACCTCTCCGCCCAGGTCGACAAGCACGCTGCCGGTGCCACCATCGCCCACCCGCAACTGGTTGACGATGCTCCAGGTGGAGCCCAAGTGCTTGACGCGAACCGTGCCCGAGCCGCTACCAGTGCTGCCGGAAGTGCTTCCGCCGACGGCGGCACTGTTCGATTGCAGGGCGCCCATGTTCTGCACGTCGATCCGGCCAGTGCCGCTCAAGCCGACTTGGAGCAGTCCCCCGGCCGTCCAGCTTGAGCTGTCCACGATTGCCTCGCCCTTGCTGCCGCCATTCTGGCCGAGAACGGCCGGGCCGCCGATGACGGTTCCACCGGCCTCCAGATTCAGCAGCCCCTGGCCGCCCTGGCCGATTGTCAGTTGCGAAGCGCCCAGGTTCCAGCTCGCGCCGGGCAGCAGCACATCCACGGTGCCGGTGGAGCCGCTGTTCTGGGCGATGATGGCCGCGTTGGAAACCAGGGCCAGGTCGGTAAGCCTTAGCGTGGAGGTTCCCGCACCCGAGCCGATTACAACCGATGGATTGACCGCATCGGTGAGGTTGTAGGTGACCACCGCGGGGGAGGCGCTCATCAACACGCGGTCATTGGGTATCAGCAGCCTGGCGTTGCTGACGCTGGGGCCAAGCACGGTGCTGTCGAATTGCACGCTGTAGGGTCCAGCGCCGTTGTTGAAGATGGCGTTGTCGCCGGCGCCTGGAGGGTTGCCACCCGACCAGCGGGTGCCGTCGTGAAAGTTTCCGCTGACCGCGGCAAGCCATGACACATCTGCGGCCTGTGACGATGATGCCACAAGGCCAAGGCCGAATGCGCAAACAGCGCAGCGGAGGACCCTTCGCCGTCGACTCGAGCTAACCATAGATCGTACCCTTCCAGTCGGACCATTGCGGCGGCCGCAGGATCCCATAAGTCCTTTTAGGATAATTTCTTATGGTCATAAAGAGGCACTGCCGCCGCGGCAGCGGCCAAAGCGGCGGCCGCCAGCGACTTTCGCGGATGCGCTGTGGACTTCTGCCGCGCATCCGACGCTCAATCATGGCGCGTGGTTTGGGGCCAGTCAAGCACGAACTTGAAGCCCTCCGCCCGCCAGTCGATAATGCCCACATGCCTTGGCCTACTTCCGAGCCTGGCCGGCAGCCGCAACGGCGCCACGCGACGCGCGAGCCGCTCGATGCCCCGGCAAGTGTTTTCGCCGAGATGCAGCCGCACACCGCCGCCCACCAGGTGCGTGTCTTCAACATCTCCACGGCGGGCGTGGGCTACCACAGCAGCACCGCAGCCGCCGTAGGCTCCATCTGGCGAATCCAGATCGCCACCGACAAGCTGAACGTGAACAGCCGCCTGCGGGTCACCCGCTGCCACAAGCAGGGGGATGGCTACGACGTGGGCGGAGTGTTTCTGGAGAATTAGGCACTGTGCCGCGGCAGCACGCTGAGAACCCGCTGGCGGAGTTTGTGCGACGGCAGGCGACGACCTGCGACGGCGGGCGGCGTGATAGGCAGCGTGGCGCGGCCGATTCGTCTCCGCAATCTTAAATCTCTGGCGGAACAATACTTATGCCGTCGGGTTGAAACCACACTGGGGAAATGGTATAATGTCGGCCTTATGGCGACCCGAACAAAGGCAAAACGAACGGGCGCTGGCCGCGCCCAGCCCGCAAAGCTCTCGCCGGTGCGGCGGCCGCCACTTCAGCCCGGTGAGGCCCGACGGCGGGCACCGGTACCGGCAACAACCCCCTCGCCGGGCTCCAGCAGCTACGCCAAGGGCTTGCGGTTCCTATCCTCGCTGACCGACCACGAGCGGCTCCGCATCCTGCGGTACAACACCGTAAACTTCGACCTGGACCGCATGCGGACCCTCCTGCGCCGCCTGGGCAATCCCCAGGAGCACTTTAAGAGCGTTCACATCG
>Ga0308414_1001609_pt1 | contig 14784 bp, 9 predicted proteins | sample HotsprSampleOS50_FD_205667 | JGI IMG/M metagenome (GOLD analysis project Ga0308414, IMG submission 205667) | Hot spring phototrophic mat microbial communities from Octopus Spring, Yellowstone National Park, Wyoming, United States - 20090730_OS50 ... | reverse complement strand
CAGGTGGCGCGTAACGCGTCCAGTTCTTTGGCGGCGGCGGCAATGGCACCGACGCGCACGTCACCTTGCGGCTCCTGCCCCGGCGGGAAGGGCAACGGAAATGTCTCGAAACATGTTGTGGGAGTGTAGCGCGGTCTGCTCTCCAACTGCGTTCCCTGCGCCAGTGACCAGACTTCATGTATGCGCGTATGCAGCACGCCGAAAAAATAATCGTCGTCGCGGGCGAATGCGATGAGGGCGTTGTCAGGCACAACATCAGACGTATTCCAAACAAATATACGGTGTTTCGCGACGCGAACCGTGGCTACGTAGCGCGTCACGCTCTTGAGAGCTGCTTTAAGTTCAGGACGTGGGCACCAGTGGAGCCACCACTGGTCGCGCGATTTGTCTTGGGAGGTGCGGGCGCGTTCGGGTTTGACGACACGATTAATAATCTCAAATGGCTGCTGATAAGAGGCGGCTTGATCTAGAGAGCGGTTGCCGAAATCAATAATCCAAACACAGCGATTACGCCGGACAATATCAAGGCCGTTGATATATGGGACAATGACATCACTGTTCGGGCGGCCGGTGGGGTTTCCGCCGGCAGAGAGCAACGCACGCGCCGTTGCATCGTCAATGTCGAAGGAACCACGCTTGATGGAGCCCTGAAAGGCAATGTTGGCGCATTCGGGGAGGCGCCGCGCCTGTGTGATATCCACGCAGGATGTCAGGTTTGCATTGATTGTGTGGACTGGCGTGCCGTCGAGGATGCGCATGGTTTCTTCACCGTTGTCAAACCCAATCATGGAAACGTGAACGTTCGCGCCGTCAAGAATCCACGGGCGGTCGGCGACAGCGAAGAAAATGTCGCCGCTCTCTTTGATGCGTTTGAGGACATTGCGATTAGTGCCACCACGGATGCCTTGCGTGGCCAGCAAACCCGCGCGGCGGCAGCGGCCCTCTTCGATGTGTTTGCGCGCTTTTTCAAACCAGTAGCAACAGAGGTCCGGTTTTCCGCCCAGACGCTCTTCATAGACCTGTGCGAGGGCGTTGACGTAGTGCTGGCCTAGTTGTTGCGGCATCAGTCTGTTGCCCAGGAAGGGCGGATTGCCGACAATGTAGTCTACATCCGGCCATTCCGGCTCGCGCGGGGCGGCCGGATCGCTCATGTCCAAGATGGCATCCATGCGCAGGAAATTGGCCGCCATGGAGCGCAAAATGGGCTCCTGTGTCACGCCGAACCCGTTCAGCTTCGTCCACTGCAAATAGCCAATCCACACCGTCATTTGTGCCAGATCGAACGCATATGGGTCTATCTCGATGCCATACAGTTGCCACGGGCCGACGTGCGGCAGGTAGCCGCCGAACCCGTGTTCCATGGCAAAAAGAATGACTTCCTTTTCGAGGTCTTTGAGCTTTTGCAACGTGACATACAGGAAGTTGCCGGAGCCGCAGGCGGGATCGAGCACTTTCACGTGGGAGAGTTTGACAAGGAACTGATGGATGAGTGAATCGGCTTCGAGGCGTGCCTTTTTGAGTTTGGCCGGAGGGATGGGCTTGGCGGGGCGGGCGGGCGGGGCGCCGGGCGGGTTCTTCTCGCCGCATGCCAGGAGGGATTGCACGGTGGTTTTCAGCGCGTGCCATTCGCGCCGCAAGGGCAGGACGACGACGGGCTCGACGATCGTTTCGATGTCTTCGCGCGAGGTGTATTCGGCGCCGAGCTGCGAGCGTTTGGCCGGGTCCATGCCGCGCACGAAGAGCGTCCCGAAGATGGAGGGATCAATGGCGCTCCAGTCAAGCTCGCAGACGGCGTAAATGCGGCCAATCTCTTCGCGCGTGAGCGGGAGGACGGAGGCATCGGCGAAGAGACTGCCATTGAAATGACGGACGACGGCGGCGCCGAAATCGCCGCCGTGCTCCATGGCATGGAAGAGCTGGGTGAGAACTTTGGCGAAGCGTTCCGGCTCTTTGCGGGTGTTTTTGACAATATCGGAGAAGAGATTGGCGGGCAGAAGGTCAATGTCTTCGGCGAACAGACAGAAGACGACGCGGTCGAGAAACATGGCGACGTGATGGGGATCGAGGCCGCGCGCGCGGAGGATATGGGCGAGCTCGGCGATTTGCGAGGCCGCACTAGTGGTGATGCCCGCGCTGGTGAGCCCCGGCTTGAGCTTGAGGGGGTCGAAAAACATGGCGTGCAGGGCGGCGAGGGACTCGGGGCTGGCGATGTCGGCCAGCGAGATCTGGATGGTGCGGGTGGGTGTGGCGGTGAAGTTGGTGCGGATGACGATGCGATCCATGTCGCAGGTGACGAGCAGGGGCGGGTTTTCGAGGTCTTCGCGGTATTGGAGGAGCTGGGTATAGGCGGCGTCGAGGTCCTTGTGCTTGCCTTTGTACTCGATGGCGAAGAAGCCGCGTTTCCAGACATCGGCCCAGCCATCGCCGCCGGCAGCTTTGGCGGCGCCGCGCTCGAACGTGAAGGAGTCACCGGCAGGGTCGGCTTCGGCGGGGGTGGGATGTCCGGCCAGGGCGCACAAGTCGAGAAAATGCTGCTGGGCGGCGGAGCGCTCAGTCAACTCTGCCGCGCGCCACTTGTGGATGAAATCGAGCGGATTCATGGCGAGAGTATAGCAAAAGGGCAGGGTGAAGGCAAGGGTGATTGTGCTCCTAGATCCGGCGACTAGGGAGGGCCGCCGGCCCCGGCGGCCTTATGCGCTGTAGCCGCGATGGGTCATCGCGGCTCCGCGGCCGCTGCCCCTCCAATTCCCGCGACCGAATCCGCAGGGAGGGCCGCCGGCCCCGGCGGCCTGATGCCTGCAGGGCACAAGGGCAACGAGGCCGTTGCCCCTCCCATCATTGGTATGGAAATCATTACGGAGGGCCGCCGGCCCGGCGGCCTTATGCGCGCGGGGCACAAGGGCAGCGAGGCCGTTGCCCCTCCACGCCCATGTCGCTAGCCGCCGGATCTGGGGTGCGCGGCGTGCTTTTGTTTTCTGTGTGAAAATGCTATACTAGGCATGCTGGCGTTCGCGAGTTCCGCGCAGTGTGCGCAGACGCAATGAGCAGCATCACACAACACAAGGATGAGACGTATGAAAAACGTATTCGCGCTGCTGTGCAGCGTGGCGCTGGCGGCGGGCCTGCAGGCGGCGGAATTGAACGAAGCAACTGAAGCGGCGCCGGCGGTGGCGAAGGAAGCAGCCGCGCCCGACACGGCCGAGCCGGCGGGCGTTGACATGAGCAAAGTCAGCTATGCCATCGGATTCAAGACCGGCCAAGGCATGAAACAGCAAGGGCTGGAACTCGTCAAGGAAGAGTATCTCAAAGGATTTGCCGACGGCCAGGCCGACAAGGAGTCAGCCATTGCCGAAGAGGAGATGGAACAACTGCTGCAGGCCTTTCAAATGGAGATGATGATGAAGATGCAGGCCAAGCGGCAGGCAGCCAGCGCGCAGAATATGGCGGACGGCAAAAAGTTTCTTGAAGAGAACGCGAAACAGGAAGGCTGGAAGACGACGAAAAGCGGCCTGCAGTACAAAGTCATTACGGAAGGCAAAGGCGCCAAGCCCAAAGCCACGGACACCGTCGAAGTGCACTATCGTGGCACGCTGATTGACGGCAAGGAATTTGACAGTTCATACAAGCGCGGCGAGCCGGCGACGTTCCCGGTTAATGGCGTGATCAAGGGCTGGACGGAAGCGTTGCAGATGATGCCGGTGGGCTCGAAGTGGCAGATTGTGCTGCCGCCGGAGCTGGCGTATGGCGAGCGGGGCGCGGGGCAGGACATCGGGCCGAACGCGGTGCTACGCTTTGAGGTAGAGTTGTTGGATATCAAGGGGATGAAGTCGGAGTGACGCATTCCGAAGTCAGACATCAATAGTGCATCGCACATTGGCTTGAGGCAAACGTGCGAGGGTGGCGGGAAGTTTAGCGGCGGCACGGCCAGCACGCCGATGGAACGATTGCCGAAGGCCAGCAGATGTTCGGCAGCGAGCTGCCCGCCGTGGACATTGTCGGCATTCACGCGGCAGGCGCCGGGCACGGGTGCGCTGCTCAAGAGGACCAGCGGCGTGGCGCCCGCCTGCTGCACCAGCGCCTGCGCGTCGCTAAACCCCGCCACGATGATGCCGCCCATGCCCATTCCGTCAAACGCCGCGCAGGTTGCTTCCCCTGCGCGCATGACATGCACTTTGACGCCATAGCCTGCATCGGGTGCGGCGGTGACGACGCAAAACACGACGTGCGCATAGTATTCACTGCTGGCGAAATGCGGGCTGGCGGGCAGCACGAGCACAAAGGTGCGCCCGCTGCCGCTGCGCAGCGCCCGCGCAAACTGATTCACGCGATCGCCGCAGGAGCGTGCCACGCGTTCGATGCGCGCACGGGTGGCCGCCTTGACATGCGCCGCCGTGGCTGGATTCAGCGCGCGCGACACCGTGATCATCGCCACGCCCGCCCGCCGCGCGATATCCCGCGCCGCTGAACGTCTCATCACCACGCTGTTCGGCAAGAAGATTCTGGTGACGGATCACCACACGTGGGATTCGCGCGAGATTGTTGAGGCGTATCACGCACAGTACCGCATCGAGGACATCTTCCGGCTGACCAAGGATGGCGGAGGCGTGGCATGGGTTGCGCAATTTCACTGGACGAACCAGCACATTCGTGCGCCTGCGTTTTACTGCATGCTGGCATTGCTGTTGCGCGGCGTGCTGCTGCGCACGCTGCGCGCGGCCGGGTATACCATGCCCGCAGAAACGGCGCTGGCACATCGGGAGGGCATCGCAGGAGTGGCGCGTGTGTATCCTGACAGCCAGGCGCTGCTGACCACGAACACGGTGACACCGGTGCAACGCGCGCGGTATGAGCTGTTCCATCTCGAGCGCTGGATCGCGCCGCAGTTACATACAACAGACGGATTCCCCGGAAAGTCCGCTGAATACAGGGCAAGCGGCTGTTTCAGCGAAGATAACTTGTAAAGCCGGGCTAGGGAGCGGATGTGGGGCATGGAATGAAATTGACACAGAACAGGTTTCGTGGTATAGTAGTAATGTGGAACGATGTTTAGAGAAAATGTTGCTGGTCACGTTGGCATGTGTAGGAGCGGCGCACAATGGCCACGTACACGCAGGCACGCGCCTGCCGGTGCCAACGAACACCATTACCGTACTGTCCTATTGGCCTGAAAGTGGGGTGGAAGTGCAGGTGTCGCGGCCTGATATTTTTGGCCTCCGTTCGGGTTGGACACCGTTTGAGCGGCTGTACCCTGCGCGCGGGCCGGTGCTGCTCAGGGCGCCGGAAGCGGCCGGCGGTTGTTCATTTCATCACTGGGAAATTGCCAAAGACAAGTACTTGCGCACGCGCACGGTGCGCATCGTGCCATCACGGGATATGCAGGCCAGCGTGTTTTTTCTGCGCGCCGAGGGCGCGGCGTCGTTTACCTACCGCGGAACGCGCCGGCGTGATACGGTGATTGCTATAGGCTTTGATCCGCCCTTATCGAATCTGTTTGCCAGCGGCAAGACGCTCGGGTTTGGTATTCGCGGGCTTGGCACTGACCGCACGCCGCTGCACGGGCCGTTTGCGCTGGAATCGCACGGTAATGGTGCGTTATGGATGTATAATGGCTCCAAGGAACGCACGGCGATTATTCGCTGTTATCCGTCGTATGATTGGGTGGTGTATATAGCCTATACGAACTTGCCGCACGAATTCGAGTTGTACACGTGGATGCCAGACCCGACGGCATGCTCAGCGGCAGCGCTGCACCAGCAGCAGCAGAAAGAGGGGTGCACCCAGGCAGGCAGTGATGATCCCCACGGGAATCTCTGTGGGCGCGATCACCGTGCGCGCTCCCATGTCACACAGTACCAAAACGGCCCCGCCCAGCAACGCTGACGCCGGTATGACGATGCGTTGATCGGGGCCCGAGAGCAGCCGCACGGCGTGGGGCATGATCAAACCTATAAAGCCGATTGGCCCTGCGACTGCAACCGCGCCGGCGGTAAGCAGCACGCCGCCAAAGAATGTGCCTGCAACCACTGCGCGCACGCTGACACCGCGCGCACCGGCCACTTCTTCGCCGAAGGACAACTGATTGAGCGCATGCATACGCAGCACCACCAGCAGCGCCCCCGCCGCCAGGAGCGGCAGCATGCCCAGCACATCCCCATAACCAACCGTAATCAACCCGCCCATCAGCCAGCGGTCAACTGCCACCAAGTGCTGTGGATCAGCAATGAAGCGCACAAGCAAGAGTGCCGAGCCGCAGAATAAGTTGAGAGCGACGCCGCTGAGCAACAGCATGTTGGTGGAACCGCTGCGCAGGCGGCGCGCCAGGGCAAAGATGCCCAGCGCGGCAACGGCGCTGCCCACCAGGGCGAAGAGTTGCGTGGCGCGCAGCGGGCCAAGGCCGGCGGCAAGCCCGGGCACGACGAGTGAGAGCGCCGCCGCCAGCGCGCCGGCACTGGCAACGCCCAAGGTGTACGGCGTGGCCAATGGATTGCGCAAAAGCACCTGAAACGCCGCGCCAGCCATGCCAAGCGCCATGCCCACGACGATGCCAAGCAGCACGCGCGGCACGCGCTGCTGTGCGAAAATCAGCCAGGCGCTGCTCCCGCCGCCTTCTCGCCACGCCGCCCATACCTCACGCCATGACAGTGGCGTGGCGCCGAACCACGGGGCGATGGCGGCCACGATGATAAGCGCGGCCGTGTACCACGCCATGATGCGCAGCCAGCGCGCGCGTGTCAGCGGCTGTACGCTCATGCCGGCACCACAACTGGCGCAGGTGAACCGGGCAGGGCTGCCACGCGCACGTGTGCGCCGTAGACGCGCTGAATAAGCGCTTCGGTAATCACGTCGGCCGGCGCGCCCTGCTGCACGATGGAACCATGCGCCAGGAGCACGAGCTCATCACAAAAGTGCGCCGCGAGCGACAGATCATGTGTGGCCAGCAGCACGGTGATGCCCGCGGCGGTGCACGCGCGCAAGATATGATAGAGTGCGATTTGATGATGAATGTCGAGTGCGGTGGCGGGCTCATCCAGCAGGAGCAAGCGCGGCTCTTGGGCCAGCACGGCGGCGAGATGGACGCGCTGGCGTTCGCCGCCGGAAAGCTCGCTGAGCCGCCGCGCGCGCAGCGCGGTCAGTTCGGTCTGCTCCATGCAACGCTCCACAACCGCACGGTCGCGCGGGCCAAGGAAGCCCATGACGGCCGTGTGCGGGTAGCGGCCAAAGGCGACTGTCTCTTCCACGGTAAAGTCAAATTGTGCCGTGACAGACTGCGGCAGATAGGCTACGCAGCGCGCCCATTCGCGCGGCGCATACGCGGCTGCCGGGCGGCCAAACACTTGCACACTGCCGTGCGCGCGGAGATGTCGTGCGCAGAGCGCCAGCAACGTGCTTTTGCCCGAGCCGTTCGGCCCAATCAAGCCCGTCATGCATGTGCCGCGCACATCCAGTGCCAGCGGACCAAGCTGCCACGCGCTGCGCGGATAGACATAGGCGGCGTCGCGAAGCTGTATCACTATGTCATCCGCGGCCGTATGCATGTGATTGTTGTGCAGACAGTGTGGCCCGGCATACATACTGTATGCGTGATGTGCTCCCTCGTGCTGGGCACCCGCAGTGAAAAGGCCGGCGCCAAAGATGGTGTAAGGTACTCACACAAACCCACTACTCATGGCGGCACCGGCTGGCCGCCAGGCTTAACGGCTGCGCGCGCGGCGTTCGGTCTTCTCGCGCTCGACGTATTGCCGCCGGTAGTACTCCCAGTATTCGCCGCTCTTGAGTTTCTCCCACCACCAGCGGTTGTTGACATACCAATCAACCGTTTCGCGCAAGCCCGTTTCAAACGCCACCTGCGGCTGCCAGCCTAAGTGCTTGATCTTGCCAGATGACAAGGAATAGCGCCGGTCGTGGCCTTCGCGGTCCTTGACGTACTGCTTCAGCGACGCGGGCTTTTGAAGGTGGTCAAAAATAATGTCCACCACCTCGATATTTTCGCGTTCGTTGCCGCCGCCGATGTTGTACACTTCGCCATTCACACCCCGCTCAATCACCACGTCAATCGCGCGGCAATGATCCATCACGTGCAGCCAGTCGCGCACGTTGCGGCCATCGCCGTAAATCGGCACGGGCTTGTCTTCCAGCAAGTTGGTAACAAACAACGGAATGAGTTTTTCGGGATACTGATACGGGCCGTAATTGTTGGAGGCGCGCGTCACGCACACGGGCAGGCCGTACGAGGCAAAAAACGAATATGCCAGGCGGTCGGCGCCCGCTTTGGTGGCGGAATAGGGATTGCGCGGCAGCAATTCATCTGTCTCTAACGACGAGCGGCCGGGCTCGATCGAGCCATACACTTCGTCAGTGGAGATTTGGATGAATTTTTTGATACCGTGCGTGCGTGCCGCTTCCAGGAGCACATACGAGCCGTTGATGTTGGTGCGGAGAAATTCTGTGGGGTCACCGATCGAGCGGTCTACATGCGTTTCGGCGGCAAAATTAACTACAATGTCAATCCCATCCTTGAACAGCTGATTGACCAGTTCGGCATCGGCAATATCGCCGTGCACAAAACGATGGCGCGTATCATCGGCAAGGTCTTTCAGGTTGTCCAAGTTGCCGGCGTAGGTCAGCTTGTCAAGATTGATAACGCGGCATTGAGGATGCTTCTGCAGCACATAATGTACAAAATTCGAGCCAATGAAGCCCGCGCCGCCAGTAACGAGATATGTGCGTTGATCAGACATGTGTGCCGTGCCTGTGCTGATTATTTTGTGCGATGCGCAACGCGCTTAAACACCTTCTCCCAGAACAGCACCACCGGGCTGGCAATAAACACGGATGAGTACGTGCCCACAGCAATGCCAACCAGCAGCGCAAAGGCAAAGTCGTTGATGACTTCGCCGCCGAAGATGAACTGCGCGAGCACCACCACCAGCGTCGTCCCGGCCGTCAGCACCGTGCGCGACAACGTTTGGTTGACCGCCAAATTGATGGTGTCTTCCATGGGCATGCCCTTGTTGAGCCGGCGGCCTTCGCGGATCCGGTCGAACACCACGATCGTGTCATTGACGGAATACCCGACGATGGTGAGGAGCGCGGCGATCACGGTGAGGGAGATTTGCCGCCCGGTTATGGCAAACAATGCCAACGTCACCAGCACATCATGCGCCAGCGCCACCATCGCACCCAAGCCGTATTGAAATTCAAACCGCCACGAGAGATACGCCACCATCACGGCCAGCGACGCGAGCATCGCCCAGAACGCCTTGGTGACCAGCTCGCCGCCGATGGCCGGGCCGATGCGGTCTTCTTCGGTTACCTCAAACGGCTGGCCGGGCAGATGTTGCTTCAGCGCCTCAATCGCCGTGGCGCTGGTGTTGAAGGCGCTGCGGATCAGCACTTCATTGCCTTCATCCACGGCTTGAATGGTACTGTCGCCCATGCCGACTTTGGCCAGTGCGGCGCGAATGTCCGCCACGCGCGCCGGCGCTTGGAATTTCAGCCGCAGCACGTCGCCGCCGGTCAGTTCGATGCCTTTGATGGGTTTCTCCAGCAGCGATTCGCCCAGCTGCACTTTGCCGGCGGCCAGCGCTTTGTTTTGATTGACATAGCGGATAGCAAACACACTCATGCCGGCAACAATAACGAGCAACGACAGCGCTATGCAGACATGGCGGGCTTTGAGCACGTTCAGATTCGGGCGCGCAAACAGCTGGAACATGCGCAGGGTGGTGAACCGTTCGCTGGCGGCGATCAGATCAAAAATATAGCGGCACACAAACACTGCCGTGAACAAGTTGGCCAGCAGGCCGATCATCAGCGTCAAGCCGAAGCCGCGGATCGGGCCGGTGCCGAGAAAGTACAGAATCAGCGCCGTGGCGATGGTGGTCAAGTTCGAATCCACGATGGTAATCCACGCGCGGCCGAAGCCGTCTTTGATGGCGCGGCGCAGGTCTTTGGCGGCCGCTAATTCCTCGCGGATGCGCTCGAAGATCAGCACATTGGCGTCCACCGCCATACCGACGGTCAAAATGATACCAGCGATGCCGGGCAACGTCAGCGTGGCGCGGAAGAAGGCCAGCACGGCCAGCAGAATCAGCATGTTCAGGAACAGCGCGAAATCCGCCAGCAGGCCCGCCAGCAGATAGTAGCAGGCCATGAACACAATCACGATGCCCGCGCCGACCAAGCCGGAGATCACACCACGGCGGATGGAGTCGGCGCCCAGGCTGGCGCCGACCGTGCGGTTCTGCACGACTTCCAGCTTGGCGGGCAGGGCGCCGCTGCGCAGCACCAGCGCCAAGTCGGCCGCTTCCCGTTCCGTGAAGCGCCCGCGGATGATCGCATTGTTGCTCGGAATGTATTCGAGCAGCAAGGGCGAGGAATACACCACGTCATCGAGCACGATGGCAAGGCGTGAGACTTGGCTGTTGTTCTTGTAGAGGTTGGCGGCCTTGCGCGACGTGGTTTTGAGACGCTGGCCGCCGCGCGTGTCTAATGACAGCGAAACAATCCGGTTCTGCGCCGTGTCCTGCACCGTCACTTGTGCATCCGTCAGCGACATGCCGTCAATGGCGACATCGCGCTCGACGAGGAGAAATTCGCGGAAGATGCCGCGGCCTTCTTCCGGCACGGGGCGCCCCAGCATGAGCACGTAATTGGCCGGCACGCGGCTGAGCACATTGCTGTCGCTGAGCAGGATTTTGAAAAACTCCGTGTCAGCGTCGTTGATTTTGTACGTCATGTACTGCACACCTTCCTCGGTGGTGCCCGGTTCGATGTGCAGTTTATCCTTGATGCGCTTGTAGCGGTCAATGCTGTCTATCACGCGCTTGGTCAGGGCATCGCTGGCCGTCAGGCGGAATTCCAGCTTGGCTGTTTGCTTCATGAGGCGCAGGACGCGGTCGGGGTCTTTTTCGCCGGGGAGCTGCACGATGACGCGGGCGGGCTCCTGCACTTGGATGCTGGGCTCGGTCAGGCCCAGTTCGTTGATGCGGTTTTCGACCACGCGGCGCGCCTGTTCGAGGGCGCGGCGTTTGGTTTCTTCCACAAAGATGGAGCGCAGGCGCACGGTAAACTCCGGCGCGCGCGCCTCGTCGGGCATTACCAGGCGGTTCATGTAATCGCCGTCGGCGCGGATGATTTTCAAAGCCTGCTCGGCCAGCGCCTGGTTGGTAAAGCTCAGCTGAATCTGGTCAGCGGCGATATCCGTGATGCGCACAAACGCGACATTTTTGTCTGTCAGCGTATCCTTGAGCAATTCACGGATATTCTGGTTTTGCACGCGCACGGCGTCGTCGAGCTGCACTTCGAGGACGACGAACAAGCCGCCCTGCAAATCCAAGCCTAAATTGAGCACGCGGTCGCGGTCGCCCTGCCACCATTTTTTCAGGCTGAAGGCCAGGCGCGCGCCAAAGCCGGCGTCGCTGAGCTTCATCTGTTCTTCCTTCCACGCGCCGAGCTCCTGCGCGCGCGGGTTGCCGGCCAGGCGCTCGCGTTCCGCCGGCGTGTACAGCGACCAGCGTATCGTCGGATACACCAGATACGCGCACACCAGCACACAGGCCAGAATCAACAGCCCCTTGATCCGCATTTGTTGTGTCATGCCAAGCTACCTTGCTGCGGTTAAACGCGGCTTATTGCGCCGCCGCTCCCGGTTGTTCGCCGGCGCGTTCAATCACATTCGCAATGGCCGCCTTGGACAGCTCGATGCGCGTATGATCATCAATTTGCAGCCGGATCGTGTCGTCTTTGACTTGCTTCACCACGCCATAGATGCCGCCGGTGGTCACAATGCGGTCCCCAACAGTCACTCGCCGCAGCATTTCTTCCTTTTCCTTGCGCCGCCGTTGTTCCGGGCGGATCATGAAAAAGTACATTGCCACCATGAACAGGGCAAAAATGAACAGCATGTGCATCGGGTTGCCTTGGCCCTCGCCTTGCGGCGCGCCCATGGCATGCGCCTGCTGTGCCACCAGCACCAGGACGCCTGTTCCCGCGATCAATCGTTTCATCTGCGATCCTTGTGTCTCCGCAGTTACTTTGTCAGCCCCAGCCAGCCCTGCACCACGGGCGCGACTTTCAAGAACACCGGCGTGAATACAACAGCCACCATACTCATCAATTTTACCAAAATGTTCAGCGACGGGCCCGACGTGTCTTTGCACGGATCACCCACCGTGTCGCCAATCACTGCCGCGCCATGCACAGGGTTTTTGCTGCCGTCGGGCAGTTTCTTGCCGCCGTAGTTGCCTTTTTCAATGAATTTCTTGGCGTTGTCCCATGCGCCGCCCGCGTTGTTCAACAAACACGCAAACGCAAAGCCCGTCGTGAGCGCGCCAGCCAGCAGCCCCAACACGCCCGGCACGCCCAGCACACAGCCTGTCACTAACGGCACCAAAATCGCCATCAGCGACGGTACCAGCATCTCACGCTGCGCCCCCGCGGTCGAAATGGCCACGCACTGCGCATAGTCCGGCTTGTCCGTGCCGGCCATGATGCCCGGTTTTTCCTTGAACTGCCGGCGCACCTCATTCACCATGGAGCCTGCCGCGCGCCCCACGGCCTTCATGGTCATCGCGCAGAACACCAGCACCATCATCGCTCCAATGAACAGCCCGCACAACAACAGCGGGTTCATTAGGTTAATGTCATAGACGCGCACAAAATCAGCAATCGTGGCCTTGGCCGCCAGCACGGCCTGGCCCGCGGCCGCCACGGCTTCATTGTCCGTAAAGCCGTCAAAACTATTACCTTCCGCGGCGCGGGCATAGCGTGTTACCCAAATTTTGATTTCTTCCAAGCAGGCCGCCAGCAGCGCCATGGCCGTCAGCGCGGCTGAGCCGATGGCAAAGCCCTTGCCCGTGGCGGCTGTGGTGTTGCCCAGCGCATCCAGCGCGTCGGTGCGATGGCGCACTTCAGCGGGCAGGCCGCTCATTTCCGCGTTGCCGCCCGCATTGTCAGCAATCGGCCCATACGCATCTGTGGCCAGCGTGATGCCTAGCGTTGCCAGCATGCCCACCGCCGCGAACCCTACACCGTACAGTCCAAGCGCCATATCGCCGAAGCCGCCCGCAAACCCAAACGCACACAGGATCGCCACCACAATAATCACAACCGGAAAGCCGCTGGACATCATGCCCACCGCCAGGCCGTCAATGATCACTGTGGCCGGCCCCATCGGCGCCTGCGCCGCTATGCCTTTTGTCGGCGCGTATTCATCCGACGTGTAGTATTCTGTTGACTGGCCTATCAGCACCCCCGCCATCAAGCCCGCCGCCACGGCCAGAAAAATGCTCCAGCCCAAGCCGAGCACCTGGCACAACACGGCCACCGCGATGAAAATCAGTACCGAGCTTCCCAAGGTTCCCGTCAACAGCGCGCGCAGCAAGTTGCGTTGTGTCGCCCCCTCCTTGCAGCGCACCATGTACACGCCCACAATTGAAAGCAGAATGCCAACCCCTGCCACAATCATTGGCGCCAGCACATACTTGAGCGGCGCTACGTCATTGCGCAGCCCCAACGCCGCGCCCAGCGCCGCCGTGGCCAAAATCGAACCGCAGTATGATTCATACAAATCCGCGCCCATGCCGGCCACATCGCCGACATTGTCACCCACGTTGTCGGCAATCGTCGCCGGGTTGCGCGGATCGTCTTCCGGAATGCCAGCCTCTACTTTGCCTACCAAATCTGCGCCCACATCAGCCGCCTTGGTGTAAATGCCGCCGCCCACGCGCGCAAACAGCGCTTGTGTGGAGGCGCCCATCCCAAACGTGATCATTGTGGTGGTGATTTCCACCAGCTTGTGATGTTCCGCAACGGCCGTCAGCGCGCCGTTCACCACGCCGGCCGGGTCGGCATGCACCAATGTCAACCCCAAAAATCTAAGCCCATTCTGAATATGCTCGGGGGTAAAAATAAACCGGTCTAGCACATAGTACCACGCCGCGATGTCCAGCAAGCCAAACCCGACCACGACCAAGCCCATCACCGCGCCGGAACGAAAGGCGATCTGCAGCCCGCGGTTCAAACTTTCCGATGCGCCCTGCGCCGTGCGCGAGCTGGCGTTGGTTGCGGTCTTCATCCCCAAATAGCCGCACAGCCCGGAAAAACACCCGCCCGTCAAAAATGCCACCGGCACAAACGGATTCTGTATGCCCAGATAGGCCAGCACCGCCAGAATGGCGACTAGCACCGCAAAGACAATCCCCACTACTTTGTATTGCCGCAACAAGTAGGCCATGGCGCCTTCGCGCACGTACTGCGCAATGGTCTGCATGGTCTGATTGCCAGGGTTGGCCGCCATCATCTGGCGGTAGAAGACAAAGGCAAATACCAGGGCCGTAACTGCACCAATCGGCGCAATCCACCAATACAACGTAACGGCCTGAGCATCCGCCGCCCACACCGGCGCGGCGCACGCCGCAACTGCCAAAAGAACCCATGCCGTGGCTCGTTTCATGCACAACTCCGTTGCTGTTAAACACCGCGCGCATGCAGCGCCACACTGCGTGCACACCGCGTTCTGATAGTAAACGGGCAAAATTATACCATTTACCCCTTGGATTGTCAAAGCGCGTGCGGTTTTGCGCCCCTTGGCTGGCCTTGACGTGTGCGCCGCGCTCTGAAGCCGCGTCAGTAACGTGCCGCGGTTCGATATTTGTCATTGGTCATTACTTCTGACTTCGTACTTCTTCATTCTCTATTCCAACTTCCCCTTGGCGTCTTGGAGCCTTGGTGGTTCTCTCCCCCAACTCGTAACTCGTAAATCGTAAATCGTAAATCGTAAAT
>Ga0308414_1001606_pt1 | contig 14813 bp, 11 predicted proteins | sample HotsprSampleOS50_FD_205667 | JGI IMG/M metagenome (GOLD analysis project Ga0308414, IMG submission 205667) | Hot spring phototrophic mat microbial communities from Octopus Spring, Yellowstone National Park, Wyoming, United States - 20090730_OS50 ... | reverse complement strand
CTGTTTATCTGTAAACTCATACTTTAACTGCTCAACTTTTTTAGTTAATTCTTTCATCCCTGCAACCTATTATTTTTATTAAAATTACAAAAAATCAAATTTTTCTAATGCATATTTCGGGATAAAAAAATTACTTTTTAGGCAGCCCCCAAAAAAATTAGAATCAGGGACAAGCTTTAGCCACATAAATATATTTATTTTGGACAAATGTGTTAATTATAATAAGATTACGAGTGGTAAATCTATTTTAGAAGTTTTTGTTGTAATACTGAAAAGTAAAGTTTGCTTAAAAAAGCTGTAACTTCTGATAAATTTTATTAAACAATTTTAGGTGCATTTTTTAAAAATTTAATTTGCCTGAAATTATTTTGTTTCATAGTTTAGATTCCACAATTAAAGAAAACTAACTAACTGATTCAACAAAAATTTAAACTAAATTACAAAACCTCAGGAGAGTTTAATGAAAATTTTTAGAAAGTTTACTTCAGAGGGGAAAGATCCTTTTTCATATTTTAATTTCGTCAAACGCACATCAGAAATACGTAATCAAGATGGCTCAATTGTTTTCAAGATGGATGATGTTTCAGTACCTGAACAATGGTCGCAAGTTGCTACTGATATAATTGCTCAAAAATATTTTAGAAGAGCTGGTGTACCAAAGTTACTAAAGAAAGTTAAAGAAAAAGGCATTCCTAACTGGCTTCAGGCATCAACAGCAGATACTGAAAGATTGCAGGAACTACCTGAACACGATCGCTATACTTCAGAAAAAGATAGCCGACAAGTTTTTCACCGACTCGCAGGAACCTGGACTTATTGGGGTTGGAAAGCAAAGTATTTTGATACAGAAGAAGATGCAAAAGCTTTTTATGATGAATTAGTTTTTATGCTCGCTAATCAAATGGCTTCTCCAAACAGCCCTCAATGGTTTAATACAGGATTGAATTGGGCTTATGGAATTACTGGTCCTTCTCAGGGACATTACTACGTTGATTTTGAAACCGGTGAATTAACAAAATCATCAGATGCTTACACTCATCCTCAACCACACGCTTGTTTTATTCAATCAATAAATGATGATTTGGTAAATGAAGGCGGTATTATGGACCTTTGGGTTCGTGAAGCAAGATTATTTAAATATGGTTCTGGTACTGGTTCAAACTTCTCAGATTTAAGAGGAAATAACGAACCATTAAGTGGTGGAGGAAAATCCTCAGGTCTTATGTCATTCCTTCGGATTGGTGACCGTTCTGCTGGTGCAATTAAATCTGGTGGAACTACAAGACGTGCCGCAAAAATGGTTACCTTAGATTTAGATCATCCTGACATTGAAGAATATATAAATTGGAAAGTTGTTGAAGAACAAAAAGTTGTTTCTCTTGTTGCTGGTTCCAAATTATGTAATTATCACTTGAATGCTATTATGAAAGCTTGCTACGATGAACATCCCGAAAATGATAGATTCAATAAACACATTAATAAAAAATTAAAACACGCAATATTGGAAGCCAGGAAAGCTCAAATCCCTCAAAATTATATTGATAGAGTTATTCAACTTGCTAAAATGGGCTTCAGATCAATTGAATTTCCGATATACGATACTGACTGGACTTCAGAAGCTTATGCGACAGTATCAGGTCAAAATTCTAATAACTCGGTGCGTGTTACAAATGAATTTATGCAGGCAGTATTAAATGATGGCGATTGGAATTTATATTGGAGAACTGAAAAACGAAAAGCAAAAAGAGAAAATCGAAAACCCAAACCTTGCAAAACTCTTAAAGCACGCGACCTTTGGGATCAAATTTCTTATGCTGCTTGGGCATCAGCTGATCCAGGAATACAATTTCACGATACAATAAATGAATGGCATACCTGTCCGGCAGGTGGAGAAATCAGGGCTTCCAATCCTTGCAGTGAATATATGTTTTTGGATGATACAGCTTGCAACCTTGCTTCTTTAAATCTCGCAAAATTTTACGATTTAAAAACACAAAAATTTAATATAGAAGAATTCAGACACGCTTCAAGATTATGGACCATTGTTTTAGAAATAAGCGTTTTGATGGCTCAATTTCCAAGTAAAGAAATTGCTAAATTAAGTTATGAGTATCGGACATTAGGATTAGGTTACGCTAATTTAGGAACATTGCTAATGATTCAGGGAATTCCTTATGATAGCAATGAAGGTTTTGCAATTTGCGGTGCTGTCAGCGCTATTATGCATATGGTTGCTTATGCTACCTCCGCAGAGATAGCAAAAGAAGTAGGTCCTTTTGCAAGGTACGAAGAGAATAAAGAAAATATGTTAAGAGTTCTTAGAAATCACAGAAGAGCAGCTTACAATGTACCAATTGAAGAATACGAAGGATTAAGTATATATCCAGTAGGAATTAATCCTAAATATTGTCCTTCAGATTTATTAAGAGCAGCCAGAGAAGATGCTGATAAAGCTGTTGAGTTAGGAGAACTTTATGGTTACAGAAACGCTCAAGTTACGGCAATTGCTCCAACAGGAACAATTGGTTTGTTAATGGATTGTGATACAACCGGAATCGAACCTGATTTTGCTTTAGTTAAATTTAAGAAATTAGCAGGTGGAGGATATTTTAAAATTATCAATCAATCAATTCCTCCGGCTTTAGAAAGACTTGGTTATAATAAAGATCAGATTAATGAAATTATTAAATATGCTAAAGGGTCAAGTTCACTTGAGGGCTGTCCTTATATTAACCCCCAATCATTAAAAGCAAAAGGTTTTACTGATGAAGCTATTGCAAAAATTGAAAAAGCTTTACCTTCATTATTTGATATTTCTTTTGCTTTCAGTCATTTCATTCTTGGAAAAGAATTCTTAACTAAAAAATTGGGATTTAGTGAAGAAGAAATTAGTTCTTATGATTTTGATCTACTTCAAAGGCTGGGGTTCTCCAAGCAGGAAATAGCAACTGCTAATGATTACATTTCAGGCACAATGACAGTTGAAGGAGCTCCGTTTTTACAGCATGAACACTATCCGGTTTTCGACTGTGCAAATAAATGTGGGAAAAAGGGTACAAGGTTTATAAAGCCACAAGCACATATTAAAATGATGGCAGCAGCTCAACCATTTGTGTCCGGTGCTATCTCTAAAACAATAAATATTCCGAATAGTGCTACAGTTGAAGATATTAAAGAAGCTTATTTACTTTCTTGGAAACTGGGAACAAAAGCAAATGCTGTTTATAGAGATGGTTCAAAACTTTCTCAACCTTTAAGCTCATTAACCGAAGAAGAAGCAGAAGCAATTATTGAGGATAAAGAAAAGAATGATATTGTAAAGATCGCTGAAAAAATAATTCACAGATATATCGCAAAACGAAGAAGACTTCCAGACAGAAGAACAGGTTACACTCAAAAAGCAAAAATAAACGGTCAATCAGTTTATATCAGAACAGGGGAATATGAAAACGGACAGATTGGAGAAATCTTTATTGATATGCACAGAGAAGGTGCTTCCTTCAGAAGTTTGCTAAACTGTTTTGCAATTTCAATATCATTAGGTTTACAGCACGGTGTACCTTTAGAAGAGTTTGTAGATGCATTCGTCTTTACTAAGTTTGAGCCAAGTGGAGTTGTTTCTGGAAATGATAAAATTAAAATGGCTACTTCTGTTATTGATTATATTTTCAGAGAATTAGCAGTAACATACCTTAACAGGAACGATTTAGCTCACGTTACAGATGAGGAATTAAATGCTAAAGCATCGAAGGGAATTGTAAAAAAGGTTACTGAACCCGACTTCTATGGGGAAGAAATTGTGAGTGAAAGAGTCGTAGAACTTGATCCAACTTCTAATAAAACCTTCTCCACAATATCACGATCAGATTTTGAACAGTCACAATTATCAGGATTTAGTTTAACATCTAAAGTCAAAAAGGCAATTGAAAGTGGTTATACAGGAGATATCTGCTCTGAATGTCAAAGTATTACTATGGTTAGAAATGGTACGTGTCTGAAATGTTTGACCTGTGGTGCAACCACTGGATGTAGTTAATATTTCTTAGTCTGTCGGATTTTATGATAATCCGACAGACATTAGTTCTTTATTTTCGTTCGATTGTTTATATTTCAATTAAAGTTATGGAAAAGGACGAAATTTTTTCTAATAGGTTGTCAATCCTTGGCAAACTTGCCGCAAGTCTGATTCACGAAATTAGAAGTCCTCTCTCTGTTATAAAAATGAACTTAGATTATATTTCGATGAACGATTCTAATATGAGTGATGATACTCTTGAAAGTATTAACTCTTGTAAAGAATCTGTAAATCGAATGAGTTATATTATTTCCAACTTTTCCAGTTTTGCTAAAAAAATTCCAAAAGATGATGAACTTGTTTCAATTAATGAATTAACTCAGGTTGCCGTTAAGGTTGCTCAAATTGAAGCAAGAATGCAGGGCATTCAAATAGAATGTGAGCTTAGCCAAAGCATTCCAAATATAAGAATCTGTAAAGATAAACTTCTTCAGGTTTTCCTAAATCTTATATATAATGCTATTGAAGCAAAAAATAAACAAAAGAGCATACAGGTTAAAACATATATGAAAGATGACAATTCGCTTATATGGGAAATAGTTGATACTGGTGTTGGTATTGAAGAAAATGCTAAAGAAAAAATATTTTCTGAATTTTATACAAGCAAAAAAAATGGAACAGGACTTGGGTTAAATGTATGTAAGTCAATACTTGATGAATATAATGCTTCAATTGATTTTGAAAGCGAAGTAAATGTCGGGACTAAGTTTTTTATAATATTTCCAATTAAAGACTAATAATTATGAATAACAAAATTTTAATCATTGATGATGATGAACTGGTTTGTCAATCTCTGAAAAAAATATTAGTAAAATTTGGTTATGAAACTGAATTTATTACTAATGCTGATAATGCTTTAGACAAAATTGAAGAGTATGATCCCGATATTGTAATATTGGATATTTATCTTACTTCCGCAAATGGATTAGACGTATTAAAAACGATTCACGGGAAATTCTTAAATCTACCTGTCGTAATGATAACCGCTTATGCAGATGTTAATATTGCAGTAAAAGCTCTGAAACTTGGAGCTACTGATTTCTTACTAAAACCATTAGACTTAGATCAACTAAAGATTATTATTGAAAGAGTTATATCCTCAAAAAATCTCAAAGCAGAAGTTGAAAAATTACAGGAGATTATTAAGGAAGATTATATTTCAAAAGAATTTTTTGGGAAAAGCAATAAAATTCAAAAAATTGTAAACTCTGTCGAAAAACTTGCAAAAAGTTATGATACTACTATTCTAATTGAAGGTGAGAGCGGTACTGGGAAAGAAATGTTTGCTAAGTTCATTCATCAACATAGTCCACGTAAAGATGGTCCTTTTATAAGAATAAACTGTTCTGCAATTCCTCGGGAGTTAGCAGAAAGTGAGTTATTCGGTCATGAAAAAGGTGCATTCACAGGTGCGTTGCAAAAAACCAAAATGGGAAAATTTGAATTAGCTTCGGGAGGAACAATTTTATTGGATGAGATAGCTGAACTCTCTCCTGAAATGCAAGCGAAATTGCTAAGAGTACTTCAAGAAAAAAAGTTTTTTAGACTTGGTGGTGAAAAAGAAATTGAAGTGGATGTTCGTGTTCTTGCTGCAACTAATAAAACTCTTGAAGACGAAGTAAAAAAAGGTAATTTCAGAGAAGATTTATTTTACAGATTGAACGTCGGTTATGTTTATATCCCACCGCTGAGAGAACGAAAAGAAGATATTCTTTTCCTTGCATATTCTTTTCTAAATGAATTTGGTAATAAGTTTGAAAAGAAATTTTTAGGATACGAACCAGCAGCTTTGGAGCTACTAAAAGAGTATCCATGGAAAGGCAACATTCGCGAACTAAAAAATGTAATTGAAAGAGTTACCATATTACTCGAAGATGACGAGGTTAAAGAAAAACATCTTCAATTTCTCAAACCCTCAATTAATGAATATAATTTGTCGGAAGATAAGTTCATCCTAAAAATTCCTCCTAAAGGAGTTTCGATTGATGTGGTGTTAAGAAAACTAATACAAGACACTTTAAGAATTACAAACGGCAATCAGGTTCGTGCAGCTAAAATACTTGGTCTAACTCGTTCTAAGCTTCGTTACAGGATGGAACAGCTTGGTATTGAGGTTACTAAAAATATTCAGAATAACTAATTGAGACTTTTGATAAATTGGTTTACGACTGATAAATTTTCACAATAAATGGCAGAGCCATCGAAGAGTCTCACACCAAGCTTTTCGAAAAATGTAAGTCTTCTAAAAGCTCAGGATGACAGTATTGAGCATTGAAAATTTTATAAGCGATTTGCTTCAACTATTCCGTAAAAAATCTTTGTGTCTTTGTGCCACTGTGGTAAATATTCTCTATTTATAATTTCACTCCTTTGGAGTTTAGAGGTATTGTTGGTTCTGTTTTTCTACAAAAATTTCACCACTTCGTGGTATAGGTTCTAAGCGTTGGGCATTGAAAATTGAATATTGAATATTGAACATTTTATAGAATCTGCCACAGAATGTCAGTCTTTAACAAGCTCAGACTGACGATAAGATTATTTTTTAGAAGTTCCTATTTTATAATATCGTTCATCTTAACAATTTTTATATCAGTCATTTTTTTTAGGTACTCTTCAACAAAGACTTTTTTTGATACATCAATGATTACGAGAATTCTTTTTGATGGATAAAAAGCACTTACCTCTCTTATATTAGATGCAACTCTGAGATTTTTCATTTCCCATAAACCAATTCTTGTTCTGTCTAAGCCTGATTCCAGAAACATTTTATAATAGATTGACCAGTTATTGAAAGTTGATGTTATTGCATAAGAATCAGAATTCAGATAAAGAAAAAAATCAAATAAATCTTGTTTGGTTATTCCTTCTTTAAGTTTGTTATCTGCTGTTTGATTGAGAATTTCGGCTCGATGGTTTTGATAAACATCGCTTAATATCATCTCATTGTAAAGTTTATCAGATATTTTATTTAAATACCTTTTGTCTGAATTATCGCCTACAGAATAAACCCTGTTCAATTTTAATTGATTAGCTAATCTTAAGCCTATTGTAATTTTCTCATCGCTTTTTTCAAGTAATAATCTTAGTTTATCTAAGATTTTCTTTTCAAATTTTAATTGACTAATCTCATTTTCAGTTAAATATTTAAGATTAAGAGCAGCGCTGAAAAAGTCAAAATTTAAAATAAATAGTTCAATTAATTCTTTTCTTATTCTTAAATCTAAAGTGGCTTTATTTTTAGCAATATTTAATAGAGAGTCTATTTCATTATTCAATCTTTCCGAATCTAATTTTAATTTATTGCGTAACTTGATTATATAAGAAATATCATCATCAGATATTTCAGAAAAAATAAATTCTTTTTTATAGCCAATTGAGGTTGCAATTTCTTCCGGAGAAACTGCATCTATACAAATTAAATCAGGTTCGAAAGCTGAAAGAGTTTTAATTATTCTATCAATTAGTGCTGGCGAAAAATCACTGCTCAAAACGCTAAGAGGTGGAACTCCCAACAATAGTATTTTAGTTTTTTCTTCATCACGTAAAAGTGTTTTAAGATTTTCAAGAGGATTGTTTTCAGGGACAGAGATATGCAACCCTTTTTCAGGCATTTCTTTCAGGCAAGCACTTAGAAAAATAAGCAATGAAAAAAACAGTAATGTTTTAATTATTTTCAGAAGAATTACTTTCATCTTTCCTTTTCTTCAAAAAGTCAGTTAGTAAAATTCCAACAATCAGTCCTAAAGCAAATGTTAAAAACAATAGTAAAACCTGAGTAATCTTAAATGAAAAAAATAAAAAAGTAAAATTAACCGGTTGAGTATTCTGAAGTACGAAAACAATTAACAGCAATACTAAAAAAAGTATTAAATAAATTTTGAACTTCATAGCTCAATCCAATTTTGCTAACCAAAAACCGCTAATGCTAAATAACTGAGTATCTGCCCAAGTACGGATTTTAATTTTAAGCCCATTTTTATCAACGTGCATAACTTCAACATTATATCGGACATTGGTTTTTGAAGAAGCATCAACTTGTGTAACTGATAATAGAATCTCGGGAGTTTTTTCAAAAGGTTGTGGAAATTTAACACTAAAGGTTGTCATCCTTTCACCGCTTCCCTGATGCAAATTATAGCTACCAATATTTTCCTTTGCAGCCCAAGTGCCGATATATGTTTGCGAGAAAGAGTTATAAGTAAAAATAGACAGAAATAAAATGACGGCAGGTATAAAATAGTTCTTCATTGTAGGAACTCCGATTTATAAAAATTAATTTTTGAACACATCAAAGATACAAATCAAATTAAATAATTATCTATTTCAAACGACAAAAAGGTATTCCACAAATTCAGTTAAGAAATTTCTTTAAAGGAAAAATCCCTTGACTGTATAATGGAGCAGCCTTATTAATAAATCGAATACTAATAAAAAGTTAAACATTCTTTTGATTTTTATTAACTTTTTTGAATTATCATCGCGATACCCTGATCAAGCATAATAATTTTTAGTGAAAATTTAGCAACCTGGACGACTAATAGTTTGCGGCTTGACGTAGTGGCGGATTTTTAGCATCCCGAAAGCCTTCGGGATTCAATCGAAAAACTGAATTTGTAATTACTAAAAAACTGTCATACGAAGCACTGCACCCGCCATTGTGCCAAACCGCTGTTAGCGGTAGTTTTTAGTAGTCGAGTGAATATATTTTGTCGAGTTGTTTGTCATTTATTGAATTAGGTGTCATTCTTAAAACACCCATTAAAAAAGATTTTAAATAGCCCGAAGTATTTGTTATTTGACCAAATTGCCAAGACGTATTCGTGATATATGTTGCTTTTTTCATTCTTTTTTCTTCAAAAGATTTAAGACCAGTTTCAACATCATTGTTAAGACTTAATTGTTGTGCTATTACATATGCATCTTCAATTGCTTGGCAAGCACCTTGACCTAAATTTGGTGTTGTTGCGTGTGCAGCATCTCCAATCAATGCAATTTTTCCGTCAGTCCATTTCTTTATAGGTTTGAAGTCAAACAAATCGTTTCTTAAAATGTCATTTCCTTTTGTTGAAAGTATCATTTGTTTAACTATTGGTGGGAATCCATCACATAAATTTAGCAAATCATTAATTATGGTTTGAGGATTGTCCTTTCCACCTGCTTTTTCATAGTTTGTTATAAAAACGTAAATTTGCTTGTCATTAATTTTTGAATAGCCAATTCGTAAACCCTTTTTATTCGACCAAATTTCATACATATTTCCACTCTCTGCTTCGGTTAAATCGAATTCAGACACAAAACGCCAACAAGTTTGTCCTGAGTATCTTAAATTTAAGTCAGATTGGATTTGTAGTCTTGCATTTGATTTTATGCCGTCAGCACTTATCAAAAAATCAGCTTCTGCAATTGTCCCGTCTTCAAATTTAGCACTAACTGAATTGTCGGTTTGTTGATACGAACTAAATTTTTTATCAAGAATAATTTTATTTTCAGGAATGTATGAAGCTAATATTTTTTGCAATGTAGCTCTGTGAATAGCAACTGTCGCAAACTTGTGCTTTGCTTTAATTTTATTGCCGTCAATAGTTGATATAGGTTTTCCGTTTATATCAACAACATTTATTTTTTCAAGTGTTTTTCCAGCATTTAAAATATCTTGTGAGATTCCTAAATCATCAAAAACTTTCAATCCGTTTGGTGCAATCCATATTCCTGCACCCACTTCTTTTATTTCCTTTGATTGTTCATAAATTGTCACATCTATACCTTTTTTCATTAAGGCTAGTGCAGTTGTTAAGCCACCAATTCCTACTCCAATTATGATTCCTTTTTTCATATTTTCTTTTTTAAAGTTTGTTATCGAATATCGTGTTTTTAAAATTACCGCTAACGGTTTGCAGCTTGGCGTAGTGGCGGATTTTTAGCACAGAAGTTCAATCGAAGAACTGCACTTGAACCTACCACAAAACTATCATACGAAGCACTGCACCCGCCATTACGCCAAACCGCTGTTATGGGTTGGCTTTCTATTCTGCTGGTTGTTCTGTATAGTCATATTCCGTTTTAAACAACTCAACTTCTTCTTTCGCAATCACAACATCTATGTCAGCAATTACTGTTTCATCAATTATGGCAGTCGTCTCAATAAGAGTTTTCAGATTATTTTCAAGCCAGTCTGAATTCCATATTTGTAATGTCTGGTTATTGACTTTTTCGCAAAGCTTTTCTGAATACTGTTTTTGTCTGTCGAGTTTGATAGTAAGTCTTTGAAGCCAAATTTTTAAGTGACCCGTGTTCGGGATTTTTTCAAATCTTTGGCAAACAAGGTCTAATATTTCATTTTTCTTGTCTGTCTCTGGTATTAAAGATAAAAGCTTACTAAGAATAGCCGAAGCAATCGGGTAAGTTCGTGGGTTTTTATACATAATATCAACCAAGATACTTACCAAAACAGTAATATTCTGATTGGTCTCTGTTATTCCTTTAATTCTGTTGTAAAACTTTGATAATGCTTTTGAAAGACTTCCTGAATTTGGGTGCAGTTCAGATAAGTTGTGAATAATCAATAGATGTTCCTGAATTCCTTTTGATCCTTTTCTTGCTGACATCCAATATAACTTATCACCCTTTATTGAATTTTTAATCACATTGTTTGAAACAATTGTTTTTTGTGCATTCAATCGCATTCCAAGCTCAATTAAAATCTCAGTCAGTAATTTGGTAATATGTTCGGCTGTTTGTGGATTGTTTGAGAAAATTCTATAATCGTCTCTATACCTGATTATTTCATAGTCTTGTATGTTGTCTTGCTGTATCCTTTCTGAAAGTTCCAAATCTGCATATCCAAGAACCATTTCTGCGATAAAATCCATAAAAACACTTCCTTGTGGTATTCCATTTGTTTGACCAAAAGCCATATCCTGCAAATGTTTGTCAATCGAGTTTCCAATGAGGTTTAGGTCTCTGCGTTGTGCTTTCGCAATAGGTTTAGTATGAATTGCCCAAGGAACGGAATGTGTGTATATTGAGCCATAACAGTCTGAAATGTCCGTATGCAAAACATATTCATATTTCAATGCTAATTCCAAAGACTGTTGCTCAATTGCTTGCCACCACTGGTTAATTAAAGTTGCTTTATCTGACTGTTGGTTGTCTGAGCGTAATGGAATGCTGTAACATCTTATTTTTGGATTAGCTTGAAATTGAGCGAACCGAGCCACAATTACATTCCAATTTACTTGTTCTGTGATTTTATTTACAAGTGAAACATAAAGTGCTGGGTGTATTAATTGGAATGGTCGCCAAGCAAATTTTCCGTCTCGATTATTTAAGAATTTATAGTTTACACCTTCAAATTCTGATGGAAAATGTCTTTTCGTTTGTCCTGGTCCGGTAGTATAAGTAGAATAAAAATTTGATAGGTCTTGTCCGCCAATATGATTTGAAACAGCATTGAGTAAATTTTCAAACACAAAATATGTCGGAAGGTCAAAGTTGAAATAGCTTTCTTCTTTGAGAAAAAATTGTCTTGCGTCTGTATGATTTAGGTCTAAAATTCTTGTCATTTGTTCTTGCTGAATTTTCTCGGGTGTTGTCTTTTTAAGCTTGCCCATAACGTTTTCGGGCTTTGCACTTCAGCAAGTTCAGTGTAGCACGTTCGGGCGGGTTTCGGAGTATCCGCCTCAGGCGGCTCAACCAGCACTGAATCCGCCATAGGCGGACACAAAGCTCTCCAATTTATACGGAACACGTCACTCCGCACTTCGACAAGCTCAGTGTGTCACCTGACGCAAAACCCGTGTTAGTGGCTGGTGTTCTCTGTTTTTTATGTTATTAGTCGTTTTAATTGTTCAAATTCTGTTTCGGTTAATTCTTCGTTGTAAAGTTCGTTCACTTGCCAAAGTCCGCTTTGTTTGATTTTGTCTTTTGTTGAATAGTTGCCCAACCAATTTTTGGAAGGTTTCAATTCGTTTGATTTCGCAAGTGTTGAAACAATTTTACTTTCCCAAAAAAGTCGCTGTTCTCTTGTGTCAACTTGAAAAACGCAAAATGAAAGATTAGTTTGAATGTAATCGCTAATTCTTTTTTCTAATTGTTTTTCAAAGTTTATGTCCAGTAGTTTTAAGTTTTTGTCTTTGTCGGCTTTTGATGTAATATCAAGTTCCCACAAGTCTAAATAATGGCTGTTATCTTTGTTCAAGAAACAACGTCCGATATTTTTTCTGAAAATACTTCTGTTCTTATTTTCTTTCACAAAATGTTGTTTTAAACGTGAACGAAGTTGATTTTCTCCTGTATGTGTTCCAACTCTAACTATTCTATCAATGTCGTTGAATTTTTCGCCTTTTTCAAATATCACATAAATTCCGTTCCGTGGGATTTCGTTTTCCTTTTCTTTGAAAGGAAAAGAAAAACGATTTTGTTCGTTAAATAATTTATGTAGTCTATATGTCAATGTCATTTAAGTTGATTTGTTAAGAATTGAAGTCGTTCGCCAATTTTTTTTCCGTTCAAAGGTGTTTCAATATTTGTCAAACAATTTTGAATAGGTGCTAAATAATTTTGTCCTGCTAAAATTATGAATTTATCATTTTTTATGTCTGCGACTTTTTTTAATTGCTCAATAACAATTTTACCCCAATTTGTCTTATTACTTTTTGTCATATTGTTCAAAGTGAGGTTATACGGTTCTATTTCTGTGTCAAGTTCAAGTAAATGATGAAGCGCTGAAAGAATGTAAATTTTGTCAGGATTTATTTTTTGTGCGTAAGCCAAACTTTTTACAAACAACGGACTTTTGTATAAATCCTTTGCTTTTGTTTTTTTGTCTCCTTTTTTTGAAACACAAGATATTAAGATGATTTTCTTCATTGTTTTTGTCGAATGTTATTGTCTGTTTGGGTGTCCGTTACACTTGCCACTAACGAAAAATTATTGCCGACGTTGTTCTTTTTGTGGGGTTTTGAAAGTAAAATGTTCGTGTTACCGAAAAAGTTACTTTCTTGCACAAAAGTTTGTGTTACAGACATCTGCCCCACAAAAAGAACAATGGTCGGTCAATAATATGTTAGCCATTTTTTTTATCATCTATCGTGTTAATTTTCAATCTTTTTCATTTCAATTATATCGCCTTTATTATTAACTGATAATTCTAACAATAATTCTTTTTCAGATGCGATATCTAATGCTTTTACTTTCTCTTTCTGTTGTGATATATTTAATTGTAATTCTTTTTCAAAGTCTTTCCACGAACTTTGCAACTCTTTATATCTGTTTTTAATACCGTCTTGTATTTCAATTTCCGTTTTTTTGCTTGTAAACATTCCACCTTTTAATTTATTAATCATATCTGATAAATTTGTATAGAAAGTTTTTATCTGCTCGTTTTGTTCTTTTAATTTTTGTTCAATATCTGCTAAACTATAAATCAAATAATCTTTATTAAATGCAATATTACTTTTTATTTGAGATTGAACAAGTAATCCATAGTAACTAAAATAAATACCTTTAAGCATATAATCATATTCATTTAAAGCGTCTGTTATAATTTTGGTATTTTGTTCTAACCCCAAATCTTTATCTATTGTTTTGAATTTCTGATTTATATATGAAGAAATGTCCAAATTGAATGCGTGAATTACTTGTAAACATTCTCTTTCAATTGTTTCAAGTTGAATATTATAGACGAATAAATCATCACTCTTAACAAAACCATTGTTTAGTAGTTCATAAAATGATTGTAAATATTTCAAATTCCCTTCAATTTTACCAATCCTTTCGTTATCCAATTTGTATTTTAAATCATTTATTTGCTCGATAATATTTTGCATTTTACTATTCATATCAGACAAATATTTCTGCGCTGTAATAAATGCTAAAACTTGCCAAACTGCAATTGCTGTTGATAAAGGATTGAGTGCGGATTGAGTTGCTTCTAATGTTGCAATTTTTGTGATTTTTTTAGTTGACGAATTAACTGCAATTGCTTTTATTTCAGTTCCACTACGCATTAATTTAATTGTTCCATTTTTCAAACCTTTCATTATTTCAGGTGGAAATTTTGCAATGAATTTTCCTTGCGTTTTCATTATATTTGCAAGTAATGCAACATTAGGAACAGTCTGATTAATAATAACTTCAAGGTTTCGTTTTAAACTATCATTTGTTTGAAATTTTTGAGTAGAAATTGTATAATTTCCTTTTGCCTGCTCTAATTCACAAAGTATTGAATTTCCATATTCAATTTTTATGCTATCCGCTTTTTCTAATTCTTTTAAATTTATTTCATTATCGTCAATTAATAAATTTTCAGATTTGTCATTTTTTGGAACTTCTATTTCTGATTTTTGTTTAATCACTTTTTCAGGAATTTCAGTTTTAAGGTTTTCCATTTGTTGTTCGTGTTTATCAGATTTTTGCTGAATTTGAACAATTCTTTTATTAATCAGAATTAAAAATACTCCTAATGCAATCACAGCGATTAGAACAAAAATTAGCAAATATATTTCCATAATTTATTGATTGTTAATATTGTTTATCTCGTAATTTTTCATAGTGGCTAACGTTCCCAGCATAAAAGAAGTTTTTGCGTAGCAAAAATTTGGGTGAGTGCCATAAGGTGGCTGTCGCATAGAAGAGGCTATTAAAAAATACTTTTAGTCAGAATCGTATTTTTCAACCGACAAGTCTAAAACTGAGCTTATTTTTTCTATTGAGAGCCATCATTAAATTATTAACAAGT
>Ga0308414_1001605_pt1 | contig 14817 bp, 12 predicted proteins | sample HotsprSampleOS50_FD_205667 | JGI IMG/M metagenome (GOLD analysis project Ga0308414, IMG submission 205667) | Hot spring phototrophic mat microbial communities from Octopus Spring, Yellowstone National Park, Wyoming, United States - 20090730_OS50 ... | reverse complement strand
CAGCCGGAAACCGCGCGTCTGGCAAAAACGCGTGGCCGGATAGTTCTTCGTCTGCACATCCATGGTCACACTGTGCAGCCCGTCGGATTTCGCCTGGGCTGCGGCCGTTTTAAGCAACTGCGACGCGATGCCGCGCCGGCGCAACGCCGGCGCCACCGCCAGGCACGGAATCCAGCCCGTGTTCTGCCAGGGCACCAGCGCAAGGCCGATATAGCCCATAAGATCAGAGGCGCTGTCGCCCAGCGCCACCCACACGTAATCGCAGCGATGCAAAATGCGGCGCAGGGCGCCGGTGTCGTGGGGATAGGGCACTTGCAGTTGACGGGGCAGGCGAGCCAGCCGGAAGGTGACGGTATACTCGCCCAGAGTCATGCGCTCCCGGCTGCCGGTCTGGCGGACGCCGGGCGGCCCGCTCATCTGCCAGACGTGGTCGGTCAGGTAGCTGTGCTCCAGCGCCAGGATATTCTCGACATCGGCAAGGTCAGCGGCGCGAATGTGCATACGTTCACTGTCCGATGACAATCGGAATCTGGCAAATCGCAGCGATGTTGGAATCAGCCTGAACGGTCACCAGGCGAAATGCATACACGCCGGGCGGGATGGCGCTAAAGTTGAAGTTGGAGAGCAGTTCGCCGTTCTGCACCGTGCTGTCGCCGCGACCCATGAACGACCACTGAACAGCGCCCGGCATGAGAATCTCCAGCTTGTAGAAGCCGCCGGCCTCCACGACCGCCGTGCCCCGCACGGTGTAAACGCCGGCGATTGTCTGATTCGCCGCCGGGCTGAAGATCTGGGCGTCGGCATTGTTGCAGTCGATGGGAATCGCAGACGCGGCAACAACTTCTTCAGGTGTGGGGGTTGGCGGTTCGGCGGCGGTTGGCTCAGGGATAGCAGTCGGCGCCGGCGCCGCAGCCTCTGGCCCGGCGACGGTTGGCGTTGCGGCCATATCCACAGTCGGTGTCGCGCCATCCACATAGATGACGATGACGGTAGGGGCAGCCGCCTGCGTCAGATCGGCGGCGCTGATTTCGGCTGTGGGCATCGACGTGGCCGGCGCGCCGGCGTTGGGCGTGGTGGTGGAATCGCCCAACAGCGAATTGGCGGTTCTGGCCGGCGCGAGCGCCGAAATGGCAAACACAACGCCCGCAGCCACAAGACACAACAACGCTTTCACCCAGGCGCCGACCGCGCGCGCCATCACCGCGCTGCGTTCGAGACGAAAGACCGCGCGTTGCAGCTCCCGCAACGACATCAGCCCGGTGACCACAAAATACGCGCAGGCAATCGCGCACACGGCATACAGCAGGGTGGCGTAGTTCTTGATGAGCTGGGGAATGATCTCCATGTCAGCTATTAGCCGCCCGCTGTCATTTTTCTGAGCGCGCCGCGAATGATGGCGAGCAGCTTTGGCGCAATTACCTTGCCGGCTTGCAGCACTTCTTCGTGCGAAGGCGGCTCGCCCTCGTCCGCGCTCAGCCGCGCGACGTTGGTGATGCCGCTGAAGCCGAGCACGCGCATTCCCGCATGGCGCGCCACAACCACCTCGTTGACTGTGGACATGCCCACCGCATCCGCGCCAATCGCGCGCAAAAAGCGCACCTCAGCCGGCGTCTCGAACGTCGGGCCGGACAGGCCCGCATACACGCCCTCTTTCAGATCAATCCCTTCCTGGCGGGCCACCTCAGCCGCGCACTGGCGCAGCTCCGGATCGTAAGCGTTAATCATGTTCGGGAAGCGCGCGCCCAGCGAATCAGCATTCGGGCCGATGAGCGGATTGGCGCCGGCCATGCCAAGCAGGTTGATATGGTCGGTGATGAGCATGACGTCGCCGGCGTTGAAGGCGCGATTGATGCCGCCGGCGGCATTCGTCACAATCATGGTGTGCGCGCCCATGGCCCGGGCCACGCGCACCGGCAGCGTCACCTGCCACAGCGGATACCCTTCGTAGAAGTGAACCCGGCCCTGCATGATCGCCACCGGCAGGCCGAACAAGTCGCCGATGACAAAACGCCCACCATGCCCCGGCGCCGTAGAGCGGGCAAAGCCGGGGATATCGTGAAAGGGGATGCGAACGGCCTCCGACACCTCATCAGCCAGCGCGCCCAGCCCGCTGCCGAGCACCACGAGCACGCGCCAGGGCCGGTCTGACACAGCGCGCACAGCGCCAACAGCGCGCCCGATGATATCCAGAAGTTCAGACTGGTTCATGGACATACTCAGTCAGGAATGACTTGCAGCCGGCGATGGATTCACCTGTGGGCGAAACATCGCGCTCCGCCGGCCCGAGCGAATGTGACGCTAATGACTCAACACTGCGATTGCGCGATCCAGCCGCTCCAGAGCAGTCTCGCGGCCCAGAATGGCGATCGTCCCAAACAACGGCGGCGTGACGCTCTTGCCGGTGACGGCGTTGCGCACGATGGTGAACAACTGGGTGGGTTTGAGCTTCAGCTCATCACACAGAGCGCGCATGGCCGCCTCCATCGGCTTGTCATCGAACACCGGCAGGGATTCGAGCGCGCGGCGCGCCTCTCGCAGCGCGCGCAGCGACAAATGCTGCTCCATCTTCGGGCCGATCAGCGCGTCTTTGGGCGGCGTCGGAATATCCTGAAACAGGAAATCGATCAGCGGTGTGGCATCGGTCAGCGTCTTCAAGCGCTCCTGGATGAGCGGAATGGCGCGCCTGAATTTGTCCCGCTTCTCCGGCGTGTCCAGGACAATCCCGTCGCGCTCGACAAAGGGTTGCAGGCGGCGCGCCAGTTCATCGGGCGGCAGCCGGCGAATATGCACCCCGTTCAGCCAGTCCAGTTTGTCATCGCTGAACACAGCCGGCGAACTGCCCACATGGTCGAGCGAAAACTTCTCGATCAATTCATCGACCGTAAAAACGTTTTGCTCGTCTCCGCCGCCCGGCGCCCAGCCCAGCAGCGCCAGGAAGTTGAGGATCGCTTCGCGGATATATCCCTTGTCGCGCAGCTCAAAGACGCTGGTGGCGCCGTGGCGCTTGCTGAGCTTCTTGCCGTCCTCGCCGCGCACATTTGGCACATGGGCAAACAGAGGCGGTTCCCACCCGAAGTACTGGTAAAGCAGCAGGTGTTTGGGCGTGCTGGGCAGCCATTCGTCGGCGCGAATGGCGTGCGTGACCCCCTGCAGATGGTCGTCTACAACCACCGCCAGGTGATAGGTGGGGTACCCGTCCGCCTTCAGCAGCACCTGCTCGTCAATCAGCGCGTTCTCGAAGGCCACGTCGCCCTTGATGAGGTCGTGAAAGCGGGTCACGCCTTCGCGCGGGACGCGCATCCGGATCACGTGCGGCTGGGCGGGGTCGATGTCGGTTCGCAGGCGCATGTGCTCGCGGAAAAGAAACGTCTCGCGCCGCGCTTCGGCTTTCTTGCGCATGTGGTCGAGTTCTTCCGGCGTTTCGTTGGCGCGATAGGCATAGCCATGCTCGATCAGCCATTCGGCCCACTGCCGGTACAGGGGCAAACGCTGAGACTGCACGAACGGGCCGGGGATGCCGCGATAGCTGCCGTCTTCCAGCGCGCCGGGGTAGTCCTCGTTGGTTTTCATCTGCCGGAGCATGGCGTGGTCCGGCCCGCCATCCAGCTCGATGCCGAGCCAATCGAACGTTTCGAGAATGCGCCGGGCGGAACCCGGCACATAGCGGCGCTGATCGGTGTCTTCGAGGCGGATAAAGAATTGCCCGCCGGCATGTTTTGCTGCCAGCCATGAAAACAGCGCCGTGCGAACGCCGCCGATATGCAATTCGCCGGTGGGCGACGGAGCAAAGCGGGTGCGCACCATGTCACTCGCTCAGCCACGCATCGCCGGCGCGCTCGTAACTCAGCAGATCCTGCGGCTGGAAGTACAGGCTGATCTCGCGCTCGGCCGTCTCAGGCTTGTCTGAACCGTGGACGATGTTGCGCGAGATGTTCAGTCCAAAGTCGGCGCGGATTGTGCCGGGTTGAGCATTCAGCGGATTGGTCGCGCCCATCGTCGCCCGCGCCGCCGCGATGGCGTCGGGGCCTTCCAGAACCATGACGACCACCGGCGCGGACGTCATGTACCTGACCGTGCCCTCATAAAACGGCTTGCCTTTGTGCTCAGCATAGTGCGCTTCGGCCAGCTCGCGCGAGATGCGCATCAGCTTGAGGCCGGCGATGCGCAGCCCGCGCGATTCAAACCGCGCGATCACCTGGCCCACCAGCGCGCGCTGCACGCCGTCGGGTTTCACAATGATTAGAGTGCGCTCAATTGCCATGATTCTCCTTGGTCTCGCTCATTAAGGCGCCAACGGCGCAGCCGTCGGCAGCCATCAGGACTTCAGTTTCAACGCCCGTTGATAAGCAGCCAGCGCCGCGCTCACATCGCCCTTGCGCGTGTAGACCCGGCCCAACAGAGTGTGGAATTCCGGCACATCGGGATAGGCGTGCGTGGCGGCGTCGAGATCAGCCATAACTTCATCCAGCTTCCTGCCCAGGGTCACCAGGCGGGCATAGTGCTGAGCTGCCTGCTCATACTCCGCCGCTTGTATGGCTCGGCGCGCCAATAATAGCAAATCTTCGGCTGACCACTTCTGTCTGGCAGGACGGGGTTTCGATCTACCCCCTGATCGGCCGGGCGAAACGGTTTCGGGCTTTTCCGCGCGACCCACGGCCGAATGAATGATCGGCTGCAAGATCGGTTCAGCCAGCGGCGCAGTTTCAACGACCAGCGGCGCAGAAGCGACCTCTGCGGGTTGCCACTCCAGCGGCGCAAAATCCGACTCCGGATCAGCCGGTGGAACGGGCTGCGAGGCAGACGACGACCGGGGCGGCGCTTCGGGCGTTGTCTCATCCCGCAGCCCGCCCTGCGCCGATGCGCCGGCGGCCACCGCCGGCGCTTCAGCTGGCGCCAGCGCATCCCAATCCGATTCGCTGAGCGACCGGCTCTGCTCGCGCATGGCGCTCAGCCAGGCCGGCAACGCCTCATCGACCTCGGTGTCACTGCCGGGGGCTTCGGGCTGCGCAATCGCATCCTGTTCGCCGCCCGGCTGCCAGTCGAGCGGCGCCGGCGGGAAGATGACGCCTGCAAAGCCGGACAAAACTCCGCCTTCCTCCTCAACATCGAGATCGTCTTGAGCATCAAGCGCCTGAGAATGCCGATCAGCGCCGGAAGTCGGGCCGGCGGATGCCGCCACCGCATCCCGCAGAACCGCGTCACCCGGCGCCGGGCCAGCCGCCGATGCGATCAACTGATCCACCCACGCCGAACGATCGCGCTCGTCCTCATCAGAGCCGGCCAATGCCTCGCGCCGGGCAAGGTCGATCAACGCCGGCACATCCTGGAGCGGCACGGGCGAGCGATCCTTCAGCCAGGCGGCTGTTTCGCGGAAGTCGGGATCGAGCCGGCTGGCCGCCTTCAGGTGAACCGCGCTCATGTGCGTTGAACCCATCTGCGACCACAAGGCGTAAAGCAGGATATGGGCATTGAGACAATCAGGTTGCGCATCAAGAATGGCCTGGCACAGCTCGACTGTTGTCACGCGCAGACCGGCGCGCCACAGCATCTCGGCCAGGATCACTTGCAGGTCTACGCGATCCGGGGCGGCGTCGCGCATAGCGCGCAGGTCGGCAATCGCCTGATTGGTGAAGCCGGCTGCGAAACGCCGGCGAACGCGCAACACGCGACCGGCCCGGCGCACATCGCCGCCGGCCTCTCTCACCAGGCGCGCGGCATCGACATGGCCCGTGTCGTAATCCAGCAACTGCCAGGCGGTGAGGAGGGCCTCGCGCCTCTGGCCGAAACGCAACTGGCAGCGCATGAGGCCGGCCAGGGATTGCTCATCAGCCGGGGTGATCTCAAGGACGCGTGAATAGTCCTGGGCGGCGCGCGCCGTCTCGCCCAGGGCTTGCAACGCGCGCGCGCGGACGCTCAACACGCGCACCGCGTCTGGATAAGAGGATAATAAGTCCTCGCACCGCGCGACTGCCTGGGCGTATTCGGCGGCCGTGAGCCATTCCACCGCTTCGTTCAAAGCCGCGTTCAGGGTGAGAGAGTTCAGATCGCTCATCGGCATCATTATCGCGCAAGACGCCATGACCACCAAACCTGTCGTTCACCTGTGCGAGGCCGACGTGGCCGAAGGACTGGAGGAGATCGCCCGCCAGGAACTGCGCGGAAAACTGGGCGCGCGCGTCACCCTGCGGCAATTGCCGGCGGATCAGACGCCGGCCGGGGTGATTCAGTTCACGTATAGCGGGGATCTGCGCGCGCTGTTGGGGTTGAAGACCGCGCAGGCCGTGTATCTGATGAGGCATTTCGCCGTGCCCCGGCCAAAAGCCCTGCTGGGCGACGAGCACTTTCGCGCAGTGCTGTCGATGATCGCGCTGGCGCGCAGCGCGCAACCCGACGCCTATCGATCGCTCTATCTCAGCGCAGCCGGCTCAGACTCGACTGTGATGACGCGGCTGAAGCGCGAGTTGTCACAGCGGGTGAATCTGCCTGTGGCCGAGACGGAAGGCGATCTGGTCATCCGGGTGCGGCCGGCGCGCGCAAACAGCAGAGAGACAGGAGGATGGGACGTGCTGGTGCGGCTGTCACCGCGCCCGCTGGCCACCCGCGCATGGCGGGTATGCAATTTTGAAGGGGCGCTGAACGCAGCGGTGGCGCACGCGATGGCGCTGCTGACACAGCCCTCGGCGCAGGATGTGTTCGTCAATCTGGCGTGCGGGTCCGGCTCGCTGCTGATCGAACGGCTGGCCTGCGGGCCGGCGCGGCTGGCGGTGGGATGCGACATCAGCGCGGCGGCGCTTGCATGCGCCGGCAGGAATCTGGCGGCCAGCGGTTACCCTGCGTGGTTGTGGCAATGCGATGCGCGCGCGTTGCCGCTGGCAAACGGCAGTGTGGATGCGCTGTGCGCCGACCTGCCGTTCGGCCATCTGGTCGGGTCGCACGCGCAGAACGTGGCCTTGTATCCGCGCATTCTCGACGAAGCGGCGCGGGTCGCCAGGCCGGGGGCGCGCTTTGCGCTCATCACGCACGAAGTGCGGCTGATGGAGTCGCTGTTGAGCGCAACCGACGCGTGGCAGGTGGATAAAGTCCTGCGCGTCGAGCTGGGCGGGCTGTATCCGCGCATTTTTGCGCTGCGGCGCGCGGCATGACGGATTGCGCGCAGTTTCCAGCGCCCGCGATCCTGGCGCAAAACATCGTTGCGGCCATAGCGCAGAATGCCGCGCTTCCGTGTTCTATAATCACGCCCAACCTGAACGGAAGAGAGTTTGCTGAATTATGCCCACCGATGAAACAGCCGCCCCCTCGAATGCCGCCTCGACAACGCCGAAAGATTTCATCCGCGATCTGATCGACGAAGACAACCGCACCGGCCGCTTTGGCGGGCGCGTGCACACCCGTTTCCCCCCGGAGCCGAACGGCTATCTGCACATCGGCCACGCCAAGTCCGTGAACTTAAACTACGGCATTGCGCGGGACTACGGCGGCAGGTTCAACCTGCGCTTCGACGACACTAACCCAACCAGGGAAGAACAGGAATACGTGGACGCCATCATCGAGGACGTGCGCTGGCTGGGGGCAGACTGGGAAGACCGGCTGTTCTTCGCTTCGGATTACTTCGACCAGTTGTACGAATGGGCGGTGCAGCTCATCAAAGCCGGCAAGGCGTATGTGTGCGACCTGAGCGCGGATGAGATTCGCGAGTATCGCGGCACACTGACCGAGCCGGGTCGGGACAGTCCGTATCGCAATCGCTCTGTGGAAGAGAATCTGGATTTGTTCGAGCGCATGCGCCGGGGCGAGTTCCCCGATGGTTCACGCACGTTGCGCGCCAAAATCGACATGGCGTCGGGCAACCTGAACATGCGCGATCCGGTGCTATACCGTATCCTGCATGCCACCCATCACCGCACCGGCGACAAGTGGTGCATCTATCCGATGTATGACTGGGCGCACGGGCAGTGCGACTCGATCGAAGGCATCACCCACTCGATCTGCACGCTGGAATTCGAGGCGCATCGCCCCCTGTACGACTGGTGCCTCGACGCGCTGGGCGTGTACCATCCGCAGCAGATTGAATTCGCCCGGCTGAACCTGACCTACACGCTGATGAGCAAGCGCAAGCTGATTGACCTGGTGAAGCGGGGCTATGTGCGGGGCTGGGACGACCCGCGCATGCCGACCATCAGCGGGCTGCGCCGTCGCGGCTACACGCCGGAAGCCATCCGCGATTTCTGCAACCGCATCGGCGTGGCCAAAGCCAACAGCGTGGTGGATTTCAGCCTGTTGGAAGCGTGTGTGCGCGAAGATTTGAACAGGCGCGCCCGGCGCGTGATGGTGGTGCTGAAACCGCTGAAGGTGGTGATCGAGAACTGGCCGGCGGGGAAAGTGGAATGGGTGGACGCCGAAAACAACCCGGAGGATCCAGGCGCCGGCGCGCGCAAGATGCCGTTTTCCGGGGAGTTGTACATCGAGCAGGACGACTATCGCGAGGATCCGCCGAAGGGCTGGTTCCGCCTGGGGCCGGGGCGCGAGGTGCGACTCAAGCACGGTTACTACATCACCTGCCGCGAGGCCATCAAAGACGCAGCCGGCAATGTGATCGAGCTGCGCTGCATCTACGACCCGCAGTCCGGCAGCGGGGTCACGCCGGACGGTCGCAAGGTGCAGGGCACGCTGCACTGGGTGTCGGCGGCGCACGCAGTGGAGGCGGAAGTGCGCCTGTACGAGCAACTCTTCTGCAAGCCGGACCCGGAGGACGCGCCGGCCGGCCAGGACTACACAGCCAACCTGAACCCCAACTCGCTGACCGTGTTGACTGGTTGCAAGGCCGAACCGTCGCTGGCCGACCTGTCGCCAGACCCAGAGTACAAAGACGGCATCCATCGCTTCCAGTTCATGCGCCAGGGCTATTTCTGCCTGGACCCTGATTCGACGCCGGAGCGATTGGTATTTAACCGCACGGTGACATTGAAGGACACCTGGGCTAAAGTGGAGAAGGGAAGCAGGAAAGCCTGAACCGCGCCGTCACGGACCTTCGTGGCGTTTCTGCCAGCCTGTATCAAAGAGACAGCCAGCGCCAACAGATGCCTGTTGACGCTGGCTGTCTGTATTCTGTGTTCTGTGTTCTGTGCTCTGATATTGCGCTATGCGCCCAGCGACTGACGCAGCGCGACCACGCGCCCGGCGACGCTGCCGTCGATGATCTTGTCGCCCACGCGCACAATCAGTCCACCCATAATGGCCGGATCGACCTCGAACGTCAGCTCACCCATCTGCCCCAACTGTTGAGTCAGATCGGCCTTGACGCGGGCTTGCTCATCCGCCGAGAGCGGGAGCGCGCTGGTCACGACAACAGGAGCGCCGACGGCGCGGGCGTCGGTCACCAGGCCGGCCGGCACCTTGCTGAAAAAATCGTTGATAAGCGCCTGCTGGCGCTGCGCGTCAAGTGAATCGCCGATGACTTTGTTGGCGGCGGCCATGGCGAGTGCGGCCACCTGTGTGCGCAACTGGGCCAACGTCTGGTTGCGCTCGGCGATCGCGTCCACGCGAGCCTGCTCGCGGATGCGATCGGCGTCTACCAGAGCAGCCTTGCGCAGGTTGTCGAGTTCGGCTTGCGCGCTTTGCAGAGCTTCGGCGCGAATCTTCGCCGCAGCAGCCTCAGCTTCAGCCATTTTGGCCTGGTAGTCTTTCTCAACGTTGGCCAGTCGTTCATCAGCCCTGGCGGCGTTGGCCAGACTCTCTTCGATGCGCTTGCGGCGATTGTCGAGACCGCGCATGATCGGCTTGATCATCAGAGCATTGAGAAACAGCAGCAGCAGGACGAAGTTAATGATCTGAGCGACGAGCAGGAACGAATTAATGCCCAGGTTGCCCAGAACATCGCCGCTGCCGCCGCCCTCGGCCATCACTTGGGAAATAGCCAGGAAGTTCAAGGGTGCACCTCTGTGACGGTTTCTAGATGGCGAACAACAGCAGGAAGGCGATCACCAGCGCGAAGATGGCGAGCGCCTCTGCGAAGGCGATGACCAGAATCATGTAGGTTTGCAGGGTGGAGGTGACCTCGGGGTTGCGTCCCATCGAGATGAGGGCGCCGAGGCCGGCCAGCCCGATGCCGATGCCGGGGCCAATCATGCCCGCGCCGCCGGCGATGCCTGCGCCGATCAGCTTGCCGAGTTCATTTGCAGCTTGTTGATCCATGACAGTCTCTCCGATTTACGAGTTTTGATTTGCGATTTTTGATTTTGGATCGGCGACTTTGGACCAGGAATCGGACGATCCACGCGCGCGGAGATCAATCCCAAATCCACAATCCAAAATCGACGAATGACTAATGTTCGGTGTGCGCCACAGCCAGCGAGGTGAACACCACGAGCAACATCATAAAGACGAACGCCTGAATGACGGCGACAGCGACCTCGAAGGCCATGAAGATGGTCGGCATCACAAATGGCAGGATGAACGACATGACGAACACGAGCACCGTGCCGGCGAACATGTTGCCGAAAAGACGGAAGGAGAAGGAGATGATGCGGATGAACTCCGACAACAGCTCCAGGAAGCCAACGGCGAACTGGATGTAGTTGATGAAGCCGGACATGCCGCCGGTTGCGCCGCCCCGGCGCAGCGCGCCGAAGTTGAAGAAACGCTCGAAATAGTGGCCGCCATTGGCGCGGACGCCCTGGATTTCGACAAAGAGGAAGGCGATCAGGGCCAGGGCCAGGGTTGTGCTCAGGTCAGAGGTAGGCCGGCGCATCACCGGCAGGACAATGAAGCCGGAATCGGCCTTGCCTTCGGCGGCTGTCACGTCCGTGGCCAGAGCAGCCTGCGCTTCGCCAGCGACAGCGCCCATCGTCGGCGGCGGGCAGCCCTCCTCCACCGGTTGGCCGGTAATCAGGCCGACGCCGCCCACCTCGACCATGCAATAGCCTGTGCCAGAATGCGGGCGCTCAATCGGACCGACGGATTCATGGCCGGGAATGACCTCGAACAGGCTGGCGATCAACACGAAAGTGAAGAGGGTCACCGCGAGCGGCAGCACGGTTTTGGCGCGCGGCCCCAGGGTGGGAACGATGAAGCGCTGATACAGCAGTTCGATGTAGGCTTCCCAGGCGTTGGCGAACCAGTTGCCCGGCTTCATGCCGCCCAGTCCGCGCCGGCCCAGCAGCACCAGCACAATGATAACGGCGTCCACAATCAGGGTCGTGAGCAATGTGTTGTACAGGCCGATCTTGACGCCGCTGATTTCAAACCACGGCTCGCCGATGATCTCGGCCGGCACGACAATCTTCGGCACGAAGGCCTTGAAGGTCACCTCCTGCCCGTTGATCGGGATAGGAACGCCGGCGCCGAAGTTGCCCAACATGCAGGCGATCACACACGCAAAGATCAGGATCGTTCTTGGTTTCATGTGATATGTGCGTCTCGTGGAGTCAGGATGTTACCGCGAGGCCGGCAGCGCGCTCGCCTGGTTCGCGGCAGAGGGATCGTTTTGGGCGGTTTGCGCCTTGCTGCGCAGATGGGCCTCATACGAGGCGCGCGCTCTGGCAATAGCGCGCAACGCGATGCGGTAGGTCAGCCAGACAGACAGAGGCAGGCTGACAATGCCCAGTCCCAGCGTCAACAACGGGCGCGAGCCTAATTGCGTGTCGAGGAACAGGCCAAGCAGAATAGCCCCCAATATCAGGCCGCCGACCACAATTGCGATCTGGAAAACCATTGCGCCAACGATAGCGGGCGGCAACGCTCTCATCAACAACACAATCGGCGACTCTTTGTCGTTTCCCATAGACCAGGCCAGCGCATTTTAGCATAGCGACGCCCTCCCTCAAGTCTGACGCTTGCGGGAGGATGGCGGCTAATTCAGCAACGCCTTGGCCGCGTCGAGCGCGACAGACCAGAACTGAGTCGAAGCCACGGTAATGAACAGAATGGCGGCGCTCGACACCAACACCACCCACCCCGTCGCAGCCGGCACAATCATCGGCTGAGCGTCATTCGCCGATCGCTCGACGTACATGGCGCGCACGATGCCCAGATAGTAGAAGACAGAAATCAGCACGTTGATTACGCCTATTGCCACCAGGAACACCAGATCATCGCTGATAGCGGCGCGGAACAGGAACAACTTGCCGAGAAAACCAACGAGGGGCGGTGCGCCCAGCAGGCTGAGCATCGCGGCGGTCATGCCGAGCGCAGTGTAAGGCGCGCGACGGCCCAGGCCATTGAAGGCGCTGATCTCCTCGCTGCCCACACGTTGCGAAACGATGCTGACGACGGCGAATGCGGCGACATTCGTGAGCATGTAGGTGGCCGCGTAGAAAATCACGGCTGCCACCGCGTCGGCGGCGGCTTCGGAGGACTGCCGGCTATAGGCAAAGCCGAACGCAGTGACGCCGATCAGCATGTAGCCGGCCTGGGCGACGCTCGAATAGGCCAGCATGCGTTTGATGTTGGTTTGCGTCACGGCCAGCAGGTTGCCCAGGAACATGGTCAGGATAGCCAGCGGCTGCATCAGTTGCACCCACACCACTGACGCCTGACTGAATGGCGGCTCGAAGACATACAGCAGGAAACGCATCAGGATGGCGAAGCCGGCCGCCTTCGAGGCAGTGCTCAGGAAGCCGACAAATGGGGTGGGCGCGCCTTCATAGACATCAGGCGTCCAGAAATGGAAAGGCACGGCGGAAGTCTTGAACGCAAAGCCGGCGATGATGAGCAGCACGGCCAGCACAGCCAGCATGCGCGTATCGGCGCCGGCAAGGGCCTGAGCGACTGCGCCGTAGTGGGTCTGGCCGCCGCTCAGCCCAAAGATCAGCGCCAGGCCGTACAGCATGATGGTGGATGTGACTGCGCCGAACACGAAATACTTGATGCCGGCCTCGGCGCTGCGGGGCGTGTCGCGGATGAAGCCGGCCAGCAGGTACAGCGCAAAGCTCGACGCCTCGGTGGCCAGGTACAGCATGATGAGGTCGTTGCTGGCCGCCATCAGCCCCATGGACATCGTGGCGAGGATGAGCAGCGCGTAATATTCGCCGCCGGCGCGGGCCGGGCGGAAGTCGATCGACACCAGGCAGGTCAATATGCCGGCCACGATGAAGATGAGGCGGAAGACAAACGCGAACAGGTCATGGCGAATCATGCCGCCGAGGACGCTGCGCGCATCGCCGCCGATCTGCGGCGCAACAGTCGCCGGCGGGACGGCGATCAACAGCGACAACACCAGCGCGCCGGCCATGCCGGCTGCCGCCAGAATGCCCAACGTTCGGCGGGGGATGCGCCGGGCCGAGAACATGTCCACGGCCAGAATGACCAGCGCCCACACCGTCAGGCCGATCTCTGGCGCGATAGCGAGAAAGTGCGATGGATCAAATACAGAGTACGCCATGTTTGCTTTAACCTTAACCGCTTGCCCGGGTGAGCGAGGCGAGGATCGTCTGAACGCCGACCTGGATCACCTGCATCACCGTGTTGGGCATGACACCCACGAGGATGAGGACGCCGCACATGAAGACGATGGAGAACTTTTCAAGCGCGTCCAGGCCGGGCAGCTTTTGCAGTTCGAGATTCTTCGGCTCGCTGAAGTAGACTTTGTAGGCCACGCGCAATGTCCAGGCGGCGGTAATGACGACGGTGAGGACGCCGGCAATGGCGATCCAGCTAAACCACCAGTTGAGCTGGCCGGCGAAGATCAGGCTGGGCGTCTCGGCGGCGCGCCACAGTCCCATGAAGATCATCACTTCAGCGGGGAAGCCGGGCAGGCCGGGCATGCCCATCGCCGCCAGCGAGCCGATCACGAAGCCAACGGCCGCCAGCGGCATGACGCGGAACATGCCGTTGAGTTCTTCGATGTCGCGCAGGTGGGCGCGCTCGTAGATCATGCCGACGAGGGCGAACATCAGGCCGGTCATCACGCCGCCGGCGAACAGCTCCAGGCCGGCCCCGTTCAATCCCAGTTCGTTCAGGGAGGCGATGCCCAGCAGGACAAGGCCGAGGTGCGCCACGGACGAAAACCCGATGATGTACTTCAGGTCGGTCTGGCGGAAGGCGATCAGGCCGGCGTAAATCACATTGGCCAGGCACAGGAACACGATCACCGGCAGATAGTACTGGGCCGCCTCGGGCATGAGCTGGACGCCGAAGCGCAGCGCAGCATAGGCGCCGGTCGCCTTGAGCACGCCGCCATGCAACATCGAGACGGCAGTGGGCGCGGCGGCGTAACCGTCGGGCGACCAGTTGTGCAGCGGCCAGATGGAGGCCAGCACGCCGAAGCCGATGAAGATGGCGATGAACCACGGCTTGATTTGCTCGAACTGCTCAGGCGAAAGGGCCAGCACGCCCTGTTGGAGCTTGACGAAATCGAAGGTGGCGCCGGCCTGGAAATACACCACCAGCAAACCGATGATGGCGACGAGTGAGCCGACAAACAGATAGATGGTCAGCTTCATGGCCGCGTATTCGCGGTTCTTGCTGCCCCACCCGGCGATGAGGACGTAGACGGGGAACAGCACCAGCTCGTAGAAGATGAGGAAGAGGAAGATGTCGAGCGACATGAACGCGCCGAACACGCCGGCCACCAGCATGAGCAGAAAGCTGAAGAACTCGCGCGGGCGGTCGTCCTGTTTCCACGACACGAGCACGGCGCAGAAAGCCACGATCGCCGTCAGCAGGAGCATCGGGGCGCTGAAGCCGTCCACCGCCACGTGATAGCCAATGCCCAGTTCCGGGATCCAGCTCGTCTGTTCTGTGAATTGAAAGCCGCCGACGGCGCGGTCGTAGCCGACGAAGACAAGGAACGACAGCAGCAGCGACACCAGGAAAGCGCCG
>Ga0308414_1001604_pt1 | contig 14820 bp, 12 predicted proteins | sample HotsprSampleOS50_FD_205667 | JGI IMG/M metagenome (GOLD analysis project Ga0308414, IMG submission 205667) | Hot spring phototrophic mat microbial communities from Octopus Spring, Yellowstone National Park, Wyoming, United States - 20090730_OS50 ... | reverse complement strand
TCGGGCTACGCCCTCCTTCCGTTACCCTAATGCAATACTTTAATAACTATTTAATAAATTTGTTACTGACATTTCTAAAGAGTTGAAACTACTGACATTTCTATTGAGTTAATACATTTTTCTAATGCAATTGATGATTCGTTCATTGATGCCAAAAATAAACTCAAACATAATCTATAAATTCTGATTTTAGTTCAAGATGAAAGAAAGTAAATTTATTTTTATTTGAATCCTTTATAAAAATGTATTACTCTCTTATTATTAGCAGGTTTTAATTGAATGTGGCTAAAGCTCCTTCATATCCTATTCTTTGTAACAAGGGGGTGTCTAACGAGTTAAAAATTGTCAGGCTGAGCCTGTCGAAGACTGACAATTTGAATCAAAATCACTCTTCGACATCCGTTAGCTAACGGATCGGTGTGACAAAAAAATTACTTCTTGGACAGCCCCGCAATAAATAAATAACAAATCTAATCATCATCTATTGCAGTTCACTTCAGTGAAATGAAAAAAAATTGGAAGCAAATGCTGGCTTTAGCCACATATATATTTATTCTGGACAGCTATTTCTTTCTTATTTATCATCTAAATATCGTAACATTCTTTTTACAAATTTCTGGTACAAATGTTAATTTCTTAATTACTATTTTACAATTGAACTAATTAAAATCTTTATAATGTTTAATGTAAAAACTAAAAAACTATGGAACAAACAATCGCAAATTTGAAAAAATATTGTAATAGTCTAACAAAATATTTAAGATATAAAACACGTGAAGTCTATATTGGAGAAATTCCGCTTGGTGGTTCTAATCCAATTCGGATTCAATCAATGACAACAACCGACACAATGAATACAATTGCCACCGTTGAACAAACTATCAGAATGGTTGATGCCGGCTGTGAATACGTTAGAATTACAGCTCCAAGTATAAAAGAAGCACAAAATCTCCAGAACATAAAAGAAGAACTTCGAAAAAGAGGATATAATGTTCCTTTAATCGCAGATATTCATTTTACTCCAAATGCTGCTGAACTTGCTGCAAGGATTGTTGAAAAAGTACGAATCAATCCCGGAAACTATGTTGATAAAAAGAAATTCGAAATTAAGGAATACACTGAATCTGAATATCAATTAGAACTTGAAAGAATCAGAGAAAAATTCGTTCCTTTAGTTAGAATATGTAAGGAATATGGCACAGCAATGAGAATCGGAACAAATCACGGCTCTCTTTCCGACAGAATTATGAGCAGGTACGGAGACACACCACTCGGAATGGTTGAATCTGCAATGGAATTTCTCAGAATTTGTGAAGACGAAGGTTTTCATAACATAGTTTTATCTATGAAAGCAAGTAACCCGCAAGTGATGGTTCAGGCATATCGCTTGTTGGTTAATAAAATGGAATCTGAAGGTATGAATTATCCGCTTCATCTTGGAGTAACTGAAGCCGGAGGCGGTGAAGATGGCAGAATTAAATCCGCTTTGGGTATTGGAACTTTGCTTGAAGATGGTTTGGGCGACACTATTAGAGTTTCTCTTACCGAAGACCCCGAATATGAAGCACCAGTTGCTATTTCCTTAGCAATCAGATACAAAGAAAGAGAAAATCATAAGCCAATTAAAGAAGCTACTTCCTTTTCTTTTGAACCTTTTTCATATAATAAAAGAAAAACTTTTGAAATTACAAACATTGGCGGCTCAAATGTTCCAAGAGTTGTCGCTGATTATTCTACAAGAAAAATAAATTCTCACAAAGACTTAATGGAGATTGGTTATTCTTATGATGAGCAAAGCGACAAATGGACACTTTCTGACACTGCCGCCGATTTAATTTATCTTGGAGATAATCCTCTTCCTTTTGATTGTCCAAACGGATTGAAAGCAATTTACAATTTTGGCTATTGGAGTGGGCTTGAAAACAAATACAACAGTTATCCGATTTTTAATTTTAATGAATATTTAAGCCCTTCGTTAAAATCAAACGAACTCAACTTTGTAAGATTTACAATTGATAATGTAACAGAAAAATTTTTGGAAATAATTAGAAACGATAATACCATAACTCTGGTTCTTGAGACAAACAACTTACACGGAATGGCTGAACAAAGAAGGGTATTTTTTGATTTAGTTGAAAACCAAATTCATAATCCCGTAATTATTAAAAGAGATTATCAAAATATCTTTTTCAAAGATTTACAACTTTACTCATCCACTGATTTAGGGGCTTTGCTCATTGATGGATTTGGGGATGGAGTATGGATTCACACAGAAAACTTAATAAAAGATGAAAATCAGCAAGGGGTATATGTAAAAAGTTTTGTCAATAGAAACGAATCCGAGCAAAAAATTATTAACAGACTTTTATTCAACATTCTTCAGGCAGCAAGGCAAAGAATTTCCAAGACTGAATATATCGCTTGTCCAAGTTGCGGAAGAACACTTTTTGACCTCCAGGAAACTACTGAGATGATAAGAAGTAGAACAGAACATCTTAAGGGAGTAAAGATTGCCGTAATGGGTTGTATTGTTAACGGTCCTGGAGAGATGGCAGATGCTGATTATGGTTATGTGGGTTCGGGTGTTGATAGAATAACACTTTACAGAGAGAAAAATATAGTAAGAAGAAATATTCCAACTGAAAATGCCGTTGATGAATTAATTTCTTTAATTAAAGAAGATGGAAAATGGATTGAACCCGGGAAAAATTGAATTTTGAACCAAAACAATCAATTGCATATTCTTATTAGAAATATTATATTGCACCTACATTTATGAAAAACATAGGCTTTGACATCTTAAAATTGATAAGTTTATTATCAAAATATTATTATAAACGTTTTTAATATTAAAATGCACTTCGAAAAAGAAGTGCATTTTTTTTGTCTATGATAGTAAAAAATTTAATAAAACATATTGAAACTTGGGCGCCTCCGGGAATTGCGTGGGAAAAAGACAATGTTGGGCTTCAACTTGGCTCAACTCAAAGTCAAATAACTAACGTTTTATTGTGTCTCGAGGTAGATTCAAAGGTGGTGGATGATGCCATCAAAAAGAGGTGTAACCTGATTATTTCTCATCATCCTCTAATCTTCACTCCACTAAAATCAATAACCGACCGAGATAACCAGTCAGACCTAATCAAAAAAATAATTAAAAATGATATAAACGTTTTCTCTGCACACACAAATTTAGATTTCGCCAAAGATGGAGTAAGTTTTCAGTTAGCTAAGAAACTAAAACTTCAACAAATAAGATTTTTGAAAAATTTATCTTCAAACCAATATAAAATAGTTGTTTTCGTACCGGAGAAATTTGTTGAGAAAGTTGCCTCAGCTATGCACATTGCAGGCGGAGGACAAATTGGAGATTATTCAAATTGTAGTTTCAGAATTGTTGGACAAGGAACTTTTAAAGGAAGTAATTCTACCAATCCATTCGTTGGGATTAAAGGTAATCTTGAGTATGTCAGAGAAATCAGGCTGGAAATGATTGCAAATTCTTTTGATTTGCCAAAAATTCTTTCTGCAATGAAAGAAAGCCATCCTTATGAAGAAGTTGCTTATGACCTGTACAAATTAAATAATGAAAATGTCAATTTCGGAATGGGAGCAATTGGAGTTTTAAATCAATCAATGACTAAAGAAGAATTCCTTTTTTATGTTTCAAAATCTCTAAAAATTAAAAATTTCAGGTACACTTCAGGTAAAAAAAATAAAATTAGAACAGTTGCAGTATGTGGTGGATCCGGTAGTGATTTAGCTGATGAGGCTATAAAACAAAATGCTGATGCATTCATTACTGCTGATGTCAAATATCATAAGTTTCAAGATGTGCAGAACAAAATACTTTTAATTGACGCCGGACATTATGAAACCGAAATATTCATTCTTGATGAACTTAAACGAAGAATACAAAAGTTTTTGAATAATGGAAACAATAAAGTTTATAAGTATAAGGGTTCGACAAACCCGATAATTTTTTATAATAATTCAGGAGAATAAATTGTATAACAGATTAAAAATTCTTTATCAGCTTCAATTAATTGATAACCAACTTGATGAATTAGAAGAGCTTCGGGGAGATTTACCCAACAATGTAAACTATCTTAGCTCTCAAATAAACGATTTAAAAGAACAAATAAAAACCAAAGAAAAAGAAAAGCAGGAATCTCTTGAAAAAAGAAAACTAAATGAAGATGAAATTGAAAAATTAAAAGAATCTCAGAAAAAATTTAAGTCTCAGCTTTATCAAGTAAGGAACAATAAAGAATATGATGCTCTAACAAAAGAAATTGATTATTCTGAAGAAGCAATTAGAAAAATGGAAGCTGAAAATGATGCTCTTGCAGATACAAGCAAAGTCCTTACAGAAGAGATAGAAGAGATTCTGCCTAAAATTAAAGAACTGGAAAAAGAGTTAAAAGAAAAAGAAGCTGAACTTAAAGAAATAATTAAAGCAAACGAAAAAGAGGAAAACAAACTCAGAGAAATTTATAAAAAAATTGAAGAGCAAGTTAAAAAACCTGACCTTTCTGTTTATCAGAGAATCAGAAAAGCAAAAAAGGGTAAGGCGGTTGTTACAATAAAAAGATCAGCTTGTTCCGGATGTCATAATATTGTTCCAGCCCAAAGGCAATTAGAATTAAGAAGAAACAATAGAATTTATACCTGTGAATACTGTGGAAGAATTTTAGTCTCTCAGGAAATTGCTGAAGAAGCAGAAAAGACATTATAAATTTTTTATAAAAGGAACAAAATCCTTTCTTTAGTGTGTTTCTAAACTGAAGTTAAAAGCATTATATTTGCATAAGACTTAGAAACAAAATGATAGGAGTTTACTAAAAAGTTCCCTATGTAAAATCGTGTATTAGTTACTTCTTGGCTGTAGTTTTGTTCTATGTTTATATAAAGACTTTTTATTTGCTGCAAAGAATTAACAATTAAAAATTATTAATTTAGAATGAAATTTCTTTGTGCTGCTTTGTGCCTTCTTTGTGAACTTTGTGGTTAAAAATATTAGCCACAAAGACTCAAAGACACAAAGAATCGGAAAGAAATTTTAGATATAAGTCAGCTCCGAAAAATTAATATTAAGAAAAAGTCTTTATTATCTTAAACATTTCATAATTAGTAATTGGCAGATTATCCCTAAAAGGGGTGATCATTTTAAAGAATAAACTAATAGAAAACCGGGCAATTGCTCTCCGATTATATTCGGAGGGAGGAAAGTCCGAACTTCGTAGAACAGGGTGCCGGATAATTACCGGGTATCCCATTTTTTGGGATAACTGACAGTGCCACAGAAAACATACCGCCCTAACTTTGTTGGGGTAAGGGTGAAAAGGCGAGGTAAGAGCTCACCGCTCCGAAAGTAATTTCGGAGGCACGGTAAACCACACCCGAAGCAAGGTCAAGTAGAAAAATCGTGGGGCTGACTAAAAAGTAATTTTGAATTGCATATTAATAATATTGCTAATTCGTTTCTTTTTGATCAGCCCCAGAGAGTTGTTCGCTCGAATTATCCCTTTGGGATAGCGATTTTGGGTAGACCGCTGGAGACTGAAAGTAATTTCAGTTCAAGATAAATAATTGCCATCCTGTATTTTATACGGGAAACAGAATTCGGCTTACAGGTTTTCTATCAGTTTTGTTCTTTCAAATTTGAATTAAATAACTCTATGATCAACAAAATTTGGAAAATTAAAGAAGTTGAAGATAAATTTACCATAAAAACCCTTTCAGAATCGTTGAACATCTCTGAGCCGCTTGCGAAACTGCTTGTTCAACGGCAAATTAAAACCTTTTATCAGGCAAAAAATTTCTTCCGCCCGTCTTTAAGTAATCTATTTGATCCGTTTTTAATGGATGGAATGGATGCAGCTACTACAAGAGTTATAAAAGCAATTACAGGAAATCAGCTTGTTTATATTTATGGCGATTATGATGTGGACGGAACCTGTGCAACCTCTGTTTTATATCTCTTCTTGAAAGAACTAAATGCTAATGTTGATTTTTATATCCCCAAAAGATTAGAAGAAGGTTATGGGATTTCTAAAGAAAGTCTTGATTTTATTAAGTCCAGAAATGCTTCTTTGGTTATTGCTGTTGACTGTGGAATTACTGCTGTTGAAGAAGCTGATTACGCAAAAAAATTAGGTCTTGATTTAATTATTTGTGACCATCATCAGCCCAAAGACCAATTACCTGAAGCAGTTGCTGTTTTAGATCCAATCAAACCAAATTGTAATTACCCATATAAATTCCTCTCCGGCGCAGGTGTTGCATTTAAACTTGTGCAAGGTCTTTCAGAAAGAATTGGCAAACGTGATTTACCATTAAAATATTTAGACCTCGTAGCATTAGCCGGTGCTGCTGATATCGTACCTCTTACCGGTGAAAACAGAATTCTGGTTAAAGAAGGACTTGAACAAATTAATAATAATCCCAGACCTGGAATTGAAGCATTATTAAAAAGTGCTGGATTACAAAAAGGCTCTTTGACATCCGGACAAGTAGTTTTTACGATCGCTCCGAGAATAAATGCAGTTGGAAGATTAGGAGACGCTCGACGTGCTGTTGAGCTTTTAATTACCGATAAGTATGAAGTTGCTACTGAACTTGCCAAAGTATTAGAAAGTGAGAATTACGAGCGAAGGAAAATAGATGTTGATACTTTTGATTATGCCAACAGTCTTGTTGAAAATTCTCTGGACTTAAAAAAGGAATTAGCAATAATACTTCATCAGGAGAAGTGGCATCCAGGTGTAATAGGTATTGTTGCTTCGCGTCTTGTAGAAAAATACTATCGTCCAACAATTATGTTAACTACTGTGGACGGAGTAGCTAAAGGTTCTGCCAGAAGCATAAATAATTTCAATATCTACGAAGCTCTGAAACGTTGTGAAGATGTTTTACTTCACTACGGTGGGCATCAGGCAGCAGCTGGGCTTGCCATTGAATTAGATAAACTTGATGAGTTTAGAATTAAATTTAATCAAATTGTTCGCGAAAGTATTTCGGAAGAAGATTTAATTCCTGAAATACAAATTGATTCAGAAATAAAGTTCAGCGAAATTACTCCCAAATTTATCAGAATTTTAGATCAATTTGCACCATTTGGTCCTGGAAATATGCGACCTGTCTTCATTACAAGAGGAGTAAATTTGTCGAATAATCCAAGAACTGTTGGTAACAATCATTTGGTAGTAAGTTTCAAGCAGAACTCTACTCAAAAAGTAATAGATGCTATTGGCTTTAACCTTGGTGAATATTTAGATTTGCTTATAAAAAATAAAAATTCAGAATTTGATATTGTTTATATAATTGATAAAATTGAAAAGGATGATAGGTCAATACCTCAACTAAAAATTAGAGATTTAAGAATAAGTCAAACAGAAAATTATCAGGAGAATTAGTAATGTCAGGTCATTCAAAATGGGCAACAATTAAGAGAAAAAAAGCGGCTCTTGATGCAAAGAGAGGTAAAATTTTTACCAAACTTATTAAAGAAATTACAATTGCAGCGCGACAAGGCGGCGGGGATCCTGATGGTAATCCCAGATTAAGACTTGCTATTGATAATGCCAAGTCACAAAATATGCCTGCTGACAACATTGAGCGAGCTATTAAAAAAGCAACCGGTGAACTTGAAGGAGCAGTTTATCACGAACTTACTTATGAAGGTTATGGACCTGCTGGAATAGCCATTATGGTTGAAGTTGCTACTGATAATAAAAACAGAACTGTTGCCGAGGTAAGACATATTTTTAGTAAGCACGGCGGATCTATGGGTGAAACGGGTTCTGTTGCCTGGATGTTTGACCGTAAGGGGATAATTACTATCCCAAAACAAGGAAAAACTGAAGATGATATTTTGGCAATTGTTTTAGATGCCGGCGCAGATGATTTACAAACAGAAGAAGACTTCTTTGAAATTTCTACTTCAGTGGAAAATTTTGAATCTGTTAGAAAAGCTTTATTACAAAATAATCTTCAGATAGAAAATGCTTCACTGCAGTGGGTTGCAAAAAACCTTATAAAAATCTCAGGTGAAGATGCAGAAAAAGTTATGAAATTAATTGATGCAATTGAAGATTGCGACGATGTTCAGAATGTTTATACCAGCGCTGATTTCGTAGATTGATATAAAAGATTTTTTAATGACTATAATTGGAATTGATCCAGGAACAATTATAACAGGAATTGGAATAATTCAGATTTCTGGTAATACTTTGAAAAGAATATATAGTGGAGTAATAAATCTTCCATCCTCAAAACCAATTCCACAACGTCTTGAAATTATTTACAGAGAACTATTTTCACTTATAAAAAAATATAAACCAGACGAGTTTGCAATCGAAACAGCATTTTATGGGAAGAATGTTCAGTCTGCTATGAAAATTGGTTATGCGAGAGGTGTATCAATTCTTGCTGCGATACATTGTGGGCTAAGCATAAGTGAATATTCTCCACGTGAAATAAAAAAATCAGTCGTTGGCAAAGGCTCTGCTTCAAAACAACAAGTTTCTTATATGATTAACAATTTGCTTTCACTGAAGAAAGCTACTTTGAAACCAGATGAAAGTGATGCTCTTGCTGTTGCAGTTTGTCATTCTTTCAGATTTAAAAAATTTACTTCAACAAAGAATAACTGGAAATCTTTTGTTGAAGCTTTTCCTGAAAGAGTAATAGGGTAAGTTTATGATTGGCTATTTATCGGGTAAAATTATTTCAATCAAACCTACTCAAATACTACTTGATGTAAATGGAGTTGGATATCAAATTTCAATTTCAATATCAACCTTTGAAAAAATTTCTGAAAGCCAATCAGTTTCACTATTCATTCACACTTATGTTAGAGAAGATGCAATAAATCTTTATGGTTTTCATTCTGAAGACGAAAAAGAAATGTTTGAGTTGTTGATTTCAATTTCAGGAATTGGTCCTAAAGTAGCTCTAAGTATTTTATCAGGAATTACAGTTAATGATTTAAGCGAGGCAATTTTAAGCGGTGATATCGGAAGATTGATTTCCATCCCCGGAGTTGGAAGAAAAACTGCTGAACGAATTGTGCTTGAGCTTAAATCAAAAGTTGCGGACTTTGAAACTTCATTAACAAAAACATCAGATTATTCTTTAAGACAGCAAGCAATTTCAGCATTAGTTACTCTCGGCTATAATCAGAAAAATTCTGAAAAGATAGTCAGAGATTTACTTGCTAATAATCCGTCATTATCATTAGAAGAAATCATTAAAAAAGCTTTGGCTGAATTCAATAAATAGTTTACATTTCTTTAAATATCACTTTGCAAATCAATAATTAATCTGAGACATTTAGGAAAGTCAACAAAAGAAAAATTTTAATTCTCTCATTGAAATTCCATATCTTACAACTTTAGCCAAACTTCAGCTTCTGATTTATCCGTGAAAACTTTTACAGTTAATCCTCGGTTAAAAGTTACGGTTTCCCAAAATTTTGCGTCAGGAAGGTTTTTAGGATTAGAAACGAGTGCGACTTTACAGACTTTCGGAGCATTTTCAGATATGAATTTTGCTGATTCAAAGGTATCTATGGTTGAAAGGTTATATTCCAAATTTATTTCATCACATAAAATTTTCCGGCAGTTGGACAATATGCCTTGCTCTATTACTTTCATACCATATTCTTCTACATCTTCAAGACTTTCATCTTTGCCGGAAGCAGTTACTAAAAGTATATCGCCTTTATTCTTAAAAGTAACATTTATTGCCACAAAACTCTCTGATTATTTATGTGGTTTTAAACTAATGGTAGAATTAATTCACAATGAAATTATAATCCCTCAGTAAAAATAAAAAAAATAATTTTCAGGATTAAAAACTTACTTTTGAGAATGATTGACAATTCTTTCAGCCATTCTATCAAAAACAAAAAAATGAAAAGGAAGAACTGAATACCAATATAATCTTCCAATTAATCCTTTCGGTCGAAAAGTAGCAGTTTGATGTAAGAAGCTTTTTCCATCTTTTTGAAAAATTTTGAATTCCAACCAAGCCTCACCGGGCAATTTCATTTCTGCGTAAAGGAGTAATCTTTTATTTTGTTTATCGGCTGCAAGTACACGCCAAAAGTCAAGAGTATCCCCAGTATTAATGGAGTTAGTGTTTGTTCTTCCTCGCCTCAGACCTACTCCCCCAACTAACTTATCAAGAAAACCGCGAATCTGCCATAACCAATTAGCATAATACCATCCTCTTTCTCCTCCGATTGACCAAATATTTTCAAGTACATTTTCTGCATTAGTTTTAATTTCTTTTTCTCTCCTGTCAATAAAGCAGCCATTTGTTGGCACATTAATATGCTTTAATAAAGAATTGTCATCGTAACTTGAACTAAGTGAATCTTTCCAGCTTGAAATAACACTATTCTGCTCAATTCTTTGAAATGCAAGTTCAACAGCTTCTTTGTAAGAGATTGGTTTGATGTTTAACATCTTTTCAAGTCCATTGTTTTTTGCAATTACTGGAACTTTCATACTCTCAACGAGATTTACAGCAAGTCTGTAAGAAGTTGCTGTTACAAAATATAGCCAATAAGATGAAAGTCGGGGAGTCATTATAGGCACAGTAAAAATAAATCTTCTAAGTCCTCGAACTTCTGCAAATTGTAGAAGCATTTCTTTATATGATAAAACATCTGGTCCGCCCACATCGTAAGACTTGTTAAATGTTTCGGATTTTAATAAAACGCCGGTTAGATATTCAAGAACGTTTCTGATAGCAATCGGTTGGTGTTTTGTATTCAACCACTTGGGAGTAATCATAATAGGGAGTTTTTCAACCAAATCACGAATTATTTCAAAAGAAGCACTTCCAGAGCCAACAATTATTCCCGTTTTAATTGAAGTTAAAGGGACTCGACTCTGAGACAAAATCTCTTGAACTTTTTTTCTTGAAGATAAATGTTTTGAAAGATTTTGCTGATTTGTTATTCCGCCAAGATATATTATCTGTTTTGCATCTGTCTTTTCAACAACGTTGATAAAATTTTTTGCAGTTCTTTCTTCAAGTTCCTCAAAATTTTTTGTTTTCGAACTCATTGAATGAATAAGATAATAAGCAACATCAATTGCATTAAGAAGGTTATCGAATTTAACATCTTCAAGAAAATCAATTTCATATACTAAGACTTTTGGGTGACTATAAATTCCATCGGTTGGAAAACGTTTTTTATCTCGAACACAACAAATAACTTCGTGCCCTTGCTCAATCAAAACAGGAAGTAGTCTTTTACCTATATATCCGGTGGCTCCGGTTAATAATATTTTCATTTTCAGCACAGTTTATTTTAGAAACATAATGGATGTCCGTTAAATTCAAAAAACATATTCTATTTTTTTTACAACAAAGAAAAAATCTTTAGAAACCAATTAAAATCTTTCTTTTACTTCACACTTACACGTTGTTTAATTAAAACTATTCTTTACTCTTATGTTGTAAATCTGTTTGATTAGGATTCTAATATGTAATCAGTATGAACCCATTCATTGTTGCCAATTCTACCCCATTTACCATTATACTCAAAAATAAAAATCAAATCACCAGATTTAAGTTTTCTGCAAACGTTGAAGTTTGTCCCTGGTCCCTGTCGTACATTTAATTGAGAAACATTAACTATAAATTGTTTTTGTGAAGCGGGTGTAGCTACAAAAAAGACTTCATCAAGAAATTGATTCCACACATTATTATCTAACATCATCCTTGGACAGTCTTTACCTGTAATATCAAAGTGTCTCAAAACATTTATTCTTGGAATATTATACTTCTGAACAAGGTATCGGGTTAATTCAATAGTTTGAAAACGTGTAATGTTAAAATCACCATCCTCATTTACACACATTTCAATTCCTATTGTTACATAGTTTGGTGAGCCATTATTCCCTTTAATTCTGATACCGTCTGGTTTGTAAGGTCGGCTGCTTCCAACGTGATAAGCAACTTCATCTTCCGGCAGACACTGAACAATCGAAACAGAATCAACACAAAAGTGGGCAGATGCATAAATTGGTTTTCCTTCAGGTGTTTTAGGACTTGAACTAAAATAGTTTCTGTTTGCCATAGCTCCAGCACCTCTTCTGGTGTTAGCTGTCCAGTGAATTATTACAGCTTCAACTTTTGTAAGTTTTCTGTAAGGACGACAATGTCCTGTTATAAATCTTTGAGTAATTGGAAACATAAAAACTCCTTATCTATGATAATCATCATCGTCATCTCTGTCAGTTGATAATACAAGCGAAACAAGTTCATCAGTTTTTAGAGATGGATTGTTTAATATTTGATTATTTATTTGTTCCTGATTTTTGTATAAAGACTTCTTAATATTTTTTACATAAAGAAGTGTATCAAGTAAATCGTGAAAGAACTTTGACCCTTGACTTAAGAATAACCCTGTAATAATAAAACCAGGAATACTTAGTATTGAAAAATTATTAAAACCTCTCCAAGGCTGTATTCCTGAGGTTTCAATAATTTTGAAAAAGTCAGCATTAGTTATAAATGCCACAATAATTCCTATCAAAATAGAAAGAAGGTGAATTTTCTTTTCTCGCTGTCGTTCTAATTCTGAATTTGGGAAGGCAAGCCTTTGCATTGATTCTACATTTAATTTAATAAATTCAGTAACTTTTTCAGTTATTAAACTAAGTATCAGCAAAATTAGTACTAAAGAAATAATTGAATTTTCCATAATTGTTTGAAGGTTTTTTTATTGATTAGAGACTTCTGAAAAATTAAGTTAATGCTATCTTTGAGAAGTAAAAAAATGATAAGTTTAACCAAAATCACACTTCGACTTCGCTCAGTGTTCCAATCCAATCCTGTTACAAGTAATTTTTCAGAAGTCTCGATTAGTTATTTGTTCAAAACTTGTTAAAACTTCTGTAAAAAACAAAGATTATTTTTCTAATTTTAGGCACAAAAAATTTAAAATTATAAAAAAGGGATAAAAGATGTCAGAACAGAATTTCAAGAAGGAAATATCATTACTTGACCAAATTTATAATGATATGCTTGAAGCATCTCATAACGAACCGGATTTAAATGATGTAGAGTCAATGCGTTTATACATTGAAAATTCTTTCAGAGTATTTAACAGAACAATTTTCAGGGTTAATGAAATTAAAAATTCTCTTATCAAAGAAAATAGATTAGATTCAACAACCTGGAATCCGCCAGCTTAAAAGTCTTGGGAGAGAATCAAAACAAATATTTTATAAATCTCTGTGGTTCTCTTGTTTTTCTCAGAGGTTCTCTGTGTAATTAAATAGTCTATACAAGACGGATTGATGTAAAACTCTTTTCGATAAATAGAGTTATTGGAAAATTCATCTAACTAATATCATCTTTCTTGTTTGAACAAATTTATCTACAGTTAATCTATAAAAGTATACTCCGTTTGGTAATTTAGAATTTAGAATGTAGAATTTAGAATGTTTCCCTGCTTCGTAATAGCCGTCAACTATTGTTTCAATTTCTTTCCCTAAAACATCGTATAATTTTATTGTTTGCCAACCGCCTACTGGAGACTGCCAACTGATAGTGGTGCTTGGATTTCCTCCAGATACAGAACTACCTGCGATAGAAAATGGATTAGGATAATTTTGTTCTAATTTAAATTCGAACGGCTGATAACTCTCATCATTGTTGTTCCCCAAAATTAAAGTAAAATGAAGAAAATTACTTTCAGTATGAGTTGAATCAGAAGTATATGCTGATACTTTCCAATAAAATAAACCTTCATCTTCAAATTGATGCAGATAACTTGTACTTGTCAAACTATCCTTTGAAAAAAATATGTAATTAAAAACAGAATCTCTGCTGACTAATAATTTATATCGGACAATATCATTTGGATTCAGAGAATAAGTAGAATTCCAATTAAATAAAATATTTCTATTGAAAATTATAGTTGTGTCATTTGGAGAAATAAGTCTGAATGATTTAGGTTTCAATGGTTTTAGTTGTGATTGTAAAATTATAGCTGTGTCATTCTGAGCAATTGAACCAAAAGCATATTTGAAGTAAGACGAATCTTCTTTCAAGAATAAATTATAAATACTTGTTAAATATCTTCTGGTTAATCTTAACTGTTCTGCTGGAGATAAATATCCACGAGGGTCAGTCCAATCCCAAATTCTTGTATCCATAAATTTTGTGTGATTAGCTCCTTTTAAAGTGGGAATTCCTTTAACCGGCAAAGCATTATTATACATTGGAATCTGATTGTTAGCGGGTGGTGTTATCCCATCATTTTGTGCAGTGATGAGATATACAACGGCTTTTATCTGACTCATAATGGAAATAGCTGATGGATTTGTTTCAGCGGCAGCAAGCGGAGCGACTACATTTATTGTTGAATCATTAGCAGCAGCTAATAAACTTGCTCCGCCACCCATTGAATGACCTGATAATCCGACTTTAGCAGTATCAACTAATTTAAAGAATATCGAAGATGAATTTTTATTTTGAGCCTTTATATGATTTGCACAAAAAAGCAGGTCAAATGCGAGCTGAAGATGAACTACATCAGGAAATTGTGGTGCAATTACTATATAGCCATAAGAGGCAAGATGTTTAAATAGAGAGATATAGTTGCTGTTTTGCATAGCAAATCCATGACCGAAAGCGATTACAGGATATGGACCGTTTGAAGTATCAATTTGTGCTCCGCTTCCTTCGATGTATGAAGGATAGTAAATAATAGTATTTAAAGTCCGTCCTTCTCTGTTAAGAGTTGCTGACGTCCAACCAGCTTTCATAGGACCTGGATTTTCTGGTTGA
>Ga0308414_1001603_pt1 | contig 14827 bp, 10 predicted proteins | sample HotsprSampleOS50_FD_205667 | JGI IMG/M metagenome (GOLD analysis project Ga0308414, IMG submission 205667) | Hot spring phototrophic mat microbial communities from Octopus Spring, Yellowstone National Park, Wyoming, United States - 20090730_OS50 ... | reverse complement strand
CAAAAACGCCGCGGTCCTGCGCGGGTTGATTTTGACCGCCGAGGGCAAAGGCAGCCGCGACGCCGTCAAAAAATACCTCGACCTGCTCAGCAAGGACAAACTGGAAAAAGACGACGAACTCTGGGTCATCCAGAAGTATCTGGACAGCGGGTATGCGGACGAAACCGCCAAGCGTCTGGCCAGCTTTAAGGAACGCTATCCGAATGAAAAGCTGGCGCTGCTGCTGGAGGCCTGGCAAAAAATGACGCTGGGGCAACTGAATGACGCCCTGTCGCTGACCAATCAGTATCTGGAATCCGACAGCAATAATGCCGGCGCCTGGCGGCTTCGCGGGCGGCTGTACCGGCTGATGAACGACCCGCGCAAGGCGGTCGATGACCTGCAGCGCAGCAAGGCGCTGGCGGCCAACGCCGCCGTCAGTCAGGAACTGGCGACGCTCTATACCGAGATGAGGCAGATCGACGCGGCCATCGGCGAATTGGTAACCGGCCTGCAAAACCCGCAGGCGCCGCTTCAACTGCAACTGATGCTCGAATCGCTGTACCAGCAAAACAACCGCACAAGCGATCTGGAGCGTTTTTATGCACAAAATATAAAAACATACGCCGAATCCCCATTTTGGTATTTCCGCGCCGGCCAGTATTACCTGTCGAAAAATGACGCGGCCAAGGCCGTTGCATACACCAAAAGCGGTATGGAAATCGCCAAAAACCTTAATGCCGTCGATCCGTCGTATCTGCATCTGTATTTGAATGCGCTGATTCAGAACAACAAGCCCAACGACGCCATCACCGCCGCAAGCGAATGGATTGACAGCCCGCTGGCGCCGGTCGCGTACGCCAATATGGCGGTCGCCCAATTCAAGTTGGGACAGAAAGACAAGGCCGAAGCGTTCTTCTTTAGCGCGCTGGATAAATCCGGTCCGTCCGATCTGTTCCAGGAAAAAGTGCTGGCGATGATGGTGGACACGCTGGGTCAGGAGGCGGCCAATCGATGGGTTCAAAAAGCGCCGACCGCCCTGCCGAACCTGCTGGCTGCATACCGTCTGGCCGCACGCAACGAACAGTACAACCGCGGGATTGAAATCATCGACCAGTGTCTTGCCGGAACAACTCCCGAACAGCCGGAGTGGGCCGGCTTGGCCTTCAAAAAGGCCAATCTGCTGACGCAGGCCTACGCCAAAACCGCCGACAGCGACTATCTGAAAAAAGCGATAGCCCTGTTTGAACAGATTCTCAAGATTTATCCGACGAACACGTCCATCCTGAACAATCTGGCCTATATGATGGCGGCCAACGACCAGCAGTTGGATCGCGCGCTTCAATACGCCCGTCAAGCCCACCAAAACGACCCCGGCAATCCGATCTTTTTGGATACGTATGGGTTTGTCCTGTTTAAGACCGGACAGGCCGATCAGGCACAAGAAATCGCCCTGCGTGCGATTTATTTGTATGAAATCAGCGGGCAAACCATCCCGTGGGACGTGTATCACCATCTGGGGCTGGCGCAGGAGGCGTTGGGCGAGAACGCCAACGCATTGGAAAGCTTCCAAAAGGCGCTGGCTTTGGCGGCGGACGCTCCGGAAAAAAATCGTAAAGAACTTCAGACGCGGATTGATAAACTGAAAACGCAAACCAATGCGTCGCGATAATTATCCCGCTTTCAATCAGGAGAACAGCGAATGGATCATCCTATACAACGTTCGGTTACGACCTTAACGCCCTTACCCAACCCGCGTCCCATCGCAGCGCCGATGCCCGCCGCGGCCATGGGGGCAGGTATGGCGATGACGCCCAAAGAAATTTTGGGCATCATTCATCGGCATCTGCTGATGATTATTCTGTTCACGATTGCCGGAACCTTCATCGCAGGCGTGTCGTGGTTTCTGCTGCTGCGGTATATGCCGCGCTACACGGCCACGACGCAGATTGAGGTGCTGCCCCCAACGCAGCAAGACCCCACGCAAATCACCGCTCAGCAGCCGCAAAAGGACATTTACTACCAGTTCCGCTTTACCAAATCGGCGGAAATGAGCGGCCAGAATATGATGCAGGAACTGCTGCGGCATCCGGCGGTGCGCGACACCAACTGGTTCCGCCAGTTCGCCAAAACCGACGCCTCCGGCGCGGTGGTTTCGGAAGCCGACGCCGTACGATACGCCCTGCGAGACCTCAAGAACAACTTCCGCGTCTCAGCGCCGCGCGATTACAACTTTTTGATTGTCTCAATGACCTGTGAAAGTCCGCAGGAAGCCAAAAAAATCGTCGATACGGCGGTCAACCTGTTTTTGAGCAACCAGCGGGAAATCGCGCGCAGCTCCACTGCCGTTGAACTGGCCGAACGCCGCAGCCAGCGCGACGCGATTCAGCGCACGCTGGATCAGTTTCAGCGGAGTATGGATTCCATCGCGGCCGGCACGCGGTATGCACGTCTGAATGTAACCGCCGGCTCGACCTTTCGCGATTATATGGACGAAAAACTGGCCGATAATGAACGCCGATTCAGCCAGTTGGATTCGGATAAAAGCCGGCTGGAAAGCATTATCGCGACCTTGAAAAATCGCGCCACGTCCGCCGAGTACGACGATGTGCTGCGCGAACAGATTGAACGCGACCCCATCGCCCAGCAGATGCGCAGCAACATCGCGATGATGGAGCCGCAACTGGAACGGCTGCTGGCGCGATTCGGCGAAGAACACCGTCAAGTCCATCAGGCACGCGCCTCGCTGGAACAAATGAAGGCCGACTTGGTGCGCCGCCAAAACGAAATCGCCGAAATTCTGCGGCTCTCCGATTGGCGCAACGCCGAGGATCAGATGACCGCGCTGACTCAGCAGTTGGACACCGTCACCCGCCAACTTCAGGAAGCGCAGGCCGAATATAAAGAAATCGATAAGATTCGTACCGAGTACAACCGCTACGAAATCCAAAAGCAGGAACAGCAGCGGCTGCTGGAAGAAATGAATACGCTGATTGAAAAACTCAACGCCGTTTACAACGACCCGACCATTCACAAAATGCGGTCGATGGGGGCGGCGCCCGAGCCGCTGGAAGTCAGCTTCCCGAGATGGCAATTGTTCTTGCCCGGCGGATTTATGTTGGGGCTGTTGACCGGACTGGGGCTGGCGTTTGCGGTCGAGCTGCTCAACGACCTGCTGCGAACGCCCAGCGACGTGATGCGCCACGTCAAAGTCCCGATGATGGGGATGATCTGTCATCGCGACGACGACCACGACATTGAGGATATCGACCCCTATCACGTCGTACGGCAGGCGCCGTATTCAATCACCAGCGAGTTTTACCGGCAGCTCCGCACCAATCTGAAGCTGTCCGGCCCCGCCGGTGCGCCGCATCGGACGCTGTTTATCACCAGCAGTTCCGCCGGCGACGGCAAAACCACCCTGGCGGTGAACCTCGCCTATACGCTGCTGGCCGAGGATAAAAAAGTCCTGATTCTGGACGCCAACTTCCGTCGGCCAATGACCGGACGGCTCTTCCCCCGCGCCGAGGCCAACGGCTCGCCGGCCACCGGCGCCGATTACGGCCTGAGCAACTACCTGATGGGACAGTCCGACGCGGCCAAGATCATTCGTCCGTCCGGCATTGAGGGGCTGTACGTCATCGACAGCGGCCCGCTGCCCGCCCATCCGGCCGAACTGCTCAGCAGCCCGCGGATGAAAACCCTGCTGGAAACCTGTAAAGACCAGTTTGACTATGTGATTATCGACGGACCGGCGATGCTGGTCAGCGACGCCAAAACGCTGGCCGTACAGGCCGACAGCACCCTTGTGGTGTTCAACGCCGCAGCCACCCATCGCGGAGCGGCCATGCGCATTTTGCGCGAGCTGCGCGAAACCAACGCCAACGCCATCGGCACGGCGCTGATGGGCGTTCGTTCGCGCAAGGGCGGCTATTTCCGAGAGGTCTATCGCTCCTATCAGGCATACCAGCGGACTCCGATGGAACAGACTGTATAAGGTTAGCGACAACTGTGTTATTCAAATAAAGGCAGCATAATGTCAGAAAAGTTTTTGGTCACCGGCGGCGCCGGATTTATCGGTTCGAATATATGCCGCCGACTGGTGCGCGAGGGCTGTTTTGTCCGTGTCGTTGACAATCTGATTACCGGACGGATGAGCAATCTGGACGGGATTTTGGACAAGATTGAATTCATTAAGGCCGATATGGGCGACCCGCAGGTTGCCCGCGCGGCAATGAAAGACATTGACGTCGTCCTGCATCAAGGCGCCGTGCCGTCGGTGCCGCGCAGCGTGGATGATCCGGCCACCACCCACCAGCATTGCGTCAATGCCACCTTCACCCTGCTGCTGGCCGCACGCGACAGCAAAATCAAACGGTTCGTCTATGCCGCCAGCTCGTCCGCCTACGGCGACAGCCCGACGATGCCCAAAATCGAGACGATGCCGACCAACCCCAAATCGCCTTATGCGGCCGCCAAGCTCTTTGGCGAATACTACGCCTCGGTCTTTGCACAGGTCTATGGCTTGCAGACGATTTCCTTGCGTTATTTTAATGTCTTCGGCCCCTATCAAGACCCGACCAGTCAATATGCCGCCGCGATTCCGGCGTTTGTAACCGCAATCCTCAAGGGCAAGTCCCCCACCGTCTATGGCGACGGGGAGCAAAGCCGCGATTTTACCTTTATCGACAATGTGGTTCACGCCAACCTGCTGGCCGCCCGCGCCCCGAAAACCAACGGCGAGGCGGTCAACATCGCCTGCGGCCAGCGGATTACGGTCAACGCCATCATCGCGATGATCAACGAGATGACCGGCAGCAATGTTCGTCCGAATTATCTGCCGACGCGCGCCGGAGACGTCAAGCATTCGCTGGCCGACATCCAAAAGGCCAAAGCCCTGATTGGGTATGAGCCGGTTGTTCCATTCAAGGACGGCTTGCAACGCGCGATTGAGTGGTACCGCAAACACCTGCTGTAAGCACGGGGCGATGGAATGGATGCAGAACCGCAAATCGCCGATTTTACGCTGATTGACAAACCCGCCCACGTACCGGCTCTGCTGGAGGTATTACACCACGCCGAAATCATCGCCATCGACACCGAGGCGGACAGCTTTCATCATTTTCATCACAAGGTCTGTCTGATTCAACTGGCCGTCGGACAGCGGTGTTTTATCGTCGATCCGCTGGTTGGACTGGACTTGTCGGAGATGATGGCGATTCTGTCCCGAAAACGCCTGATTTTTCACGACGCCGGCTATGACCTGCGGATGCTGCTGGCCGATTTCGGCTTTCGACCGCAGGGGGAGATTTTTGACACGATGCTGGCGGCGCGTCTGACGGGACGCGAAAACATCGGCTTATCGTCGCTGCTGGAAGACATCCTCGGCATTCAATTGTCCAAGCACAATCAGCGCGCCAACTGGGCGATACGCCCGCTGACGCAGCAATTGCTGGCGTACGCCGCCGAGGACATCCGCTATCTGGCGGCGCTGGCCGAGCATTTGGCCGAACAGCTCCAATCGCTGGGACGGTTGGAATGGCATCGGGAGTATTGTCAATGGACGATTGAGCAGACCCAGCAGCCCAAAGAGCCGCAAGACCCCGACAAAAGCTGGCGCATTCGCGGCACGTTCGGCCTGACGCCGCGGCAACTGGCCATCGTCAAAGCCATCTGGCAATGGCGGCAGGCGCAAGCCGATCAGGCGGACATCTCGCCGTTTCGCATCCTCCGCAATGAGGACTTGATCAATCTGGCGCTGTGGGCGGATCGTCAAAAACAGATTCGACCCGACGCCGTGCCGCGACTGCCGCGACATTGCCAAGGCCATCGTCGCCAACAACTGCTGGAGGCCGTCCGCACGGCCTGCGGCCTGAGACCCGACCAATGGCCAAAGCCGCCGCAGCGCGAACACAATCGACGCCCCGAAGCCGAGATTCTCGACAAGGCCGACCGAATGAAAGAAGAATGCCGAAAAATCGCCGACCAACTGGGCATCGAACCGCAGGTCATCGCCTCGCGCAAAAGCTTGCTGGCCGCGGTCAACACGCACGCCGACACCGAGGAAAAACTGCTGCGCATCGGCTGGATGCGCTGGCAGATCGGCCTGTTAATCGAACCGCTGAAAAAAGTCTTGGCCGAAACCGCCGACAAGGACACCGCCAATGAAAATTGCCACGTTTAACGCCAACTCTATCCGCAGCCGAATCGAGCCGATCCGCCGATGGCTGGCTCAGCATCGGCCGGATGTGCTGGCCGTGCAGGAAACCAAGGTGCAGGATTCGGAGTTTCCCGTCGAGGAATTCGCCGCAACCGGCTATCGCATCCTCTTTCGCGGGCAGAAAAAATACAACGGCGTCGCCCTGTTCAGCCGTCACGAGCCGAAAAACATCCGCGACCGTCTGCCCGGCGATACCGAAAATGAAGCGCGGTTTCTGCAGGCCGACTATGACGGCGTTACCGTCGTCAACACCTACGTCCCGCAGGGTTTTGAGATGGGCTCCGACAAATTCCGCTACAAACTCCGGTGGTTCGGCTGGCTGCGGGATTATCTGGCCGAGACCATCGCCCCGCAATCCAAGCTGGTCTGGCTGGGCGATTTGAACGTCGCCCGCACCGATATCGACGTACACGACCCGGACGGGCTGTGGGGCAGCGTATGCTTTTGTCAGGAGGTGCAGGACGCCTTTGAAGCGGTGATGGAACTGGGGCTGACGGACGTGTTCCGCCTGCATCATCCCGACCAGCCCGGCCAATACACCTTTTGGGATTATCGCGTGCCGAATGGTTTCAAACGCAATCTCGGCTGGCGGCTGGACTACATCAACGCCACCGACGCATTGGCGCGTCGCTGCACGCGATGCGAAATCGACCTTGCGCCGCGCAGCGCCGATAAACCCAGCGACCATACCTTCCTGTGGGCGGAGTTTGATGTGTGATTTGAAATACCGTTGTACCGCCGGCTTCCAGCCGGCAATCAAAATTATCAAGCTAAAGCTTGAACTACAAACCCGGCAATCAAAATTATCAAGCTAAAGCTTGAACTACAAACCCGTAAGGGCGAACACACAGGTTCGCCCCTACGACAGGGGTATCTGTTTTATGGCTCAAAGCGCAAGGCGACCACATCGTACGCGCCGATGTCAATCGTACAGGACAGCCCCTTTGCGGTCTTTTTGAATTTGACCGGCTTTGACGTCAGCAGTTCGGTGCATTTTTTATACCTTGCGGCTGGGTCGGCCAGCGTAATCGTTCCTGTCCACGGTTTTTCTCGGTGGTTGAGGGCAACAACCGTCCGCTGTTTGTCGCCGGCGGTACTGATATACTGAATCGGCAGCCCTTCGACCCTCACCGGCTGCACACTGCCGATGACCTCGTCAAACAATTGCTGCGCTGCGCCGGCAATGTCGCTATGCCCCCCTTCATACCACGGAATCAGGCAGGTATAGACAGCGCCTTTGCCGTGGTCTTTTCGAACGGCCAGCGGCTCGCCCGTATCGCTGGTCGCCAAAACCTTGCCCTCCGACGCCTCGGCCGGCACGTAATGATACGCCTCGTGAACAAACGGCTGCTTGCCCCATCGCCATGCTCGGCCAACGCGGTACTCCGGCCGAAACGCAACGCCCGTCAAATCGCGGTCGTCGGGGGCGGCCACGCCGACGGCCATCACAACCTGACCGCCGGCGGCGGCAAACGCGGCCAGCTTCTGTTTGATTTCCGAGGTCAGTTTGATTTGGTCGGCCAGAATCAACACCTTGTATCCGGCCAACACCTCGGATGACGCATCGTCGGTCAGCACGTCTATAATATCGCCCCATCGGCTGTCGCCCATCGGACGATACGGCGCTATCGGAAGATTATTGTTCTCAATCGTCTGGCGTGCGATGTTGCGGTCTTGATACAGGCCGAACGGCAGCGGCGGAGCGACCTTATAGACATCCTCCGGCGACGGCGCAAAATAATCGTCAATACAGGTCAGCGCAAACGGACTGGCCGGCGGGTCGTCCACGTGATAGCGGCCGAACGGAAACGGCTGCATTGCAAACACCGTCCCCGGAAACGCCAAGCCGAACAGCCCATCCAATGCCCGTTGCCCCTGTCGATACGGAATGCGCGCATAGTTCCACACGGTGCGCGTCGCCTGCCAATACGGCGGCGTCATCCAGCCGTGGTCGGACGGCAGCATCACCGCTGCCGGCACATCGGGCGTTCCGGGCGCAACGGCTTGCGTAAATCGCCCAAATTCATCAAACAGCTCGACGATGCGGTTGAATTTCTTTTCGGCGGCGTTGTAGAACAGATGACCGCCTTCCAGCCGATAGGCCTGCGCCCCGCTGAAATAGGCCGCATAGAGATTGCGCCGATGGAACGAGTATTCCATATCCTGCACGCAGCCGTAAATCGGTCCCCACCACAGCGAGATATCCACGCCCCACTGCCGGCCGTATTGCCGCGCCGCCCCGCGCGTAAACGCCACGCCGGTTTGGAGATCCTCGACGTCGTCGTTGGTGCGTTCGACCATCAGACAATCCAGCCCGTGCGCGGCAAACCGATGCGCCGAAGACGCATAGCCAAACACGCCCCACAGCGGCAGCTCCTTATAACGTTCGGCCTCCTGCATCGCCGCTTGAATATGGCCGTCAAACGCCGCTTTGGCCTCGGCGTGGGTTTTGGGTTTGGCCTTGAGCAGTTCCTGCGGAAACCGCGTGCCGGCCGAATCATTTTCCATTATCCCCAGCCAGAGGGTCGTGCCGCGGCGACCGGCGGCAAGCCGACGATGCATCGGCAGCGCAGCATCAGGGTCGGGCAACTCTTTTTTGCTGTAAGCCGCCTCGCTTTTGCGCGCCGTCGGATTGGCGTCCAGACGCACCAGTACATGGTCAAAATCCTCATAAAGCGGCGCGACCGCCTCGGCCTCCGGATAGCCGGACACCTCAATCCCCCAGCACCACGGACTGTTCTTGAGCCGTTCGAGAACCGGCTGATAGACCGGATCCGGTTCGCACTCCACGAAAATGCGGGTATGCATAACGTCGCCTTCTCCTTTCGCAGATAACATATTTAGAACCGCCGTCAGCAGAATGACCGACAACAACCTATATAAGTTTTTGTGCTTCACAGAAATACCTCCTTAAAAATCTCAAACTAACCGATATCCTGACAAAATCAAGCAGAACCCTTTTTATTGCCGCCAAAGGCGGATTCCGCCGGTTTACCTTTTGAGGCAACCTCTCAAAATACGTGTCGCGGGCATCTTGCCCGCGTTATTTCTGCGATAATGCCATATTTTTCTTGCAATCTTCAATTAATAGAGGTTGCCTTGACCTTTAACGTTTGACTTCTCAAACCGACCTTTGGTCGGTTTGAGTTATTGAATAGGCCGCACGGGAACGCCGTGCTGCTTTAAAAACGCCTTGGCCTGGCCAATCGTATAAGCGCCGTAATGGAAAATCGACGCCGCCAGCACCGCCGACGCCTTGCCCTGCCGCAAGACCTCCAGCAGCGATTCCAGCGACCCTGCCCCGCCGGAGGCGATGACGGGAATATCGACCGCCTCGGCCACCGCCCGCGTCAATGCAATATCATAGCCGGCCTGCGTGCCGTCGGCGTCCATACTGGTCAGCAGGATTTCGCCGGCGCCCAGCGTTTGCGCACGCACCGCCCACTCGACGGCGTCGATATCCGTCGGCTGCGAGCCGGCCTTGACGGTAACAATCCACTTGTTGGGCTGGTCTTTTTTGCGGCGGGCGTCGATGGCCAGCACCACGCACTGATTGCCGAACCGCTCGGCGGATTCGCGAATCAAATCGGGATTCTGCACGGCGGCGGTGTTAATCGAACACTTGTCCGCCCCGCTGCGCAGCAAAAGACCGATCTCATCGGCGGTGGTGATGCCGCCGCCGACGGTGAACGGAATAAACACCCGCTCGGCCACGCGCTCGACCAAATCGACAATCGTCTTTTTCGAACGAATCGTCGCGGTGATGTCCAAGAACACCAGTTCGTCCGCCCCTTCGTCGCTGTAACGGGCGCCCAACTCCACCGGGTCGCCCGCGTCGCGCAGATTCAAAAAATTGATCCCCTTGACAACGCGGTTGTCTTTGACGTCCAGACAGGGAATGATGCGTTTGGTCAGCATGCACAATCCTCTTTGCAAATCGACACAAAGTTGCGGAGCATCTGCAGGCCGTCGTCGCCGCTTTTTTCGGGGTGGAACTGACAGCCGAACAGATTGCCTTTTTCCACCGCCGCCGTCATTGACAGCCCTTCGTACTCGACCATTGCCGTCTGCGCGGCCGGGTCGGTTACGTCGGCATAATACGAATGCACAAACGCAAAATGCCGTCCGGGCGTCAGTCCCTGCATCAGCCGCATCGAGGCCGGCGCGGCGACATAATTCCAGCCCATGTGCGGAATCGTCCTGCCGGGCGGAATAGGAATGACCTTGCCGCCAATCAGACCCAGACACTTCGTGACGCCCTTTTCATGGCTTTCGTCAAACAGCAATTGAAACCCCAGACAAATCCCCAAAAGCGGCTTGCCCGCACGCGCCTCGGCACAAATCGCCTCGGCTATCGGGGCAAGCTGACGCATCGCATAGCCGCTGGCGCCGACGCCGGGCAGAATCAGCCCGCGCGCCCGCCGCATATCCGCAGGGTCGCAGCTTACGGTGATATCCGAGCCGATATATCGGAAGGCGTTTATCACACTGCGGATATTGCCCGCCCCGTAATCGATAATCACAAGCATAAAACACTCATTTTGCTTTTTCTTATTGTCAATGAAGGCCTGATTATACCGTATCCGGTCGATATCTCAATAGTTTTCTCTTTTCGGGCGATTTTACGTCCGGTATAATGGGAATCAATGCAGAAAAACGAGGACACAACAGGACTTTCAATTGTGATTCCGGTATATCGGGAAAGCGGAAAAGTCTGCGCCGATATCGACGCGGCGGCCACCTTTCTGGAGCGGTTTGGCGGCGGCGAGATACTCATCGTCGATGACGGCAGCCCCGACGACACCGCAAAAATGGCCGAAAAACACGCCTCGAAAACCCCCGTGCCGACGCGCATCCTCCGGCTCGGCAGACACCGCGGCAAAGGGGCGGCAGTGCGGATGGGCATCCTGCAAAGCCGCGGGCGATGGGTGATGTTTGCCGACAGCGGCCTGTGCGTGCCGTTTGACGAGGCGCTGGCGGGCATCGAACTGATCCGGCAGGGACAGTGCCTTCTTGCGCACGGGCGGCGCGCCTGCATTCGGCAAAAGCGGTCGCTCTATCGTCGGGCGTGTTCCGGACTGTTTAACCGGTGGCTCATCGGCGGCCTAAAACAAAAACTCGGCCTGACGGACACCCAGTGCGGGTTCAAAATCTACGACGGCGACACGGCCAGACGCCTCTACGCCCAAAGCGTCATCGATGGCTTTATGTTCGATTTGGAAATCATCCTGCTGGCCGCACGCAACGGCGTTGCGATTCGGGAATTCCCCGTTACGTGGTCGTTTGACCCCGACAGCCGACTGCACCCGCTGCGCCAGAGTTTGGGTATTGTAAACGATATAATTCGTCTGCGGCGGCGATTTGCCGATGTCTTTCACACAAAGTAGGAAGAACTCAGAACTTAGAACTCAGAACACAGAATTCAGAAGTTCCTCGACCTATATTCCTACATTCCTACATACCTACATTCCTACATACTTTTATCCATTTTCAAAGTTAGATAAATATCAAATTTTTTCAAAAGTTTTTCATTTTGTAGTTGACAACCCCCTGCCGTCGCGGGCATAATGCCATCAGTCAACTGGCCGTGGGGGCTGGAGGCAGCAAAAAAAGGAGTATCAACATCAAGGAGAGCAAAAGATGGAGCTTGTCGAAACACAATCCAACACATTCGTTCGTATTCCGGCGGCGATTTTGTATCAGTCGGGGCTGACGCTGGCGGAAAAGGTTTTTCTGGGGCTGTTGTCGGGGTTTTCGCCTCGCCCGCTGCGGATGAGCAACCGCCAACTGGCCGAGCTGCTGGGGTTTGACAATACCCGCTCGGTCAGCCGTCTGCTGACCCGCCTGCAGCGACAGGGCTGGATACGCATTCAGGATGGCCGCTCTTATCGGCGAGCGGTCTATTATGCCGAGCCGTTGGACAACGGGGCGCTTGTTAATAAAATCACAGACCCCGACACGGCGGTCGATGTATCGCCCTGTGCAACATCGACATCCAAGACACATACATCGACATCCAAGGCACATAGTGTGCGCGCCGTGTCTAACAAAATAGAATATAATAGAAATAAAAGAATATCTCTCTCTAAGGACAATCCTCTTGATTTTTCTCAACAGGTTCAAAAAACCATCGACCGTCTGGGACTGCGGGTGGATGTGGAGCGGTTTTGTGCCTATCACGCCGCACGGCCAATGTCGGCGGCCACGCTGGAACGCAAGCTGCGCAGTTGGCACGTCAACGCCCGCTGCCGGCCGCAACCGCCGGCAGAACGCCGAAAAAACGCCGCCGAACTGCTGGCGGCGTATGACGCATCGCCGAGGTCAGAGGACAGAAGTCAGAAGTCAGAGGTCAGAGGACAGAGGACAGAGGACAGAGGACAGAGGTCAGAGGACAGAGGACAGAGGACAGAATAAAAGGTATGTAAGAATGTAGGAATGTAGGAATGTAGGCATGTAGGGATGTAAACGAGAATATTTGACAGATTTAAGATTTGAAATTCGAAATTTGAGATTTGAGATTTGAGATTCGAAATTCGAAATTCGAAATTCGAGATTTGAGATTTGAGGCAACCTCTATTAATTGAAGATTGTAAGGGACATACGGCATTATCGCAGAAATAACGCGGGCAAAATGCCCGCGACACGTATTTTTAACATTTAACATTGAACATTTAACATTGAACATTTGCACCAAGACAGGAGGATACTACAATGGACGCATCACAGGCACGGGAATTTTTTGACACGCAGCTTTGTCCGCGCTGGCCGGACTGGAAACCCACGCCCGCCCAAACCGCCGACTGGATCGAGTGGCTGGCGCCGCTGGACTGGCAGGCGACGCTGAAGGCCGTACGCAATCACGCCGCCGCCAGCCGCTACAAAGCCCCCATCGCCGCCGACATCCTCGCATCGGCCAGAGCCGCTATGCCGCCGCGACCCAAAAGCTCGCAGCCCACCCTTGTTACTCTAAAGGCCGTGTATCGGGGCGGCTGCACCACCAAAAAAATAAACCCAGGAGAAAAATTCGACTGTGTGCCGTGCCTGCACAACCGCACCATCCGCCCCGACGAAAAGGAGTATCTGGAACGCGCCGTGCGCCAATGGCTCAACGAACTGCAAACGCGCTACCCCGGCGGGCAATTCGAACTCCAACCGATAGTATGATGGGCGTGCTTATTTTGTTGACAAACCCTGTCTGGACAGTATAATTCCGACAAATTTTCAGTCAAAACGCTCGCTCTTTTTTGGAAAGGGAAACGATGACGGACGTTTATGAAAAGCATCGCTGGAAGGTCGTTGCAGGCGCATTAATCATTCAAATCAGTCTTGGAGCGGTCTATATCTGGAGTGTTTTTCAAACTCCTTTGAAACTCTTTTTTCCCGACTGGACGGAAACACAAGTTACGCTGCCGGCGAAAGTTGTGCTGGCATTCTTTGCGTTTTCCGTCATCCTGGGCGGCCGTATCCAAGACAGCTTAGGCCCGCGTAAAATCGCCACTTGCGGGGGCATTATTCTGGGAGTGGGGCTTGTATTGGCGCGGTTTACCGAGTTTTTTCAGTCGCCTATGTCCGCTTTAATATGGCTGACGCTGACGTTTTCGGTCATCGGCGGGATTGGGATTGGGACGGCCTATGTGTGTCCGGTCGCCACCTGCGTCAAATGGTATCCCGACAAACGCGGTCTGATTACAGGTCTGGCGGTGGCCGGATTCGGAGCGGGGGCATTCTTCTTTGCACCGCTTGCCAAAGGGTTAATTTCCGGCGTCCCTTACACCCTGTTTCACGTTCCGCTGTTCAGTCTGCCCAAAATCGGCGTCTTTAATACGTTTATGGTATTGGGGGGTATTTTTCTGACCGCCGTGGTAACCGGTGCGCAATGGCTGAGCAATCCTCCGGCCGGATGGAAACCTGCCGGATGGCACGGCACGACCGTCTCCCAGAACATCGCTTCCAAACGGGATTTCAGTCCGACTGAAATGTTCCGCACGCCAAGTTTCTGGCTGTTGTGGCTGACGTACGCCTTCGGGTGCACCGCCGGATTGATGGTGATTATGAAGGCCTCGCCCATTTGGCAGTCGCTGGCCATCGACCGCCTGCCGGCGCCGATTGCCTCCGACGCCTTTGCGGCCGTCTCGACCTCCGGCGCAACGGCGGTCTCCATCCTGGCGATTTTCAACGCCGCCGGACGTATCTTGTGGGGCAAGCTGTCGGATGTTTTGGGGCGCCGTTACACCTTATCGGCGATCTTTTTCCTCTGCGGCGCCGCCCTGCTGCTGCTCAATCAGATTTCCGGTTTTACGCTGTATCTTGTGTGCGTCTGCACGGTGGGGTTTTGCTTCGGCGGATACCTGTCGCTGTATCCGGCGATCACGGCGGACTTTTTCGGAGCCAAGCACATTGGCGTCAATTACGGCTGGATGTTCACCGCGTTCGGCATCGGCGGCATTGTCGGGCCGTATATGGCCGCCGCGACGATGCGATACCTGCGGGACGTCCCCTATCAGGCCGTCAACAGCAGCGGCGCCGTCGTCGAAAAGATTTTTGAACTGGGCAGCTACAGTACGTCTCTCTATACCGCCGCCGCGATGTGTTTAGCGGCCGGCGTTTTAATCACGCAACTGAGACCCC
>Ga0308414_1001602_pt1 | contig 14835 bp, 11 predicted proteins | sample HotsprSampleOS50_FD_205667 | JGI IMG/M metagenome (GOLD analysis project Ga0308414, IMG submission 205667) | Hot spring phototrophic mat microbial communities from Octopus Spring, Yellowstone National Park, Wyoming, United States - 20090730_OS50 ... | reverse complement strand
GGCGCGGCGCTGACGCGCGAGAAGATCGTCGCCGCGGTGGCCAGGCGTTTCGTCTGCATCGCCGACGCCAGCAAGCGCGTCGAGGTGCTCGGCCATTTTCCGCTGCCGGTCGAGGTGATCCCGATGGCGCGCGCCTACGTGATGCGCGAGCTGGCCAGGCTCGGCGGCGAGCCGCGCTGGCGCCAAGGCGTGGTCACCGACAACGGCAACGTCATCCTCGACGTGCACGGGCTGTCGATCACCGACCCGGTCGCGCTGGAGGCGCGCATCAATCAGATCGTCGGTGTGGTGACCAACGGCCTGTTCGCCGCCCGCGGCGCCGACGTGCTGTTGCTCGGCACCGCCGACGGGGTGCGCGAACTGCGGCCTTGAGCGGCCGCGGCGCGGCAACACGCCCCGATCGAAGCGATGCCGGCGCGCGGGCGATGACGCGAACCGCCGGCGGCCAGGCGCGGGCCCGCTGGGGCGACCGTGCCGCCGGTTTCGCTGCTGCGCGGGCGCCGGTGCGCTGCGCGACCCTGAAAGACGACGCGGCGGCCGGTGCGCTGCGCTCGCTGCGGCGAGCGACGTCCTCGCCGGCGCCAGCGCGGCGCTGCGCGTCGCGGAGCTGTCTGCCGCGATGCACTGGCTGACACGGCTGGCGGCGGCGCTCCTGCTGCCGCCGCTCGCCTACCTGCTGCTGGCGCTGCTGCTGGGCCTGCTGCCGGTCAACCGCGACTGGACACCGACGCCGCCGGAGGCCGGCGGCATCAGCGTCTGGCTGCGCACCAACGGCGTCCACGCCGAGCTGGTGCTGCCGGCGGCGGCGCCGTACGACTGGCGCATCGAGCTGCCGCCCGCCGAGGTGGTCGATGCCGAGCGCCTGGCGCGGCCGCCGGCGCTGGACTGGATCGCCTTCGGCTGGGGCGACCGCGCCTTCTTCATCCAGACCCGCTCCTGGGCCGACCTGCGCACCGGCACGGCGCTGTCGGCGCTGCTTGGCCTGGGGCCGGCGGCGATGTACGTCAACTATCTCGCGTGGCCGCAGGACTACCGTGCGCAGCGCATCGACCTTTCCGCCGCCGAGTACGCGCGGCTGGTGGCGGCGCTGCGGGCGGGATTCGCCAGCGACGCTACCGGCCGGCCGATCCGCATCGACGATCCGGGCTACTTCGACACCGACGCCTTTTTCGAGGGCGCCGGCCGCTACACGGCGTGGCTGACCTGCAACGAGTGGATCCGCCGCGTCCTGGCGCAGGCCGGCGTGCGCACCGCCGCCTGGGCGCCGTTCGAGCGGGCGCTGTTCTGGCACCTGCGTTGAGGCGCGCCGCGGCGGCCGCGCTCGCTTACCATCGCCGGCGCGCGTCAGCGGTCATCCGCCGGGAGCCTCCATGAATCTCGAAAAAGTCATCTTCGGCGCCTTCGTCATCCTCGCCTTCACGCTGAATTTCGGCTTCTTCATCGGCGAGATCGACAACCCGAAGCACCACCACGAGCTGGAGCTGGCTGCCACCATGGTGGTGAACCTGATCGCGATGACGCTGAAGTTCGGCGACCGCACGCACATCGGCGCCATCCATCTGGCCACCAGCATCGTGGCGGTGATCCAGCTGCTGGCCGCCTCGGTGGTGTGGCTGTGGGCCACCCAGGTCAGCCACATGGCGGCGCAGGGCGAAGTCATGGCCACCGTGGTGTCGCTGTCGGGCGGCGCGCTGGCGGCCAACTTCATCTCGGTGGCGCTGATGATCGGCGAGACGCTGCGCCGCACCCGCTGAGGCGCACGCCGATGCGCCGCCGCCGCGGCGGGAGGCCCCGATGACCGACATCCTGGTGCTGATCCTGCGCCGGCTGCGCACGCCGATCATCACCCTGATCAGCGTCTACGCGATCGCCATTTTCGGCCTGGTGCTGATGCCCGGCACCGACCCGCAGGGCAACCCGTGGCGGATGAGCGTGTTCGACGCCTTCTACGTCATGAGCTACACCGCCACCACGATCGGCTTCGGCGAGGTGCCATACCCGTTCTCGTACGCGCAGCGGCTGTGGATGACGGTGAGCATCTATCTGACCGTGATCGGCTGGGCCTACACGCTGGGCTCGGTCTTCGCGCTGGCTCGGCATCCGGCCTTCCGCATCGCGCTCGGCCGCCACCGCTTCGAGGCGCGGGTGCGGCGGATGACCGACCCGTTTTTCGTCGTCTGCGGCTACGGCCAGAGCGGGCGCCGGCTGGTGGCGGCGCTGGACGAGATCGGCTTCGGCACCGTGGTGCTCGAGTCCGACCCCGACCGGGCGCGCGCGCACCTGGTGCTCGACACGCTGCAGGCCTCGGCGCTGCTGATCGCCGACGCGCGCGCGCCAGACGTGCTCGAAGCCGCCGGCGTGCGGATGAGCAACTGCGCCGGGCTGGTGGCGCTGACCAACGGCGACGAGGTCAATCAGTCGATCGCCATCGGCGCCCGCGTGCTTGCGCGCGAGCTGCCGGTGCTGGCGCGGGTGAAGTCGCCGGGGGCGCGCGAGACACTGGAGGGCATCGGCGGCGTGGTGGCCGTCAATCCGTTCGAGACCTTTGCCGCCAACCTCGGCATGGCGCTGTCGCAGCCGGACGGGCTGCGGCTGGAGGACTGGCTCAGCGGCGTGCCCGGCGCCAGGCCGCCGCCGCGCATCGAGGCGCCGCGCGGCCATTGGGTGATCGCCGGCTACGGCCGCTTCGGCCACTGCGCCGCCGCGGTGCTGGCCGAGGCGGGGCTGTCGTACAAGGCGATCGACATCGACCCGGCGCACTGCGGCGAGGAAGGCATCCTCGGCTCGGCGCTGGCCGAGGAGGCGCTGCGCAAGGCCGGCATCGAGGAGGCGGTGGGCCTGATCGCCGGCACCGACAGCGATGCCAACAACCTCGCCATCGTCAACAACGCCCGGCGGCTGCGGCACAAGCTGTTCGTCGTCATCCGCCAGAACCAGGTCGGCAACCGGGCGCTGATCGAGGCGGCGCATGCCGACATGGAGTTCGTGCAGGCGGTGGTCATGACCAACGAGTGCGTGCAGATGCTGACCACGCCGCTGCTGAACCGCTTTCTCATGCTGGCGCGCAAGCAGAACGGCGTCTGGGCGGTGGGCGTCGCCGGCCGCATCCGCGACCTGGTCGGCGACGAGGTGCCGCACACCTGGGCGATCGACTGCGACGTGGCGCTGCTCGGCGCGCGGCGCGCTTTCGTCGAGCGGCCCGAGCCGCCGCTCGCGCTGGCGCACCTGCTGATGGATCCCGACGATCGCCGCCTGCTGCTGAAGGCGGTGCCGCTGCTGCTGCTGTCCGGCGGACGCGACGTGCTGCTGCCCGACGAGAACACGCCGCTGCGGCCGGGTGACCGGATCCTGTTCGCCGGCGCTGCCGGCGTCGAGGGGCTGCAGCCGCGCACGCTCAACGACGACGGCGCGGTCGACTACCTGCGCACCGGCCGCGAGCCGCCGCGGACCTGGCTCGGGCACTGGCTGGGGTCGCGCGGCGGGGCAGGCGCGAGCGCGACGCCGTGATCGTACGCGCGGCCCAGGGCGAAGCGGACCGCGCGCGAGTCGACCTCGGCCGCCGGGTCTTTTGCGCGGCCGCGGCGCGCGAGAGCGGTCAGCAGCCGCCCTTCGGCTTCTTCGGCGCTTCGGCCTTCGGCGCCGGCCTGGCGGCGGTGACGGCGATGGCCACCGCCTCGGTGAAGGTCGCCTCGACCTGATCGCCCTTGGCGATGCGCTTGAACTGCTCGGGGTCAGCAATCTTCAGTTCCACCGTCCGCTGCGGCCCCTTCAGCGTGACGGTCTGCGTGGCCGCATCGACGGCGACGACGTCGGCGACCACCTTCACCTCGCGGCCGACGATACCGGCCGGCTTCTGACCCGGCTTGGCACTGGCGCCGCCGGCCTGCTCGCTGCGGGCGACCACCAGCCCGCCGCCCTTTTTCAGCTCCAGGGCCAGCGCGCGCAGGTATTCGACGGTGACCGTGTCGCCGACTTTCATCTGGTCGAAATTCCTCACCTCGGGGCCGGCGGTGACGGCGATCTCCTCGCCCTTGGCGTTCTTCAGCGTGACGCTGCGGCTGGCCTTGTCGATGGCGGTGATGGTGGCCTCCACCTTCACGGTTTCTGCCACCGCGCCCCTGCCCGGGGCCGAGGTGGCGACGGCCGCGCCGCTCTGGGCGAGGCTGGACAGCGGCAGGGCGGCGCAAAGCGTGAACGCGGCGCAGGCGATGAAGCGTTGCATGGGAGATTTCCTGGAAGAGGGAGGGGAACCGGCACAGCGCGTCGCGCCGTCGCCGGAAGGACGAGCGCTGGGGATCATACGCGTCGGCGTCACGCAGTTCGGGCAGCGGCGGCAGGGCGATGGCGGCCGCCATGGCCGCGCCGAGTTGCCGCGACGGCTTTGCCGACGGCAGGGACGCTGGCAAACGCCTCACGCGAGGCGTCCGCCGGCGCTTTCGGCTCGTCGTCGCGGGGCGCGCTGCCGCGCGGTGCTGCCGGCCGTCGGCGCGGCTACTTGTCCGCCCTGCCCTTGTCGCTCTTGGCGGTGGAGAGGAAGTAGGTCAGCGCGGCGATCACCAGCGCCACGCCGGCGCCGAAGCCGAGGAGGTCGCGGCTGGCATCCCAGGAGACGACGGCGCCGAGGAACAGCACCGCCAGCACGACCACGACCACGCCGACCAGCTTGTTCTACAGGTCGTCGAAGGAGTGGATCGACAGCCAGGCCGGCAGGTTCAGGTTCTCCTCGATGAACAGCTCGTACAGGCCGAGCGCGATCATCAGGAACACGGTGCCGAGCAGGAACAGGTCGACGATCTCGATGAACGCCAGCGCCAGCGCCTTGGCGCCCTTGCTGGAGACGTCGGCCTTGGCGACGGTGTCGGCGACGACGACGAAGGTCTCGATCACGCCGTAGGCAAAGAGCGCCAGCGCCGCCACCAGCGAACCGAGCACCGCGGCGAGCACCAGATAGCGACTGCCGTTCAGGATCGGACGCAGCATGCGGTGAGGATTGCGGGACGGGTCGTGTTCGCTGCCGCGGCAGCGCGCGCTGCCGTCGCCGCTCGGCGGTTCGTTCGGGCGCGGCGGGGGTGTCGGTTCAGCGGCTCTGCGCCTCGCGGATCGCCCGCCACACGCGCTCCGGCGTGGCCGGCATGGCGATGTCGGTGACGCCGAGCGGCCGCAGCGCATCGAGCACGGCGTTGATCACGGTGGGCGTGGCGCCGACGGTGCCGAGTTCGCCGACACCCTTGGCGCCGAGCGGGTTGATCTTGCACGGCGACGATTCGTCGGTGTGGGTGTCGATGCTCGGCAGGTCGTCGGCGCGCGGCAGCGCGTAGTCCATGAACGAGCCGGTCAGCAGCTGGCCGTCGTCGTCGTAGACGATCTGTTCCATCAGCGCCTGGCCGACTGCCTGGGCGATGCCGCCGTGCACCTGGCCGGCGACGATCAGCGGGTTGATGACGCGGCCGACGTCGTCGACCGTGGTGTAGCGGACGATCTCGACCTGCCCGGTGTCCGGGTCGATCTCGACCTCGCACACGTGCACGCCATTGGGCCACGACGGGCCGCCGACCTTCTGCACCGTGCTGATGGCGATGCGCTTTTCCGGCTGGCGGGCGGCGAGTTCGGCCAGATCGATGCCGAGGTCGGTGCCGGCCACCGTGAAGCGGCCGTTGCCGTAGACGATGTCGGCGGCGGCCGCCTCGAGCGCCTCGCTGGCGAGCCAGCGGCCCTCGTCGATCGCCTGCTGCGAGGCGGTCAGCATCGCCGAGCCGCCGATGTACAGCGACCGGCTGCCCATGCTGCCGATGCCGGTGGCGACATCGCTGTCGCCCTGCACGATCTCGATGCGCGCCGGGTCGAGCTGCAGCGCCTCGGCCAGGATCTGCAGGTAGCTCGTCTCGATGCCCTGGCCCATGGCCTGCATGGCGGTGAAGGCGCGCACGCGGCCGTCGGCCTCCACCTGCAGCCGCACCGTCTCTTCGTGCACGACGCCGGTCCATTCCAGGAAGGTCGACACCGCGCGGCCGCGCAGCCGGCCGCGCGCGGCCGATTCGCGCCGGCGCGCCTCGAAGCCGGCCCAGTCGGCGGCGGCCAGCGCCTGCTCGAGCAGGCGCGGGAAGTCGCCGCTGTCGAAGGTCTCGCCCATCGGCGTGCGATAGGGCATCGCCGTGGGCGGCACCAGGTTGCGCCGGCGCAGCTCGGCGGGGTCGATGTTCAGCTCGGCGGCGGCGCGGTCCATCAGGCGCTCGATGAGGAAGATCGCCTCCGGGCGGCCGGCGCCGCGGTAGGCGCCGACGACGTTGGTGTGGGTGAGCACCGCGCGCGCCGACAGATCGAGCGCCGGGACGTGATAGACGCCGGTAATGACCTTCGGCCCCACCAGCAGGTCGATGATCGCTGCCGGCGCATGGCCGAAGGCGCCGATGTTGCCGTCGATGCGCACGCGCAGACCGCGGATTTGGCCGTCGGCGTCGAGCGCCAGTTCGCCCTCGGCGTGCTGGTCGCGGCCGTGGCTGGCGGCCTGGAACTCCTCGATGCGCGTGGCGCGCCAGCGCACCGGCCGGCCGAGCTGGCGGGCGGCGAAGGCGCAGACGACGTCCTCCGGGTGCAGCAGCGCCTTCATGCCGAAGCCGCCGCCGACATCGCCGACGGTCACCCGCACCTGCGCCGGCGGCAGCCCGAGGATCCTGGCCAGCGACTGCGCCATGCCCGAGGGGTTCTGCGAGCTCGCCTGGTAGTGCAGCCGGCCGCCGTCGACGCTGGCACGGCCGCCGCGCGGTTCGATCGTCACCGGCGCCAGCCGCTGGTTCGTCACCGCGACGCGGGTGACGTGCGCAGCGCCGGCGAAGGCGGCGTCGCAGGCGGCGGCATCGCCGAAGCGCGACACCGCGGCGACGTTGCCGGGCGCCTGCGGCCACAGTTGCGGCGCGTCGGGCGCCAGCGCCGCCGCCAGCGAGGCCACGGCCGGCAGCGGCTCGTAGTCGATCTGCACCAGCGCCGCCGCGCGCTCGGCCGCCGCGCGCGAGGTGGCGACCACTGCCGCCACCGGCTGGCCGACGAAGCGCACGACGTCGACCGCGAGCGGGTGCAGCGGCGGCGCGCTCATCTTCTGCCCGGCGGCGTTCTTCAGCGCCGCATTGGGCGGGAAACTGCCGACGCCGCAGGCGACCAGCTCGGCGCCGGTGAGCACGGCGACGACGTCGGCCGCCGCGCGCGCCGGCTCGGCGTCGATGCCGGCCAGGCGTGCATGCGCGTACGGCGAGCGGACGAAGACCAGGTGCAGGTCGCCCGGCTCGCCGAGGTCGTCGACGAAGCGGCCGTGGCCGGTGAGCAGCCGGTCGTCCTCGCGGCGGGTGATGGCCTGGCCGATGCCGAATTTCAGCGGGGTGCTCATGCGGAGGCGCTGCTCGGAAGCGGATGGGGCGGCGAGCCGGCGTTCACAGCGCGTGGCCGACCCGCCACAGCACGCCGCTGGGGTCGAACAGCACGAAGTCGCGCATGCCCCACGGGCGGTCGGCCGGCGGCTCGGCGCGCACGAGATAACGCTCGACCAGGCGCGAAGCCTCGATCGAACGCCACCAGGCGTCGGCGTCGTCGACCAGCAGGTGCATCATGAAATTGGCGGTGTGCTCGGGCACGTGGAAGTTCTGCAGCAGGAACGCGCTGCCGTCGCGGCAGAAGAACGCCAGTTCGTCGGTCGCCCACGCTTCCTCGAAACCGAGGTCGCGATAGAAGGCGCGCGACAGCGCGAAGTCCTGCGCCGGCACGTAGGCCTTGATCTCGATCGCGCGCATCGTCGGCGAATCGGCTTGCCGCTGCCCCGATGGGCAGACGGCTCAGCCCTTCGGCGGCACGTAGCCGGCCGGCTGGTCGGCCCCCTCGCCGAAGAAGTACTTCTCCATCTGCGTCTGCAGGTACTTGCGGGCGCGCGCGTCGGCGAGATTGAGCCGGTTCTCGTTGACCAGCATCGTCTGGTGCTTCTGCCACGCCTGCCAGGCTTCCTTGCTGACGTTCTCCCAGATCTTGCGGCCGAGTTCGCCGGGCAGCGGCGGAAAGTCGAGCCCCTCGGCCTCGCGGCCGAGCTTGATGCAGTGGACCATGCGTGCCATCGGTGTCTTGCCTCTACAGGGACTTGATCAGGATCTGCGACTTGCGCTGCCAGTTGTACAGCAGCTGCCGCTCGACCGGCAGCCGGTCGATGTCGGCCATCGCGAAGCCGCGCTTCAGGAACCAGTGCGCGGTGCGGGTGGTGAGCACGAACAGCCGGCTCAGTCCGGCGGCGCGCGCCCGCTGCTCGATGCGCTTGAGCAGCCGCTCGCCGTCGCCGTACTCGCGGTAGTCCGGGTGCACCGTCAGGCAGGCCAGTTCGCCCATGCCGGCGGACGGAAACGGGTACAGCGCCGCGCAGCCGAAGATGAAGCCGTCGTGCTCGAGCACGGTGAAGTGGTCGATCTCGCGCTCGATCACCTCGCGCGGGCGCTTGACCAGCGTGCCGTCGGCCTCCAGCGGCGCGATCAGCTTCAGGATGCCGCCGACGTCGTCGGCGGTGGCCTCGCGCAGCGACTCGAGGTTCTCCGCCGAGACCATCGTGCCCACGCCTTCGTGCGTGAACAGTTCGATCAGCAGGCCACCGTCGAGCGCGTTCGAGATCAGGTGGCAGCGGGAGACGCCGCCGCGGCAGGCGCGCAGCAGGTCGGCCAGCTCGTCGGCCGCCTCGGCCGCGACCTCGCCGGTGGCGAGGATCTTCTCCGCCTCAGCCGCCGACAGCTCCTCGAGCAGGCGGCCCCCTCGGTCGCGCACGCCGTCGCAGCTGCTGATCAGGATCAGCTTGTCGGCCTTCAGCGCGATCGCCACGCTGGCGGCCACGTCCTGCACCGTCAGGTTGAACGCCTCGCCAGTGGGGGAGAAGCCGAGCGGCGAAAGCAGCAGCAGCGCGTTGCTCGCCAGCGTGTGCCGGATCGCCTCGACGTCGACCTTGCGCACGACGCCCGTGTGCTGGAAGTCGACGCCGTCGAGGATGCCCAGCGGCCGCGCGGTGACGAAGTTGCCGCTGACGACACGGATGCGCGAGTTGGCCATCGGCGTGTTCGGCAGCCCCTGCGAGAACGCGGCTTCGATGTCGAGTCGGATCTCGCCGGCGGCTTCCTTGGCGCACTCCAGCGCCGCGGCGTCGGTGATCCGCAGGCCGCGGTGAAAGCGCGGCGCCAGGCCCTTCAGCGCCATCTGCGCCTGCACCTGCGGCCGCGAGCCGTGCACGAGGACGATGCGGATGCCCATCGCGTGCAGCAGCGACACGTCGTGCACCAGCGCGTTCAGCCGCCCGGCCTCGATCAGCTCGCCGCCGAAGCCGACGACGAAGGTGCGGCCGCGATGCGCGTGCACGTACGGCGCCACGTCGCGCAGCCAGGCGACGAACTGGGCGCGCGTGTCGGCGGCCTGCGAAGGGAGGGAATCGTTCAAGCGCGAGGCGGCAAGGGACGCGTCGGGGACGGGCGCGTGGGTCGGAGCGGTCGGGACGCGGAGCGAAGACGTCGATCGATTATAGGGAGCGGGCCGCTCGGCTCCGCCCCGCAGCGGTGCCGTGACAGGACCGATGGTGCCGGCGCGGGAGGCGGCAACGCGCGCGCACCGGTTCGCGCCGACGCCGCGGGACGCGTTGGCCGAAGACGGCGCCCGAAGCGCCGCTTCCTATAATCACGCTCCGCCGTCGCGGCCGCGGCCGGCCGCCGCAACGCTCGATGTCCCTGCCCCTGCGCCGCGCGCGCCCGCGCAACGCGATCCCGCCGATCACCTATCCCGAAGAGCTGCCGGTCAGCGGCAAGCGCGAGGAGATCGCGCGCGCCATCGCCGCGCACCAGGTCGTGATCGTCTGCGGCGAGACCGGCTCCGGCAAGACGACGCAGCTGCCGAAGATCTGCCTCGAACTCGGCCGCGGCCAGCAGGGCCTGATCGGCCACACGCAGCCGCGGCGGATCGCCGCCGCGACGATCGCGCGCCGCCTCGCGCAGGAGCTGGACACGCCGCCGGGCGAGGTGGTCGGCTACAAGGTGCGCTTCACCGACCGCACCCATCCGGGCGCCTCGATCAAGCTGATGACCGACGGCATCCTGCTCGCCGAGACGCAGGGCGACCGCGAGCTGGCCGCCTACGACACGATCATCATCGACGAGGCGCACGAGCGCAGCCTCAACATCGACTTCCTGCTCGGCTATCTGAAGCAGCTGCTGCCGCGGCGGCCGGACCTGAAGCTCGTCATCACCTCGGCGACCATCGACGCCGAGCGATTCGCCGCCCACTTCGGCGGCGATGGCTCGCCGGCGCCGGTGATCAACGTGTCCGGAAGGCTGTACCCGGTGGAGATCCGGTATCGGCCGGTGCAGGACGAGGACGACGCCGACGACCGCACGCTGATGGACGCGATCGTCGATGCGGTCGACGAATGCGCGGCGACCGGCCGCGGCGACGTGCTGGTGTTCCTGTCGGGCGAGCGCGAGATCCGCGAGGCGGCCGAGGCGCTGCGCAAACGCCATCCACCGGCCACCGAGATCCTGCCGCTGTACGCGCGGCTGTCGGTCGAAGAACAGGAGCGCGTCTTCCGCCCCGGCAGCTCCGGCCGCCGCATCGTGCTGGCGACCAACGTGGCCGAGACCTCGCTCACGGTGCCCGGCATCCGCTTCGTCGTCGACACCGGGCTGGCGCGGGTCAAGCGCTACTCGTACCGCAACAAGGTCGAGCAATTGCGCATCGAGCCGATTTCGCAGGCAGCAGCCAACCAGCGTGCCGGCCGCTGCGGCCGCGTCGCGGCGGGCGTCTGCATTCGCCTGTACGACGAGGCCGAATTCAACCAGCGGCCGAAGTTCACCGACCCGGAGATCCTGCGCTCCTCGCTCGCCGCGGTGATCCTGCGCATGAAGTCGCTGCGGCTGGGCGAGCCGGGCGGGTTCCCCTTCGTCGAGCCGCCGCCGGCGCGGGCGATCGCCGATGGCTACCAGCTGCTGGCGGAACTGAATGCGGTCGACGACAACCGCGAGCTGACGCCGATCGGCCGCGAGCTGGCGAAGCTGCCGGTCGATCCGCGCGTCGGCCGCATGCTGCTGGCGGCGAAGGAGCGCCACTGCCTGCACGAGGTGCTGATCATCGCGGCGGCGCTGTCCGTGCAGGACCCGCGCGAGCGGCCGCTGGCGGCGCAGGAGGCGGCCGATGCGGCGCATCGAAAGTTCGCCGACGAGCGCTCGGATTTCCTCGCCTTCGTGAAGCTGTGGCACTTCGTGCACGAGCGCATCGAGCACAAGAAGTCCAACCGCAAGCTCACCGACGAGCTGCACGCGAACTTCCTTTCCGCCCGCCGCGTGCGCGAGTGGCGCGACGTGCACTCGCAGCTCGTCACACTGGTGGCCGAGCTGGGCTGGAAGCCGAATGCGCCGCTCGACCTGGCGCAGGCGCCGGCCTTCGAGGCGGTGCATCTGGCGCTGCTCACGGGCCTGCTCGGCAACGTCGGCACGCGCGTGCTCGATGCCGACTTCCGCGAGCCGCCGTATTCCGGTGCCCGCGGCATCAGGTTCCACATCTGGCCCGGTTCGCCGCTGGTCAAGAAAGCTGGCCGCTGGCTGATGGCGGCCGAACTCGTCGAGACCTCGCGCCTGTTCGCGCGCACGGTGGCCGGCATCGACCCGGCGTGGATCGAGAAGGTCGGCAGCCACCTGCTGAAGAAGTCGCACTCCGACCCGCACTGGGAGAAGAAAGCGGGTCAGGTGGTGGCGATGGAGCGGGCCACTCTGTATGGCCTCACCGTGTACCAGCAGCGGCGCGTGCACTTCGGCCCGATCGATCCGAAGGCGGCGCGCGCGATCTTCATCCGGGCCGCGCTGGTCGAAGGCGAGCTGGACACGCGGGCGCCATTTTTCGCCCACAACCAGAGGCTCGTGCGCGAAATCCGCGAGCTGGAGCACAAGACGCGAAGGCTCGACGTGCTGGTCGACGAGGAGCTGATCTTCGCCTTCTACGACCGCCTGATCCCGGCCGACGTCTGCACCGCGGCGCAGTTCGACAATTGGCGGGCGCAGGTCGAACGCGACAACCCGAAGCTGCTCTACCTGTCGCGCGAAGAGCTGATGCGGCACGAGGCCGCCGGCGTGACCACCGACCTGTTTCCGAAGACCATCGACATGCGCGGCGTGACGATGGCGGTGACCTACCACTTCGAGCCCGGCAGCCCGCGCGACGGCGCCACGCTCACGGTGCCGCTGTATGCGCTGAATCAGGTCGACGAGGCGCGCTGCGACTGGCTGGTGCCGGGCATGCTGAAGGAGAAGGTTCACCTGCTGCTGAAGTCGTTGCCGCAGAAGCTGCGCCGCCATTGCGTGCCGTTGCCGGAGTACGCGGCGGGGTTCGTCGAGCGCCGGGGCGACAGGCCCTGGGACACACGGCCGCTCACCGAGGCGCTGATCGACGACCTGCGCGCGCAGCGCTCGCTCGTCGTGCGGCCCGAGGATTTCAAGCGCGAGACGCTGCCGGCGCACCTTTCGATGAACTTCAAGGTCGTCGACGAGCACGGCCGGCAGCTGGCCATGGGCCGCAGCCTGCCGCAGCTTCGCGCCGAACTCGGCACCGAGGCGCGCAGGAGTTTTCAGGCGGTGGCCGAGCGCGACGTGCGGTTGGCGCCGGAGCTGCACGAGCGCATCACCGACTGGGACTTCGGCGAGCTGCCCGAGCTGCTGGAGATCCGCCGCGGCGGCCAGACGCTGGTCGGTTTCCCGGCGCTGGTCGACCAGGGCGAGCACTGCGCGCTCGAGGTCTTCGACGATCTGGCGCAGGCGAAAACGAAGCACCGCGAAGGGCTGCGGCGCCTGTTCCGGCTGCAGCTGAAGGAGCAGGTGAAGTTCATCGAGAAGTCGCTGGCGCCGTTGCAGACCGTTGCGATGCAGGCGGGCACGGTGCCGGCGCTGGCGGCCGCCTGGCCGGGCTTCGAGACGCTGCGCGCCGAGGTCATCGATGCGGCGCTGGACCGCACGGCGCTCGTCGAGCCGTGGCCGACCGACCGCGCCGCCTTCCTCGCCCGCCGCGACAAAGCGCGCGGCAAGCTGGCGCTGATCGCGCAGGAGGTGGCGCGGCTGGTGACGACGATCGTGCAGGAGGCCGCCGCGGTGCAGAAGAAGCTCGCCGCCGCGCGGGCCTTTCCGGCCGTCTGCGCCGATGTCGGCGAGCAGTTGGCGCGCCTGTTCCCGCGCGGCTTCGTCACCGCCACCCCGGCGGCGCAACTGGCGCACTATCCGCGCTACCTCAAGGCGATCGCGCTGCGGCTGGACAAGCTGAAGGCCGATCCCGCGCGCGACGCGCAGCGGCAGGCCGAGATCGCCGCCCTGCAGGTGCCGTATCTGCGCGAGCTGGCGGCGCGCAAGGGCCGGGCGGATGCGCGGCTGGACGAGTTCCGCTGGCTGCTGGAGGAGCTGCGGGTCTCGGCCTTCGCGCAGGAGCTGCGCACGCCGATGCCGGTGTCGGTCAAGCGGCTGCAGAAGTTCTGGGACGCGCTGCGGCGCTGAACTGCGGCGCCGAAGCGCGCCGTCGGCCGCGAGCCGGCGAGCTCCTACTCCGGCAGGCCCGCCAGCCGCAGCCCGTCGTGCAGCGTCCGTTCGTACTGGCTGGACGCGGTGCTGCTGGCCAGCGACTGGTGCCAGCGCAGCGTGAAGTCGGGCTTCAGTTGCAGCAGGCGCTCGCGCGCCTGCGCCGCCGCCCTGGCGTTGCCCTGCAGCGCGTGCGCCGCCGCCAGCAGCATGTAATCGGGCCACTCCGGGCCGAAGGCCATGCCGCGCTCGCAGGAGGCGACCGCCTCGGCAAAGCGCCGCAGCGCGAGCAGCGCCCGGCTGCGGTAGTTCAGCAGCACGCCGTGCAGCGGTCCGGTCGGGTGCAGCGCGATGCCGCGGTCGAAGGCGGCGAGCGCCAGTTCGGCCTCGTCCTTGGCGAGGTGGATGCGGCCGGCGAAGGCGTGCAGCATGACGAGGTACGGATTCAGCCGCAGCCCGCGCTGCGCCGCTTCGGCGGCGGCATCGAACTGGTCGCGGAAGAAGAGCAGATTGGCCCGCGCCGCCCACGCCTCGGCGCTGTCCGGGCGCAGCGTCACCGCCTTCAGCGACGCCTCGTCGGCGCGGCGCAGCAGCGCCTCGGCTTCCTCCCGGTTCGGCGCCTGGTCGGCGAGATAGACGAGGGTATGCGTGTAGCCTGCCAGCGCCGGCACGTGGTCCGGGTCGATTGCCAGGGCACGCTCGAAGCCGGCGCGGATGGCCGGCAACTGGCCGCCGTCGGTCGAGCGCTCCAGCTCGTCGGTGGCGGCCAGCGCCACCGCGTAGGCGCTGCCGGCCAGCGGTCCGCCGGCGACCCGCTTCAGCTCGGCGTTGCGCACGGCGGTGCGCAGCGCGTCGGACAACTCGCCGACCAGCGCGATCGGCACCGCGCCGCCAGCGGCCGCGGCCTGCATCTCGCCGCTCCACAGCGCCGCGCCGCTGCCGGTGTCGGCGAGGTGAACGGCGATGCGCACCTGCCCTGCGGCGGGCTCGACGCGGCCGTCGAGCGCGTAGCGCGCCTGCAGCTCGCGGCCGATGGCGGCCAGCTCGCCGCGGCGCGTGCCGTAGCGGGCCGCCACGGCCGGCGAGATGACGGTCACGCCCAGCAGCTGCGAGACGGCGCCGGTGACCTGGCTGGTCAGCGATTCGGCCAGCGCCGCGGCCTCGGGGGACTGCGGCGGATGCTGAAACGGCAGCACGACCAGCGCCGGCGGCAGCGGCTCGGCGGCGCGCTGCCACGGCGCCCACCACAGCGCGATGGCGAAAATGGCGAGCAAAGCCGCCGCCGTGGCGG
>Ga0308414_1001601_pt1 | contig 14836 bp, 13 predicted proteins | sample HotsprSampleOS50_FD_205667 | JGI IMG/M metagenome (GOLD analysis project Ga0308414, IMG submission 205667) | Hot spring phototrophic mat microbial communities from Octopus Spring, Yellowstone National Park, Wyoming, United States - 20090730_OS50 ... | reverse complement strand
TTGTCGCGTTTGCGCAGGACATTTTCGCCGACGCCAATCTTGCCAATGTCGTGCAGCAGACCCGCCAGATAAATATGATGGATTTCTTTGGGCGAGATGGAATGCGTAACCGCCATGCGCTCGGCGATCCAGCGCGAAATGAACGCCACACGCTCCGAATGGCCGCGGGTGTATTGATCTTTGGCGTCGATGCTGTTGGTCAGCGCCTTGAGCGAGCCGGCAAACAGCTCTTTGAGTTCGTCAAACAGCCGGTTGTTCTCAATGAACACCATACACTGACTGGCGACGGAGTTGAACAGCTTGATATCGGTGCTGTCAAAATCGGGTTTGTTTTGAACATTGATCGCCACCAGCATTCCGATCATCCGGTCTTTGTCGCCCAACGGCACGGCCAGAATCGTCTCGACGCCGCTCGGCCACAGATACTTGAACGGACGCTCGACGCGGCTGTCCAGCAGGGCTTCTTTGCCGCCGGCCAGTTCCGCCGTCAGGTTCATCTGCAGTACGTCGGCTTGCTGCGGGTCGATGCGCATCACGCCCGCCCCAGCCGTCAACGTCAGCGATTTTCGCCCGTCGTGTTTGCGGTCTAAAAAGATGCCGATGCCCTCGACCTGCACCAACTGCGTCAGTTCGTCGCAGGCCAACTGCAAATACGCCGGCGTGGACTGCGTTACCTTCATATGCGTGCTGAGATTGTACAGCAGGATGATCTCTTCATACGCCTGGCTCAGCTCGTGGCCGATTTTATCCACCTGCGCCAGCATTTTTTGACCCTGCGCAACGCTGCGGACAAACGCCTCCAGTATCCAGGCGATGTACTGCTTTTCGCGTTCCTGTGCCGCCGCGTCGGAGGTGGCCGGCGTTTTGACGACAAGCACCAGTCGATGCCCGCTCTCGATGTCCACGACGCAGGCGGGTGTTTCGTTTTCGACGCCGCAAAAGACCACCGGCTGGCCAAAGCAGGCGGCCTGTTCCAGAACATAGGGAACTACGGCGGCATCATCGCCGCCCTGTCCGCTGTCGGCGGCAAAGACCATCGCCCCGTCTGCCGTATAGACGCTCAGGCCGCAGCCCAGCGGCGTCAGTCGATGCGCCAGTTCGTTCAACTCGATATAGCACGAGGTCGGCAGCGTCCCGACAGGTGCGGATGTTTTGGTATCTATTGTTTGATTCATTGTCTCGGTATTTTATAAAGACACGCTTGCAGTTTGCTTGAGAACGTCCTCGACGGTCGCCAGTACCTCGCGCGGGCTGAAGGGTTTGCTCAGGCAGGCCGAAATACACAGCCGCTGCCGCAAATCGTCTTCAATGGCAAATTCACGCGCCGTCAGCATCACCACCGGCAAACCGGCGGTGGCGGCGTTCTGACGCAGCTTTTCAATCAGCTCAACGCCGGTTAAAATCGGCATTTGATAGTCGGTAATAATAATATCGGGCTTATGTTCACAGGCCAATTGATAGGCGATTGCCCCATTTTCGGCGGTCAAGACCTCAAACCCATTATTACGCAGCTTAATGGCCACGACTTGGACAATATGAAATTCGTCATCGACGACGAGGGCTTTGCGTTGTGTCATATAATTCTCCGAAATCCGTGTACATTTATCGTTTAATTCTAAGTTCTATGTTCTGAGTTCTAACTTTTCACATTCTGCGTCGTCGCCATCGGCAGTTCAAAACCGAAGGTGCTGCCCTTGCCGACTTCGCTATGGACAAACACGCGGCCGCCGTGTACTGTTTCGACGATTTGCTTGACCAAGTTAAGCCCTAAACCAGTGCCTTTGGCATATTTATTATTGGCCTCAACCCGATAAAACTTATCGAACACATGCTCAACCGCTTCCGGCGGAATACCCACGCCGGTATCCGAAACGGTTACGACAATCCGATTATCGGACTCATTGACCTCTGAATGAATCGTTACCGTCCCGCCGGACGGGGTGTACTTGACGGCGTTGCTGAGCAGGTTAATCACCACCTGCGACATCATATCGCGGTCGATATACACCTGATCGTACAGGATCGGGGCTTGGGCGTTAATGGTGATGTTTTTTTCCTGCGCATAGCTTTTGATCATTTCGGCGGCGTCGCGAATCACCATCGCCATACTGTGATTGGCCTTGCTGACTTTGATGAGGCCGGATTCAATCCGCGATATATTCAAAATATCCTCAATCAGCCGCGTCAGCCGCTGGGCTTGACCCTGAATAATCGAACAGAACTGATGCAGCGTCGCTGCGTCCTGTGCCTCGCCGTCCACGAGCATCTCGGCGTAGGCGTTAATGGAGGCCAACGGCGTCTTCAGCTCGTGTGAAACGTGGCTGACAAAGTCGTTTTTCATACGGGCGGCTTCTTTGTCGCGGGTGATGTCGTGCAGCACCGCCACGACCGCCCCGCCGCGTCCGCTGTCATCGCCGGTATAGGACAGCACTGCTTCAAAGATCGCCGGCTGCCCGTCGCGATTGAGCGTGATCTCATGGCGGACATGGGCGATACGGCCGGTGCGGCTCTTTTGAATCAGCGGCAGCAGCCCTTCGCTGCCCAGCGCCTCGGACCCGAGCGTTGGGGCGTTGGGGTCAAACCGGAAGGCAAACAGTTGCTGGGCGGACGTGTTGGCCAAAATAATTCGTTCCTTGTCATCGGTTACCAACACCGCGTCGCGAATGCTGTCGAGAATGTGTTCGGCGCTGCCTTTGCGTTCCCGCATCAGCCGCAGCGACAGTTTCATATCGCCAAGCTGCGTTTGGGCGGCCTCAAGACGGGCTTTCAAATCGTCGGCGTCCCGCTGGAGCCGATCCACCTGCCGTTCGGCTTCGGCCTTTTGTCGGCGTACAAACACCCAGGCGCCGACGACCGACGCGGCGCTGACCAGCACACTGACCGCAATCACAACCGAATTCACGACCTTGTATCCCTTGCGCTCTATACCACCGATTGATTAACCACGGATTTCACCGATTAACACGGACAATCGCTGAATAGGTACTAAATCTTAAACGCTATGCCGAGATATCGGGAATAGACAAACGTTTAAATTTGAAATCTCGAATCTCGAATCTGAAATCTCAAATTTGAAATTTGAAATTTGAAATTTCTGTCTTCTGACTTCTGTCTTCTGACCTCTGACTTCTGTCCTCTGACCTCTGACTTCTGTGTTCTGTGTTCTGTGTTCTAAACCAATCTACATCGCTCCGGTTTTATCTTTCAAAAACCGTTCCACCAATGGGCTGTCGGCGCTGCGGTCGCCGGCGCGTTTGTACGCCGCGTCCGCCTTGGCGGTCTGACCCATCCGTCCATAGCAGCGGCCGGTCATAAACCACGCAAACCCGCCGAACTCGTCATCGTTGAGCAGATTCGCAAAGGTATTCAGCGCGGCGGTATATTTCTTCTGTAAATATTGCGCCGAGCCCAGCACCGCATAGCCCTGCGGCCAAGAGGGATGCAACTGCAATGCCTTTTGCGCACAGGCCGCGGCGCGGTCAAACTGGTCGGCGCCCATCGCCGCCTGCGCCATCCCCAGCCACGCCTCGGCGTCGTCCCGCCGCATCACAGTCAGTGCGTCATAGCAGCGCATCGCCAGAGCATACTTGCCGGCGTTCATCGCGCACAGCGCCAGCGTATTGAGTACGGCCTCTTTGCGGTCGCCCTCGCCGACAACCGCCAGCAGCCGCTCAAATGTCGTCGTCGCCTTGTCCCAGTTCTTTTGGGCGGCATAGGCGTACCCCAGCGATTCCAGAACCGGCTGATCTTTGCTATCGACCAGCAACGCTTTCTCATAACAGGCAATCGCCTTTTGCGGCTGTTCGGTGCGGCCATACACATCCGCCAGACACACCAGCAGGTCGCGGTTGCGGGGCTGTTGTGCCATCGCTTGCTCCAGCATCGCAATAGCCGCAGGGGAGTCGCCAGTCTGCATCAGCAGTTGCGCCTTGGCGAGAAAATAGTCCGTCTCAGCGGGCTTGAGCGACAGGGCTTTTTCGTAATATGTTCCGGCCATGGCTGTATCGCCGTTGAGAAAGGCCAAGCCGCCGCGGTAGTACCAAGCCGCGTCCATCGTTTCATCCAGCGCGACGGCTCGTTCAAAGGCCTGTTCGGCCTGTGCATTGCGATTTTCGATAAAATGCACCCGCCCCATCAGAAAATGGGCTTTGGCCGATTCGGGGTTTGCGGCAAGACATTTGTCCAGCGCGTTTTTGGCCTCGGCGGTCTGGCCGCGTTCAATCAGGCCTTCAATCATTGCCAATCGACTATCGAGGGTGGATTTTTCCCACTTGTCCGCCATCACTTGTTTCTTTTGTTCCTGAGTGGCGCAGCCGGTCAATACGACCGCCAGTGCAAGGGTCAGAAGTATCCGCAATCCATTTGTGTGTGTCATAATCTGCCTCTGTCTTTCCTGTATCACGGCTATGCTGCCGTGGCTTTTTCTCTAAAAAGTAATCGACTCTTTGTATTAAAATTCGAATTTCGAATATCGAAATACGAAACAAATCCCAATATCAAATCTATAAAATGACAAAAACGGTTGCCTTTGCGATGAGTGACCGAATCCAAAGATTGTGTAGTATGTCATTTGCATTTTGAATTTGTTTCGAATTTCGGATTTCGTGCTTCGAATTTAAGCCGTCCTATCCATCTAATTATGCCCTCTTGACCGTGCGGGTAAAGGCCTCGGCGGACAAAAAGCCCGCCGAAGCCGTCTTTGCTGTACTTTTTACGTATGTACTGCCTTACCGGCGATACCACTTGCCGGATTCTTCTTTCTCAAGATTGCCGAGCATAATCCGCTCGATTTTATCCACATCCGCCGGCTGCTGCTGGCGAATAATCCGCTCGCGCAGACGAATCTCATCCAGATAGCTGCGTTGGATATTGAACGGGCTGTTCAATTCAGCCATCGCGCCGTCCAGATCGCCGTCAGTATAGAGCTTGACGGCTTTAGCATAACGTGCTTCATCCAGTCGTGCGCGATGCAGCCATGATAGATTCTTGCGCGCCTCATGGGCCAGACGCTCAACGTCCTGCCGACGCAGTGAACCGTCGGCCTGTTCGGGTTGGCCAATGATGTGGGGCGTCAGCAGCACAATCAGCTCGACACGTTCAGACTTATCGTCGGTTCCACGGAACAACATGCCGACCAAAGGCAGATCGCCCAGCACAGGCACCTGCGACCGACCCAGCGTGGTTTTTTCCTTAAACAAGCCGCCCAGCACAATCGTCCTGCCGTCACGTACCATTATGTTAGTGGTGACTTCTGTTGTTTTTTCTTCAGGCAAAACAAATCCGCCATCGACTTTTACATTCGGCGTGCTTTGTTTAGGATTGATTTCCATGCGAATCAACCCATTATCGCAAACAAAAGGCCGGAACGCCAACCGAGTGCCGCCTTCTAAAAATTCAACATTCTGCGTACGACCATCGGCGCTGACTTGGGATGTTGTAACATAACCTTTACGATCGCCGATCATCACATGGCCGGCTTGTTTATTCAGCGCAAGGATTTTGGTATTCGCCAATAACGTGGTATCGGTAATGCTGTCCAACGCCGTTATCACTACACTGAGGTTATCATTGACAATACCCACTCTCAAACCATTGGTGTCAGTACCTGTGGCGAAACCGCCTTGACTAACGCCGCTGTCGCCCATGTTCAGCACGCCGGTAGGATCAAAATCCAAGTCCAGACTTTTGAAATCGATTCCAAACTTATTGGTCTCGTCCAAACTCGCTTCCAAAATGGTAACCTCAATTAGCACCTGAGGCGGCTGTTTATCCACTTGTGCCAGCATCTGGCGAATCGCTTTGATGTTTTCAGGGTAATCCGAGACCGAAAGCATATCGCGGATCGCCAATGAATCGCCGCCTTTACCGGCCTCCATATCCTTGGCCGCCGCAGTCGTTACGCCCACACGACCCAAGTCGCTCAGCAGCGGCTCGACCAGCTTTTTGGCCTCATCGGCGTTGATGTAATACAACTCGATAATGGCGTTTTCAAAGCGCGACTTGTCGGCCATAAACTCTTCGTTGGTATAGACCTTGATGAAGTTGCCTTTGGCCTCGTACTTGTGCGTGCCGAGAATGGCCTGCAGGGCTTCCTCAAACGTTACATCGTACAGATAAGACACGGTCACGATGCCGTCCACCTTGGCCGAGGGAACGATGTTCTTCTGGTACATCTGAGCGAGCATACGGAGCGCGTCTTTGATGGGCATATCTTTCTTGAAGCTGATCGTCTGGATGGATTGGCCGTTCATCACCGGCTGAACGACTTCTTCTTGCTCCGCCGCCGGCGCAGCCGTCGGAGCAGCCGTCTCAACCGCCGTCGGCTCGACCGGCGCGGCGGTGTCATCCTGCGCAATCACCAGCGTCGCACAAATAGCCATCGCCGACAGCCACACAGCCGCTCCTACCAACAATTTTCTTGTGTACTTGATACGCTTGCTTTGACACAACATAAAACACCATCCTTTCACGTTAATCGACTCGTTCGGACGGCGGCATCTTTAAGACGATGCGCTGACGATCGCAGATCAACACAACCTGCTCGTCGCCGATGTCCGAAACGGCCAATTCATAAGTTTCCGAACCGTTTTTTATCGTCAAATGCTGACCCACGGCCAGCACCTTACCCTCAATACACGCCCGTACCGGCGTATCGCCGGCGCCCTGAATAATCGCCTCCAGCGTCAGAGTTTTCTCCAGCCCGGCAATAAAGGCCAGCCGCTGGCGGTCGCCGGCGTCTTGGCTGGACGGCTGTGTCGCCGCTGTTTTTTCCGGCCGCGTCAATCCCGGCCAGTTGTCCGGCGCAAAAAAGTCCCGCGTCAGCATATCGTTGCGTCCGGCCATGACAGGCAGCGGCGACGGGACAATTCGAACCGGCGCGGCAGTCGGCGTCGAAACCGTCGTCTGCACGGCGGTCGATTCGGCAGCCGCCGCCTCAGCGGGCGTTTTGCCGCGCAGCAGCACCCGCGCCCACATCAGCCCCATCACCGTCATCAGCGCTACTGCCGCGACGGTCTTGGGGTTCATCGAACGCAGCCGCATATTGGCCGCCGTCAAATTGGGTTTTGCATATGTTCCAACCGCCATTATTATCCTTTTTTCTCGGGCTGATAATAAAGCCGTGCCTTTGCCGTCAGCTTTACAACGCCGCTGAAATTGCCGTCGTTGGTCAATTCCACCTGCTCAAATCGAATCAGTCGATCCTGCTGTTCCATCGCCTTGAAAAAGGCGTAAATATCCTGCATTGCCCCGCTGCACGACAGCGTCAGCGGGATCGCCCCCAACTGCGCATCTTCAACCGCCGCGCCGGGCTGTACTGTCTGGTCGATAAGCCGATGGGCGTTCATCACCTCGGCGATCTGCCTCCACAGTTCGGCAAAGCTGCGTCCGGCGGGAATGCGGCGGTCAAAGGCCTCGGCCTGCCGACGCTTTTCGGCAAGCTCTTTTTCCAATCCCGGCAGCCGCGCGGACTGTCGATGAATCTCGGCCAGCGTCTGACGCGATTGTTCGACGCTGTCATCCAGCGCCTTGCGCTGCTGCCAGAGCGCCGAGAACCGATACCCGCCGAATCCGGCAATCAGCGCCACGCCGACGGCGACAATCAGTTTTTGCTGAGATTCCGAAACGTTCATTTCTGCACCGTATAATCGGCGATCGTACAGGTCATCTCAAACTCCGTCGCCACACGGTCGTTGATTTTTTTAGCCCGCGAAAAACTCGGGGCCACATTTTCAAAATACGCGCTGCCTTCCAACCGCTCGATCAGCCGTGCCACCTCCGCCCCGCCGGCGGCAATTCCCGTCAGCGTTATCCGCATCCGCTGCGGCACAGCCGGCAGCGGCGAATCCGTATCGGTTCGCGCCGCACTCAACCGCACCACGCCGGATTCTGCGGCGGGCTTTACCGCCTCGGCAATCGGCTCCAGCGTCAGCGTGACCCGGCTGAACACCACATTCTCGCACGCCAGCGCCGACAGCTCGCCCAGCGCGGCGCTGACCGTCGTCCGCGGCGTCAGCGAGGCCAGCATCTCGGCCTGCCGCGAAAGCCGCGCAATCTGCTCATCCATCTCCATCGCCGTCTGTATCACCTGCTGTCCCTGTTCGAGGGTCGCGGCCATTTCCTGCGTTTGTGCCTTAAGACCCCCGACCGTTTGGCCGGCGATAAAACTCCAGAAACACACCAGTCCTGCGATCACGCCGAACAGCACACAATACCGCCGTCGCCGCTGTCTGCGGCTGCGGTCGGCGCGATACCACTGCGGCAAAAAATCCAGTTCTTTCATACCCCCGCCCCCACGGCCTGCAGCGTTTGCGGGGCGTTGGCCTGCTCAAACCCCTTCAGCGCAAGCCCGACCGCAATCGTCCACTCGCACAACTGCGGATGGCAGCGTCGGTCAAACCGCGCCCCCGCCAAGTCAAATCCGCGCAGCGGCTCGGCAATGCGAATTTCCACCCCCAAATGCCGCCGCAGCGCATCCATCAGCGACGACTCATACGCCTCGCCGCCGGCAAACACCGCCTCGCTGGGACGACGCCCGCGGAAGGTCACGGCGTAATATTTAAAGCATAGAGAAATTTCGTGCGCCAGTTCTTCGACCGAATGGCTTATCGCGTCGCGCACCGCCGCGGCGGTGGCCGGATCGATCCCGTCCGCCGCTCCGTCCAGCAGCCGCAGCCGCAGTCGTGCGGCTTCTTCCAAACTCAGGTTCAGCCGCGCGGCGACCTGCTCATTGAATTGCCGTCCGGCCAGCGGAATTTGTTTGATAAACGCCATTTCCTGACCGCGGCCGATAATGACGGTGGTGTATTTAGACCCCAGATCGACAAAGACGCTGACCACGTCCTGATCCTCGCGCCGCCGCAGCGTCGCCTGAAAGCTGCGAAACAGAGCCCCCGGCACGGTGTCGATCGCAATCGGCTCCAGTCCGGCCTGCTCGATCAGGGCGATATGGTCGGCCAGTTGCCGACGGTCGATGCCGAAAAAGATAACCTCATTTTTAATCTCATCGCCCTGATAGACGCTGCCGGCCACGGTATAGCGAATCTCGTCCTGTTCGGCGTTCAGGCCGAATCGCGGCGCGACCTCATCGACGATAAATCGCTCAATCTGCGCCTCATCGACCGATTCCATCCGCAAGCTCTTGATTTTCAGCACATCGCCCGACAGACACGACACCGTGCCGCGTCCGACAAATCCGCCCTGCTGATACAGCCGACGCACCGTCTGAATCACCGCCTCGCTCCACGGCGCAGAGCCGTATTCCAGACGCCAATCCAGCTCGGACTCCTGAGCCGCATCGACCCGCCAACTGTCGCCGGCGCGCGAAAGCTGGATCATCTTGATCATCGTATGACCAATATCCAGCCCGATGGGGCGAATTCGGGGTTGTAATAGAAATTCAAACATTCCGTATTAATCCTGTCTGTCTTATGGCGATTCTATCGTAATATAACCGGTCATCGGCTCGACCCTGACTTGCAGCGTAAAGTTGCCGCTTGTATCGCGCAGCGTAACAATACCGCTGTTGATTTCATTGCCGGGACTATCAACCAGCCCTGCATAGGGCGTACCCAGATAATTAAATGTAACCGCATTTTCAGTGGACGAGGAAGACACAAAGTCGGCGCTGACAATCGCCACGCGATCGAGACCATGCTCGGCAGGAAACGTAACGGAGATAGTGCGCGAAGGATTGACCGGATTGGGAACTGGAGTGCCGGTGTTGTCCTGAACGAGATACGATTCGGTATCCGTATTAAAAACTACAGTATAACGCTTCTGATGCGTAACCGCTAAATTGCGGGCGTACTCTAAGTCCGCCGCCAGCCGGTTGGCCGCCCCGCGTACCTGAACATCGGCGGCACTGGACATCATCGGCACGGCAATCAGGGCGGCAATACCCAAGATAAACACTACAATAATAATCTCAATCAGCGTGTACGCCGCGGCTCGGCCAAGCCGTTTGGTTGTCTTCCATTGTTCCATAACAAATGCCTTTCTGCGCACAATCCATCGCGTTTGCATCGCGACACAATGTCAATTTCCTTGTCGTCATTCGCGTCGGTCGGCTTAACCAGATGACCGCGTAAATTCCCCGCAAACCGCTCGGACACGACAGCACAGCAGGCATTCGGCAGGCGGCCGCCGGCCGCGACCGCCCGCCTTAAAGGCCAAAAACACTGTTTTCAGTGTTGAAAACCTATCTTCCCCCAAAAAAAGTCAATTGCGCTATATAATATAAGATATAAAAACACCCCCGCCGAAAAAAAATTGCACGCTCTGGGAATGCTATTCGAAATGAAAACTTTATCGGACGATGTACAGAAGTCAGAAGTCAGAAGTCAGAAGTCAGAAGTCAGAAGACAGAAGTCAGAAGACAGAAAAAAGGAATAAAGGATTGTACGAAATACCATGATTTACAAGATATAAGGCATCCTCTAAAAATACGTGTCGCGGGCATCTTGCCCGCGTTATTTCTGAGATAATGCCATATTTCCTTTGCAATCTTCAATTAAAAGAGGTTGCCATAAGGTTTTAGACACAGATTTGACAGATTGCGCAGATTAAAATATTGAATTTCCCACATTCTGGGTTCTGTGTTCTGTGTTCTTCACCCATAGACATTGCCCTTCTCATCCACATAGACATCCCCCTGAGCCGACTGCACCAGCGCGATGGCTTGCCGCAACGACTCGGCATCCGGCACGCGAAACAGCCGATTGCACGACGGGCAGCGCTTACGCCGGTCGGCGTCGGCCAGCGTCAAGGTCAGCGTCCTCGTGCAGTCGGGGCATTTGGCCAGCAGCCGCATCGCATCCCCTACCGGCGGCCGTCCCACAGATACATGATCTGCGGGGTCAGCAGCTTGTTGAGCAATTCCGTGCCGAGTTTTACGCCGCTTTGCGACTGCGCCCCCAGCATCGACCAAAGCGACAGTTCCTCACTGTATTCAACCACCGTCGGGTTGGTCACATCGGCCATTTTGCTGATGGCCTCCACAGCGTGGTCAAAATAGCCGATTTCGTCAATCAACTGGTTTTCAACCGCCTCGTCGGCGCTGAATACGCTGCCGTCAGCCAGTTGCCGCACCTGTACTTGACTGAGTTTGTGCTGCCGTCCCTGAGCCACCAACTGAACAAACCGCTCATACGCCGGCTGGATGACCTTCTCGTCCAGATACTGCTTCTGCTCGTCGGTGGTTTCGCTAAACAAGCTCGGCCAGTCCTTGCGGGGGCCGCTTTTGAGTGTTACCGGATTGATGCCGAGTTTTTGCTCCAGAAGATCTTTAATGACCATGTGGTTCATAATTACCCCGATGGAGCCGGTGATGACCGTCGGCTCGGCCATAATCGCATCGCAGGCGACCGCCGAATAATACCCGCCGGAGGTGGCAAGGGTATGCATAAACCCAAGTACCGGCCGACCGGTGCGTTCTTTGTAGCGACTGATGGCGTAATGAATACGGTCGCTGGCCGAAACGCCGCCGCCGGGGCTGGCAATCCGCACAATCAGCCCCTTGACCTGCGGGTCATCCTCGGCGGTCTTGATTTGTTTGGCCGCCCAGTCACTCATGGCGCCGTCAATAATACCTTCAATACTGATTACGGCGATCTTCTGATTGCGGCTGCCTTCGATAACAGCCGTCTCAACCAGCGTATCGGTCGATTTCGATGCGGCAATCATCACACCCATACCGATAATCGCCAGCAGCAGAAACCCGTTGGCCAAAATCGACAATATCAGCAAGATTACCGACAATACCCGCCAGAACCCCCCTTTGGCGGGTTTGGGTTCATATGCGGGGCTGTTAAAGACCGGCGAATGTATCTCGTTCATATCCATCATAAAATCCTTATCGTTATAGCAGGTTATTGAGGTATATTGTCATTCTATCATCTCCGGCACGGCTGTCAATGTCGGGCTTGACAATTCCGCCGATTAGAGGATAATAACCCTCTTTAACCGATACCCAAAGATAAGAATGACAAGTAAAATGACAATAACGCAGCCGCCCAAACAACCCAAGAAACCCCGCAGCGCCGCGCTGGACTGGCTGGGCTATGCCGCCCTGCGCGTGGGGGTGTTTATCCTGTTTTTGTTTCCGCTGCGTTCAAATCTGAAGTTCGGCTGCTTGCTCGGCGGGCTGATGTGGCGATTCTACAAGCGCGGACGGCTGCGGGCGATGGAAAACCTCCGCGCCAGCTTTCCGGACAAAGACACCGCGTGGCTCGAACAGGTTGGACGCCGCTCGTTTCAGCAGTTGGCGATGCTGGCGATTGACATCTTCTACACCCCCCGCATCGTCCGTCAGGACAACTGGCGCGAATATCTTGCCCCGCGCAACATTGAACGCATCAAATGGCTGATGCAGGAAAAAAAGGGGTTGATTCTCCTGACCGCCCACTACGCCAATTTTGAAATCGTCGGCTACTTGATGGGGTTGTTCGGATTTAATATCTACAGCGTCGCTCGTCCGCTGGATAATCCCTACATCAATGAATATCTCTATGGCATCCGCCGGCGCAAAGGTCAAAAAATCATCGACAAAAAAGGCGCCACCGAACAGATTGAGCGCATTGTGCAGGAAGGTGCGACGATTGGCTTTATCGCCGATCAGGACGCCGGCAAAAAAGGCGTGTTTGTGGATTTCTTCGGCCGCAAGGCCAGCACCTACAAAAGCATCGGCCTGCTGGCAATGCAGTACAACCTGCCCATCGGCATCGGCTGCACGCGGCGCGTGGGCGACCGCTTCTTTTTTGAGTTGGAATGCACCCGATTGATAATGCCGCACGAATGGGCGAACAAACCCGACCCCCTCGGCTGGATTACTCAGCAATACACCAAGGCCATCGAGGACTTTATCCGCCAAGACCCCACCCAGTACTGGTGGCTGCACCGCCGCTGGAAACACCGCCCCAAAGAGGAACGCCAAGCGGCCAAAACGGTGTAAAATCCGCCAAACATCCCCTGTTTTGGCCGGAATCTAAATTTTCCACTTGACGAAACGGTCGTTTGGGGCTATGGTATTGGCTCTTTAGCCGGAGTGGCGGAATGGCAGACGCGCGGGATTCAAAATCCCGTCTTGGCAACAAGGTGTGGGTTCAAGTCCCACCTCCGGCAATAGGGTTTACGACTTTATCCTCCTCTATCGCGTCATCCGCATAGATAGATTAGACTTTGACCGCCTGCGCTGCTGCGCTTAGAGTGTTGTTGCGTGAATCGCCCCGCCGTTCTGTGATTACTGATTGGCGGCCAGCTTGGCAGCCATCGCGTCGTAGCCAATCAGATACAAAAATTGCTTATAGTTGAAAACCGGCACGCGGAGACGTCCCGCTTTGGCCAGCAGTTGATTGTAGGCGTCCAGCCGAGCGCGGGCGGTATCGTACCGTGCCTGCGCCGTCGGGTCGGCGTCCAGTTCGTTCTGCGTCGGCAGCGGCGGAACCGTCGGCTCCAGACCAACGACCATAAAATCGGTCTCAATCGTAACATCATCCTGAATGCGGCCGCCCCACCGCTCGATCGTCTCTTTCACACGCGCTGCGCCGTCCGCGTTGGCGCGTCCGTCGCCGGAGGTGTCAAAATCGCCGACAACCACAAAGCGGTTGTTCGTTTTGGGATCCCAAATCAGATTCACCACCAAATCCGTCGGGGCAATGGGGTTGCGTTTGTCCGAGCGTACAATGCGGGCGATGCTGACCTGCTGGCCGACCTGAAAGACCTCGATTTCGGCCTTGCCTTGTGCGTCTTCAGGAATCGGGGCGTTGCTCTGATAAATCGCAAACGTCAGCCCGCGATAGACGCGGTCTTTGGCGCCGATATCCAGCGTCACCAAATCATTCTGCAAATCCACCCGCACAATTCGGGCGTCCGGCCTGAAAGCGGCCACCTTCACATCCGGCTGCGGTTTAATCGCTTCCAACTTGGCCAGCGCCTCCTGCAAAAGCCCGTCGGTCTCTTTGATTTTGCGGTCGGCGTCCTGCAGTTCCTGCTGCCGCTGACGCAGACGCGCCTGCTCGGCCTCAAGCTGGCTGCGATACGATTGAATCTGTTCGGCAGTAGCCGTCTGCATCTGCTGCTGAAGCCGATCAAAGGTATTGCGAATCTCATTGGTCAGCGTTTGGGTTTTGTTCAATTCGCTTACAAACAACTCCTGTTGCTGCTGCTGCAGTTGTTTGGCTTGGTCGAACTCATCCTGCAGCTTGGCATACGCGGCGCCCAACTGCTGCATCCGCGCTCGCTCGGCATCCAAGCTCTGTTTCAATTGACGGATCGTATTCAGCAGCGACACGCCGTCAGTGCCGAACGTTGGGCTGGCGTCAGATCCCAGCGTCTGCATCATCGTATTGATTTGCATAATCGCGTCGTTGACTTTGACATCTGCGGGGATATCCTCCGAGGCGTCCAGCCCTGTTACCGCTTTGTAGAGCTTATCGACCAAGCCGACCATCGTAGCCAAGTGGCTCTTGCCCTGCTCGGGCTTGCCGACGATACGGCTTAATGCCGATTGTTCGCGTGTCGTGGCAATCTTGTCGGTGTCATTGACTTTGTTTTCAAACAGCGTGCGATATTCTTCAGATTTGACATAAAATACGATGGCACACACTGTTGCGATAACGAACAACCCCACAAACGTAATCAGCGAATACAGCATTGCATTGCTTTGCGAGCCTCTGGCGGCCATAGCCGATACTCCTAAAAACAGATTAAGTTATAACTGAAGTTTTGCATTTTTAAGGTAACGCCAATTGGAACTTAATACGACCGAAATCCCAGTTATCGCATTCGATGCGTTCGATGACCCACTCAATGGTGTCGCTGAGGGTTTGTCGCAGTACCG
>Ga0308414_1001595_pt1 | contig 14854 bp, 9 predicted proteins | sample HotsprSampleOS50_FD_205667 | JGI IMG/M metagenome (GOLD analysis project Ga0308414, IMG submission 205667) | Hot spring phototrophic mat microbial communities from Octopus Spring, Yellowstone National Park, Wyoming, United States - 20090730_OS50 ... | reverse complement strand
AAAACTCCAGAAGATTTAATAAATCGCATGATAACCCTATAAAATTTTACCTTCAAAATAGAAAAAAAATAATTTCCTTATGCAAAATTAGGAAATAACTTTTGGCGTTTGGTATAATCACCCAGTTTTTTTGTAAAAAAAGAACTTGAAGCACATCTTAAAATATAGAAGGTGAACAACAAAAAAATATTAGTTTATTAGAATATAAATAGACACTTCTAAAAACTGTTTTTTCAATTAAAAAACCGGATCTTTAAGCAATTTTATCTTTTAATATTAATTTTAGAGGTTATTAGAGCTTCACAATAAAAAAGAAAATGCTAAAATATGTGCAAAAGGAAATCGTTTTCAAAAACTAACATAAGAAGAGAAAAAGTGTTTAATACAGAAATTTCTAAAACTTGTACTTGTATAGAACATTTGATTATAGATTATGCATTTGGAGGGAATTTTATAAGGCGTGTTGGATTAGAAAGAGTAAAGTTTCAGTTGTTTTTGGTAAGCTTTACTTATAATCTTAGTCGTTTGCGATATTTGCTTTCTTCGTAAAAAACATTTTAAAATACTAAAAAAATAGAATTTATAATTTTTTACTTTATACTTGATAGAGAAAAGATTATGGAAAAAAGAAAAAATTTACAAAATTTTAACTTCACTTGAGATTCTCATATAAGGCTTAAATATAAATTATAGACTACAAACAGAAATTACGGCCAAAAACTTTTATAATTTATTATCAAAAATACCCTTTTAGAGGTTTCCCTAATAAAGAAGATTTTTGTAAAAAAGCAGGTGTAAACAGGAGTCTAAGAAAAATCTTTTTTACCTACGAAATTTTGCTGTTAGGTAAATAGGCGAGTCTTTTGGAGGTGGTCATTTTCTTCTTTTCTTTAAATCATATTTACCAATAAGTTCAACTTTTTGAATTATGAGAGGTTTGATTTTATCTTCTAATTGCTTTGCAGTAAGTCGAGCTGGGAAATTAGTTTTTTCCTTAAGAGCAAAAAGCTTAAAAAAATATCTATGTTCTTTATCAGGTGGACAAGGTCCTCCGTAGCCTATCTTGGGCCAAGTATTAAGCCCTTGAGTTAAAGTATAGTTGTTGAGTGAGATGGTTTCTTTTTTGGGTAAATTTTCTGGTAAAAAAGTAATTTCAATAGGTATATTATATAGTACCCAATGTACCCAAAGACCTACAGGAGCATCAGGATCATCCATAATTAAAGCAAGCGACTTCGTACCTTCTGGAATATTACTCCATTGCAAAGGTGGAGAAATATCCATCCCTTCACAAGTATATTTATCTGGTATCATTTCATTGTGAACAAATGCAGGACTCGATAAATCAAATGCCATAAGACTTCTTCCTAAAAATAGTATTAATAAAAAATACAGATAAGTTTTCATAATCATGTAAATAAAATTTATTTTCTTTCTGTCAATGTATTTATATCAAATTTAAAAGTTATTTTTCTATTTCAAACCATCAAGCTTATTGAATAAAGTTCAAGTTAAATTGAGTAGAAATTTCTTTTTGACACTTAATATTAAGCCTATTGGAAAAAATTGACTAAGAGATATTATTCGTGTACAACATTTTTTGAAAAATGTTAAAAAAATCCTCCTTAAAGAATAAGGAGGATTTAAAATAAAAATAAATATTTTATTTAAGCTCACTTATCTTTCTTCAGCTAATTCCCATTTTTCAGGTGATCTCCAAAGGCTAGAAATCATGAGTTCCCTTATCAAGATAAATTCTTTAGGTAATTTATCATAGAGCTTAGAAAACAATTCATCATGAGAGGAAACTTCTTTTTTCCAAAGCTCTCTGTCTATTCCCATGACTTTATTGAAATCTTCCTTAGAGAAATTTAAACCAGACCAATCCATGTCTTCGTACTTTGGAACCCAACCTATAGGAGACTCTACAGCATAAGCTCCTCCATGAACTCTCTGAACAATCCATTTTAAAACACGCATGTTTTCACCAAATCCAGGCCAGAGAAACTTTCCATTTTCATCTTTTCTAAACCAATTGACACCAAAAATCCTAGGTGGATTAGGAAGTCTTCTTCCAAAATTTAACCAATGATTAAAATAGTCACCAGCATGGTATCCTAAAAAAGGAAGCATAGCAAATGGATCTCTTCTTACGACTCCTTGTTGACCAAAGGCAGCAGCTGTAGTTTCTGAACCCATTGTAGCAGCTAAGTAGACCCCAAAGTTCCAATTAAAAGATTGATACACTAAAGGAACTGTGCTAGCTCTTCGACCTCCAAATATAATTGCAGAAATAGGAACTCCAGCTGGATCCTCCCAGTTAGGATCTATAGAAGGACATTGAGAAGCAGGACTAGTAAACCGAGCATTGGGATGTGCCGCAGGCTTTCCACTATTCTTGTCATAGGGCTTACCTGTCCAATCAATGAGCCCATCTGGAACTTCTTTTGTAAGACCTTCCCACCAGACATCTCCATCGGGAGTGAGTGCTACATTTGTAAAAATAGAATTTTTTTGTAAGGTTGCCATAGCGTTAGGATTTGTTTCCCAGTTAGTTCCGGGAGCCACTCCAAAAAAACCTGTTTCAGGATTTATAGCACGAAGTTGACCATGCTCATCTGCCTTAAGCCAAGCAATATCATCTCCTACAGTTGTAACTTTCCAACCTTTCATGTCTTTAGGTGGTACAAGCATAGCAAAATTTGTTTTTCCACAAGCAGACGGAAAGGCAGCTGTTACATAAGTTTTTTCCCCTTTAGGATCTTCTACTCCTAAAATGAGCATATGTTCAGCTAGCCAGCCTTGTTCCCTTCCCATATTAGATGCAATCCTTAAAGCAAAGCATTTTTTTCCAAGTAAGGCATTTCCACCATAACCAGAACCATAAGATATAATACTGTTTTCTTCTGGAAAGTGGCAAATATATTTAACTGTAGGATTACAAGGCCAAGAAACATCTTTTTGACCCGGCTGAAGAGGAGCTCCTACACTGTGCAAAGCCTTAACAAACTCTCCATTACCTAAAACATCATACACTTGTTTTCCCATGCGAGTCATAATTCTCATATTTACAACTACATAGGCAGAGTCAGTTAGCTCCACTCCAATATGTGCAATAGGAGAACCTAATGGTCCCATACTAAAAGGAATCACATAGAGAGTACGACCTCGCATGCAACCATCAAACAACTTATTTAAAGTAGCCTTCATTTCAACTGGATCTATCCAATTGTTTGTAGGACCTGCATCTTCTTTCCTACGAGAATTAATGAAGGTTCTATCTTCTACCCTTGCTACATCCGAAGGATCAGAAAAAGCAAGAAAGCAATTAGGCTTTTTTTCAGGATTTAATCTTCTAAAAGTGCCTGCTTGCACTAACTCTTCACAGAGGCGATCGTATTCTTCTTGACTTCCATCACACCAGTAAACTTTATCGGGTTTACAAAGTTCTACAGTTTGCTTTACCCAGTCAATAAGGGCAGCATTCTTTACATAAGACGGTACATTTAATTCCATCCCAAATTCTCCTTTTTTTTATTGGAAAGTAAAAATAATATAACTTTCCAATATAGGAATTTTTTATACCAAGTCAATTGTAAAGTTTGTTTTTTTAGTTAACTCAAATACTGATTTTTCTCATTTCTTGAATTACAAAATACTCTCAATTACTTTTTTAAACTCAGGAGAGTTTGGTTCTGTAGAAGAAGGAAATCTTGCAATTACTTTACCTGTTTTATCAATAATAAATTTCTCAAAATTCCAACCAATCTCTTCTTTTGTCTTAGACTCTTCTATTAAAAAGCGAAAGAGAGGGTGTTTAGACTTACCAGTAACTGGTTGTTTAGAAAGTAAAGTAAAAGTTGTTTTATAATTATTTTTACAAAATTCAGCAATCTGCGGATTAGAAAGTGGTTCTTGTCCTCCAAAGTCATTAGAAGGAATAGCTACAATTTGTAAACCACGAGACTTATATTTAAGAAAAATTTCTTCTAAACTCTTGTATTGATTTGTATAACCACATTTAGAAGCAGTATTGACAACTATTACAACCTTTCCTTTGAGACTCTCAAAAGAAAAATCCTTTCCATATACATCAGGAATTTTAAAATTATAAAAATTGTCCCCAAGAAGAGGAAAAGAAAAAAGTAAATAAATTAGATAGTAAATTAGTTTCTGCATTGAATTTCCTCCATAAGTTTTAGACTAAGTTTGTTTATTTTTTTAAGTTTTTTTATAAAATTAATTAAGCAAGTTCTTCTAGTTCAAAAATTCTATGACGATTTTCCATACAAAACTTTAAAAAATCTTTTTCACTTACCTGTATTCTCAAAGAAGGTGGCATCAGATAAAATACATTTTGAAAGATAACACGTATTTCTCTTTCATTGTTTAAAAAGTTTGGATTAGTTTTATTTAGTTTTTCTAACGCATACTTTTGTATAATTGGAAAATTTTTTTCCAATATAACTAATACAAATTCAGAAAGTTCCATAAAAACATTTCTCAAAAACTCAAGCCTTTTTGCAAAGTAATTGTTTTTTCCAAGTAAGTAAAAAAAGTAATTGATAAAAAAATTCATTTTTGCTTAAAAGGAAAAAACCTTACCGGGTAATTGCGCTTCCCTCTCTAGAGGGTGTGAGGAAAGTCCGGACACCACGGAACCAAGGAACCGGGTAACACCCGGAACATCTTTTGTAATGAAAGGTGGATGGAAAGTGCCACAGAAAATATACCGCCCCTAACCTTTTTTAAGGTGAGGGGTAAGGGTGAAAAGGCGGGGTAAGAGCCCACCGCTTCTTTTGTAAAAAAGAAGGCATGGCAAACCCTTCCTGGTGCAATCTCAAGTAGGCAGCCATTGAGGTGGTTCCCTGAGGCTGCGGGTAGAGAGCAAAGACTTCATAGAGTAATTTATGAAGCAAGACAAATAATTACCACCCTAAAAAGGTACAGAATCCGGCTTATAGGTAAGGTTTTTTTTATTCTAGGCATTTAAATTTTAAAATATTATTTTTGAGTGTAGGGCTATCAATCCTAAAAAAGTTCATCATTTAGGTATTCAGTTCTGTCAAATTTAATTAAATATATTCACGTAACTTTTTTATATTAATGAGAAAGAAAGAACTCATTAGATAAAATCATTAAAAAAATTATTGATTAGTTAAAATATTATTTATTTTAGAAAGAAAAGATATTGTTATAATTTTAGCAGCATACATTTTTATTTTTGATGTTTGCACTTTTATTATTCAGAATAACATATAATCAACTAATTATTTACTTTTTTAAAGAGTAGATAAAAATTTTTCACCTTAATTGCTAATTATAGCCTATAATTTATACTTAAGCTTTATATCAGAGCCTTACTTAGAATTGAAATTTTATAACTTTTTTCTAGAAGTTAAAGCTACATTTTTGATTTTGATAAGTAGTAGTTTTGGGAATTTTAGAGTATTCTATTACATCTTTTCTTTGAGAAATTTGAATTTGATTAGTTAAGGAATGTCCTTCTACATACTTTCCATCGGGAGAGATTCTAAATCCAAAACTAGTAGAAGGAACAAAACATTTTGGAAATTGGGTAGCTTTTGTAAGAACTAATTCTTTAGAAGAAGTATTTAAGCTGTAAACTTCATTTTTTATAGCTAAGTATAAAATTTTAGAATCTATATTCCAAGAAATTCCATATTCAAAACTAGCATCAATCCAAGAAGGAAGATTTATACTGCGAATTTCGTTTCCATTCCAAATATGTAACTTAGCTTCAAATTCTGAAGTATGAGAACCTGTAGTAATAAAAGCTATCTGGCTAGAATCTGGAGAGGGTAAAATTTTCCACAAAAACTCTCCTGGTTTTCCTTTCCAAATGTCTATAATTTTTTTCTCACTTATAAGATAGTTAGAAATGGTTCTTTCAGCTGTCCCGTAGCCTTCTGAACTTCCCCTCATCATAAAAATATTTTTATTTCTTGCATTATAAAAAATATTATTATTTAAAATCCAAAAAGGAAATTGAAATTCTGATATTTGTTCTAGTTCATTATTTGGTTTTAGTTTATATTCTCTTAAACGAGTAGAAAAATTTCTTTTAATGGTAGTACCTTCTAAAGGATTCCAGGAATTAGTTTCTTCAAATTCAATAGAATAAACTAAAAATTCTTCTGAATTAAACCAAGAAGCTTCTACCCCAAGACTTGACTTTTTCCAAGTAGAGCAATAGACAAATAGTAGAGCCAATATAGATGAAGAGAATTGAGTAAAATTAAGTTTCAAAATAAATCTCCTTGTAAATAAATTTTTTACTTTTTAATCCATATCAATTGTATAATTCATAACTAAATACATAATACAATCTTGGTTACTTGGGTTTGAATATTCGTGAGCAACATCTGCTTTAAAAAAAATAGAGTCTTTTTCATCCAAATCTATAGTTTTATCACTTATTCTCAAGCGTAATTTTCCTTTTGCAACTACTAAGTTTTCAGTTGTCCCAGCAGGATGAGGTTCTGCAGTTTCTATTCCACCGGGTTTAAGCACTAGTTCATAAAATTCAGTTTTTCGAGGTCCTGAAAAAGGAAACAAGGCACGACTTGAAAAAACCTTAGAGCTAGAATATAAGATTTTTGATTTTTCATATTTTAATAGGTGAATTTCTTCTGAATTTTGTTCTTTTATAAGTTCACTAAATGGGACATTTAAACCATTTGCAATCTTCCACAATACAGCTATAGTAGGAGTACTTTTGCCTTGTTCAATTTGTGAGAGCATGGCTCTACTAACTCCACATCTAGAAGCTAGTTTATCTAAAGATAAACCTCTAATATGGCGAATAATTCTTAAGTTTTCTTTTACCGCAAAAACAATCTTCTCTTCTGCATTATCTAAGTTAGTGGATTTTTTAGTAAGAGCTGAATTTTTTTTAGATATTTTCTTTAATTTCACATTCTCCCATATTCAATATAACAGATAAAAGTCAATATTTTTAAGAAAAATTCTTATATTTTAGATAAAACTTCTAATTTTATTTACAAATTTCACTAAAAATATTTGACAGTTTGTTTTTATTTTTTTACGAAAGAGTTAGAGGAGTTTATGAGAAAATACATAGAACATATAGCAGTAATTTTAGATTTTTTAATTTTTATGGGTTCTATAGTTGTTGTTTGTGCTTGGGCTATTGGAAAGCCTTTATTTTATTCTGATACTTCTCCTGTTATGTCTATTTTTACGGGTCTTTCTTTGTTTTTTATATCGGGAGTGCGTTTAGCAAAAAAATATTTATATCTTTGGCCATTTACTTTAAGTATAGCTTTTTTATTAATTGTAGCAGGTGGCAATCTTTCTTCAATTTTGATGTTAGTTTATGCTTCTAAAATTTTTTCAGGAAGTTTAAGTTCTTTGGTTATGACTTCTATTTTTACATCTATTGGGCTTATTTTATTTTGTACTTATGAGATTTTAATACTTTTAAGACAAACTCCACGTAGTGTGGTAATATTGGATGATATTTTATTGCTTTTAGCTTTAGTTCCCGGAGAACTAAGTCTTATAGGTTATCTTTTTGGAAATCCTACTTATTTAAGTGTTGGGACAGATCCTAGAGTAGGGATTTCTCTTTTAGAAATGTTTTTTTTGGCAATTTTAATTGTTTCTACTATTCTAGTAAATAAAAATTTATTTCTATGGCAGTTTTTAAAAGGAGGGTTAGCAAATAAAATAATCTTTTTTGTTTTATTTGTAAATCAATTTGTAATCCCTCTTGTATATCTTTTTGTTTTTAGTAATAGTTCCCATACCAAATCTGGAATAGGATTAGAGTTATTTATCATGTTGGCGGGTGTATTTGCTACCTTAGGCTTTTTAAGTATTCAAGCTTATAAGTTAAACCAAGATACTCAACAGATATAAAGGTTACTTAAGACTAACATAATTCTAAAATATATTAGGAACCCCTAAAAAGGGGTATTTTTGATTATAAATTATAAAGTAAAAAATTTTAAATTCTATTTTTTTAATATTTTGAAATGTTATTTACGAAGAAAACAAATATCACAAACGCCTAAAGGATTACATAAACCTTTGCAGTGGTTACTTCATAATCATGTATTAGCTTTGTCTTATCGTCTAATGATATGATGTTTATAACCATAGTAGGATTTATTGTGCTTATTTGTAAAACTAGCTTGCATATCTTTTTGAGCTAGCTTAGATAGTTTTTAAGTTCTTCATTTTTTTCTTGACTATTGTCACGAAAGATTCCCTAGTCTATTACATCGTTAAACTTTTGCAGACTACTATTATACTTTAAATGTTTAGCTAGCTTAGTAATTTTATTAAAAAGATTTCTTTGTCCCGTAAATCACTTATTGATAAATATTTGATTTCTGTATACTTTTTGAGTTAGGTTTTTAGAAGTTTCCTTTAAAAATATTATCTTGCCACATTGAAAACTTGTCGAAAATATTTTCGAAATTTATTAGGAAAAATTATGAGAAATTTTAACTCTCTTATCATAGACAATTATAAAAACGGAAAACTTATAGATTGGCTCAGAAAAGAAATCAAACCAAATTCTCGGCTTTCTTTTGTAAGTGCCTTTTTTACAATTTATGCATATAAAGAGCTTAAAGAAAGCTTAGAGAGTATCGAGGAGTTACGGTTTTTGTTTGGAGAGCCAAATTTTAAAACTCAAGAAAAACCTGAAAGAGCCTTTAGCATTCAAGATAACGAAATACAACTTAGCAACCAACTAGAACAATCAGGCATAGCTAGAGAGTGTGAAGAGTGGATAAGGCAAAAAGTTCAAATTCGTTCTGTTAAAAAGTCTAATTTTTTACATGGAAAGCTTTATCATATCCAGCAAGAAAATGGAGTCAAAAACTCTGTCTTAGGTAGTTCTAACTTTACCCATAAAGGCTTAGGTTGTACGAAAACTCCTAATTTAGAACTCAATACAATTACTGACTCTAACAGACTCAATGAAGAACTTTTACAATGGTTTAACGAATTATGGGACAATAAAAACTTAGTAGAAGATGTAAAAGATAAAGTTTTACAAAATTTAAAAGAACTTTATGAAGATATAAGCCCTAAACTTTTATATTATAAAACTCTTTATAATATTTTTTATGAATATCTATATGACTTAAATTTAAATGAGCAAACAGAAAGACAAGTTCTCTTGCATCAAAGTCAGATCTGGCAAAAATTATATTTATTTCAAAGAGATGCTGTAAAAGCTATCATACAAAAATTAGAAAAATACAATGGATGTATTTTAGCAGATAGTGTAGGGCTTGGAAAAACATTTACAGCTTTAGGAGTGATTAAATATTACGAGTCAAGAAATTATAGAGTATTAGTTCTCTGTCCCAAAAACTTAAGAGAAAATTGGACTCAATACACAGCTTACACGGGTGATACCTCCAATCCTTTTTTCAAAGACAGGTTTAGCTATATAGTTTTAAATCATACAGATCTTCGAGAGGAAGGAAAACAAGGAGATATTGAATTAAGTAAGTTCAATTGGGGAATGTTTGACTTAGTTGTTATAGATGAGTCACACAATTTTAGAAACGATACTAAAGGGAAATATCTTGAAAATGGAAAGTATAAAAAAAGTAGATATGAAAAACTTATGCAAGATGTTATACAAGCTGGAGTAAACACCAAAGTTTTACTACTTAGTGCTACACCTGTGAACGTCCACTTAAAAGACTTGCGTAATCAAATTTATTTTTTTACAAAAGAAAAAGATGATGCTTTTAGAGAACTAGGAGTAACAAGCTTGAATCAATTATTAGCTACAGCACAAAGAGTCTTTACAGAGTGGGCAAGTTCTCAAAAAGCTCAAAGTAGAAAAGTTTCTGACTTATTACAAAAATTGCCCAATAATTTTTTTACTCTCTTAGATGCTCTCTCTATTGCTCGCTCAAGAAAACATATTCAAACTTATTATACAGAAAGCTTAAGTCAGATGGGAAATTTTCCAAAACGAGAAAAACCTATTTCGATTTATTGCGAGATTGATTTAGAAAATCGTTTTCCTAAATATGAAGATGTAGAAGCTACCATTCGGCAGTATAAGTTGTCTTTGTTTAGTCCATTTTTTTACTTAAAAGAAAACAAAAAAATAGAGTATGAAGAAAAGTATGGAACAAGACAAGCTGTAAACTTCAAGCAAGAAGACAGAGAACACTATCTTATTGGAATGATGAAAGTAAACTTTCTTAAAAGACTAGAAAGCTCAATAAATTCTTTCTCACTCACAATGGAAAGAACTTTACAAAAGATAGAAGACTTACTAAAAAAAATAAAAAACTTTCAAAACCAAGAATACCAACTTCAAGAAAAATTAGAATTTGGTGAAGAAGATTTAGAACTACAAGAAGCATTAGAAACTGGAGGAAAGCTTAAATATTTATTGAAAGACATGGAGTTAGAAAAGTGGAAAAAAGACTTAGAAGATGACAAGTCAAAAATTTCACAATTGTATAACCTAGCTCAAGCTATCACTCCACAAAGGGATGCTAAGCTAGATCAACTCAAAAAATTATTGAAAGAAAAAATTCAAACTCCAACTAAAAATAAAGAAGGAAAACTAAACAAAAAAACACTCATTTTTACAGCTTTTGCAGATACAGCAAATTACTTATATGAAAACTTAGAAGCTTTTGCAAAAGAACACAAAGTACATATCGCACTAGTTACAGGAAGCGGGAACAACAAAACTACACTTGGAAATAATAAATTTCAAGACATTTTAATAAACTTTTCGCCAATCTCAAAAGGTAGAGAAAGTCTACAAGGTTATCCTGCAGAAGAAATTGACATACTCATAGCAACTGACTGTATAAGTGAAGGGCAAAACTTACAAGACTGTGATTTTTTAATTAACTACGATATCCATTGGAATCCAGTGCGAGTCATCCAAAGATTTGGACGAATAGACCGAATTGGTTCAAGAAATAAAAGTGTCAAGCTAGTCAATTTCTGGCCTACTCAAGACTTAGATCAATACATTAATTTAAAAACTAGAGTAGAAGCAAGAATGGCTTTAGTAGACATTTCAGCCACTAATCAAGACAACATACTAAATGAAAAAATTAAAGATATCATAGAGGAAGATTTAAACTATAGAAATTCTCAAATTAAAAGACTTCAAGAAGAAATTATTGACTTGGAAGAGTTACAAGATAGTGTCAGCTTGGCAGACTTTTCTTTAGAAGAGTTTCGTGCAGAGCTTTTAGCTTTCTTCAAAGAAAAAAAACAAGAGTTAGAAAAAATACCAGATGGAGTCTATGCTTTAGTAAATAATAAGTTTACAAACTCAACTACATCTGAAAATGAAAAAGTCCCAAGTGGAGTAATTTTTTTACTGAAGAGTAAAAAAGAAAAACTCAATCAAACTACTATTAATCCTTATCATCCTTTTTATTTAGCATATGTAAAGAGTAATGGGGAAATATACTATAAATATTTCCAAATCAAACAAATTTTAGAAATCTATAAAGCCTTGTGTAAAGAAAAAACTAAACCCGATATAGACCTGTGTAAAAATTTCTTAGAAGAAACAAATCAAGGAAAAAACATGGAAGAATACAATAAATTATTAACAAATGTAGTAAATTCTATAACAGGGACAGTTCAAAACTCTAATGTTGCAAATTTATTTTATGGAGGGACTGGAGTTTTAGAAGATCAATCCAATTTAGTAACCCAAGCAGATGACTTTGAACTTATTACTTGGCTAATTATCAAAGAGGATTAACGTGAACAACAAAAGTTCTATACAAGATGCATTAAAAAATTTTGCAAATTTAGACTTAAAAGAAAGTGCATTAGAAATTTTTTCTTTACTAGGGTATAAAACTAATAAGCAAGTTTCGATTGGTTTAGATTTTAACTATTTTGAAAGTAGAGCTCAAAATATAGGCTTAAGCTTGAAAGCAGAAAAATGTCTTAGCTCTCATTGGGAAAAAATTTTTATTTTATTTCAGTTTACACCTGCCGACTCTCAAGCAAAAAATCTAAATTTACAAGATACATCTCAGGTTATAAACTCTTTTCTATTTGCTACCTTAGATTTAAAAGACCAAAACTATACTAGAACCCAACTTGCACAAATTACAAGAGAGTTAAACAAACCTCTAAAAGCTCCCCTAATTATCCTTTTTCGATATGGGAAAAAAGCTACCTTATCAGTAATCCACAGAAGAAAAAGCTTAGCTAAAAGAAATAATGGTTTGCATGTATTAGAAAAAGTAACCTTAGTTCATGAAATTTCTTTACAAGACCCACACAGAGCACACATAGAAATTTTAAATGAACTAAGCTTAGAAAACTTAGAAAAAAACAAATCTGGAAAAAAAATTACAAGCTTTGAAGAATTATATCTAGCTTGGCAAGAAGTTTTAAGTACTCAAAATCTCAATAAAAAATTTTATAGTGACATTTATACTTGGTATGAGTGGGCAAAACAAAAAGTTCAATTTCCTAATTTAAAAATCCAAGCTAAAACTCATGAAACTGAAAAGTATTATAAAGAAAAACAAGAAGAAGAAAATTATACTTCTGTAAGCCTCATTAGACTTCTTACAAGAATTATCTTTGTTTGGTTTTTAAAAGAAAAAGGACTTCTTCCTAAAAGCTTATTTTTAGAAGAAGAAATAAAACAAATACTAAAAAACTACACTAAAGAAGATTCTACTTATTATAGAGCTATTTTACAAAATTTATTTTTTGCTACGTTAAACGCAAATATGGACTCTCGTAGTTTTGTTATTAGCTCAAACAACAAAAAAGAAAATCAAAAACATTTTGGAATAAAAAATTTATTTCGCTATGAAGATTGTTTTAAAATTCCTTCCGAAGAAGTCATTAAATTATTTTCTAATATTCCTTTCTTAAATGGAGGACTTTTTGACTGTTTAGATTTTGAAATTACAGAAGAATCTTCTGGTAAGAAATATTATATTTACTTAGATGGATTTTCAAGAGAAGAATCTAGAGCAGCATCTGTGCCAAATTATTTATTCTTTGGGGATGGAAGTAATAAAGGACTGATCCAAATCTTACAAGACTATAAATTTACAATTGAAGAAAATACTCCCATCCAAGAAGATGTAGCCCTAGATCCTGAACTTTTAGGAAATGTATTTGAAAACTTACTTGCAAGTTATAATCCAGAAACTCAAGCTACAGCCCGAAACCAAACTGGAAGTTTTTACACTCCCCGTGAAATTGTAAACTACATGGTAGAGGAGTCTTTATTTTATTACTTTCAAACTTATTTTCAAAATAATGAAATAAATTTTTTAAATAATTTACGAACCCTCCTAGACTATGGAAATGAGACAAACCCTTTTGATTCTTGGCAAACCTTACAATTTCTAGAAGCTATAGAAAAAGTTAAAGTCCTAGACCCTGCTTGTGGAAGTGGAGCTTTCCCAATGGGCATTTTACATAAATTAGTTTTTTTACTTCAAAAGCTAGATCCTCAAAATAAAATTTGGAAACAAAAAATTCTTTCTAAAGTTCCTCCAGAAATTCGAGAAGAAACAGAAAAATCTCTTCAAACTAAAACCTTAGACTATAGCCGAAAGCTAGGTCTTATAGAAAACTGTATCTATGGAGTAGATATTCAACCTATTGCTATTCAAATTTGTAAACTACGTTTTTTTATTTCTCTTTTAATAGAACAAGAAATTGATAAGTCTCAAGAAAACTATGGTATTTTACCCTTGCCAAATCTTGAAACTAAGTTTGTAGCTGCAAATACTCTCATTAGTTTAAATAGGTCACAAAATTATTTTAAAAGCCCTGAGGTAGAACAACTTGAGAAAAAACTTTTTGAGTATCGTAAAGAAATTTTTTATATAAATACTAGAGAAAAAAAGCTAAAATTTCAACAAGAAGAAAAAAAGACCCGCCTTGAGTTAAAAAAAGCTCTCACTCTCTCTGGGTTTGCTTCTGATGTTGCTAGTAAAATTTCTAACTGGGATCCCTTTGATCAAAACTCTTCTGCTAGTTGGTTTGACAGCGAGTTTATGTTTGGGGTCTTAGATGGATTTGATATTATAATTGGAAATCCACCGTATGTTTCTACCAAAAGTGTTTTAGCAAGTGATAAAAAAATTCTTATGCATCAATATGGTTTTGCTGATGATTTGTACAATCATTTTTATTTTAAAGGAATTCAACTTTTAAAAGAAAAAGGAAGTTTAATATTTATTTCTTCCAAAACTTTTTGGACTATTCAAACCAAAAAGAATTTAAGAGAACTCTTGCTACAAAATAAATTATTGAAAATTATAGATACAGCTAATCCTTTTGCAAGTGTAATGGTAGATACTTGTATAATTCTGGTTCAAAAAAACAAACCTTCTAATTCGTATGAGATTATTTTTATAGATGCAAGAGAAGGATTAGAAAAAAAAGTTCTATATACTCTTTCAAGCCAAATATATAAAACCGTAGCCAATAGTGTGTTTTTTATTCCTACAGAATTAAATTTAAAAACTTACGAAAAAATAGCAAATCGAGTAAAAAAATTATTGGATGAATGGTGGGATAAAATTTCTACAAGTAAAAATATTGAAAAACACAAAAAAGAATTAGAAACCTATCGCAATTCATTAAAAGCAGGTGATTTAACTTTATTGGGTCTTATTACTGAGGGTGGACAAGGGCTTGCTACAGCAAATAACGGGAAGTACATAGGAGTATTAGAAGGCACAAAATGGGCAAATAAAGTAAAAGAAGAACGACCAAAAAAACTTTGGGAATTTATAGAAATAAACAAACCTAAAGAACTTACAAACTTAAAATCTAAAACTGCGGTAGAAAATTATTTACA
>Ga0308414_1001592_pt1 | contig 14859 bp, 9 predicted proteins | sample HotsprSampleOS50_FD_205667 | JGI IMG/M metagenome (GOLD analysis project Ga0308414, IMG submission 205667) | Hot spring phototrophic mat microbial communities from Octopus Spring, Yellowstone National Park, Wyoming, United States - 20090730_OS50 ... | reverse complement strand
TGTTCAGGGTATGGTAGACTTTGGATTGGAGGATGACTTCCCGACCACGAGTCAGCTAGACCCATGGCATGGATACTGGGTAAAGGTGAAGAAGAACATAGCTCTCTTCGCCCCAGCCTGGTCTGAAAGTTCTGCAGTCCAGAACTAGGTAAACATAGAAGGCGGCGCACTATGGGCGGTGTTGCCGCCTTCTTGCATGTCTGACAGGAAATGTGTCCAATGGATAACCCAAATGCTGGCACTAGTATTATTACCGGATTTTTCCCAAAACGCTTGACAAGCCCTCGACTCAATCGGATAATGAGTTCGATGGTGGACGGTTGATGCTCATACCATGCTTTGAGCTAAAAAGAGGTCACCATGTATATTTTGTTTCAGAAAAATGAGAGGAGGTAGACAAAATAATGAGAAGGCTGCTATTCGGGGTCGCCATCTTAGTATTAATGGTGGCGCCCACTTTTGCGGCAAACTTGCTGGTGAATGGCGACTTTGAGCAGGGGCTACAAGGTTGGTCGCTCAGGGATGGTCCAGGTGACTTGCCGAACTGGGTTGGTACCGATATGCCCCCAGCTCAAGTGTTTGATGCCCAGAATCCTTTGCGTTTGTACAAGGGTAGTGATCCGGACCCTGGAAATGGTATTGAGGAACGTATCTATGAGGATATCGGACCCGTGCCCGCACCGGCTCCGTCACCGAAAGACGGTAAGTCAATCGGTTGGTCAAGAACAGGACTAAAGGGTGAAGGAAACTATGGACATCCGGAAGCTTGTTCTTGGATCAGCCAATATGTTATGGTTCAGCCAGGCATCTATCGGATACTGGCTAGCTGGGATGTCTTGGCTTGCGCTCAGGACAACCCAAACGCCCAATACCAATGTGCTGGTGTAGCTATGGGTTTTGGCGACGATATAAGTAGTGCATGGACTGTTGACTTCTATGGCAATGACAACGCAATCAGTCAGGAACCCCCGAGATGCCGGACCACGGTGTGGAACAATGTTTCGAACAATACATGGATTCACAGAGAGTGGACGATGACGACCACGCCCGAGAAGATCATCAAGACCTACACGGGTTTGACTGAGTTCCGATTGGTGTTCAAGGACAGTGGTAACGCCAATATAACGGATTTCTCAAAGGCTCATTTTGCGGCTGTGGACAATGCCAGTTTTGATCTGGTATTAATTCAGCCGATAACCGTCGAGACTACTATTGACGGTGCGAGGAAGGCACTTGATGCCATGCCCGTTCAGCTTACCGGTGTAGTCACAGGGCAGTGGTACAGCGACGATGGTTATGGCAATATGTTCCCCGACAGCTTCGCAATTGAAACTAGCGATCGTTCAGCAGGAATTCGAGTCAAATGGAACGAGCCGCTCAATCCTGGCGATAACGTAACAGTCAACGGATACACAACCAAGGTCCGTGGGGAGAGGATTATTGATGGTAAAGTAGTAACCGTCAACTCTACGGGTAACCCAGTACCTGAGCCTTTCTGCCTAGTTGGATTTGACACCGGCGGCGGAGCGTATGGTGCCCAGCCAGCCGTAGTGAATGATGCCACTGCCAATCCGATCAAGTGGGCAAGCGGTGCAAATAACGTCGGAATCCTGATGAAGATCCGGGGCAAGGTCACAAGGAAATACATTTCGGATCCGTTGAACCTCAAGTACAGTGACTATTTCTACATAGACGATTGCTACTCGGACTCTGAGCTGGGCGTTCAGACGGGTCTGAAGGATGGCTCAGGCGAGATCGGCATCAAGTGCCGACCTCCTGTTGGCATGTTCAATATGCCAGGCGACATGCCCGAGGAAGGTGACTACGTAGAAGTCACTGGTGTTATGGGTATTCGAGAAATTCCCATGGTGAATGGTAGGGCAGCGAGATACATGTGGACAGTCTCCTGGGAGCCTGCATCGTTCCAGACATACAACGGAACAAGGGCGAACAAGTGGAATCTGCTGTCACTGCCTGGTATGCCGAAGAACTCGGATCCGGCATATGTGTTCGCCATTCCTCCGATGGTCCCAGATCCCGACTTGATTGACGGTAGGCTGTACAGGTGGGATGGGCCGACACAAGGTCTAGTAGCATACGACATGTGGTCACCCAACGTCTTCGGAGCGGTGTCCAACGTCAACGGCTACTGGTTGAAGACATCGGGAGCAGCACCGATATCTTACGACGGATATGCCCAGTCTGGTCTGGATTGGTGGATTGCGGTATATAACGGATGGAATATCATAGGTATGCCGTTTACCTCCAGCACGATTTGGGACGAGTGGAAAGCCACCGATGGAACGGCTATGAAGAGCATCTACGAGGCGTGCCAGTATCCTGGCAGTGCGAACTGGCTGCAGTCGATAGGTTATTGGTGGGATGCCGGTGTGCAAGGCATGGTAGACTTTGGTTTGGAAGATGACTTCCCGACCACGAACGAGTTGACACCATGGCATGGCTACTGGCTGAAGGCGAAGAAGAACATCGGTCTAGTCGCCCCGGCTCCTATACCGCAATAAACCCGTAGCCCCTTCCTAGATACTAAGAAGGCAGCGCTTTCGTTAACGAGGCGCTGCCTTTTTTCTGAGACTATGCTAGTCTTGTCTATCACTAGCACAGCAAAATGCAACTAACAAATAATCTTTTGACAAATGGTGTTATTTGCCGTTGAGCAACTTCCATAGGTACTCATAGGCTGGCGATTTTGTGCCATCGGGACGAATGAGCCAAAATCCGCGCATGTCTTTATTCTCGGGTCTATCCCTCCAGTCCCGATTTGCAGGTTCGTTGCAGAAAACTTCCCAGTAGACAATGTACCTTGCGCCCCAGCTTAGAGCCGTTTCTACTACCTGCTTTGTGATCCTTCCTTGGTCCATTTCGTTTTCGGGTGCCCCGAACTCACCGATGTAAATGTTTTGCTTTCCATACAACTCGCTAGGAGGAGCTTTAGATGCTAAGTAATCCAGTGCCTTTCGGAATTTGTCTGGCCCCTGAAAAATAGTATCGTAAGCGGAATATGAGTACAGATCGCAGTGCGTCTTAGGAATTACACTGTTTGTAACCGTTGTCTTGCCTTGCATAGCCCTGTCTACAAGGTTTGCCTCAGCGGCATGTGCGACGACAACCCCTTTCATGCCCACTTCCCTTCGCGCCTGTTCAATGCCGTCCTGTCTAGCATTAAGCCAATCTATCATTCCTTGAATGTTAGCAGGACTAGGTTCTTTCGTAAATTGCGGGTTTGTCAGAATCCAATCCCCCTCCCAGTTCTGAAGTATGAAAGTCTTGCCTGTACCCTGGTATTTGGTTAGGAGGTATTTGGCGAGTTCATATGCCGAAGCCTTTGTCCGCTTGATTTCAGTAGCCGTCATACCGTCAACGTAATTAGCATCATTCGGCGAAAACGCCTCGAGGATGAATGTGGTGAATGGTTTGGCGAAAACCTTTTGATAATATTCCGTTTTGGCTAGGTCAACCCAGTTGTCGAATTTAGGCCATTCAGAATTGAAAGGGTAATCCTTACCTGGATTTGGTGTAAACCAAAGCTTGATCACCCGACACCCCAATGCCAGCAACTTGTCGGCACCCTCGTTTAAATAGTCCTCCTTTGTGAAATTGTACTTCCCAGCAACGTGAGCCGCACCTATGATATCTCGAAGGTCCTTGGGTCTTTTCATATTATCGCCCGCCAGACACCGACCGCAGAGTAGGAGACCAACCATTGCGCACAGAATAATGAGCTTCATGAGTTTTTCCTCCCTTGAGTATCAATGCAAAGGCCTCTTCATAGACATGATTCTCCACCGACAGCAAGTGTCCTTACTTATGTGTTGATCTCTGCTTGGTTAACGTCCGGGAACATCACACGTCCGCCGAATAGCTTACGTGTACCACAGGAGTACACAGCATACGATCGTTTGGCTTATGTATCCCTGGGCTAATTATTCTTAACTCGAATATACAGTGAGCCTCCATAGAGCTATTACTTATAGAAGAGTAGTTGACTAGTCCCTACAATTAGGCTATAATTCCTGCGCTATGGATGAGCTTGTTGTTACAGTCCGCTATCGAAATTGGTTCGACTAACAAGCATCACCCGGCAAATACTGTCTATCAAGACGTACAAGAAAGGGGGCTAGAGCAGCAAGAGAGTCCGCACAAGTGGACTGGTTGCTCATGTTATGACTAAGATCAAGAGACACTTTCGGGTATTGGTCGCTTACTGCTTACTTCTCGGCTTGCCAGCGATGGCAGTCTTGGCAGTGACACCCGCCGGCACCAAGATCACCGTGACTTCCACTGCACAGTACACCTCATCGAAAGGGATCAAGATGCCAGACGTGACTTCGAATGCCGTTGTGACAACCGTAGGGCAAGTTGCGTCTGTTGGCGTCGCCCCGTCCTCGGCCAACAAGTCAGTAGTTGGTACGAACCCGGCGGTATTTGGTTTGAGCGTAAGGAATACAGGAAACGGTTCTGATACTTTCAAGCTATCAGCCACCACCCAATACGGCTCCTCTGTGCTCATTTACAAGGATGACAATGGTGACGGCTTACGGCAGCCGACGGAGACCACTCAGGTCACGTCTTCGGGTTCGCTCACTATGGGCGAAGAGTTTAAATGCCTGGTTGTAGCCCAGCTGCCGTCGAGCGGCTCAATACCAAAAGATACCATCACATTCACGGCCACTTCCGTTTTCGATTCTACGAAGAGTGCAAAGTCCACGTTGACACTCGAGACCGAACAAGTGGGATACATCCGCTCATGGCTTCTTAACGGATACTACGCCTACGACGACCCCATGCTAGGATTGACTGCCGATTACCTGGGTGGCGAATGCCGTGTGGGTCCCACCGAAGGTGCAAAAACGGCCGGCCGTGATTGGTTCCGCATCGACTCGGCTACCGACCGTATCGACCTGGCAAAGGCTTTTGGCGGTCCCACCAGATGTGTCGCCTATGCTCATACATATGTTTACGCACCAAAAGCTCAGCAGGCAGTTATTCTTCTCGGAAGTGATGATGGTGCCAGGGTCTGGCTGAATGAGACACAAGTTTGGATGAACCGCACGCTACGAAGCCTGTCACCAGACCAAGACAGGATTCCTGTGGAGCTCAATCAGGGTTGGAACAAGCTTCTACTGAAGATATCACAAGGATTCGGTTACTGGGCATTTACCGCCCGAATTGTTGATCCCGAAGGCAATTCAATCCCGGGTCTCCTGGCGGCGGCAGTGCCAAATGCTGACTCAAGCGGTCCTACCATTTCGAATGTCGCCGTCAATCCAGCGAACGTGTTTGCTAGAGTGACTTGGGAAACAGACGAGCCCTCGACAACAATAGTCGAGTATCAGCCGTCATCCTCGTCAAACGCACAAAGTGTTCGAGATGACAACCTGACTACACAGCGCAAGTCTGTGCTGCCAAATCTTCTGCCAAATACGGACTATACTTTAAAAGTTGGCAGTGTAGATGCCGCAGGAAATGTGGCCTGGTCAGGCACCCAAGCCTTCCGGACTACAGACGAGCCGATCCCGGCTTTTGCCCAAGACTGGCTTGTGAACGGCTACTATCGCCCGGCGGATCCAAGACTGACCTTGGCAATCGATTTCCTTGGCGCCGAGCCCCTTGTTGTGGCCTCCGAAGGTGACATCGTGGGTGACAAGGCTTGGGTTAAGGTGCCATCAATTGCGGACGCTCTGGACTTGGGTAGGGTTTTCGGATTTCCTGTTGATAGTGCCGCCTATGCTTACGTCTGCATATACTCTCCTGCCACTCAGCCAGGCGTTTTGCTTCTCGGCAGTGATGATGGCGTCAAGATTTGGTTGAATGGCGAGCTAATCTGGACAAACGAAACCTATCGCCGGATGATTCCTGACCAAGATAGCGTTCCGATTACCTTGTCTAAGGGCTGGAACAGACTCCTGGTGAAGATCTCACAAGGCGGAGGTGCATGGAGGCTTGCTGCCAGGATCACGGATCCAAAAGGCAATCCAATACCTGGTCTTTTCTTCTTCGCACCCTAAGCGCGTAAAGCTAAGCTGTGCCGCTTAAGTGCGCAAGAACTTAAAATCAGAAACCTGTGGAAATCCGGAATCCGAAAAAGCACAATTGGGGTCAAAACAGACTGCTTAGGCCTCTTTTTGAGCCACCAAGGGCATATCATGGCTCTCATGGCAGGCTATGAGCACTGGCTAAGTGTCGAACAATCTGCTCGGCATTGGTTGGAAAACCCTGTCTTGGAACCTGTCTTGTGTCCTGGGTTTCGGATTTCCACCATCGGTCATGGATAGAGGAACAGGGCGTCTTCCTACCGAATACCTATTTTGAGAGGATCGGTATACGGAGGCGCACAATTGCCGGGCGCACGCATCGAATGCAACTGGAGTTACAATGGACTAAACGCCATCGTCCTGGAAAACGAGTATCTCAGACTGACCATCCTTCCAGAATTGGGAGGGAAAGTATTCCAAGTCATCCACAAAGCCGCAGACACTGATATCCTATGGCATCACCCACGTATCGAGCCTCAGCCTGTGCCTTTCGGTTCTCGCTTTGACGATGTATGGTGCGGTGGCTGGGATGAGCAATTCCCAAATGACGAACCTGTAGCCTTCAAAGGTGAAATGTATCCTGACCACGGTGAACTCTGGAGCATGCCTTGGCATTGGCAAGTCCAGAAGGACGAACCAAACGTTGTAGTGCTCTATATGCGCCGGCTGGGGTGTGTGACTACAAGCACCGCGGAAAGATGGATTACGCTAACCGCTCAAGAACCATACGTTCGCATTAAGTATAGAATCACGAATACGGGTATCGCACCAATAGAGTATATATGGAAACTTCACCCCGCTTTTGCGATTTCAGTCAATCATCGGATTGATCTGCCTGCGGGCAGGGTAATCGTGGATGAAGGTTATCGAACTCAGTTTGGGGGAATAGCGGGTTATACTTGGCCATATGCAGTAGTTGGGCAAACCGCGGTAGATATGCGTCTTGTGCTGCCTGCAACCGCTGGGATGACATACTTCCATTATGCTACTGAACTCACAGGCGGATAGCTGGCTGTCACTGATACAGCCCACAGGTTCGGCTTTGGACTGGTGTTTCCCAAGGAAGTCTTTCGAAGCATCTGGCTCTTCTTAGTATATGGAGGATGGCGTGGACTCTATACCGCGGTGGTGGAGCCCGCAACTGGCTACCCTTCAAGACTAGACCAAGCCAGCGAAGCAGGAACGTGTTCCACATTACAGCCTGGCGAGTATGTAGAAGCCGAAATTCTTGGAGTGGCATACTCGGGGGTAACGACGATTTCGCACATAGCTCCAGACGGTACAGTGTATCAATCCTAGTCTCAGGGAGAAGGTTATTGGGACACGCAATGCAGCCTCAGACGGGCACAATATGCATCAGCAGCGATGATTTGAACCTAGACCATACACTTGTACCAGGCCAGTCATTTCGGTGGTATAGAGATAGACATGGGAGATGGACCGCGGTTGTTCGCCGAAGGGTCATACGGATCTGGCGAGAACATGGCACTATCAAATACCAGATTTATCCAGGCGATTCAGACGAAGCTCTTATCAGTGATTATTTTAGGCTTGATGTTGACCTTCCGAGATTATATCATGACTTCATTCGAGCGGATCCGCGGATGGCTCAAATCATAGAGCGATTCAAGGGCCTTAGAGTCTTACGACAGGAGCCAGAGGAAACTCTTCTTTCCTATATTTGTTCGACAGCAAACTCTGTACCCAGAATTTCAAGAGCAATCGAAGCCTTATCACGCACGTACGGGCAACCCATAGCGACTCTCGATGGCCATGACTATTACTCATTCCCTACGGCAGCAGTCTTGGCAGAAGCGAGTGTGAACGACTTGACTAACCTCTGCGGTCTTGGTTTCCGCGGCATAAACCTGAAATCTGTAGCAAGACAGTTGGCCGAGCGACCTGCTGGATGGTTGGACTCACTGCGCCATGCGACATATACTGAGGCACGGAAACAATTATTGTCTATCTGTGGCGTCGGACTGAAAATTGCTGACTGCGTACTGCTTTTCTCTCTGGATAAGGACGAAGCTTTTCCGGTTGATACGCATATTCGTCAGATAGCCGTGAAATATTACATGCCGCAGTTTGAGCAGAAGACATTGACACCCAGAGTTTATCAGCAGATCGTAGACTACTTCCAACAAAAGTTTGGGCGCTATGCAGGATGGGCGCAGCAATATCTTTTCTACGACGATCTACTTCGGCATAAACCTAGGGAAAGAGTGCTCTGATGCCCTATTCAGTACTTTGCAGATAGCTCCCACCCAATGGCTGTCAGAGAGTGTATTTTGCGCATCGGACCTAGGGAAGCCATGGAGCTGTGATATTAGTGTCAGTCGCACGAATTTTCACCAAAGGAGTTTGATAACGTATGCGCGGGATAGTCTTGTACATTGTTCTCTCGATCTTGTACACGATTTCCATTTCCTCTGCTCAGGAAACCATATTGTCGCCACTTTCCAAGCAACCGTCGTGGATAGCACACCCGGACGCCTTGCGTGTAGTGAAAGGTGAACCCTCGTACTTGGAGCTTGTCGGCCAAAATGAGTTTTGCGAAGAAATAGAAGTCCCCGGGTTTTCGTTGCTGCGGATAGACATACGCATGCCCGCGGGCAAATCGGGTCGTCTTTACCTGAAGCTCCTTGAGGAGAACGGCGCCGAGTACATCACCCCAACCATAGACCTCAGTGGCACCGGCCAGTGGAAGACAGTGCAGTTTGGGTTGTCTGACTTATTCATAGCTCCGTGGTCAGACGATGACAACTATCACATAGACTTTCCGTTCAAACGCGTCTACTTAGTCTTTACAGCAGACAAAGGTGTCTCTCTGCAGCTGAAGGCGCTCCGTACGGCAGGTTCAGACCCTCGCAGACCCATTACTGAGTATCCACTGGTGAACGACTGGATTGAGCGGCTGGCTTCTCAGCCAAAGCCCAGTATCCCCAGTCCCGAGAACCCGGGAGATTCGTCCGAGGTGAAGTTCCTTGAGGATGCTACCACCATCATCATGAAGGCGCCGGGGTATGAGCTGTCGCTGGACAAAGAATCCGGTAAACTTGTCAGTATGAAGTTCGGAGGCAGCCTAGATGCCTGGAAGCCAACAGATGGTAGATGGTGGTCCCTAGTAACGTTCGATGGCCGCATCATCTCAAACACTGAGTTTACATCTTTCAAATACGTATGGGAGGCCAAGAAGAAACAGCTTCGTGCTGCCTATATTGCCGATAATCAGGTCGAGGTAGTACTATTGATTTCTGGAACAAACGATTCTCAGCTGTACAAGGCTTTCGTTAAAAACCTCGGCATGGCTCCGATACGCTGCCTTCGCTTACCAGACAGCTTGTCGCTAGATACATCTAGACTGCGCAGAATGATATTACCGAGGCTGGGTGGTGTGGAGCTCCTGCCAGGTTATTTCAAGAACGGACGGCGCCTCGCGATGGACTATCCGTCGGATGCAATGTCAGACTTTGTCTGGTATGAAATGGCCACCGGCCCCGTTTCCGTTTACACCATCCAAGACGAAAAAACCTTCTGGAGCTCGAGACTCAGGCTGTGGAACAAGCCAGACCAAAGCCTGGCTGCATACTCCCGGGATACCAATACCTTTGTGGGCGCTGGTGGTGTTTGGATCAGTCCCACCATCGTTTTCCATTTCGGCGGATCTCCCCTCGAAGCATACAGCCGTTACTGGACAGACAATGGTTTGCATAAGTCAAAGACGCTCAAGTCGAAGCTTGGAGAAGAGCTATTCGAGAGGCTGAGTGCGTCTGTGCTGCTGAAATATGATTTCGATGCCCTCGCACCTAATACAGGTGATAGGTCTCGGGTGTTTTCAAATCTCACCGCAGAATTGAGAGGCTTACCATCTCCCATTATTCTGCACATTGTCGACTACTGGAATCCCCCGGCAACAGAGCGGCGAGCAGACGGCGGAGTGTTTGACACCAACTATCCGGAATTCTTGCCGCCAAGGGATGAATTTGGAGGGTCTGCAGGGTTTAGTGGATTCCTAGCCGCGGCTAAATGGCTGATGTTACCGGTCATGCCCTATACAAATCCGACTTGCTGGGGAAAAGAATCTGCCTCCTACCAAAAGTTCGGGGAAGATGTGGGTGTGAAAAATCCAGACGGAAGTGTTGTTATGGGCTGGGGAATGGTAACTGTAACTCCCACGCACCCTCAAGTCATTGCTAAGAATCGCTCAAATCTGGAGGGGTTCACTGGTACTTGGAAAGTGGACGTACTTTTCGAGGATCAGGTTGGCGCTCGGAGCCACTGCTACGACTTCAGCCCGCACGCAAGCCATCCTGCCGCATACACCCAAGGATTGATAAATCATGCGAAAGAAGCTTCAGCCAAGATACCATTGATGACCGAACGAGGTTTTGATCACCTTGTGCCGTATGAGTCAGGGTTCTGCGGAATAGAGTTAGGCTTGTCCTGCACCAGGTATATGCCCGGCTGGGAGTGGGACGCTTACTACGGAAAGAGAAACTGGCGTGCGTTCCCGCTGGATACGTTCTTCATAGGTCCATACGCAGCGCTGTACCACCATGATCTAGGGCAGTTTGTTGTGACCAAGGGCGATATCTCCTGGTGCTTGGCCAAGGGATACAACATAACCTACCCCCAGAGCTTTCCACGTCAGTACCTGGACGTCTGCGACGCGTTTCAAAAGGCGGTCTGCTCGCGCTATTTTGGTGCGAAGCTGGAGTCTTTCGAATATCTAAATGACTTTGTGACGAAAACGGTATTCCCCAAAGTTACCATTTATGCGAACCACAGCGGAGATTCGACGTTCGATCACGAGAAGTTTACGCTAGCAAGAGATGGCTGTCTGGCGCTTGACGAGGACGGTGAGCTGATAGCAGGTATATTGACTCGCATGAATGGAGTTGACCTGGGTAGGGAAGTCTATGTGTTCCAGTCGAACGACCCGGACCGAATACAGGTCAAATGTCTGGCTTCGCCCGACGGACCTATTGCAGTTCACCGGCCCAAGCATTGGACCGACCCGAGCAAGGTTCAAGTATTGACTGTGAGCGATGTGGATCAGCGGCCTGTGGAATTTCAGATAACGGACGAATACATCAAGTTCCAATATCAGTCATCAGCAGACGGCAAACCGGTATCTGGATACACGGTGTTGTATGTTAGGTAATAGTGGTAAGAACACATGTTGCAGTTTGGGCTAGGGGAGACAGCCGACCCCTAGCCCAACATGCTTGTATAACGAGACTCGGTTGCTCAGCCCATATCTATGTACCGCCGAGCACCGGCATAACGACTGTTGTAATATCGTGAACTTAGGCTGTCTATGCGGACGCCTCTTTTCGGATTAGCAGCATGGATAAACTTCCCTTCTCCGATGTACATTCCTACGTGTGTAAGCGGACCCCTGATGTTGAAGAATACTAGATCCCCGGGGACAAGGGCATCTCGCGGAACGGGCTTGCCCAGCTTGAACTGAGCTTTTGCATTGTGTGGGAGCTTTATACCCTGGCTCTTATACAATGACTGAGTCAAGCCTGAACAATCTACACCCTTCGCCGACGTTCCACCCCAAACATAGCGTGTACCTAGCCATCCAAGTGCACGGGTAACTAGGCTTTTTGTTGCATCCCAGATACGAGATACAAGACCATGTCCTTGGCTATTCTCTTTAGGCTTCACCTGCGGCTCGGACACCAGCTTTGACTGCGGAGCGGGCTTGGACTTGGAATCATTGTTTGATGCAATTGTGGTTGTCTTAGCTGCCGACGTCGGCTTTGATGCAGGGACATCCGGTTGTGTAGTCATAGCCTTAGCCTGGTCAGAATGAGTACGCGAGACTGGTACTCGAATCTCTGTTTGCTTTGTTTCGGCTATGAGTCCCGGTTTTGCAACTGCTTTTGGCGGCTCCAATATTGGAAATGCATTGGAACCTCGTGCCTTGCCAGCGTCCCAGCCGAACAGGTCAGGTATGAGCTCCGACATGGTGGCCTCTGGCACGAGCGGCTGAATCCCAAAGTCTTCAGGCGAGATGGGTATCTGAATACTACTCGCCACCTGAGTACCAGCAGCCTGCACATCTGGAGATGCCAACGAAGAGTCGTCTTGCTGTGTTTCCGGCGCTTGCATCGTGGCTTCTGTCGTTGAACTCATCTCAGCTTCTGGCTCACCTATCACCGGAAACGATTGACTGAACAACAAGCAAATGACGCTGAGTATCAGCGTCATCGCTCTCCTACAGAGATACAAATGATCACTTCCTTCCTGTCATAGTTGATCTTGCGATCGCCTAGACGATGGGAAAACCACACACAATGAGGGCGCAATCAAGAGCATCAACGGTGGAATGGGAGTCACACATCTCCCGGAGAGGGCCACAACGAGGACCGCGTTCTTGGCTGATACGCGGATTGACGGCGGCACCATAGCGGCTCGATAGTATAAGCCACTTGCATATGCCAATGCTCTCTTCGCACTACGCCTACGGAGTTAGCTGACGGGCTTGGGCTGGAAGAGTTGCCCTATCCCGACTTGTGAGTCAGGAATACGCCCCATGAAACTTGGTTCCCCCGTTTTCCTAAACGGAAATTCGGCGACCCGTATTCTGTTGTTTGCCAGGGCATCGCAATCCCGTTTGGGGCTAACAGTACCCTGCACGCGCGTTAATATATCACAGCTGGACGCATGTGTCAACCCAATAGATGAGCTTGTGTGGACTGTTAAGTGACCATGTAAGTTCAAAAGAGAGGGTATCCTTTCGGGTGGGTATTGTTGTGGCACGGCATAGACACGCCACTGCAGTGCCCAGAGCATAAGCGCTCATGCTCATTGGCTCACAAATCTGTAACGTGTTGGGAAAGAACTCATGCTGGAGGTATTTCATTGCGAAGAGCTTGTCCTGCCATTCCTGATTGCCAGACTGTGTAACCCTCCTGCGGCTACAGCCACGAAGTCTTTGTTTGGCTTGGGTACTCTGCACTGACCAGCCGAGTTATCTCCCCAAGCGACGACAGCCCCATCCTTCCGGAGAGCCAGACTGTGGTAGTCTCCTGCGGCCACAGCCACAAAGTCTTTGTTTGGCTCTGGTACATCGCACTGACCATATTCGTTATCCCCCCAAGCGACGACAGAACCATCTTTCCGAAGTGCCAGACTGTGGCGCTCTCCTGCGGCTACAGCCACAAAGTCCTTGTTTGGCTCTGGTACATCGCACTGACCATATTCGTTATCCCCCCAAGCGACGACAGAACCATCTTTTCGAAGTGCTAGACTGTGGTTCCATCCTGCGGCTACAGCCACAAAGTCTTTGTTTGGCTCTGGTACGTAGCAGTGACGAAAGCAATTCGACCCCCAAGCGACGACAGAACCATCTTTTCGAAGTGCTAGACTGTGGTTCCATCCTGCGGCTATAGCCACGAAGTCCTTGTTCGGCTCTGGTACATCGCACTGACCATATTCGTTGTCCCCCCAAGCGACGATAGAGCCATCTTTTCGGACTGCCAAACTGTATAATCCACCTGTGGCTATAGCCACAAAGCCTTTGTTAGGCTTGGGTACATCGCACTGACCATATTCGTTGTTCCCCCAAGCGACGAGAGAACCATCTTTCCGAAGTGCTAGACTGTGTAACCCTCCTGTGGCTACAGCCACAAAATCTTTGTTAGGCTTGGGTACGTCGCACTGACCATATTCGTTATCCCCCCAAGCGACGATAGAACCATCTTTTCGGACTGCCAGACTGTGTAACCCTCCTGCGGCTACAGCTACGAAGTCTTTGTTAGGCTTGGGTACATCGCACTGACCATATTCGTTCCAACCCCAAGCGACAATAGAACCATCTTTTCGGACTGCCAGACTGTGTAACCCTCCTGCGGCTACAGCTACGAAGTCTTTGTTAGGCTTGGGTACATCGCACTGACCATATTCGTTCCAACCCCAAGCGACAATAGAACCATCTTTTCGGACTGCCAGACTGTGAGCGGCTCCTGCAGCTACAGCTACGAAGTCTTTGTTAGGGTTGGGTACATCGCACTGACCATATTCGTTCCAACCCCAAGCGACGAGAGAACCGTCGGCTCTGAGTGCCAGGGTGTGGTAGCGTCCTGCGGCTACCTGCACGAACGGGCCCTTTGACTCAACCCCTACAAGCTCACCACCCCAGCCGACAATCGGCCCTGCCTTCGACTGTGACACAACGTTACGCCATATCACAACAGCAGTAATCCCCAATATCACAGCAAACAATAGAAAAAGCCTTGTTCTCATTGCAGTTTCACCTTGTTAGGCACTGCTCAACCACTGTGGTGGCGCAGAGGATCTTCGCTTGCTAGCACTGTGAGGTATCATAGGCCAAGGTTTTACATTTGTCAAGGGATTCCTATTCTAGGTAACGTCAAGGATTGAGTGTAAATTGGTTTTGCTGGTAGCCGTCATCCCATGTCTTGTTTTGGTGCGCAAGTACCGCATACAGCATCCGGTCAACACTGCGGCGATTTGTGAAGCATGAGATTGTCCTGGTTCTCCGTCTCACCTCTCGAAACACTCGCTCTATCGGGTTGGTCGTGCGCATTGTCTTCCAATAGTGCTCAGGCACGCCAAAGAACTCCAGCGGCTCCTCAATGTCAGCCTCCATTCTATTCCATCCACTTCTCCCGCCAGACCTGAAACCTTTTTGCCGCCTCCCTCCATCCAAACATGCCTTCTCATTGCTCTTCCGTACCTTGTTCGCTATGTTCCTGAGCTTATGCACCCAACACCTCTGACGTGGCACATGTGGCCATACGCTCTCAACCGCTCCTATCACTCCAGC
>Ga0308414_1001587_pt1 | contig 14874 bp, 16 predicted proteins | sample HotsprSampleOS50_FD_205667 | JGI IMG/M metagenome (GOLD analysis project Ga0308414, IMG submission 205667) | Hot spring phototrophic mat microbial communities from Octopus Spring, Yellowstone National Park, Wyoming, United States - 20090730_OS50 ... | reverse complement strand
TAATTAGTACTTTTTTCTTTTTATAGCCATATTTTATTCTAATGAATTATTCTTTTTTAAAAAATCAAGCACCATTTTCCGAAATTATAAGAATAAGAATTAAAGTAAAAATTTTAATTTAAAAATTTTATTTTAAGATTTATTAAAGAATAAAAGGAATATTATGTGAGAATTATTAAGTTCTTACTGTTTATTTCTATAATTATTGCTTCTATAATTAGCATTTTCCCAGAGATAAATATGAAGTTTGTGATGTTTCACTTACTTGTATGTTTTATCATACTTTTCCCATATTATTTTTGGATATATTCAATTAAGACTGCTATATTTACTGTTGTTTTAGTCTTTCTAGTTGCTATAGGTATTCTTGTAATTACTTCCAAGACTGACTTTTCAAAAAAAGAGATAAAAATAAGTTCAGATATAAATCTTAGTCCCAGAATGACTAGGATAGAGTTTAATTTTCATAATAATAATCTTATATATGACTTTTCTACTCAGTCATTAAAAAAGGTAAGTGAGACTGGAGTTTCTCCTAGCGATACCCCAGGTATAATTAAGACTTATTACAATCATGTGAATAGTTTTATAAAAGATATTGACTTCAATGCGTTTAATCTAAATAAGATTAAGTTTTTGAAATATGTTTTATGGGTATTATATCTTGTACTTTTTGCATTTGCTTTTTCTTATAAACCCTCTGTTGTTGTAAGTTATTCAATAGTATTTTTTACTTTGCCATATGCTTTGTACTTAGGTTCTCTTATTTTTTTTAAAGACTTTAATAACATTTATTTTAGCATTTTAAAGACAGTGATACTATTACTTTTATTAACTATTGGACTTATAAGGGCTAAAACGTGAAGAAAAACTTTTTTAAGCTTATTATTGCATTATTGATTCAAGTTGTAATTTTCCTTGTGTTTTATAAGATACTTAAGATTAGGTTTATAAACTCTTTTATTGTATCTTTTAATTTTATTTTACTTTCTTCAATACTTGTTTTTGGAAGGAGTCTTGCGAAAAATATTTATGTTCTACCAATAGTTCTTGCAAATATATTATTTATTATCCTGTTTTTTTCTTTAGGAAATACTGCAAAGTTTAATAACATAGTAATTGATCCTAATGTTATACAAAAAATAGAGTCACTAAAAAGCTTTTTGGTCATGTACACACCAGAGGAATCCAAAAAAATAAGAGATGTTTTCTACCTTATCACTGTTGGTGAATACGATTCTGCATATAGTTTATTGTCTATTCTAAAAAAAGATATGCTTATAGACTCTATAGAAGACTTTTTATTGAAGTCAAAGCAGGATTTTATAAAGGACTTTAATAGTCTTGAAAAGTATTATATCAATTTTGATAAACTTAAAGAGTTTTATCAAAAGAGAGAGTATCAATACCTGTTGGATAGGTTAAAACCAAACATTTTTAATAATGAGGTTGAAAAAGTTTATAACAGTATAAAAAATAAAATGATGGCTACTCAAAATAAAGACTTTTTGAAAGATCAATTTTTGGTTACTGTTAACCAGTTTTTAAATCAGGCTAAGAATAAAGAGGTATTTTCATACCTTATTTCTGCATTACCTGGGCTTTATAAGGTATATAAGGAAAGTTTTAGTAACTATGAAAATACTACAGTTACTTATAGAGACTTTGAAGAGTTAAAGACTTCAAATATATATCGTGGTATGATGACACTGATAAATTATCAGGATAAACTATCTATTTTTTATGTTGAGTCTCTAGTTGAACCAAAAAGTTTATATCCTCTGTGGGGTTATAACACCTATATAATCACTGACTCAAAGGTGTTTTATCTTGGTATTACTAAAATCACTACTGATAAGGTTATTTATTTTGAGAATAATAAGATAAATATTTTGGATATTAATGGGATATATCATAAAATAAAAAATACTGTTGGCCTAATGAGCTCACCCTTTAACCCTATGTGGCTTTTTACATATAGAAAAGATTATAAAGAAGTCTTTGATACTACTATAAAACATTTTTGGACACTTTTTCTTAAGTTTATTTTTACAATAGTATTTTCTTCATTAATAATCATTATTACTATAGACTATTTTAAGACAATATTTCCTACTGTTATGCCAGGTTTTTTCTATATACTACCTTTTTTATTCTTGCTCATTCTTTCTTTCTTATATAGTAGTTTATCGCTTAAGTTTACAAACTTTATTTTTAGAATATTTTAATAAGTTTTTTAATAAATTTTAATTAAACTAATAGGATATAGGGTAGGTCTTATGATTGATCCAAAAATTATAGAAAACGATATTTCTGTTTTAGAAAATTCTCTTAAAAAAAGAAATATGGATACTTCAATAATAGAACTTTTAAAAGAAATTTCTATCAAAAGAAAGAATAGTATAAAGAAAAAAGAGGAACTATTAGCAAAGAGGAACTCTATTTCTAAAGAATTTTCTGATAGGAAAAGAAAAGGTGTGTCTACTGAGGAACTTGAAAGAGAGATTTCAGTCTTAAAAGATGAGATTGAAAAAATTGAAGAAGAGTCAAAGTCTATTGAAGAAGAATATGAAGAAATTATGCTAAACATACCTAATATTTTAAGTGATGATGTACCTTTTGGTAAGTCTGAGGAGGATAATGTTGTTGTAAGGAATTGGGGAGAACCAAGAAGTTTTGACTTTAATGTATTACCTCACTGGGAGTTAGGTAAAAAATTAGGTATACTTGACATAGAGACAGGAACTAAACTTGCAGGGAGTAGGTTTTATGTATTATTGGGTCTTGGAGCTCTTTTAGAGAGGGCACTTATTAACTTTTTCCTTGACTTTTATTCTTCAAAAGGTTACAAAGAAGTATGGCCTCCATATATGGTAAACTCGCAGACTATGACAGGCACAGGTCAATTACCTAAGTTTAAAGATGAGTTGTTTAAGATTGAGGGTCTTGATTATTATTTGATACCTACTGCTGAAGTTCCTGTTACAAACATTCATTCTAACCAAATATTAAGCCTTGATGAATTACCAAGGTATTATTGCAGCTTTACTGCATGTTTTAGGAAAGAAGCAGGGTCTTATGGTAAAGACACAAGAGGAATAATGAGAGTTCATCAGTTCTCAAAGGTTGAACTTGTAAAGATAGTAGAGCCAGATGTATCAGAGAATGAACATCAAAAACTATTAAATGATGTTGAAGAAAGTTTAAAACTTTTGGGGTTACCTTATAGAGTAGTTTTATTATGTGGCGGTGATATAGGTTTTTCAGCCAGCAAGTGTTATGATGTTGAGGTCTGGATACCATCAGAAAACAAATACAGGGAAATATCATCTGTTAGTAATTTTAAGGACTTTCAGGCAAGGAGAGCAAAGATAAGGTATAAAAAAGATGGGAAAAATACTTTTGTTCATACTTTGAATGGATCAGGGCTTGCTATAGGAAGGACAATGATTGCTATTTTAGAAAATTATCAAAATAAAGATGGTAGTGTTAGTATACCAGAGCCTTTGGTTCCATATATGAAAGGTATAAAAACTATTGGAGGATAATTTTATGTATAAAAAGTTATTTTTATTATTTATATTTCTTACTTTTAATTCTTTTGCACTTACAGTTGAAGAATTAGACTCTCTAATAGCAGAGGGAAGGTTTCAAGAAGCAAAAGAAAAGTTTGAAGCCTCAGACTTGTCAAGGAAAAATAAAAATGTTATTGAGAGGTTGATTAAAATATATGCTAATACGGGGCCAAGGAAAGACTATTATAACTATCTTGCTTATTATATAAAACTTGGTGGAAATGTTAAATATCAGGATGTATGGGTTGCAGCAATGGGTTCTTTTGAAATTAAAGACTATAATAACACCATAACTTTTTGTAAATATTCAAATTATTTAAGCCCTAACAATCATTCAGTTTTTAATCTGATGGGTGTTGCCTACTATTATATTCAAAATTATGAACTTTCGGTTATTGCATTAAGGTCTGCTGTTAAGCTTATGCCAGATGAAGCAATATATATAGCGAATCTTGCAAGAAGTTATGAGGATATGAAGGATTATAAAAATGCATATAAATACTACAAAATTTCTCTTCAGAAAGACCCTAATTTTATAAGATCAAGGGCTGCTTTGGAGAGATTAAAAAATATGGGGATTAACTGATGGATAAAATAATTGAAAAAGCCTCTATACTTATTGAGGCATTACCATATATAAGAGAATTCTACGGTAAGACAGTTGTAATAAAATATGGTGGTTCAGCTATAGAATCAGGTGGTGAGATAAAAGAAGCTGTTTTTAAAGACATAGCAATAATGAAATATGTTGGTATAAAGGTGGTTATTGTTCATGGTGGTGGGAAAAAAATAACTGAAATTGCTGATAAAATGGGCAAAAAGAGTCGATTTAAAAATGGATATAGAATAACTGACGATGAAATGATAGGTATAACTGAAATGGTTCTAAATCATGTAAATAAAGATATTGTTACGGGGCTTATGAATCATGGAATAAATGCTGTTGGTATTTCTGGAAGAGATGCGGGTTTAATATATGCAAAGAAAAAAGGTGAAATCTACGGTCTTGTTGGGGAAATTAGTAAAGTCAATCCAAAAATAATTGAGGATATGGAAAAAGAAAATTATGTTGTAGTTATTTCACCACTTGCAATATGGGAAGATAATGTTAGAATACCACTTAATGTTAATGCTGATGATGCTGCTGCAAGTATAGCAGCTAGCTTGAAGGCAAAGAAGTTTTTTCTTTTAACAGATGTTGATGGTGTTTATAAAGATATAAATGATAAGACTTCTTTGATTTCTTCTCTGACATTAAGTGAGGCTTTGGAACTTATAGAGAAAGACTTTATAAAAGGTGGTATGATACCAAAGGTTATCTCTTGCATTGAGGCTGTAAAAAATGGTGTTGAAAAGGCACACATAATAAATGGCAATATACCTCATGCACTGTTGCTTGAGATGTTTACTGAAAAAGGTATTGGAACCCAGATAGTTAAATAAAATTTAGTTATCTGTTAAAGACTTAAAAAAGTGGTTTATAATAGAAAAATTTTAAAGAAAATTTTTTAAAAAATTTTAAATTAAAATTTTAAAAATTTTTATTTTCTAAAAAATCTCATAATTTTTTCTAATTTCTAGATTTCTAAAAATACTTAAGTGCTAAATAATAGCCTTATCCTAATATAAAATGTTGCATTTTATGTTTTAAATACAAGTTACCCTTGAATTAGAAAAAAGGAGCAAAAACTTGTAAAATAGTTTTTGTCCTGAAAAATAATCTTAGAATTTTGAAAACACAAGAAATAAAAAAACTTTAGTAAAACTACTTTCTATAGATTAACCTAATTTTTAATGTGTTCTTAATCTAAAACTTAAATATTTCTAACAATATTAATCTAGTAATCTGATCTATAATTTGGTGCTTCTTTGGTTATAAGGACATTATGTGGATGACTTTCTTTTAAGCCTGCATTTGTAATCTTTATAAACCTTGCTTTTTCCTGAAACTCTTTTATGTTTCTTGCCCCAACATATCCTAATGATGCTTTTAAGCCACCTATTAGTTGGTAGACAAACTGTGATAAACTTCCCTTGTATGGGACAGCACCTTCAATACCTTCTGGAACAAGTTTCTGAGGCTCATCTACATCCCCTTGGCCATATCTATCTTTTGAACCTTTTTGCATTGCCCCTAAAGAACCCATTCCTCTGTACGCTTTATATGTTTTACCACCATATATTACAATTTCTCCAGGGCTCTCTTCTGTTCCTGCAAATAAACTACCAAGCATTACAGTTGATGCACCAGCTGCAATTGCCTTTGCAATATCTCCTGAATACTTTATGCCACCATCGGCTATGACTGGAATATCATACTTTTTTGCTATCTCATTTGCAAACATTATTGCTGAAATTTGAGGAACACCAACCCCTGCTACTATTCTTGTTGTACATATTGAACCTGGACCTATACCTACCTTTACTGCATTAGCCCCTGCTTGTATTAAAGATTCAGCACCTTCTGCGGTTGCAATATTACCAGCAATAACATCAACATTAAAGTTTGACTTTATGTATTTTACCATTTCTATAACAGGTTTTGAATGCCCGTGAGCTGTATCTACAACTATTACATCTACCTTTGATTTCACAAGTTCTGCAACTCTCTCTTTTTCTTGCTCTGATACACCAACAGCTGCTCCGACTCTTAGCCTACCTTGGCTGTCTTTTGAAGCCAATGGGTATTCCATTATTTTATTTATGTCTTTTATTGTTATAAGGCCTTTAAGAGAAAAATCATCATCAACAATAAGTAGTTTTTCTATTTTGTATTCTTGCATTATCTTTATTGCTTCATTAAGTTTTATGCCTTCTTTCGCTGTTACAAGGTGTTCTCTTTTTGTCATATGATCTTCAATTTTATCATTTAATTCTTTTATAAACCTAAGGTCTCTATTAGTTATTATACCGACAAGTTTTCCTTCATTTACTATTGGTATTCCAGATATATCATATTCTCTCATTAAGTTTCTTGCTTTTAAGATTGTATCTTTAGGAGTCAATGTAATAGGATCAGTAATTATTGCACTCTCAGACCTTTTCACTATGTCAACCTGATGTGATTGCTCTTCTATGCTAAGATTTTTATGTATAATCCCTATGCCACCTTCTCTTGCCAGGGCAATTGCAAGCCTTGCTTCTGTTACTGTATCCATAGCTGCAGATACAAGTGGTATATTAAGCGTTATATTGTTGGTTAATCTTGTTGTAAGATCAGTCTGAGCAGGAAGTACCTCAGAATAGTTGGGAATTATAAGAATATCATCAAAAGTGATACCTTCTATTATATTCATAAGAAATCACCTTTTTTTCAATATAAATTTACTACATTCTCTTAATATATAAAAATATTTTTATTCAAAGTATTTTATACTATAAATGATGATTAATTAATATAAGGCATATTGATTAAAGATAATTTTTTTAGAGAATCATGAATATTCTTATTGAAGATATAACCGCTATTTTATTAATTTTAATGTTAAATAAGGTAATCAAAAAATTTTAAAATTAAATTTTAGAAAGTAATAAAAAAAGAGGGTAAAACCCTCTTTTTTAGAATGCAATTAGAACTTTAAGAAAGAGAAATAGTTCTTCATATTTTCTTCTATTTTCTTCATCATGTCTTCAAATTGAGCCTTGAATGGGAAATTAACATCAGTTATGTTTAAACCTTCGAAAAGAGATAAAACTTTTTTGTAATTTTCTTCAAAAATGTTCTTAAACTCATCTCTTAACTTTATACCACTTTCTATCCATTGTTTTACTATGTTTATGTTGTCTTCTTGTAGAGATTTGCTCTTTTGAGCAAGGTTAGAAATAAGTTTTTCAGTTTCTTCTTGAAGCTTTGTTAAGCTCTTTAAAGAAGCCATATAACTATTTCTTGTAGTTTCAAGGATTTCTTTCCATTGATCTTGTGTTCCTTGAGTTGCTTTTGCAGTAGAACCTGCATTAGTTGTAGTAGTAGTTTTTTTAGCTTCAGCCATATTAAACCTCCAAATTATTATTTTATATCTTGGTAATATATAAAGCAAAATATATGCCATCTTATTAAAAAATAAATATTTTAGGATTATTTGTTTTAATTTCTTAGATAAAGATATTGATTATCAAATATAATTTTGATTTTTTATTTTATTTTCGTAATGGTAATATATGTTTTATTAATTTTTAATTTATTAAAATTATTTTGCTTATTTTATTTAAATTATTTTTTGTATCAAAAAGAAACAAATGTATATTTTTGTTTTTAAATTGGTTTAAAAATACACAAATGGATTATTTCTATGAGAATTTATAACATATTTATTGTATCAGATGCTACAGGTAAGACTGCAACATTTCTTGTTAAGTCTATAATAGTTCAGTTTAAGGGTATGGAAGACAGTTTTGTTTTAACCCACTTTAGTTTTGTAAGGAAAAAGAAAAAAATAGAAGAAATAGTTGAATCTGCAAAAAAGAATAATGCTATGATTGTTCATTCTTTTGGTGATCTTGAGTTGAGACATTATATGAATAGTCTTATCGATAAGGAGAACATTATCAGTCTTGATGTATTTAAAGCAACCATACCTCAATTTATAAGATTTACTGGTAAACAACCATCAGGAAAACCTGGAGGGCAGTATATTTTAACTGAGACATATTTTAAAAAGATTGAGGCTATGGAGTTTACTATAACTCACGACGATGGTCAAAACTTACATGATATAAACAGGGCAGATGTTGTTATCTTGGGTCCTTCAAGGACAAGTAAGACACCCCTTAGCATATATCTTGCAAATGAGGGTTATAAGGTTGCGAATGTGCCAATTGTTTATAATATACCTTTACCACAAGAGGTTTTTAGTGTTGATAGAAAAAAAATAGTTGGGTTAATTCTTAATTATGATATTATGATAGAAATAAGGAAAAAAAGGTCTAATTACTTGGGAGATGATAGCCTTAAATATTCTGACCCACAATATGTCTACAATGAATTAGAATACTGTCGTGAACTCTATAAAAAACATAGGTGGAGAGTCATTGATGTAACTAAAAAGGCTGTTGAAGAAACAGCAACAGAGGTCCTTAATATTGTATTAGGGGAGGAGAGAGAGTTTGTATAGAATAGGTATTTTAGGAGGTAGTTTTAATCCTATTCATTATGGTCATCTTATAATTGCAAACAATTGTATTAATACTTTTAAACTAGATAGAGTTTTTTTTATTCCTGCAATGAATCCATTGAAGGAAAGTATTTTGCCTTTACACAGATATAATATGACTAAAATAGCAACTTATGATAATAGTTTATTTGAAGTTCTTGATATAGAGATAAAACAAGAAAAACCTTGCTATACAATAGACACTATTAATTATCTTAAGAATGATTATAAGAATGCTGAGTTTTTTTTTATAACTGGAACAGACATAATTTTTAGTTATGAAAAATGGAAAGATTATGATAAACTTGGAAATATGATAGACTTTATAGTATACAAGAGGAGTCTTAATGTTACAGAAGAAGATAAAAAAAGGTTTTTAAGACTAGTAAAAAATGTTTTTTTTGTCGATAGCCCTGTGATAGAAATATCATCTTCTGTTATAAGGGACTACATAAAAAAAGGTTACAGCATTAAGTACTTATTACCTGATACAGTGATTGATTATATTAAAGAGAATAGACTATATTTATAAAGTATTATTTTCTAAATTAGGGGGTTTTTATGGTTAGGTTATGGATTTTGATAACTTTATCAATCTTATCTTTTTCATATTGTAAAAAAGATGATTATTCTGATAAGCTTGTTGAAATATATGCAAGAGTTGAACTTTTGCCACCATCTGAGGCTGCTAATTATATTAAACAGTATGGTCTTGACGATAAGGAGAACAGAGAAAAATATTACAATATGCTTAGAGATCTATCATCTGATAGGGAAAAATGGCAAGAGTTTCTTGAAAAGGTTGATGATTATAAGAAGAATGTTATAGAAGTTGAGAGACAGAAAAAAGAAAATAGTAATTGATTATATATCAGAAGAGATCTTGATATTCTTTATTGTTATGTCTATTCTATTTTTAACAGGTGTTATACCTATGCCCCAAAAAGCTATTACCTCGCTAAAACTATATAAGTCTTCAGGCACTCTTATTATAATAAAGTGTCTTTCTTCTTTTGGTTCTATGTTCAAGTGTAGACTAAACAGCCTCTTTCTGTTATCAACAAGCCCTCCTATTATTTCGATTACATAAGGATTATTTGCCTCTAAGTCAAACACTATAAACTCATCTCTTCTAACCAATAAACCTTTTTCAAATCTGTAATATGATGGTTTATCTGTAATTATTTTTAGAATTCCCTTATTTACATTTGATCCTATAAGACTTGTTGGATTTACCTCTCTTATATATTCTGTTTCATTATCGTCTTTATACTTAGATATAAACATTATGTTAGATGCTATAGCAATAGTGTTATCAAAATATGGGTTTGACCTCTTATTCCTGTTAAAGAGTTTTATTCTTTTTATTACTCCATTATCCATCTTTTCTATATCTATATTGAATCTTTTCCATTTTATATGATTAATGTCACCTATTTTATACCTTACCAGTCTTTCAGGATATTTTATGTAAATGTAACCTTCCATTTCTGAGTTATGATTAAGTATCCATAAACTTAAAGATTTGGTCCATTTTGGGACAGGTATTGATGTATCAATCTCTATTGCACCTTTATTTGATATTGTTTTGAACTTTAACAATAGTGCATCTGTTTTTTTATTAAAGACTGTTATCTGGATGTTTGATGTTGTTAATTCAATTGATTTTGAAGACCTTATTGATTCTATCTCTAGGTTTGAATAAGAGTATTTAAAGTCAATGTCTTTATATGACAAGATATTAAAAAACTCATTTTGATAGTATCTTCTCGTAACATTTTTGCCAAAAAAATCGATTGTGTTTTCTTTTGAGAACAAGGTATATACTACAAGGCATAATGTTACTAAAAAAAACTTTTTATTTAACATTTATTACTGAATATACTTCATTTAAAGAGTTTATTACAGTTTCATGGTTTAGAGGGTCTTTTTCAAAGTTTCCATTTATTAGGTATCTATAGTAGAAAACACCTTCTTTTTCAAACTTTATGTCTATGTACCACACATTATCATTAATCTTATTCATTTTCAGTTTGTATGGTTCCCAGTTATTGAAACTTCCAGTAATAAATATGTATTTTATTTCTTCCCAATCAGAGTTGTTTCTATAAAAGAATCTATAAGTAAGTGGTTTTATTCTCACAGGGCTGTATTTAAAAAATATTTTTGGTTCTTCAATAGAAAAATAAGATACTTTACCTATTATAGGATCAGTTAAGTAGAGGGGATTTTCAGGGTCATTTATGTAAATATTATCAACAACCAACTTATATTTATAAATTCCTGGTTTTAGGTTATACTGAGGTTCATATAGTGGTATTCTTAATTCCCAACACTCGTCTTTCCTACTGAAAACAAAGTTTTTTTCATAGTTATCAATACTGATTACCAAAAAAACAGATGTTGCTGTCATATCATTGTATCTAAAAATTAAATATCCATCTTTTATCTCTGGGTTTTGTGAGAATACTTGTACTGTAAGTATTATTAAAAATAAAAAAAATTTTATTTTAAAAATTTTTTTCATCTTATCCTCTCTTGTTTATGTTTTCTATGGCTGTATTAAGATAAAAGTTTACAAACCTTAAATAATTTTTTGAGTTTTGATAGTTGTTAGACTTAATACTTTCTATAGCCATTTTATAGTTTACCATAGCCACTCTTATATATTTTAGACCTTCTTTTAATTCTTTTGAAACTTTTTTCTTGTTAAGTTCAACAATTATTTCATTGTATTTATCTTCAAGAATTCTAAAATTATTTTCAATACTTTCTTGTGATTGTGATATCTTACTATCCAATTTATCTTCCTGAATAATATTTACTGTTAATAAAGAAAGGTCTTTTAATTTTTTTATTATTTCAAGTGTGTCTTTTTTTATAAGTGGTGTATATCTGTCTATTTTCCTAAGTGAAAATGAGAATATTAAAAGACTTACAAGTGTTAAGGCAACGAATAGTTTTGCAATAATTATTTTTTGCATTTTTTTACCTTGATTTTTTATAATTAGTATCGATAATATTTCTTTTTTTATAACTTTAAATTTATTTTTAATTATAGAGGTTTAATGAAATGATGAGTCTAAGTGTTAATGTCTGTGGGGTTGAGTTTAAAAATCCAATAATAACAGCCTCAGGTACTTTCTCTTATGGTATAGAGTTTTTAGAATACTTTGACGTTAATAGACTTGGTGGTATAACACTAAAAGGTATTTCAATAAATCCTAAAAAAGGGAATCTTACACCAAGAATAGCAGAGGTAGAGTCGGGTATTATAAACAGTATTGGGCTTGAAAATATAGGCTATTATGACTTTGTTAAGAAAAAATTACCAATAATAAAAGAGAGACTTAAAAATACAGTTGTTATTGCTAATGTTTTCGGTTCAAAGGTTGAGGATTATGTTGATATATGTGAAAAGTTTGATAATACTGATTGTATTTCTTTTATAGAATTAAATGTTTCTTGTCCTAATGTTAAAGAGGGTGGAATTGCATTTGGACAGGATGAAAAAGTACTAGCAGGTCTTATAAAGAGTGTAAGAAAAGTTGTTAAAAATAAAAAACTTATTGTTAAACTCAGCCCTAATGTCTCTGATATTTCTAATTTTGCCTATATATGTCAGGAAGAGGGCTCTGATGCAATATCTCTTATAAACACGATTAGAGCAATGAGGATAGATATCAAAAAGGGTAGACCAGTATTGGCCAATACTATAGGTGGTCTTTCAGGTCCTGCAATAAAGCCTATCGCTATTAGGATGGTATATGAGGTTGCGAAAAAGGTTAAAATACCTATCATAGGTATGGGTGGTGTTATGAATGGACTTGATGTTGTTGAGTTTCTTATGGCTGGGGCAAGTCTTGTTGCAGTAGGAACAGCAAACCTTTTAAATCCTATTTATTCTTTAAAGATACTAGATGAGTTTTCCGATTATATGAGTGAAAATAATTTGAGTGCTAGTGAAATTATAGGAAAAGCATTATGAAGTATGTTCTATTTTTTTTATCTACTCTTCTTATTTATCAATTAGCATCTTCTTATCCACGTCTTGAGGAGCTTTTAGATAATAGGGACAAAAAGGAAAAGATTATAGAACAGTATTTGAAAGATATGTCTACTAGAATGAATGAGAGTACCGATGATAGTATTTCTATTGATTCTGACAATGATAAACCATCATTTGATAAAAATAATTTTACTATAAAGTTTGATATCAATGAACAAATAGATTTTTTTATAAAATACTATACTGGTATAGGAAGACCATCTCTATTACTTGCATTACAAAGGATGGAGTCTTATTACCCAACTATTGTAGAAATACTTAGAAGGTATAATATGCCACTTGATCTTATTGCTCTTCCTGTGGTAGAGAGCCTATATAATCCTTTTGCTGTATCTTCTAAGGGAGCAAGAGGGATATGGCAACTTATGCCAATAACTGCAAAGATGAATGGACTTATTATGAACTCATATATTGATGAGAGGAGTGATATATATAAAAGTACTGTTGCTGCTATGGATTATATAAAGAGTTTAAGAGAGATGTTTAACGATAACTGGGATCTTATAATTGCAGGATATAATGGTGGGGGTGGATATATACTCTCTCAGGTAAGAAAGCAAAACACACTAAACTTTTGGGAAATGTGTAATGCAAGTGACTTTAAGGGAGAAACACTTGAGTTTGTACCAAGGTTTTATGCAATACTTCATATCTTAAAAAATCTTGAGTCTTATGATATTCAAGCCCCAAGACTTGAAGAAACACCAAACTTTCAGATTATAAAGAGTGTAAAAACTATTTCAATAAATGACTTTTCAAAAATTATAGGGCTGCCTAAAGAGCTTATTGAAGAATTAAATCCCCATTTACTTAATGGTTTTATATTCAAAGATTGCAATGTATATATCCCTTATGGTCTTAAAGATGAGATTGTAAAAAAAATAGAAAACAGAAATTATAATTATGTTTCATATACTACTTCTAATTCCAATTCCAGAGTAAATAATAAGTCTAACAACAAAGTTAAAAAATATGAATTTTACACTGTAAAAAAGGGTGATACATTGTTTAGAATATCAAGAAAATATAACGTAGACTATAGAATACTAATTAAGTCTAATAATATTAAAGATCCAACAAGTCTAAAACCTGGGAATAAGATTATAATACCTTTTACCTATGAGGCTAATATTTATAATAAGCCAGAGGTAAAAAAACATATTGTTAAGAAGGGTGAGACTCTTTTTAGGATTTCAAAAAACTATGGCATTGGTGTTGAAAGACTTATGGCAATGAATAATTTGAAGTCATACAATATAAAAGAAGGACAAGTAATTAATATTCATTAGTTGAAGTTTTAATTATATATTTATAAATATTAAGATAATTAATATCGATAATTATTTTATAAATTAAGTGTTAGGAGAAGAACATGGTAAAGAAAATTTTATGTGCGTTGTGTATATTCTTTGTATTTTATTCTTGTTCAAAAGATAGCAAACCACAAAAAGATATTGGTAAAAAAGATATAGATGAAAAAGAGGTTAGTGATTCTGGTGTTTATATTCAATCTACTAAAGAAGATCTTAATATTGATGATAAGGAAGGATATGGTATATTGCTTGTAAGATTTAAGCTTGATCCTTCTGATAAGAATAAACTTTCAAAACTACCTAACTTTAGAATTAAAGGTACAAAGTCTTTTGTAATAGACAACAGTCCTTCAAGCATTCAAAAAGATGCAATACATATTTATACATTACCACAAGGTACTTATTCAATATCTTCTCTTTATGCTGTTAACCAGCTTGGGCAGTATGAGTTTGATAGACCTTTTCCATCAAACAGTTTTTATGTTGAGTCAAAGAAGGTAAACTATATAGGTGATATTATAGTTATGCTTGAAGAAGAAGAAAAGTCAGAAACAGTTGTATCAAGAAAACTGAAACTAAAACTTCCTAACGATAATGATAAAACTATTGAAATAATAAAAGATAAATATGCCGATATTATAGAAAAATACTCTCTCTTACGAAGAATAATATCTTTTAAATAAGTGTTAGAAAAATAATCAGTCATAATTGAATTATAATCAAAAAAGGGGTAAAAGCCCCCCTTTTTATATCTTATTAGATGAACC